>TARA_R110002110_G_scaffold157111_4_pt1 | contig 10942 bp, 9 predicted proteins | sample TARA_R110002110 | Tara Oceans TARA_R110002110 (sample SAMEA4397330) | marine metagenome | biome: Polar Biome; feature: [SRF] surface water layer (ENVO:00010504); material: water (ENVO:00002006), including particulate matter (ENVO:01000060) such as... | depth 5 m
ATTGCCCCGCGAAGAGCTCTCGCAGCTGAGTGCACAATTGGTACAGGCCCAGGCAGACCGTACCTCCGTCATGGCTCGCCTGTCGCTTGCCAAAGAACTCGTCGACACTGAGGGCGCCATCGACACCACCGCCGAGGTCCTGGCGTCTCCGCTCATCCAAAACCTTCGTCAACAAGAAGTGCAGTTGCGGGCCCAGATCGCTGAGCTATCAGCAACGCTTCTTCCTTCCCACCCCCGCATGAGGACGTCGCAGGCAAATCTGCAGGACCTGAGGCTTCAGATTGGCCGCGAGGTCGCAAAGCTCATCCGTAGCATGGAAAACGAAGCGCATATTTCCAACGAACGCGTGCGTACTTTGAGTGAGCGTGTCGGTCGATTGAAAGGTCGAATGGCACGGCTCGGTCAGCAGGAAGTTGAACTTCGTGCCCTCGAGAGAGAAGCAGTGGCAAACCGCACGTTGCTTGAGCAGTTCCTCGGGCGCTATGAAGCCGCCAGCGCAAGAGCATCTGCTGACAGTTCTGTTGCCAATGCGACCATTGTCTCACGGGCACCGGTGCCAACAGGCCCTGCCGCGCCCAATCGCAAATCAGCGATGATCCTTGCAATCATCGGATCAGCGTTTGGTGCCGTTGCTCTCGTGTTTCTGATAGAGGCAATGGCACCAGGCTTTCGGACTGCTGAACAGATCGAACGCCAGACAGGCATGCCTTTCCTAGGTACGATACCAGCAATTAGTGGCGCAAAATCATCTGCTGGCATCGCCGCCAACACAATTCGCAACCCCTACGGCTACATTGCAGAGGCACTCCGGCGGCTGCAATCAAATCTCTTAATGGCCCGCATCAACGGTAAGCCTGCCAGGACTCTGCTCGTAACCTCTGCCGTTGACGGCGAGGCAAAAAGCGGTGTCGCTGGCGGTCTCGCCCGTTTGATGGCTCAGAGCGGCTACCGCGTCCTCCTTATCGACGCCGATCTTCGGCGCCCAGGTGTCAATCAAACACTGGGCCTTCATCCTACATGGGGGCTCTCGGAAGTCCTGAGTGGCCGCGTGGAGTTTGAACGCGTGGTTGTCCGGGATCACGCTTCACCGCTTCATATATTGCAAGCTGGAAGCCAGGTGGCTAATCCGACTTCTCTGCTTGGATCATCCCGGATGACATGGATGATGTACGCCCTTGTCCAAAACTACGACTATGTTGTGATTGATGGACCGCCGGTACATTCCGCATCAGAAGCCCCGGTCCTGTCACAACTAACCGACGTTACTGTGATGTGTGCCAAATGGGGCGCGACGAACCGCCGATCCGTCATGCGAGCTCTTAAATCTCTCGCGGCAGCCTCAACACGCCGGGTAGGCGTCTTCCTGACAGGAGTAGACCAGCGGCAGTACCGCCGACTCACAGACGACGCAGCAGACGTCTAAAAACTACTGATTACGTCACTGCAAACTTTCCGCGAAGTTTTGTAAAACTATCCCAAAGCACAGGCGTCTGCTTGATCATCCGTTTTGCGGAAAGAAGCGCGCATGTTTTGATCAAGGCGACACGACCCTTAAAGCTTTCCGCTGACAAATGGTCGTGGAGGTCGATTGCCGTCTCACACCACTCATGCTTGTACCGCTCATCCCCAATGGTGAAGTCAAACGTATCTACGCCTCGACCAACAGCCCATTTCATCGTCTCGACGAGCGCCTGCACACCAGGAGCAAATCGGCCGAACTTAGGGCCATCATAGCTTGCCAACAGGTAGTAGAAGCGCCCTTTATGCACGAGGCCCCAATTACCCGCGACATAAGCGCCTGCTACTTCCATATGGGAAACATGCGCAATACCTTCTGAGCCGGACTTCAGTGCAAGGGCCTTGTAGAAATCGGCATAGCCTGGCTTTGCGAGGAAATCGTTCGCACCCATTGCTTTCAGCGCTGCTGATTTTAGCTCAACAAGTTTCTCAACGGAGGCTTCGATGTCTTTCGCTGATTTGGGGTGCACATAAACGGTCTCCCCCATCGCTTCGAGCTTTTTCCGACGACTGCGAAAATGCCGCTTTGCTTTGGCAGTCCGTTTCTCATCGTAATAGGCATCAAAGTCACCGCCCATTGATGTCATGTGCGCGCCGCTGGCGTTGAGCTTGGTGCCCAACTCAAGGAAAGGATTCGGCTGACCGTCAATCATGGCAGGCTGACGCATCAGTTCCGCAATGTCATAAGCAGGCAGAACGGCCTGAATGTCTTCCCACAGTTTTGAGAATTCGCCAGGGGCCACATGTTCCAGGAAATTGGGAGCCAGAAGGGGTCCGTTATAGTCGTTCAAGTCTCCTCCAAGCCATCCGAGCTTTTTCAGAGGACCACAATTTTCAATGCCCAAAGGCAAGATCATCAATGGTTTGGCTTTTGACCCCCAAGCAACAACGATCTGCAGGTCGAACCCAGCTTTGGAGCCAATATGCTCGTACCAGGTCTCCAGGAAATCAAATGTCTGGAAGGCGAAACCGTCAGCGACTTGCTCAAACCGGCGCCAAACGGCCTCCACAGATGAAAACTCATTGTGGACAGACAGAAGGACCGACGGACGAGCTTCATAAGCAGTTTCTTTGGCCGATCCACCGACGATTGGTGCGTAGGTGATCTTCTGTGCAGAAAGGGACATGGGGGTGGCTTCCTGATTTCTTGTGTTTCGATCTGGCACACTCTTGTGTTCCAGAAACCCAGCATTCCTGTCTTTTCTCAGTTTTAGACAACCAAACTGCGGTTCATGCCGAGAAATGCAAAAACCATGACAGAAGCAAGTATTGGCTTAAGCCGCTACTTGGCCAGAATAAGCGACCTTAGCTTCGTGAAGCTGGTCCAAAGAAACGGTGTTTGTTTGGTGATGCGCTTTAGCGCAAGAAAGGTTGCCTGTTTGAGAATGACGAGTGACCCCTGCCGTGTTCTGGCTTTCAGGTGATCGTAAAGATCAATTTTGGTTTCACACCAGTCGTACTTGTAGTGCTCGTCACCAATTGTGAAATCGAACACTCTAACATCCCTTTCAACTGCCCATTTCATGGTTTCCACCAGCGCTTGAACACCGGGAGCATAGCGCCCAAATTTTGCTCCGTCATAGCTTGGCAACACATAGTAGAACCGGTTTCTGTGAATTAAGCCCCAGCTTCCCGCTGCGTATTCGCCCGCAACCTCAAGGTGCGAAACATGCGCAACACCGTCCGCACCTGACTTCACTGCGAGTGCTCTGTAGAAGTCCTCATACCCTGGACTGGCAAGAAAATCCTTGGCACCCATTGCTCTTAGGGATTTCGATTTGAGACTAACGAGTTTTGCGACGGATGCGGAGATAGCCTCGTCTGTTTCCGGGTGCACATATTTAATCTCCCCCGTTTCTTCCAGCTTCTTACGGCGGCTCCGTAAAGATCGCCTGGCCTTCGAGTTTCGCTTGGTGTTGTAATAGGTATCAAAGTCGCCGCCCAACTCAGTCATATGTGCGCCGCTGGCATTGAGTTGTGTCGGAAGCTCCAAAAAAGGGTTTGCTTGCTGGTCGACTTCCGCTGGCTGACGCATGAGTTCAACCAAATCATGGTCCGGCAGGCAGGACAGAATGTCCTCCCAAATGAGAGAGAATTTTCCTGGAAGAACACGCTCAGAGAAATTGTGGGCGATGAGCGGCGCGTTGTAGTCATTAACGCCTTCACCGAGCCAGATCAGCTTACGGACAAATGGACCATTCATGATGCCAAGCGGCAAAAGCATAAGCGGCACTGCACCAGCATCCCAGACTACGACAATCTGGAGATCGATCTTTGAACGATGCCCTATATGTTGGTACCAGGTTTCTAGAAAATCGAAGGTCTGGAATGCAGAGCAGCCAGCGGCCTTTTCAAACTGCCGCCAAATGGCTTCAACAGATGAAAACTCAGTGTGAACAGACACCAAAACGGACGGACGGTCTGTTGATTTCGAGCTGCCGACATTATTCTCGATAAACCTGTCAGGCGCTGTTTCTTCAAAATCAAGCGACATTCAATCTTCCCCTATGGGCACCTGTCTCATTCTGAAACGCGTTTACGCTCCACAAATTGACGTTTCGCAATCATTTCTCAATTAAAGACAGTCAAGCTGCCGACCATGCCAACCAATGCAAAGGGCATGCATCTTTTGATGTATGCCCCTAATGAGCTTTGATCGGATGCAAACACAAACGCCATGAGCCTGAAATCAACACTCTTTCGCTCAGCACTATTGACGTTGCACAAGTCGGGTCTCCATAGCCTGAGTCCGCCCAGCCTGTCCGGCGTCGGTATTGTGTTCATGCTGCACAGGGTGCGACCTGCCCCAGAGCACGACGGATTTGCCCCAAACGCCCTCTTGGAGATCACGCCGGAATATCTCAATGCGGTTCTAACGACCGTGTCCGCTCTAAATTACGATCTTGTGAGCATGGACGAGGCCCATCGGCGCTTACAGCAGCGCCGCTTTGATCGAAAGTTTGCCGTCTTCACCATGGATGACGGGTACAAAGACAATCTTGCATTTGCAGCGCCCATTTTTGCCAAACATCGGGCCCCCTTTACCGTTTACCTGAGTTCAGGCATGCCAGACGGAACGCTTGATCTGTGGTGGATGGGACTGGAGGCTGCAATTCGTGCCCAGAGCACCTTGGATTGGCGCTGGTCCGGCGTTCGGTACGAGCTCTCCATGGAGTCTGTGGCGCAGAAGCAATCTGCCTTCGAGACCCTCTATTGGCCCTTGAGGAACCTGCCGGAGTTCGATCAGCGGATCGCAATACGAGACCTGGCCAGACATTGTGGCGTGGATATGAAGCAGCTCACCCGCGAGTGCGCGCTTACCTGGGATGAGGCCAGAGAACTTTCAAACCATGCTTATTGCAGCCTCGGTGCCCACACGGTCGATCATTTTGCACTTTCCAGACTGTCTGAGACGGAAGCGCGCCGGGAGCTTGTTGAGGGCGCGGAACGCATTAAACAGGAAACCGGCGATTGGCCGCGTCATCTGGCTTTTCCATATGGTGATAGTGGATCTGCAGGAGCTCGCGAGTATGAGCTGGCGCAATTTTTGGGGTTCGACACAGCCGTGACCACACAGAAGGGCTTTCTGACGGGAGCTCATGGGGCAAACCCTTATGCTATCCCTAGATTGTCTCTGAACGGTGACTATCAGGATCTAAGGATGCTGGAAGTGTTGATGAGCGGCCTCCCATTTGCGCTGGCAGGTCTCTTACCGTCTGTCGAGACCGCCTGACCGCCGTTCCGCCCGTTTTCGCTGCCTCCGCCGCCCTAGCCGCACCTCTACCTGACGCCGCCAGCGCCGCACGGCATGAAGATCAGCCGACAGAAACAGGATGCCGAGCGGAATCATCCAGAAACCCAAAATCGGCAAAAATCCCAAAATTCCCCCAATGACGAGAAGAACGCCAGCAACCATCCGAATCGGAGCAGAGCCAGGTAAGGGAATCTTCCGTCCATTGAACTTGATAAACGCCAAAAATCTCTCCGAAACACTCACTCACAGGTCAACAAACCGCTCCAGACCCACCAGTTAGGCACGAAACGCGAAAACCACAAGAATTTTAAAGTTTTGACGACAATTTCGGGCTAGCAAGGCGGGGTGCGGTTTGCTATATGCACCGCTCATTGACGGAACAATCCGCCAATCTGATCCCCGGTAGCTCAGTTGGTAGAGCAGTCGGCTGTTAACCGACTTGTCGCTGGTTCGAGTCCGGCCCGGGGAGCCAGTTTGAAACGGCCAGAACATATGTTCTGGCCGTTTCCTTTTATCCAATCCCTACCGAGCTTCTTTGGTCCCAGCCTGCTTGAGGCCCTGGCCTGCCCCGACCAAATAATTTTTGGTCCAGCCACCGGGCGCCAAGTCCAAGGTGGAACGGAACAATGCGCGTACCCGACAATCCCCCATCGCGTATCTACGCCATCAATGCCAGCCCCGGCACGAGCTCAACCGCAGAAAGCGGGATCAATAACCCAAACGGGGTCAGAAAATCGCAGCTAGAAGTACGTATGTTTTTGTACGAAGGAAGAACACGCTTGGATCACGAGGACAAGCAATGACGCAAACAACACACGAATACGTGTACGAGAGGTCCCGCAGAAGGGTCGCAAGACGAGAAATTTGCGGGAGATGTGCTTCCTTTTTCATGCGTCCCTTGCCTCCCAACCTTCGCGCACTATCATTTTTTTAAGCGGCGTTGAGCCAGCTTGTTTGGCACTGCCGCATTCCAGTCGTCACCCCTTTTTGTGCAGAGCCGCCCCGGAGTAATGCAATGGCAGAAAGTATGCCCGCCCCCCTTCAACGTAAAGTTGGAGCTACGATATTTAGCCAGCAAACCCCGATACCCCAGGCCTCACTCAGCGGCATCCCCTGGCCGGCCCGAAGCGTTTTGAAAGCCGCAAGTGCACTTGACTTTGGTCAGCTCATAGTTCGCTTGCCGGATAGCCGAGAACTGATTTTCCAGGGTGAGAAAGAAGGAACAACCGCGAACATCACGATCAACTCATACAAGTTTGCCTGGCCCATCGCGTTGAACGGCAGCATCGGAGCAGCGGAAGCTTTTCTTTCCGGTCACTGGGACAGCGACGACATCGTCGCGGTCCTGGAGCTTTTTGCTGAAAACCGCAGCGTGTTTGCCGGTGCTCTCAACGGACTCTCCCTTCCGCTCCTTGTGGAACGCGCTGGTCATCTGCTCCGCCGGAATAGCAAGTCGGGATCGAAAAAGAACATCCACTATCATTACGACCTGGGAAACAACTTCTATAAGCGATGGCTGGATCCGACCATGACCTATTCGTCGGCACGCTTTCAAGAACCGGGTGAGGACCTGAGCGCGGCACAGAACAACAAATATCGCTCTCTTGCCGAAAACATGGAGCTTGGGCCCGACCACTCAGTATTGGAGATCGGGTGTGGATGGGGTGGTTTCGCTGAATATGCAGCAAGTGAAATTGGTTGCCATGTAACAGCGCTCACGATCTCCAAAGAGCAGCTGGAATTCGCGCGAAAACGAATTTTCGAAAAAGGTCTCAATGAAAAAGTTGCGATCCGGTATCAGGACTATCGCGACGTCGAGGAAAAATTCGATCGCATTGCCTCTATTGAAATGTTTGAGGCGGTTGGGGAGCAGTACTGGCCGACATATTTTGCGAAAATCCGCGACGCTTTGAAACCTGGTGGTCAAGCTGGGTTGCAAATTATCACGATTGACGACAACTCCTTTGAGACTTACCGGCGTGGCGTCGACTTTATTCAGCGCTATATCTTCCCAGGAGGAATGTTGCCCTCGCCTTCTGCGCTCAAAACACAAGTGGCTGAGGCCGGTCTTTCTTGGAAGACAAGTACAGAATTTGGCCTCGACTATGCCGAGACCCTGGCCCGATGGCGTGATCGTTTCCTTGCTGCGTGGCCTGAAATTAGTGAACTCGGTTTTGACGAGCGTTTCTGTCGTATGTGGGAATATTACCTAGCCTATTGCGAAGCTGGATTCAGGAGCGGCAATGTCGACGTCACTCAGCTTACCTTGTCACGTTCCTAATTTTTCTTGGTTCAGGCACCGATGTGCATAAACTGCCCCTCCCAAATTCAAGGAGGGGAAATGACCTCGCGACTAACGCTCACAACACGTAATACAGACGACATTCAAATTCTTGGAAGAGAAGTGATTGGCGAGGGCTGGGGGCAGCTTGAACGGTATCATCTAAAGCACCGGCGATTTGATGACAGCTGGTCCCAAGCGATCGACCGCGATCTCTATACAATCGGTGAGGTTGCTGCCGTGCTGGTCTATGATCCGAAACAAGATACCGTGCTGCTGACAGAACAGTTTCGCACCTGCGGTCTGCGCTATGGTGAAGCAACCTGGCTCGTTGAGATCGTTGCCGGCCTTATCGACGGAGACGATGATCCGGAAGAAACCGCGCGTAGGGAAGCAAAGGAAGAATCGGGCTGCGACATCGCAGATCTTGTACACATATCAACCCACTATTCTTCGCCAGGCGGCTGTGGCGAACGCATTTACCTGTATGCAGCGGCGGCAGATCTGTCAGAAGCCGGGGGAATCTTTGGGTTGGCGCATGAGCATGAGGACATTCGTGCAGTCGTGGTTCCTTTCACCGATGCCCTCGCCGCCTGTGACGACGGGAGGATCATCGACGGAAAGACTCTTATCGCGGTCAACTGGCTCGCCCGTCACAAAGACAAGTTAGCGCCATAAGGCCCTAGTACTGATCACGCCGACGAACCCACTCCATCGGGTAAGAGAGCGCATCTTCATCACGCCCTTTTGGAGTCGTGTCGAGCAATCGATAGGTCCCATTCAGATCCTCAAGGCCACGCGCATAGACTGAATAGGTGTGATAGATCCCACAAGCGTCATCTTTGTAAAAGACACTGACTCCCGGTGCCTCTGATGCCGGAAACGCCGTGTCTTTGTAGTTATAGTAAACTTGCTGATTGGGTTCTCTGTCAGTTTCAAACGACACGTCGAAATCGAAGTTGAAATCGTTTGCCAGAGACGACACCCAAGGAAACGACCAGTCGAGCCTTTCGTGATACTCCAGGAGAGTTTGCAAAGGGGCCCGTGAAACCGCCACGAAAGCAACATCTCTAGCGGCTAAATGAGGGACTGTTCGATCAAAGTTGTCCCCCCAGAAAGAGCAGGAAGGACACCCCTCCTCCCAATCCGGGCCGAACATGAAGTGTTGAACGATGAGCTGACTTCGCCCGCCAAACAGGTCGCCGAGGAACTTAGGTCCCTGTTCCGTCTCAAACTCATAAGTCTTCCCGACCTTCGTCCAAGGCAGCGCTCGACGTTTGGCGGCGAGTGCATCTCGTGCCTTGGAGAAGGATTTCTCCTCCTCCAAAAGCTTCTTGCGGGCAGAGACCCATTCGTCTCGGCTTACTATTGCATTGTGTGCCATGAAACCCTCCTTGGTTAGCTAGCGGCGGCAAGCTGTTCGTCGACCTCACGCCAATATGTCGGATAGGTCGCATCATATTCCGGCAGGCTTTGCACCTTCTCCCTCCATACCTGCAGCTTCGGATACCTGCTGGCAAAACCATCGAAGCCGAGACCAAGCGAAAGAATTTCAGGCTTGGTCGCAAATCGAATGACCGGCTCAATCATTGTGTAGAGAGTAATATCGGCGGCAGTGACCTTGTCACCAACCATCCAGCCCGAGGCGCTAACACTGTCGTTAAGCTTGGCAAGCTCCTCATGGGCGGTCTCAGCCCCTTTGCGGACCGCATCAACTTCATTTGCGGCTCGTCCCTGCACAATGGGGGCGACCAGGTTGGGAATGAAGTTGCTAGAGACATAGAGGTCAAAATCGAGGCACTTTTGCCAAATCCGACCCGTTTCCTCGGGCCACGACCCAAATAGCGGCCGTTCAGGATGCTTGGCTTCCAGGTAGGCCATGATCGCCAGCGACTCTGACAGAGAATATTCATCCGCTTCAATCGCAGGAACCTTTCCACGAGGACTGAGCTTCAGAAACGCTTCTGATTTGAGGTTTTCTGGTGTCGGCTGCATATAGGCTGGATCATACGGAATCCCCTTTAGCTCGCACGCAAGCTGTATTCGCCAAGCAAAGCCGCTCCCGCTAAACATATGGATCTTCATATCAGCCTCCCTTTAATTAATTAATAAATTAAATAATAAGATACGTCCTAAACACAAGAGGCCGCACCCAAATTTTTTTGTTTTCCGACTTGGGGGAAAACCCCGAATGCCCATCTTTGCTATAAGCAGACACAGCTCGATTCCGGGCCACCAGCCCCAAGAAACGACCAACAAAACAACCAGGACCCTTCTCATGGACATTAAAAACGGCCTCGTCGACGCCATCGGAAACACCCCCATGATCCGCCTCAAAAAAGCGTCGGAAGAAACAGGGTGCGAAATCCTGGGGAAATGCGAATTCTTAAACCCCGGTCAGTCGGTCAAAGACCGGGCCGCGCTGTACATCATTAAGGATGCTGTTGCGAAAGGCGACCTAAAGCCAGGTGGCGCGATTGTAGAGGGCACTGCGGGCAACACTGGCATTGGCTTGGCGCTCGTTGGGAACGCCCTGGGGTTCCGCTCTGTCATCGTTATCCCTGAGACGCAGTCTCAGGAAAAGAAAGACATGCTGCGTCTTTGCGGCGCAGAGCTCATTGAAGTTCCAGCTGTCCCCTACAAAGACCCAAACAATTACGTCAAATATTCAGGCCGCCTTGCTGAAGAGCTCGCGGCAAAAGAACCCAATGGTGCCATCTGGGCAAACCAGTTCGACAATGTAGCCAATCGTCTTGCGCACATTGAAACAACGGGCCCTGAAATCTGGAACCAGACTGACGGCAAAGTTGATGGTTTCATTTGCGCTGTAGGTACCGGCGGCACTTTGGCCGGGACGGGCATGGCGCTAAAGGAAAAGAACAAAGCCATCCAGATCGGCCTGGCTGATCCTATGGGGGCCGCACTCTTCAACTTCTACAAAAATGGCGAGTTGAAAGGGAAAGGCAGTTCCATAACAGAAGGAATTGGTCAGGGACGCATCACAGCAAATCTTGAAGATGCGCCGATTGATCACCCTTTCCAGATCCCTGATTCCGAAGCATTGCCAATCTGTTTTGATCTCCTCAGCCACGAAGGTCTGTGCCTCGGTGGCTCGAGCGGCATCAACGTCGCAGGCGCCATGAGGCTGGCGAAAGAAATGGGGCCCGGACATACGATTGTGACGGTCCTCTGTGACTATGGCACAAGGTATCAAAGCAAAATGTTCAACCCCGCTTTCTTGAAGGAACAGGGACTGCCCGTCCCTTCTTGGCTTTGAGGCATAAGCAATGTCGTCAGCAGTGTCACCACTTGTAACAGTTGATTGGCTGGCAGATCACCTAACAGCACCGGATGTGAAGGTTCTCGACGGTTCTTGGTATCTGCCCCAA
>TARA_R110002110_G_scaffold202942_3_pt1 | contig 10938 bp, 13 predicted proteins | sample TARA_R110002110 | Tara Oceans TARA_R110002110 (sample SAMEA4397330) | marine metagenome | biome: Polar Biome; feature: [SRF] surface water layer (ENVO:00010504); material: water (ENVO:00002006), including particulate matter (ENVO:01000060) such as... | depth 5 m
TGACGTTCTGGAGATGGTGTCGGCGGGTGATGCGACTTTACATCTGCGCGAGCATTCTACGCTCGTCACGCAGGAATTTGAATTGCCGCGCGCGAGGCAGCTTCATTTTTGGCTGGCCGGCGGCGACCTTGCCGATCTGATAGAGGCGGAACGTGAGATCGTGTCGGCTGCAAGGCGGCACGGCATTACGAAGGTAACGATAATTGGAAGACCCGGCTGGGAACGGAAGCTGCGAGGCTTTCGGCGTGCCGGTGTAATCTTAGCGAAGGAAATATAATGAGCTTTTTAGGAAGTCTGTTTGGCGGCGGTAGCAAGCAAACCGGCGTGCATACCAGCGTGTCCGAGCCACCGGCATATGCTTTGCCGTATCTGGAACATTCCCTGACGGGGGCGCGCGACATTTACGAAACGCCTGGTCAATATTATCCCGATCAGACTTACGTAGATTTCTCGCCTACGACATCGAGCGCACTCGGTGCGGGGGAGGCTCGCGCTACGGCAGGCAATCCGCTGCTCGGCAATGCCCAGGGCTTTACCCAGGCCGCAATGGGCGGCGGCTTTGTTAATCCGGCGGCTGCGATGCTTAACCAGACCGCCAGAGGCGATTTTCTTCAAAACAAGAATCCGTATTTCGCGGCTGCGATGCAGCCTGCCATCGATCAAGTGCAGGGACAGTTTTCACGTTCCGGTCGCCTCGGCAGTGGCGCGAATATGTCCGCCATGACATCGGCGCTAGCGCCGATGTACATGCAGGATTACAACCGCGAGCGTCAGAACCAGATTGCGGCACAGGGTCAAATCGGTAGTCTCGCGCAGCAGGACTTCGCGAACCGGATGGGTGCTGCTCGGATGGCTCCTGGCTTGGCACAGGCCGACTATGCTGATATCGACCGCCTGTCAGCGTATGGGCAGATTCGCGATCAGAAAACAGCCGAGGCTCTGGGCGACGATATTGCTCGCTGGAATTTCACGCAGAATGAGCCAACCCGGCGACTGCAGAATTATCTCGCCGCTGTTCGTGGCGGCACTTTTGGAGGTTCTGAAACCAAGCCGATTTACAGCGATCCGGTCGGTCAGGGAATTGGCAATCTGGCAAACCTCGGGACGGCCTATAATATGTTCTCGAAAGCGTGGGGGTCTTCATAATGTCTCAATACGACGACCTGGTGAGACTTGGTTTGCTCAACGCCGGTGATAGGCGAAACGCCGGGCTGATGGGATTATTCGAACTCGGCAGTCAAATCGGAGCACGCAGCGCCCCCAGGTTTACGCCGGGTGGTCCACCGATTGATCTGTCGAGGGTCGGACGCGCTTATCAAGGCTCGCTTCAAAATTCGATGGTTCAGAGCGCGCTCGTAAAGAAGCTGAAGGATCAGGAAAAATTTCGCGGTCTATTTGCTCCCCAATTGGTTGATCCTAATGTCGCAAATTCGAGGGCGCAAAATTTAGTTGATCCAATAGCAGCGATCGAGGCTGATACAGGCATTTTCAGTCCCGACGATGAACCAGGAGAAATTTATAAGCGCACGCAAGAAAAGTGGATGCCCCCCGCTTTGGAGAGAGTGAAACGGGAAATGGCTGTGCCTGATATACTGAGAGGCTTGCCAGAAAACGTCCAAAGAATGGGTCCATTTCTTCACGCTGGAGCAAAACTCGGTCTGGGTCGGGAAATGTTCAAGACGGTCGGGGGCTTGATTGGTGAGCAATCCAAATACAGAAAGCCCGATTATCATAAGGTGTTAATTGACGGTGTAGAGAGTTACCCATCGACAGCAGAATTAGAGATTGCGAGACGCAGGGGCGCTCAAATTAGACCCATCAATCGCGCAGCCAGCAACGTACAAGTAAATTTACCAGGCAAGGCTAATTCTGGTTTTCAAAATTATGAAATAAAGACCTCTAATGAAGCACAAAATCTATCCAATTCTGCATACAAAGCTCTGCCAAAACTAAATCAAATACAACAATTATTAACTGACGCTCAAACACAAGGATGGACAACTGGTGCCGGTGGAGGGCTAATAATGGATGTCCAGAGAATTATGCAGACATTCGGATGGACCAGTGAAAAAACAGATAAAGCCCTAGCTAGCAAAGAACATTTTGTTGCCGGGACTACGTTACTGATTTTGCCGCTTGTGAAAACTCTTGGTGTTAACCCCACTGATAAAGATTTGGAATTTGTAAAAAAGGGAAATCCAGAACTGACAAAAACCCTAGAAGGCAACATGCTTATACTCAGGGGTGCGATAATTTCCCAAAAACGCGAAATTGCCAGAGCTGAATTTGATAGGAAGTTTATGGGAGAAAATTCTCATCTTTTACAAACCGACCCTATTCAGTACAGACTAAAACGGTTAGTGGCTAAATCTAATTTTGAAAAGACCGACCCGATTTTTAAGACTTTTTCAAGAAGGCCAATTAGATCAACAACTGGGTCTCGTTTACCCGCCAGATTACTTAGGGGAGGGGGTAGATAAATGGGAACCTCCAGAGCACAAAAAACTTTAAACGTCATTGAGTCCGAGCTTGTTGCCGCCCGAAATAAAAATTTATTGAATAATGAGGGCCTTGATATTTTGAAGTTAATTAAAAGCCCCTCCGTTCACGAAGGCGGTCTAGGCGCATTTGCCCAGGGGCTATCGCTTTACTATTCCGATGAAATTATTGCCGGCCTCAGTAATATGTTAGGAAGCGATAATGAGCTAACCAAACAGCTAAACCTCCTACAAAAATCGCGTGGTAAGCCTGCCTTAAATACCTATGACGTGTCGTTGGCTCTGCAACGCCGTGATGCCAAAAAGTATAAAATGGAAAACCCTGGGAAAGCACTTGCTTTAGAACTTGGCGGGGCTGTTATTCCTGGGCTGGCTAGTCGCGGCGGAACTGTACCCAGGTCTTTGGGGTTGGCATTCGTGTCTGGTGGACTTGCTGGCGCTGGTGCCAGCGAGGGTGGTGCAAAAGAACGCCTGATAGGAGCTGCAGAAGGCGCGGTTACTGGTTTAGGGGCGCAGGCGGGATTACAAGGAATTGGTCATCTTTTGAAAAAAGGATGGCAGGCTGCTGTTTCTCCTGGTCCTGTCCGTAGAGGACAAAGGCAGGCAGAAGGACTTGTTCGTGAGGCGATAGATTCTGATGCCGGAACAATGGAGGCTGCAAGAAATGTTATTGTTGGTAACAAACCATTAACGCTGGCTGACATCGGGCCGAATACGCGCGGCCTGACCGATGCCGCAGCAATTTTACCTGGCCGAGGCAAAAAACGGGTGCGGAGTTTTCTTGAGGATCGTGACAAGGGAATGGTTCATCGGCTAACGGAAGATTTGAAGACTGCTTTTGGAAAGCGCGGACGATTCTTTCCAGAGTTCAAGGCGATGTCTGCAGAAAGATCAGCTCGGGGTGGAAAAATATATAAGCGCGCCAATAAACGTATAATTCCAATGAGCGATGATTTAGCCGAAATTTTTCAGCGTCCTGCTATGAAGGACGCTATCGAAGAAGCGTACACAATAGCCGGTAACAAGGGAATAAAACTACCCGTATTACGGATCAACGATGTGGGGCGATTAGTAGACCAGAACGGCTTCGCCGTACCTGGCATTAAAACAGAATTTCTCCATCACGTTAAATTGGGATTAGACGATAGTTTAGACTACACCAAGCTCGCAAAGCAGGGGATAGGCCGGGTACAAAAGGGAGGCATTCAGGATACACGACACTCGCTATTGAAAATAATGGATCGTGAAAACAAGACCTACAGGATTGCGCGAAATTACTGGGCTGGTGAAACGGCGGCATTAAATTCAATGAAACGTGGTAGAGGGTTTTTGAGAGAAGACCCTGACGAACTTGCTTCTGATATAGGGCAGATGGGCAGATCAGAAAAAGAAGCGTTCAGAGTGGGTGCAATGCAAGGTCTAATGGATCAAATCGAAGGCGGTATAGAGAGCGCTAACATTGCGAGAAATCTGATTAAGCGTTCGCGTAATAAAAAGCTGATCAGAAGCACTTTTGACAGTGGGGAAAAAGGCACACAAGCCTATAACATTTTCATGCGCAACTTGTTGACCGAAGTTGATATGAAAACGACATCCTCACAGGTTCTTGGAAACTCGGCTACGATAGCTCGCAAGGAAGCCATCAGGAGCTTGCGTGAGGGTGCTCAGCGGTCTGTGCCGCCCATACGCGGCCCATTTGAAACGGCAATGGGCTTTTTGAGAAGCAACGCAGACGATCTTACCGAAACGCAGCTAAAAGCTGCAACAGAGCGGATTGCTCAAATTATGACGACCCAGGACAAGACAGCTATTGAAGGCATATTAAAGCAACTATCCAACCCGACAGGAGCGAGGGTGTTCTTAGAGAACCTTGGGCAAGTGGTTCCTAGTGTATCGGGAAGGGTATTAAGTCCTGGAGCTGTTGGCATCGTATCGGGGGGTAATCGGCCCCGTATGGGTAATTTATGGGATTAACTGCAGCTTCTAACCCGACGAACTAAACCTGATTCACAGCCGCATTAGCGGCTTTTTTTGCGAGGAAATTTCCGAATGGCTAGAGATAAGATTAGTGAATACGACGCCACGGCGGCGAATAACACCGTCGTCGGTGATGTTAACATCGCGGAAGCGATGCCGCCTTCGGCAGTGAACAATGCGTTGCGTGAGATTTTAAGTCATTTGAAGGAAATGGATGTTGGCACCTTTCCTCTGACTTCGCCGGAATTTACGGCGGCGACAGTCACAAATGAGCTTGAGGCAGGATCTCTGGATATCAATGGTGTCGTTCAGATTGATGGTGCCGTGACCGTAGGCGTGGACGGCACGGGCTACGACTTTAAGCTGTTTGGGGACAGCGCCGGGGCATATGCCCTTTGGGACCAGTCTGCCGACGACTTGATGTTGGTGGGTGCCGCAGGGCTGTCAGTAGCAGGAGCGACGGCAGTTGCAGGGCTGAGCCACTCCGGGGATATCACCGGAACAATTGCAGCCGGCCCTGGTATTATCAATGAGGCGGCGACCTCGACCAATCCCACTGTAGTTCCCAACCGAGCCGATCCTGACACAGGCGTGGGATGGGGTGCGACGAACGAGCTGAGCTGCATAACTGCCGGTGCGGAGCGGATGCGCATCAAAAGCGACGGCGACATAATCATGCCTAATGTGTCGTCGTCGACACAGACGGCATTCCGTCCGCCCTTTATCGACTTTCAGATTGCAGCCGACAATCCGAGCGGTGTGCACAAGGGCATCTACTGGCATAGCGTAACCGCGAGCGCAGTCAATCGCAGCTACGGTGCGATCTGGCGCGACCAACCGAGCGGCAATCTTCATATAGACTCGCAGACCGACCAGGTGTTCTCGACCACTACCTCCAGCACGGAGCGGATGCGGATCGCCTCGGCTGGCACGGTCAATGTGGTAGGCACTTTCACTGCTGGTACGAAGACATTTAAAATAGACCATCCGCTACCCGCGAAGACAGATACGCACTATCTCCTACACAGCAGCATCGAGGGGCCGCAGGCGGATCTGATCTACCGGGGTCGTGCCGATCTCGTATCTGGTGTGGCTACAGTCAATATCGATACCGTGTCGAATATGACCGACGGCACCTTCGTAGCTCTTTGCGGGGACGTGCAGTGCTTTACGTCGAACGAGGATGGCTGGACTGCCCTGAAAGGCTCGGTCGCCGGCAACATTCTCACGATCACGGCGCAGGACAATGCCTGCACCGACACGGTTAGCTGGATGGTCATCGGAGAACGAAAAGACGCCAAAATGATAGAATCTGAATGGGCAGACAATGCCGGCAAATTAATCGTCGAGACTTTGAAGAGCGACCATGACGATCAGCCTGAAGAAGGACAGTAAAACGTGGTAGCCGGTCGCTTCCGCGCCGCAATCATAGCCGCTCTCGCGGCTTTTTTTGTGTCAACCGCGCAGGCGCAACAGGTGCTCTGCTTCCCTGAACCTCTGGCACCCTACCTGGCGGAGAGCCACGGCGAACATCTGCTCGCCCAGGGAATCACCGACGCGGGGTTTCTCATGCAGATATACGTCAACGATGAAGTAGGCGGCTATACGGTCATTCTCGTTCCACCAGACGGACGCAACTGTCTGTTGGCGAGCGGACAGGCGTTCATGCTGGTTGATCGGCTGAAAGCAAAAAAAAAAGGGGATGAAAATTAAATGGCTAGTACCAGAAAGTCGGGTATCGCGATTGCGCTAGATGCGCTTGCGAAGATCGAACGACATGAAAAAGAGTGTGGATTGCGCTGGGCAGAGGCGACTAGCGCACTAAAGAATTTGAGCGAGCAAGTCAAACTCAATTCGGCGCGGTGGGAAAAGCTGGCCTGGCTAATCATCAGCAGTCTGGTGGCCGGTGCGATTGCAATTTTCTGGAAGAATTTAGGGTAGCGATATGGAATGGGCATTAGCGACTTTCGGGGGCAAATTCTGTTGCATTTTCGCGAGTGGTTGCGGGGGTGCGGCCAACGTGTTGACCAAGCGGACCTGGGGTTGGGGGTCCGTTAAAGATGTTGGCTTGGCCGTGGTCGTCGGCTGGCTGGCGGCTGAGTTTTTAATCCCGGCAGCGATGTCCCACTGGAAATTTTCTGGCGAGGTCGCGATCGGAGCGGCGTTCATCATAGGATATTGCGGCATCCGTCTGCTGCCAAAGCTGGAAGGCGTCATTATGAATAGGATTTCGAAATGATTGGAAAAGAAAAGGATTTCAAAATGTATTGGATATTTGATCGAGCAAGAGAGCCATCAACCTGGGCCGGGCTTGCCGGGTTGGCGATCGCACTCGGCTTGACCGCCGACCAATGGGCGGTTTACAGCGGTGCGTTAGCCGGCATCGCTGCAGTGGTCGCCATGGTGTTGCGCGAACGCTCGACGTGATCGGATTAATTTCAGCGGTCCTCCCGGCGGTCACCGATATCGTCGGTCGGTTCCTGCCGGAGGACGCGGAAAAGCGAGCGGTTGCCGAGCGCGAAATCAAGGCGCAACTCACTGCCCACCTGGCACAGGTAGACCTTGCCCAGATCGGGGTGAACATTGAAGAGGCGAAGGGTAATTGGTTTCAATCGAGTTGGCGACCATTGACCGGATGGATTTGCGCTAGTTCGCTCGGTTGGACCTATCTATTTCAGCCCATGGCTTCGTTTGTGTTGGCGCAGTTCGGCCTCTTGGTCGATCTGCCGGCGCTCGATATGTCGCAGATGATGCCCATACTTTTGGGTATGCTCGGCCTCGGCGGTCTTCGTAGCTGGGAGAGGGCCAAAGGGGTTGGCAAATGAACCTCGACCGACTCAAGGAAGACCTCATCGCGGACGAGGGACTGAAGCTGGAAATTTATTTGTGTAATGCTGAACCTCCCCGTCGCACGGTTGGGATCGGACACATGCTCACGCCGGTCGATTCAGAATGGCTTATGGACATTGGCGACACGATTACCAGGGAGCGGTGCGACGAGCTGTTCGCCGTGGATATTGAAACGACTATACGAGACTGCGAGAGGGTATATGAAAACTGGGATTCGCTGCCCGATGAGGCGCAGCTTATCTGCGCAAATATGATGTATAACCTCGGTCAAACGCGCATGAGGTCGTTTCGGAAATATATTCTGGCGCTGAATCAATCACCTCCCGACATTGCCTCGGCTGCTGTCGAAATGGCAGACAGCCGCTGGCACGAACAGCTACCCAATCGATCAAAACGCCTGATAGATCGGATGAACAAATTGCGAGGCGATGCGTGACCGCGAAGCGTCTGAGCGATGAAGAGCTGTTGGAGGCTCTTGCTCTGGTAGAGCAACATGGGACAGTGTCTGAGGCAGCGCGGCATACTGAGCTAAGACGTAGCACTTTTGAGAGTCGGGTTACTCGCGCCAGGGACAGGTTTGGCAAATCAGAGAAGCCGACCGATACAGAAGAGGTGGAACTCCCGACCTTCCCTAACGACGACATCGAGGTCGAAGAAATATTAGATCACCTGTCGAAACGGTGGGAAAAGAAACAGCAGCATGAACAGGCGAAAATCTGGTTTGATATTAGAATCAAATCAGATGACGTTTTCGGTCTGGCCGTAGTCGGAGATCCGCACCTGGGGAGCCAATGCAATTTCAGTTTGCTCAGACGCGACGTTGAAATTATGTCCAGCACGCCCGGAATACACTGTCTTAATATCGGCGATGTTGCGAATAATTGGTCTGGATACGGTCGGCTCTCCCAGCTCTATGCCGAGGAGGATATGTCGCGTCCAACCGAGCGCAAGCTGGCGAAGTGGTTTCTCGAATCTTGTCCCTGGGTGGGATGGATCGAAGGTAACCACGACCAGATGGCTGGCGAGCTGTCGGTTTATCTCCGCTCCCAAAATGTGAAACAAATCCCGATGCTCGACTGGCAGGCGAAATTTCAGCTCGTATTCCCTTCAGCCACGGTAAGGGTCGACGCCAGCCACAATCACAAGGGAACCTCGATTTACAATCCGTTGCACGGCCAGAAGCGAGCCGACCTGTGGGGCGAGGACGCCGACATATTTGTGGCCGGCCATCATCACACCTGGGCGATCCAGCAGCAGGAGAATGCTGGAGGGCGCTGCGTCACCTATGCTCGCGCCCGTGGATATAAGTGGCACGACGAATACGCCCACCGGCACGGGTTCAATGAGGAACGCTACGGCTCGACGATCATATTCGTCATCGATCCGAAGGCACCGCCGAACACGCGGGTAAAGCCGTTCGCGGACCTGGCCGAGGGCGCAGAGTTTCTCACCTGGAAGCGCAGCCGGAAGTAACGTGCAACCAGAACCTGACGGTCATGCGACCGCCTCAAATGACTTAGCCGCCCTTATGGGCGGCTTTTTTTGCGTTCTGTCAGACAAAATCGAAAGAACCTGACGGTCATGCGACTAAAACCTGACGGTCAGGGGTTGTAATGTTACTTTTAGTTACTTATATATAATATCCTACCTATAAATTATCGAAATGGAGGAGACCAAAATGGAACGCACACCAATAACAGACTCAGGCGCAGTAGACATCGATGGCAACGGAAATTATTCTGTCGTCGCTTCTACCGCAGCCGGTAATAATTTCGTTCTTTGTCATCACTTTGAGGATGAAGCATCAGCCAAAGCTCTCGGTCGCAAGGTCGCAGCAGCCGGTTCAATCGACGAGGCTCGCTGGTCTTTTTGGCGCACAACATACGGTTCCGCAGCGTTCGTAGAAGAAGAAGCCGAGGCTGATATGTACGCCCACGCCATTCGCTCCGGCGCTTTCTCGGAAGACGACCCTTCCATACCGGACAACATCCGCACCCTTCTTTAATACCAACCAGCCGGGGGCTTCGGCCCTCGGCAACCACAACAGCCGCTGGCGATTAAATTCGCAGCGGCCTTTGGGGTGAGAGCAATTGGTTGAGGTGGAAACTAGAAAGAAAGTGAACGCGTATACCAGACGGAAAATGATTACAAAATGCTTCGGGCGCAAGCTATCAAGAAGCACAGGTTCTTCAAATAGTTAAAAGCCCTGATAAGTTTTCAAAGTACCTAAGTAGGATGTCACGATTGCGGTAGGTAACGGGTAATCAAGATTTGCGAAATTGGCAAAACCGTCCTTGTAGCCGCTAACGGATCACAGAATCCTAGCCGGTAGCCGTAGACGCCAATCGCTCTCAACCGGACCGGCGATGGGCCGGCCCCCAACGGAAGAGGAGACTGATAAAATGCAAGTTACACCCACATACCGCAAGCAAATCGACCGCTGGGTCGTCGACACCCGCGCCAAGGGCATCAGGAAGCTCAACGGCGTAGCGGGTGAGGAGAAGAAGTTTCGCACCCGCGAAGAGGCCGAGGACCATGCTGCTACCATCAACGCAGCGCAGTCGAATGGCGGCGTCGTCACCGGCGCAAAGGCTGGCACGGTCGCAGCCGCTGCCGAGCTGCTATATGCGAAGGCACACCAGCGTGTCCATGCTGGCACGATCACCTATCGGCACAGTGAAAACATCAAGCGCGGCGTTCGCGCCTGGCTCGATCTGCCGCTGTGCGGTAAGCGGTTCGGCGACATAAAATGCGTAGACGTGTCGACCGCTGATATCGAGGACGTGCTTGTCCCCCGGTTCACCGTATCGGTGAAAACCGTGAAGGAGAAACTTGATCCCCTAAAGCAGCTCTTCGATCTCGCGCACAAGAAGGGCTGGTGCTCTCACGTCAATCCGGCTCGCCAGGTCAAGCTGGAGACAGCGCGTTACAAGGGCGAGGCGTCTGCGAAAAAGGCGACGATCGAACGCTTCAACATCGACGAGGTTCGCCGCCTGATCGAAGCCGCGCTCGATGCAGATACCGACTGGTGCGATGGCCTCGCCGTCGCGTTCGCCACGCAGACCGGGTTGCGGTTCGGCGAGCAAGCCGCCCTTCGATGGAGCGATATCAACTTCACCGACAATCGCGTGAAGGTTCAGTTGAGTTTACGCGAGACCTCCCACGGCGTCATTGCTGCCGACGTTCCGAAGACGCGAGCAGCACAGCGCACCGTGTTCTTGACGCCCCAGCTCGTCAGCGTGCTGAAGGAGTGGCGGCTGCGCTCGCCAGCGTCCAACGACGACGACGTGGTGTTCATCACTCGTTCGTTGGCGGCGCAGCGGACATCGGACAATTGGCGGAAGAGGGTGCTGCATCCGGCGTGTAAGGCAGCGGGCATCGACGAGCTGCGCTGGCACGACCTTCGTCACTTCTTTGCTAGCATTTGTTTAGAACTGTTCGGTGCCGACTTCCACCGGATCACGGCCTTGCTGGGCCACAAATCGATCAGCACTACCCGTGAATTATACGGACATTGGATCGACGACCAGGAACGCGACGTTCACGACGCTGAGAAATTTGGAGCTAAACTATGGAGCTAAAGGGCCGGGGGGAGCATCAAGCTCCCCCCCGC
>TARA_R110002110_G_scaffold145775_6_pt1 | contig 10934 bp, 17 predicted proteins | sample TARA_R110002110 | Tara Oceans TARA_R110002110 (sample SAMEA4397330) | marine metagenome | biome: Polar Biome; feature: [SRF] surface water layer (ENVO:00010504); material: water (ENVO:00002006), including particulate matter (ENVO:01000060) such as... | depth 5 m
TTGAACTGCTTGAACTGCTATCACTTGAACCACTTGAACTGCTTGAAGACTCAGTTTCACAGCACAAGTTGTACGCAAACCATCGACCCTCTTTATACATAAATTCTACGAAGTCGCCCTTGTGCCCGTTCTTGATTGGACTCCTGTTCATTATGTAAATTTGGACACCGGTTGATTTTGTACTTCCATCAGGCTTGAAACGGTGAACGTCTACTCTAGCAGTCGGTAGACTTGGATGAGCATCGGAAGAAAGTGCTCCCCAATCTGTTGTGTTGGGGAGTTCTTCTTGCAAGTACCCTTGACTGATTGGTCTACCCGTCTTGCTGTCTGTTTGAATTGTAGACGCACCTTCTCCGCCTCCGTTTCTTCGAAGTTCTGCTTTAACCGCTTCGACTGCTTGTGCCCCAAATTCCTGGGACCACTGAATCTTCATACTCTGCCCCCACCTTCTGACTCGCATTCTGTGTCACAACAAAGCTCAACCGCCATCATTTTACCCCCGCGAAATTCAAACTCTATGAATTGTCCTTCACACGCTTGGCGGTCGGTATAGCGGTTGTAGACATCAGCGATTGAGCCTGTAGCCTGCATAGAGCCGTCTGACAAGGTACGGTAAACCGTAACCATTGAGTTAGGGAGTAAGGAGTAAGGGTCTGAAGCATTAAGGGAAGCTTCCAAGTCTTCGAGTAGATAACCACCATAACGAATGTAAGGAGTTTTTGCCTTGCCTTGGCTTGTAGGGTTACTAGAGCCTCCCATCTGCCTTCTGATCTCAGCACGAATTGTGTTGACCATCTGTTGTGTGAAACCGGGTGTGGGTACAAAACTCGTATTCATGATTTTCAGTTTTCAAGTACGATGATTTGAACGAGACAAGCTGCAGTGTTGGCAAGAAAGAAAAGCGTGAAACCGGGTTCTGCTCTGAACAAAGCTGTTTCGCCGGGTTCTAATCTCCCGCCATATACTCCTGTAGAAAAACCCCACTGAACATAATTGGTTGCGTCGATGTTTCGGAGGTACACCCAACCTTCGTTAGTCATAGAACCAAACGTTGCAACCGCTTCTTCAGATGTCGGTATAGAGTTCACGTCTTCGAAGCTTCCCGCGTCATCCTGTACAAGAGCAAGGGCACCGGGGGTGATTGTTTTTTGAAGTGAACCGTTCAACAACTGAACTGACTGATTGATTGTGATACTACCTGCCATGAATGTCTCCTAAGTTAAGTAAGAGGAAAGTGATGAGAAACTTGCTTCCGGGTATCGGTCGACATCGCGGTAGAGTACGTTGTATTGAGTCGGGTTGTATAGAGCGTTTCCATACAGGTCCAAAGGTACGGGTTCAGTGACTGGGGTCAAGTCTCCGTCGTTGATAACTAAGCAACGCTTCTGTGGATCAATACTGTCTTTACAACGTACACCTACGTTCGCCGGAAAGGCTTTCCAGAGGTCTTCTCGGAACTGAATGATGAACTTCATGACTCTGAAGGACACACCGTTGCGGGTATCTACGGGACCCAAACCAAGTGACGTGAATTTAGCAGAGTTCCGGGAAGCGGTGAAACCATCGATTGTAAAAGCCCCACTATTGAGGTGATCCATAATGGCAACAACAGAGCCCGGCAAGGATGAAACGTTTTTCTCAACCTGAACTGCTATCCTGCTGTCGTCTCGAGTGACTCCCTTAATAGGATCGCCTGCAGTGTTTACGATGAGGGAACCGTCTCGTTCAGCTGACACTTCTTTTTCGTAGGCCTCTGTAGACCAAGTGAATCGTGGGGGTTCCAATAGTGGGTTCGTTGTTAGTACAAACTCACTGGAATAGTTCGCCGTGTAAATCCATTGGAACCGGGCTTTGTTCACGGCAATAGAAACGTCTTTACAATATGCAGAGCTGTCTTCGTCATGATAATCTCCAATGAGTGGTAAACCAAGAGCAGAGCCTGCTGTATAGCTACTCTCACTAACTAAGGTTGTTTGTACCCTGAACTTGCGAACGTAGGTTCTGAATTGTCCATTGTATGTACCGGAGCGTTCTTCAGAAATCTCCCCTAAAGTGGTTGCGGTCATTACACTGCTCCTTGCTGTATGATTGTTTCTTCTGGTTGTTTTTCCAATAACTCTCTTATCTTGACAAGCTCTTCCGTTTGTTTTTTAGATTCAACTTCTAAACTGAACTTCTTCGTGGGGTTTTCTTTCCCAACGACTGGGATAGGTTTACGAGTAGACGCATTTTTACCTTCTTCTCCTTTTGCGTTCTGCTTGTTCAGTTCCGAGAGAGTCATCAACTGTTGACCTTCTGGAATTCTTGACGGGAAGTTTTTAGCTGAACCATACTCACTTCGTATACCTTCCTCCCGTTTCCGTTTTGCGGCGGCATCACTCAACGACAAGTTTCTGTTGGGGTCTTTACGTCGTGCCCTTCGTGCTTCGATTGCTGCAACTTTCTCTTCTCGTTCTTTCTTACGACGTGCAAGACCTTTCTGCCGTGGAGATAGTTGGTTTGGATTCTGAAAGGAGCCGGAGTTAGGGTTGTTGAAGTTTCCACCCCCTCCTCCGTGTTGGTCTTTCAGATTTTGAATCTTGAAAGCAAGGAGGGCTTGTTTCTTCGCTTTGTTGACTGCATCGTTCAAAGCTTTCTTGAGTATGTCGTCCTTCACTGATTGTGGTGCATTACCTAAAGAGCTGTTTACACTGCTAGAGATCTGGTTGAACTTGTCTTTGCCTATGATATCCTTGATTTCTTCATTCTTGCGATTCTTGTCAGCAAGTGTTTTGAGCACCTTGTTCGCGGCACTTTCGGCCTTGTTAGCGGCACGCTTCGCTTCTGATTCAGAAGCACGTCTCTCCGCCAACACTTGACTCTGTACCGCTGCAATCTGTTCTGTTGTTGATCCTTCCATTGACGCTGCAATTTCGTCCTTCAACTTTTTGATGCTCTCTTCTTCCATACGTACCTTCATGATTGCATCCTGGAGTTCAGGAGAAGCATTCTCAAAGGCAACTTTTGCTTTTTCTTCCAAAGCTTTTGCATCCATCTCAACATCTGCTTTGACTGCCAGTTCCATCTCTGTTAGTTCGGAAGCCAACAGAGCTTCTGTGTTCTTAACTGTTTCCTGCCCCGCTTCGCGTAGTAATTCAATGCGGTCCTTCAGGATGTTGACAAGCTCTATGTTTTCCTTTACCTCTTGTTGAGTCGCTTCTAACATCTTATTGCCGGTGGCACGAGCGAACATCCCAAACTCAGATTCGCGTTTTTGAGCACTCCTCAGGGAGTTTTTCTTTCCTTGAAGTTCTTTTTCTGCTATTTCAATTTGTTTCTGGATAGCTTGTGTTGGATCTTCAGCGTTGGAGGCTGTATCTACTATCGAAGTCGTTTGATCCTTAAACCTCTTTGCGAGCTTACTTTGGAGCTTAATGGTCTCTTCCATCGCTGCATTAAACGCGATTATATCTGAATGGTATTGAGTAAGCCATACACCCAACGCAACTCCGGCAATAACGGCAGCACCGAAAGACAAAACGGTTGTAGCTAAAGCACCGTTCATAGCACTAATGGCAGTAGTGATAGTTCCAATAGAAGCGATGAGTGAACCAACAACAGTGATCACCGTTCCAATTGCAATGAGTACCGGTCCAATGGCGGCAGCGATTGCTGCCCACGTGAGGTAGTTCTTTTGCTGGGACACATCCAGCTCATTCCACCAATCGGTAGCTTCCTTAATCCATGCACCAACCTTCTCAAGCCACGGCATAACAGCGGTTGCAATGACTGAGCCAACTTCAACCATCAAGACTTTGAGACGTGCCCACATTTGTGCGAGTTTGAAACCTGCAGTATTCGTGGTGTTGTCGAAAGCTTTGTTCAGGTCACCCGTTGTGTTTTCCAGTTTGCCAAAGATTTCAGCGGTTGTGTCTGCTCCACTTCCCATCATGTCAAGAACACCGGAAAGAGCGTTGACGTTACCAAAGAGCATTCCTGTTTCTTCAAGGTTGCCGTCGAATTTCTCTGTCAGTGTTTGCAGTGTGTCAAGGAGTCCTTTTTCTTTCAGTTGCGTTCGCAGTCCTTCGTAAGACAAACCCATTTTGTCGAGAACTTCGGCTCCCTGTTTGGTAGGCTTCAGCAAGCTCACCATGATACCTTTGATTTGAGTGGCAGCTTCGTTTGCGTTTGTACCTGTTCGGGACATCGCAGCGAATGCAGCACCAAGTTCATTCATCTCTATACCAAGTGCAGAACCCAGAGGCAACACACGAGAGAAGGCACCTGCAAGGGCACTGGCTTCAAGCTTACCTTCTCGCACTGTAGCGGTCAGAATGTCACCAGCATTGGATGCAGAGAGGTTTGCGGGTCCGTATGCGTTCATTGCGGACGTGACCAAATCAGCAATAACTGCAGTCTCACCTAAACCAACTGCAGCGGCTTTGGCTGACACTTCCAAGGCATCAAGGGCATCTTGACCAGTGAGTCCTGCAGAAGTGATGAAGAACATTGCATCAGCGAGTTCAGCCGGTGCCCGTGCGGTTTGGCCCGCTAGTTCGAGCACCGACGATTTGAACCCTTCAACCGTTTCACGGGACAAACCCACAAGCGAAACGATTTTGTTCATTGAAGTATCGAAGTCCATAGCCATTTTTGCGGAGGCTATACCTGCGGCAACAAGCGGAAGTGTTACACGAGCAGTGAGTTGTTTACCCACGCTCGCCATACCGCGTCCAACCTTCTGCATTTTCTTTCCGATTTCTTGAGCCATGACACCTACGCCAACGACAAGCTTTTTCATCTTGCCTTCAACCATAGACATCTCTGCACCCATGCGATTCATACCGGAGACAAACTTGCCTTCAGCGTCACGGATACGACCTTTGGAGTCTTTGGAAAACTTTTTAACCGCGTTGTTTGCTTTGTTCGTTTCTTTTACGAAACCCTTCGTGTCCCCAACGAACTTGACAACGATCTTTTCGAGAACTGTTTCACTCGCCACTTTTGAAGCCTCCTACAATTCGGGACAACCAACTTTGTTTGCTTTGTTCGGCTTGTTGTTCGGTTACAACCTTCTTCTTTTCTCTACCAAACTTGAGTAAGAATTGTCCGATGTTGTATGCTCCCTTGTTACGTGACATCATGCGTGCAACTTCGAGAGCAATCTGCATCAGATAATTGTCAGTCCGTGACGGTTGCTCCCATTGGTCTTCTAACCATGCCAACCGCGTACGATACTCACGATGAGACATGGTTTTCATGTAGGAGACTATTGGTCCTGAATGTCCCCACTCTCGGGCAACTCGGAACCATCCGTCAAGTTGCCGAGATCGTTTTTTGCCGGGTCCTTCTTATCTTCCTTGTCTTTGATTAGAGTAAGGATTCGGTCACGCTTGCGGTAAAGAACTTCGAGCGTGTCGTCCTTGTCCATTTCTCCGTACTCTTTGGCCTTTTCGAATAGATCGTCAACCAAACGAGAGGGCCATTTTTTGACGTGGATGAGAAGCACGTTCTTCTCTGTGTTGCCTTGAAAGACGCAAGCGGAAACCAATACAGGCTCAGAGTCTGCCATTCCTGTAATGCGTTGTACTTTTCCGTCAGAACTCATGGACGCGGAAGCCATGAGCATGTTTTGGTATTGTGCTGCAGCGTCTCCATCAGGCTCACGAAGGGTGTATTCTTTCCCCTTCCATCTGAACTTGAATTCGCGTTGTATAAAGAGACTATCGTAGTCAGTGTACTCTTCTGTTGTGTCAACGATTGTTTCAGTCATCAGTGTGCTCCTAAATCAAAACAAAGTGAGGGTAAAAGTAGGGTCATCCGTGACCCCAGTCCGTCAGGTAGCGACGGCGTGAGTTCCTTATTATGCAGGAGCAGTATAGACTGGAGATTCTTCGGCTCCGGTACTGTCACGATTCGTTGGTGTGATTGTGACAGAAGCTTCTGGAAATTCTCCTTCAGAAAGTTCACTCGGTTCGAATGTTCGCAGATATCCGTAATACGCGAGAGTTGAACCGTCAGGAAATGTAACTGTGATCGTTGTGGCTGTGTTTATAACTGAAAGGATCTGATCATAGATTTTCGGATCATACCCCACAGTATGACTTGTTTCTCCCAAATCAACCAGAGCAGAAGAAGCTCTCGTCCGGTACGTCGTGTTGTGTTGTGTTGTAACGTCAATCGAATCACCTCCATCCATTGAAGGAGGTTGAACAGACTTCTCCCAGAAGTCGATATCTGTATCTAACCCGATTGTAATAAGGGCTTGATAGCCGTTTTCCAGTAGAGTTCCTGTAGGGGCTCCTCTTGTAACTGGTGCAGGGGCTGTCATAAAGCTCTTCTCCTTTAAGTAAGTTGTCGCAGTGAAACTACTGCATTGATTGTGAATAGAGACCGTTCGCTTGAAGGTTTCTGTTTACCTAATCGAATTACGTCTCCGGTACGGTCTACTGATTGAACAGTGTAAGTGCTGCCCGAAATTGTTACCGTGCTCCTTAGAACATTCTCGTCCAGTGACACGGCAACCTGACGAGCTTTTATATAACCAAGTCGACCGCTTGCAGCACGAACTCTAATCTGAATTCCGTGATGTACGATCTTCTTTCCGTCTACCATCGTTCTCCCTACTCCATTACCTTCTGTACCGTAAACTGTGAAACAGTCGTCAGGGAGATCGGGTTCGTTGTCTACGTGAATAGGCCAGAGTGCATCTGCTGAAGGTGCTGTACCCAGAGTCAGGTCAATCATCAGATAACGAATGACATCTTGCGGAGAGTGTGTTAATGATCCGCTCATTTCTTCTTCTTCCCTGCCTTTCTAATCTGTTCAGACTTGTCAAAAGCTTTGCGTGCGGCTTCATCAACGTTCTCTTGGAAGTCAGTGAACGCAGAAGCCTTCAGTGCCCCCGTGTCTACTGGAGTTAACTTTTGTGCGGAACGTTGAAGGAGCAACCCTGCCATCAACAAACCGTCTCGAATGTTTCCTGTTTTCTTTGTAACCTTTTGAATGATGTCAGAAAATTTGCTTTTCAATTCCCGAGAAGGTTGTTCAATGTACTTGGCTTGCCCTACTGGATGAGCAGCTTGTTTGTTTTCATGAACATACACGGCATAACTTTGAGTGAAGCCAACCACGACCGTGACTTTGTCAGCGGCTTGAGCTTTCTCACCCATAGCGGTCAACAATTGTCGTACTTTTTTGATTCCTTTTATGTCTGGCATAACTTCACTCCTTTCTATAAGTCTTGAAAAACGAGTGTCGCCCTTAGACCCACCCTTGTTTTGAAATCCAATGCTCAATTAGCTTCTTAATTGCAATTTGAATTGCAGTTAAAAGAAACCAACTGAGTATCGCTGAGTTGTAAACCTGCACTCCTTGGTTCTGTACGTATGTTTCTGTTTTCTTTCGAAGGTACTTCTTAAAACGACGTTCGCTCATGCCCATTGGCATCTCGATTGGAAGCTTCTCTACATAGTTCGTCATCATAAGACACGTCGTTAACTCAATCCCTTCTGTTTCATTGTACAAAGAGTACGCGGCTGAAGCTGAATTGTTTTCGACAACGATCATGATTTTCTCGGTACTATGTTCACATCTATCGGGCTGTTGTCCACGTCCACGAATATAGAGCGTCCGTCTGTTGTGGCTTTCATTTCCGTTATAGTCGACTTAATGAATTTCCAACTCACTTCAATAGGAGGGGTGAACTTCAAACGTCCTTCTGAAATTTGAACTGTTTGAAGTTCACTGAGGTCGATGAGTACGTCTTTGTTTTTGTACTTCCCTGATTCGAGTATTCCTGTCAGGGTGTCGTACAATTCCGAGTCAATAGATAACTCACGGTCCAGCAAGGAAGCAGCCGGTGTTGTCGTAGATGGTGCTAGGAGTAGGAACACCACCACGACAATTGAAACCAACCCTGGAGCCGGAAGTTTAGTCTCCATCAGTCTACCCACTTCCTAAAACACTGGTTACCTTTACAGGATGTCTCCCAGTGGCCGCCAGTTGACCGCGTACGAGCTTTCGTTCGAAAATACGTCCGGTTACCCCTGTTTTTCGTAGAACAGCCTGTAGAAGCCACACGGGACCCTCTTTGGTAGTTCATTCGTGTGGTTCCGTTGTAAGCTTGCCTTAGTTTCTTCATTGAATTTGTGTGAATGGCACCGTGCAACTTATTCAGTTCCTTCTGAGTTAGTTGTTGCATATCTTTTAATTCAAAACCATGTGAGACAAGGTGGTTAGCACTCGGTTGTTTTTTGTTGTGCCACCAATCGTTGCCTGAGTAGTTATCGAGTACAAACCTGATGAAGTCATTCTCAGTAGCAACGGGTTCAACCATACGTACAACCGGAGGTGCCGGTGGTTCGGTGATCAGTTCCGGTGCAAGTGCAACAAGTTCTTCTTCGTCGTTGACTGTAGGCTCCGCAACGATGTCATCGTTAAAGAGGATCTGTAGAGCGTCTTCTTTCTTCACAATTTCCACTTCCGGTGTGGAGTTCTGAAGAAAAGATGCTGACGACTTTTCGATAGCGGTGAGACGTTCTTCGAATGCCGCGAAGTGTGCAGATAGGTCTCCGCAGTTTTCACACGTGCATTGTTCAGACGTAGTATTTGCCATCAAAGGCGGTTGTGGAGAAGACGCTGCAGTGAATACAGCGATTGCTCCTAGTAAAAGGACTGCGTGTGGTTTCATTTGTGTCTCCTTAAATTGAGAGGCCATCCATGAAGTTAGTGAAAGTAACTTTTCGAGGTTCCAGATTTTCCATGTCTGAGATTCCTATTGCTGCAGTGAACCGACTCTTCAACATTTGATTGAAAGCTTTCTCAGTCCACGTTGCCCAACCTGCATCGCCCCAGCGTTCTCCCCAAGAGTTCATCATGTCGACTTCTCCAGGACGTTTCTTGCTCATTTGTGGTAGAAGGACAGCATGACCACCTCCACCACTTTTGAATGACGTTACGTGTTCCCGATTGACTGAAGAGTTCCAGTTGATACCAATCGAAACGGCACCCAACCCAGCCTCAAGAAACGTAACGAGTCCTTCCCAAGATCTGATTCGAACACTGTTGAACGCTTTGAAACGTTTTGCAGACTTTCGAACCGCATTCATGTCAGAAGGTCGTCGGTTGTTGTACTTGCTTGGGTAAGGCCAGAGGGTCTCTTTACAAATACCTGTTTTCATTGCAAGCTTGACTCCACCTGAAATTGTGGAACCCCTGTCTCCTTTGATACCGTCAAGACGTTGTGTCTCGTAGTAACCCATTGCCCGCGAAAGCTCAAGGCTTTTTTCGCCAATTGCAATACACGAACCCATCTCAACGGCTGAAGAGATAGCGTGTCCTTGACAAGCACCCTGAGACTTCTGATTTTCTACCTTCAATATCTCGCGTGCATCGAAGGTGTTAGCTTCGAAGTTATCACACATTGCAAGCACTTTATCTTCTCCGTCGAATGCGGAGGAGTCAAGGTTCGCAAAGTCTTCTTCATCGATACGCCAACCACCTGCGTACTGGAGAAACTCTTCAAGGTTTTGGTCAGTCATTGGACACCTCCTTCAACAGGCACTTCGTCAGCCTGTCCCAGAGTTCGCTTCGTTAGTCGTTCGGCGGCTTCTTCGCCTTTACCGTTCCACCACAACGCGAAGATCTCAAGGTTGGGTTCTTTATGAGTCACCAGTCTTGCAGATGCAAACTCTTCCAAGAATTCCGTCTTCGTTGCATCCGTTTTAGTCTTATCCTTGAAGTCAGTGAGTATTTCTGCAAGCTTCAACCTGTAGTCATCGTCTGCAACGTCAAGCGTGTCTCCACCAGGTGTTGGTTTTGGATTGTCTCCGTCTTCTTTTGGTGGCATGAAAGCCAACAAAGCAGCAACTGCAAGACCGATGAGAAGGATGCTGTGATCTTTTTCATTCACTTGGAACCTCCTCGTCGTTATCGTCTTCGGGGGCATCCAGTTCCCCTAGTCGCCTCATCTCCGCCCGTACAATCTGACGGGGTTCCTTACCGGAAGTGAGATATTCAATTTTCAGTTTTGGTGTTGCGTACGGGCACGCATCTAAAAGAGATTCCACTTGCAGTGTGAAGGCACTCATTTTCTTTGGGTTTACTGGTTTCGTTTTGTCGGGATCGACAGGCACAACGTCGTCCGGGAAGGTAGCCTCCTTCTTGGAGCTCATCCACACAATGACTGAACCTGCCGCGACTGCAAGAGCTATCATTTGGTTTGGATTCATGATGCCTCTACTTTCGCAGCTTCTTTACCATTGTCAGCGATGCCTTGCCCTATGATGTAGGAGATGATCGTACCAAGGATGAGAGTCGTTTGTTCTTGGTCGAGACCGTATTTGTCAGCCAAGAAAGTTGCAGCAATACCAATCACCATTGCTGTAAATTTTTTCGAGCTGAATAGTTGTTTCCAAATTGACACCATTTGAGGGACCTTTGCTGGTTTGATTTGATCAGAGGAAGTGAGGTAACTTGTGTTGTTCCTACGAGAAAAAGGAAGAAATCATTTCTGCTGTGTGTTGGTACTCAGTTATCCGTGTCTTCTCCTTTGATGTGTGAGTGGATATCGTCAAGTTTTGTAAGTATGGAGTTCGACAACCCTTTCATATCTGTTCTCGCTTGCTTGTGACCTTCCATCATGCCTTCGAGGTTTCCCATTCGTCCTTGAATGTCAAGAGCCCAAATATCTTTGGCTTTGTGTTCCGTCTGACAGAGATCCAGTTTCGCAGCTACCTCTTCTTTATCCTTCTTGACTGTGTTGTGAAATAACTTCGCGATGCCTGCAACCGTGCCCGCCATCGTGACAACTACGCCACCTAGTACCGTGATGATTGTTGTGGGAGAAAAACTAGACAAAGAAGCTTCACCCTGTGCAAGAGCAGTGAAAAATTCCATCCTCAACCTACTCCAAGTAAAGGAAGATTTGTTATACCACCACCACCACCACCACC
>TARA_R110002110_G_scaffold40880_28_pt1 | contig 10925 bp, 9 predicted proteins | sample TARA_R110002110 | Tara Oceans TARA_R110002110 (sample SAMEA4397330) | marine metagenome | biome: Polar Biome; feature: [SRF] surface water layer (ENVO:00010504); material: water (ENVO:00002006), including particulate matter (ENVO:01000060) such as... | depth 5 m
CCGGTATTCAGACCTGCCGCCACGTCTTGCGCTTTTTGCATCAGCATCAGCCGCACAAGCGCCTGCGTCCCGTTCAGAAGAACCGGCGATTTCGTCAGATCAAGGCGATCATTCAAGGAAATTTTCGCGTTGCCCATGTTGCACCCCCCGCAAACTTTGCATCTGCCCCCGTTATAGGTCATAAATTCTGACCTATAAAGCAAAATCTTTGGGAGCAGCACGGTTTACAATCGCGAGATTGTGGCTAGATGCAACGAAATGTGTTAGCCGATGACAAGCCAGAAAGTACGGGACGATGGATTGGGATAAACTCAGAATTTTTCATGCGGTTGCCGATGCCGGCAGCCTGACCCATGCCGGAGATGTTCTGCACTTGTCGCAGTCTGCCGTATCGCGTCAGATCCGCTCGCTCGAGGAAAGCCTGAACGTCACGCTGTTTCACCGCCACGCCCGCGGCCTTATTCTGACCGAACAGGGCGAGTTGCTGTTTGACGCCACGCAGTCGATGGTCAAGCGGCTTGACGCCGCCGCCGCGCGGATCCGCGACAGCGAAGACGAGGTGTTTGGCGAGCTACGGGTCACCACGACAACGGGCTTTGGCACCCTCTGGCTCGCGCCGCGCCTACCGGCGCTGTACAAGAAATTTCCCAGTCTCAAGATTGACCTGATGCTGGAAGAACGTGTGCTCGATCTGCCGATGCGCGAGGCCGATGTCGCGATCCGCATGAAAGAACCAAGCCAGGCCGATCTGATCCGCCGCCGTCTGATGAACATCCGCATGCGGCTGTATGCGACGCCGGAATATATCGCAGAGTCCGGAATGCCCGAAACCATGGCCGATTTTGCCCATCACCGGCTGATCTGCCAACACGCGACCACGGCACAGGTCGCGGCGGGGGCGTTGCTGGTGCAGCAGTTGATGGCGTTCGACATTCCGTCGATGCTGACCGTGAACAACTATTTCGGCGTTCTTCAGGGCGTGCTCAACCATCTCGGCGTCGGCGTCCTGCCTGATTATCTGACTGAAGACTTCCCCAATCTTGTACGGGTTCTGCCGGATATCGAATCCAGCGAGGTACCGGTGTTTCTGGCCTACCCGGAAGAGTTGCGCCATTCCAAACGCATTTCGGCCTTCCGCGACTTTGTGACCGAAGAAATATTTGCCTACCGCAAGCGTCAACGCAACTGATCGTAGCGGTTCATGTGTGAAAAACGGTCGTTTTCTGTGGCCCTGGTGGCACGGCGCATGACGCTGCGTAATCCATCGGCTCCGGAAAGCTGCGCACCGGCCCGGGCCCAAGCCCTGGGTGCTGCACGTGAGAAGGCGCTAACATACGGGGATCACTCGCACAAACCAAGCCATGCGCAAGACGCATAGCGGCCATTCCTCACAGGAATAGTCATAACTCTTGCGTCAGCCCCGACCAGCCCCTAAGTCAACCCTCGAAGGCGGCGACAGAGTTTCTATCGTAGCTTTCATACCTCCCTGTTGGACTTCGGCCGAGCTTTTGCTCGGCCTTTTTTTTGCGCGGACCGACGATGCCGCGCATTTCATCCTTCAATGCATGCCGTGGTCAGAAAATCAGCACGCTGACAACACGCCGGGCGCGATACCACGTCGACACCGCCCTGATTTGATCAGGCAGCGGGCGATGCCGGAAACACACCCGAACGCGTTGAAACACCCACACCGGGTGGCTTTGCCCTTCCCCTTGCCCCGGCTTTGGCCTATTAGCCGCGCATCAATCGAGCGATGGGAAAATGCCATGACCGACCCCGCGATCACACCAGAGCTTGTTGCAGCGCACGGGCTGAAGCCGGATGAGTATGAGCGTCTGCTCGGCATTATCGGACGCGAGCCGGGCTTTACCGAACTCGGGATTTTCTCGGCAATGTGGAATGAGCATTGCTCCTACAAATCCTCGAAGAAATGGCTGCGCACCCTGCCGACCACCGGCCCACAGGTGATCTGCGGACCGGGCGAGAACGCGGGCGTGGTCGATATCGGCGATGGCCAGGCGGTGATTTTCAAGATGGAAAGCCACAACCACCCCTCGTATATCGAGCCGCATCAGGGGGCTGCCACCGGCGTCGGCGGCATTTTGCGCGATGTATTCACCATGGGCGCGCGCCCGGTTGCCGCGATGAACGCGCTGTCGTTCGGTGTCCCCTCGCACCCGAAGACCGCGCATCTGGTCAAGGGCGTGGTCGAAGGTGTCGGCAGTTATGGCAACGCCTTTGGCGTGCCGACCGTCGGCGGCGAGGTGCGCTTTCACAGCAGTTACAACGGCAACTGTCTCGTCAACGCTTTTGCAGCGGGCCTCGCGGATGCCGACAGGATTTTCTACTCGGTCGCCTCGGGCGTCGGCATGCCCGTCGTCTACCTTGGGGCAAAAACCGGACGCGACGGCGTCGGCGGGGCCACCATGGCCAGCGCCGAGTTTGACGACACCATCGAAGACAAACGCCCCACCGTGCAGGTCGGCGACCCCTTCACCGAAAAACGCCTGATGGAGGCGTGCATGGAGTTGATGAAAACCGGGGCTGTCAACTCGATCCAGGATATGGGGGCTGCGGGCCTGACCTGCTCGGCCGTCGAGATGGGCGACAAGGGCGGGCTTGGCATCAAACTGATTCTCGATCATGTGCCGCAGCGCGAAGCCAACATGACCGCCTACGAGATGATGTTGTCGGAATCCCAGGAACGCATGCTGATGGTTCTCAACCCGGAGTTGGAGGCCGAGGCCCGCGCGGTGTTCGAGAAATGGGATCTTGATTTCGCCATCGTTGGCGAAACCATCGCCGAAGACCGCTTTTTGATTGTCCACGGCAACGAGGTTGTGGCCGATCTACCGTTGTCGAAACTCGCTTCTTCCGCACCGGAATATGACCGCCCCTGGGTCGAAACCCCGGCAGCCACGCCTTTGGGCGCGGTGCCCGCCATCAGCGCACAGGACGCGTTGCGCGCGCTGATCGGCAGCCCGAATTATGCCCACAAGGCTTGGGTGTGGGAACAGTATGACAGCATGGTCATGGCCGATACGGTCAAAGCCCCCGGCCTTGGCGCGGGCGTGATCCGGGTGCATGGCACCCCCAAACTGCTGGCCTTCACCTCTGACGTGACGCCACGCTACGTCAAGGCCAACCCGTTCGAGGGTGGCAAGCAGGCCGTGGCCGAAGCCTACCGCAACCTGTGCGCGACAGGCGCGCGGCCCTTGGCCTCGACCGACAACCTGAATTTCGGCAATCCCGAAAAACCCGAGATCATGGGGCAGCTTGTCGGCGCGATCAAAGGCATCGCCGAGGCGGTTGCGGCGCTGGATATGCCGATCGTGTCGGGCAACGTCTCGCTTTACAATGAGACCGACGGCACCGGCATCCTGCCCACCCCGACCATCGGCGCGGTCGGCCTGATGCTTTCGGCGGATGAGATGATCGCGGGTCATCCCCTGGCGGGCGACGTGGCGTTGGTGATCGGAGAAACCCGTGGCCATCTTGGCCAATCCGCTCTGCTGGCCGAGGCCTTCGGGATCGAGGCCGGAGACGCGCCACCGGTTGACCTGGTGGCAGAGCGGGCTTGCGGCGAATTCCTGCGCGCCAACCGCAAATCGCTGCGCGCCGCGACCGATCTGGCCGACGGTGGCCTGGCGCTGGCCGCCTTCGAGATGGCCGAGGGCGCAGGCCTCGGCGTCACCCTGACATCTGGCGACATTGCGACGCTTTTCGGCGAAGACCAGGCACGCTATCTGGTCGCCACCTCGACCGAAGGGGCAGCCGATCTGATGGCCGCAGGCAGGGCCGTCGGTCTTGCGGTTGCCGAAGTGGGGTGCTTTGGCGGCGACAAGGTCATCCTGGGCGACAGCGCCGCCGCGCTTGCAGAACTGTCAACGCTCTATCGCGGGGCTTTTGCCAAAGCTGTCGGCTGATGCGGCGGGCTGACGCGGCGGGCTGATCTTGCGTCGTCCGCCGCGCGGCACTACATTCGGCAAAGGACCAGCTAGATTCAGGTCAGGACCAGACAACAGGACACCCCCATGGCCATGCAAGCGCAAGACATCGAAAACCTGATCCGCGAAAACTTCCCCAGGGCGCAGATCACGATCACCGACCTTGCGGGTGATGGCAACCATTGGGCTGCCGAAGTGATCGACGAAAGCTTCAAGGGCATGAACCGGGTGCAACAACAGCGCGCGGTCTACGCCAGCCTCAAGGGCAAGATGGACGGGGCCAGCGGTGAACTTCATGCGCTGGCGCTGACAACCAAGGCCCCCGAATAATTCTGAACAGGAACGCTGAAAATGACCGAAGCAACAACACAGATCAAAGAGACCATCGAAAAGAACGACGTGGTTCTGTTCATGAAGGGCACCAAGATGGTACCGCAATGTGGCTTTTCCAGCCGCGTCGCCGGGGTGCTGAACTTCATGGGCGTCGAGTTTGCCGATGTGAACGTGCTGGCCGATGCCGACATCCGCCAGGGCATCAAGGATTTTTCCGACTGGCCGACCATTCCGCAACTTTACGTCAAGGGCGAATTTGTCGGCGGATGCGACATCATCACCGAAATGATGCTGTCAGGCGAACTTGACCAGGTGTTCGAGACCAAGGGCGTTGCGTTCAACAAGGAAGCCGCCGACAAGATCCGCGAAGCCAACGGCTGAGCCGACACTCTCAACGGCTGAGCCGACACTCCGCAGACAAAAGCGCGCCGGGCAACCCGCGCGCTTTTTCCATGGAAATATTAAGGTTAAGAAGTATCTGTAATCCTTTGATATTACATCTTTTTAGGCTTTGGCTCGTTCCTCGATCCGCTCCGCCAGCGCTTCGGCCCTTGCGGCAATCTCGGCCAGGGTTTCGGGCACATGCGGCGGGATCACCGGCACTTCGATGCGCTGCGGTTCCGGGGCGGGCTGGTTCTCCAACTCTTCGACCCGCGCCGTCAGCACGCGCAACTGATCCTCGACAGAGGCGGTACGGTCGGCCAGCATCAATCCCGCCATCAACAGCATCCGCGATTCCGGCAACCGCCCCATCTGGGTGACCAACGGCTGCGCCTCGCCATCCAGCATCGCGGCGGCAGCGTTGAGAAAATGCTCTTCTCCGGGCTGGCAAGCCACCATGAAGCTGCGCCCGCCCACATTGATTTCCAACTCAGCCATTGCTGCGGGCCTCCTCAATCAAGGGCATCAGTTCTGCCAGGATTTCGTCCATCTCGGCGGTTTCGCTGTGGCGGGTGGCGCGCAGGCTTTCCAACTCGGCCATCATCGCCTTGTTGATCATCTGCGGCTCGGCCATCTGGGCGGCGGCGGCTTCATGCAGCACTCGCAGATGTTCGCGCAACTGCACGGTGGATTTTCGCATCCGCTGCAACTCCAACCCCTGGACATCCAGTTGACGTGTCATTTTTTCAATCTTCTCATCGGCCTGGCCACGGGAATGCGGCATGGCCGCATGTTCTTGCGCGGTTTTCAGAGCCTCCGACAGCTTTGCATTGGCCGCTCTTGAGTCTTCCAACTCGGTCTGAAGCGTCAAGACCCGGGCCTGAAGCCTGCGGTTGGCCGCGATGGTCTGCTCGGACGGTCTTGCCACAGTGTCGCGGGCCGCCGGGGCGGCGCCGTCCGTTCCGGGCGCATCCGCGCCCGCCTCCGGGGCCGGAACCTCCGTTTGCGCGATATGCGCAGGGGAAGCCAGTGCGGGTGCTGCAAATGCGTCGAGCCCGGCCCCGATGCGTTCCAGTGCCGATGTGATCCGCCGCTCGAATTCCGCGATATCTGTCTGATCCTGCATATCATATGCCCTTCTGCCTGCGCGTCCGCCCGGTCTGGCGTGTTTGCCGGTGTCTGCCGTGGTTGCCGGTGTCTGCCTTGGTTGCCGGCGTCTGTCGCGCCTTGGTGCTGTTCGTTGTGATCCACCGTCATTTTTGCCTGCCTGCCCTGCCGGAACAAGGCCGAATCATGCGATTATCCACCAGAACCGATCTTATTGCATAGCTTTGGCAAATTGCGCGCCCTTTCCGGCCCCGGGCTGGCGTGGAAAGCTTGAACTTGCCGACCATGCTGCTATTCAACTTGCAAACTGACCCGCCGGGGGCTTTCCCCGACAGACCGCCCTCCTCGCAGGCCGATCGGCCAAAACCCAGACGAAGGACATGACCTTGGATATTGCCTCACTGCGCGCCCAGCACCCCGACCACTGGAACAAAGCCTGTGCCATCCGCACCCTGACCCTTGATGCCGTTGCTGCCGCCAATTCCGGGCATTCCGGTATGCCGATGGGCATGGCGGATGTCGCAACTGTCCTGTTCGAAAAGCATCTGAAGTTTGACGCGTCCAACCCGCTGTGGCCGGACCGCGACCGTTTCATCCTGTCGGCAGGCCACGGCTCGATGCTGCTCTATTCGCTGCTGCACCTTACCGGCTACGCCGATATGACGCTGGAGCAGGTAAAAAACTTCCGCCAGTGGGGCGCCATCACTGCCGGTCACCCCGAATATGGCCATGCCACGGGCATCGAGACCACCACCGGGCCACTGGGTCAGGGCATCGCCAACGCCGTCGGCTTTGCGATGGCCGAGGAATCGCTGCGCGCGCGTTGGGGTGCCAAGGTCGTTGACCATCACACCTATGCCATTGCCGGCGACGGTTGCCTGATGGAAGGCATCAGTCACGAGGCGATCGGTCTCGCCGGCAAGCACCGGTTGTCAAAGCTGATCGTGATGTGGGACAACAACGGCATCACCATTGACGGCAAGGTCTCGATCTCGGACGTCACCGATCAGAAGGGGCGCTTTGCGGCCGCGGGTTGGGATGTGTTTGAATGCGACGGCCACGATCCCGTTGATATCGACCGTGCCCTTGCGGCGGCCAAAGCGTCGCCGCGCCCGGCGATGATCGCTTGTGCCACGCACATCGCGCTTGGATCGTCGGCGCAGGACACCTCCAAGGGCCACGGCGCGCTGACCTCGCCCGTGTTGATCGCCGAAACCCGCAAGGTCTATGGCTGGGACCACGCTCCCTTTGTCATTCCCGCCGACATCAAATCCGCGTGGGAGGCCATCGGCGCGCAAGGCGCACAGGCCCGCACCGCATGGGAAGCCCGCTTTGCCGCCCTGTCCGATACCCGCCAGGCCGAATTCATCCGCATCTTCGCGCGCGGCGTGCCCAATCGCCTGACCAGCGTTATCCGCGCCCTGAAAAAGGAAGCGTCGGAAACCACGCCGAAACTGGCAACGCGGGCGGCGTCCGAAAAGGTGCTGGCGGTCATCAACCCGGTAATGAAGGAAACCATCGGCGGATCGGCAGATCTGACCGGGTCGAACAACACCAAGACCGCCGATCTCGGCACCTTCAGCCCCGAGGATCGCACGGGCCGATATGTCTATTACGGCATCCGCGAACATGGCATGGCAGCCGCAATGAACGGCATGGCACTGCACGGCGGCGTGCGTCCCTATTCGGGCACCTTCATGTGCTTTACCGATTATGCCCGCCCTGCGATGCGTCTGTCGGCCCTGATGCAGATCCCGGTGGTCTATGTAATGACCCATGACAGCATCGGCCTTGGCGAAGACGGCCCGACCCACCAGCCGGTGGAACACCTGGCCATCAGCCGCGCCACGCCGAACACCAATGTCTTCCGCCCCGCCGATCTGGTGGAAACCGCCGAGGCCTGGGAAATCGCAATTTCCTCGCAGAAAACCCCGTCTGTCATGGCCCTTAGCCGTCAGGGCCTGCCGACAGTGCGCACAAAACATCTCGGGCAGAACATGGTCGCCAAGGGGGCCTATATCCTGGCCGAAGCGGGTGCCAAACGTCAGGTGATCCTGATGGCAACCGGGTCCGAGGTCGAAATCGCCCTGAAAGCGCGCGACCTGCTCGAGGCCGAAGGCATCGGTGCCCGCGTTGTGTCGGTTCCCTGCATGGAGCTGTTCGCCGAACAAGAGGAAGCCTATCGCCGCCGCGTGCTGCCCGCCGGGCCGGTGCGCGTGGCGATCGAGGCCGGGGTGCGCCAAGGCTGGGACCGCTGGCTGCTGGGCGAGCGCGGGCGTGAGGCCAAGGCCGCGTTCATCGGAATGGAGGGCTTTGGCGCTTCGGCCCCGGCAGAAACCCTCTATGCCGAATTCGGCATCACGGCAGAGCTTGCCGCCGCCAGAGCCAAGACCCTTCTGGGGTTGTGATCCTGGCTTGAGACAGCGGCGAAATACATTGTTTCACAAAGACAAGGGGCGCATTTTGCGCCCCTTTCGCGTCAATGCGCGGCTTTGCCGGTCAGCGCGCCTATCATCGGGCCGATCACCTTGGTCACCAGAGGGATCAACACAAAGCCAAGCGCCAGGCCGAACACACCGTTCAGGCCGGCCGACACCGACCATTCAATTGCCCCGGACGGGCCTGCTGGCACGGCCTTTGCCACCACCACGGCCAAATGCTTGATGTTTTCGGACAGCCACGGCCAGCCCAGCACCTCGACCCCATGGGTGATGATCGAACCACCGACCCAGAGCATCGCCGCCGTGCCGATATTCGACAGCAGCACCATGAAAACCGGCATGAATTTCACCAGTCCTGCCCCGAAACGGCGGGTCACCCCGAAGTGCCCCGCGCGGACCATGTGCAGTCCGATGTCGTCCATTTTCACGATCAGCGCCACGCTGCCGTAAACCGCCAGGGTGATCGCAACCCCGACCACGGCCAGCGAAGCCGCCTCGATCCAGAAGCTTGATGCCGGTATGGAGGCAAGGGTGATCGTCATGATCTCGGCAGACAGGATGAAATCGGTCTTGACCGCGCCCGAAACACGCTCCTCCTCAAGATGCGCCGGGTCGCGGGTCTCGAAGTCTTCCGCCACCTCTTGCACGACATGCGGAAAAAACAGATGGAATATCTTCTCGGCGCCTTCGAAGGCCAGATAGCTGCCGCCCAGCATCAGCAACGGCGTAATCACCCCCGGCAGAAAATTCGACAGCAACAGTGCCGCGGGCAGAAGAAACACCAGTTTGTTGATCAGACTGCCCTTGGTGATCTTCCAGATCGTCGGCAATTCGCGGCTGGCATCCAGCCCGTGCACATACCTGGGTGTCACGGCGGCATCATCGATGATGATACCCGCTGTCTTGGTCCCCGCCTTTGCCGCCGCCGCCGCCACATCATCCACAGACGCCGCCGCTACTTTGGCAATTGCCGCAACATCGTCCAACAGCGCCAACAGACCACTCATATCTCAACCCCATGTGTTTCACCGGCCAAACCTAACCCATGGGTGCGCCATGGCAACCCGTTAGCGCCAACACCATAAGTTTGCGCTAACATGATGTTATTGATGTACTTTCAGGGTTTGCATAATTTTCATGCCCGTGTATCAGCAGCAAAATCCTGCGTAAAACCAGAGGGCACCGCATGACCATCACCATCGGCATCAACGGCTTCGGGCGTATTGGGCGCTGCACGCTTGCGCATATCGCAGAAAGTGCCCGCAACGATGTTCAGGTTGTCGCCATCAACGCCACCGGGCCGATCGAAACCAACGCGCATCTGCTGAAATACGACTCGGTTCACGGCCGTTTCCCCGGCACCGTGCGGGTCCGGGACAACACGCTTGATCTCGGCCGTGGCCCGATGCGCGTGATGAGCAGCTATGACCCCGAAGACCTAGATTGGGAGGGGGTGGACGTGGTTCTGGAATGCACCGGCAAGTTCAACGACGGCGAGAAGGCCGCCGTACACCTTACCCGCGGCGCAAAGCGTGTACTGATCTCGGCCCCCGCGAAACACATCGACAAAACAGTCGTTTACGGCGTGAACCACCGCGAGTTGACCGGGGGTCACAAGCTGGTATCGAACGGTTCCTGCACCACCAATTGCCTGGCCCCGCTGGCAAAGGTGCTGCATGACGCGATCGGGATCGAGAGCGGGATCATGACGACGATCCATTCCTACACCGGCGATCAGCCAACGCTCGACCGCCGTCACATCGATCTGTACCGCGCACGTTCGGCGGCAATGGCGATGATTCCCACCTCGACCGGAGCCGCCAAAGCCCTGGGCGAGGTACTTCCCGAACTGGCAGGCAAGCTTGACGGCACCGCGATGCGCGTGCCGACCCCGAATGTCTCGGCCGTTGATCTGACCTTCATTTCCCAGAAAACCGTCACGGTCGCCGAAGTCAACGAAGTCGTCCGCGAGGCCGCCGCCGGCTATATGGGCATGGTCATGGCCTATGACCCGGAACCCAAGGTTTCAATTGACTTCAATCACACGCCGCATTCGTCTATCTTTGCCCCGGATCAGACCAAGGTCGTGGGCAGATGCGTCCGGGTTCTGGCCTGGTATGACAACGAATGGGGGTTCTCCTGCCGGATGGCCGACGTGGCCGGGGCGATGGGGCGGCTCCTTCAGTAAAGGGGCGATATGAGCAACAGACTGGCAATCATATTGGGGCTGGTGATTCTGGCCGCGGTCGCTTTGGATATTGTTTTGAATGACAACCAAGCTTCGCTGTTTCTTCTGCGAAAATTTGCTACTTTCATAGAATATCTGTCTTTCTGGCGCTAAACCTGACAGTCTGACTTGTTATTTTCACGAAATTCGGGTTGTTAGCGCTAGCACGCCGGGCAATGACGCTCGACCCAAAATGAAGGAGTTCTTTCATGGCTGTCAAAGTCGCAATCAACGGGTTCGGTCGTATCGGGCGCAATGTTCTGCGCGCGATCATCGAATCGGGACGCACCGATATCGAGGTTGTCGCAATCAACGACCTTGGTCCGGTGGAAACCAACGCCCACCTGCTGCGGTTCGACTCGGTTCATGGCCGCTTCCCCGCGACCGTCACCACCACCGAAACCACGATTGACGTCGGTCGTGGTCCGATCGAAGTCAGCGCAATCCGCAACCCGGCAGAACTTCCCTGGGGTCACATCGACATCGTCC
>TARA_R110002110_G_scaffold31027_1_pt1 | contig 10911 bp, 19 predicted proteins | sample TARA_R110002110 | Tara Oceans TARA_R110002110 (sample SAMEA4397330) | marine metagenome | biome: Polar Biome; feature: [SRF] surface water layer (ENVO:00010504); material: water (ENVO:00002006), including particulate matter (ENVO:01000060) such as... | depth 5 m
CTATGATTACTTGTTTCTCTTCTGATGATAACCTTGCTTCAGGTCCTTCGGTTGATTGTTTCTTTGCTAATTGACTGGATATACCATTAGCGAATCCAGCTTGAACTAATTCAGTTCCTTCTATAAACTTTTTCGGCATTTATTTTGTTTTATTGAGGTTCTACGACTCATTCTTATTATACAATATAAGAACTTATTTTTGATCTACCAAATAGTCTTGCATGGGAACTGCATCTAATTTTTCCCAAGGAAATACTAACCACCTATCGTCATTAATATGTTCACCAGAAAAGTAAGGAACTGTTTTAGTACCTATTCTAAGACAGAGGGTAGCTGTTATAAATTTTAATTTATCTGCTTCTGCTATGGTTACACCTGTATCTGATATATCATCTACTACTAAAGTCTTTTTTCTCAAGTCGCCTGGGAGCATCTTAGCAGATGAGTAACTTATATACTTTATACCGAATGCATGTGACATCATAACTGCAGGTATTAATCCACCACGAGGGATTCCTGCTACAAACTCTAAATTTAATCCTTCAAGTTTATCACCTATAGTATTAATCTGTTCGTCAACCCATTTCCAACTTAAATACACTTTATTCTTTTCCATTATAACAATTTTATTATTTTAGTTACTGTATTCTCGTTTACTTCGATTTCAATAAAAGGTAAGTTATGTTGTTCTAATTTAGCTTTACATAAGTTATCTATTTCAATAGACTGTTTAATGTCTTGAAATCTTTCAGCTTCATTTACTTCTGTATTTGATCTCTTTAGTAATATGTTAGTATTATCATAGGTATTGTGTAAATCCACTACCATTTTATGAAACGATTTCCCGTAGTTCTCTGCAGGGTAACCTTTGTCATAGTAATTATGATAGATAGTAGAAAATAATATGGGAGAGTCAATGATAATGTAGTCTACCTTGCCGTAACATTCAGCTATACCTCTATGCTGGTTACCAACTACGTATAACTGGTCTTGTATAGCTGCAAAGTTCTTATCCCAAGCTAACTTTTTAGGAAACTCATAAGGGTTATTACAACTTATATGTTTCTTTTTTAGTTCATATGTTAAACCAGCTGCGATACCACTTTTACCTATTCCAGGTCCACCAAATAAGTTAATTAGTTTACTCATTTTATTGTGTTTATTTCTTAAATTCTAATCCAAAAAACTTATAGTTTCTTTTAACATACTCATCTGTACCGTCTTTTTCGATGGCCTCATCTTCATCTTCATAGATAGCCGCTACTGGGCATTCTGGTAAACATGCTCCACAATCAATACATTCGTCTGGGTTGATATATAACATATCTTTAGGTCCTATAGTCATACCTTTGACTTCTTCGCCTCTACCTTCTATATCAATTGGTCCATGAATACAGTCTACAGGGCAAACTGCTACACAAGCTGTGTCGCAAGTTGATTCGCAAGGTTGTCCTATTATGTAACTCATTTTCCTATGCTACTTACACGTTTCATAAACGTATTTAAAGCTTCTTTTTGTGTTATTCCACTTTTGACAAGTTTATGTACTTCTAAAGCACCTTCCATGTTTGACATAAGTTCACCTATAACATCAAGTTCCTCATCTTTAAGTCCTCTTGCATCAATAAGGTCTTCAAACACTTCAAGAGTTTCTACTATATAGTCTTGGTCGTTTGCTTCAATAAAATTTGATAAGTGCTTTATAACCGGTAATCTCATGTGGTGGATTGGTTCCAGTTTGAAGATGTTTCTCCATAGTACCTTTCTATTGTGTCCAACACATCATCTGCTTCTGCTAATGCAGTTATTGCCGATATTGCATTTTTATAGAAATCATCAGTTGAATGATCACCTATACCTGCAGGATTTTCTGTTAATAGCTCTAGTGTTAATAGTGCTTTCTCTCGATCTGCTTGAAACTGCTTTTTTAGCATTTTGATTACTCTATATTCCATATTACTATAATTAATGTTAAACTTCTCTTTGATCTTCAAACGCAATAATATGCGGTCTCCAAGTTAACCTATACCCATTATCTCTTACCCAATCAAACATTAAAGGATAAGATTTTTGTAATGCTGCTCTAGTATCACCGGCAGGCATAAACCATACTTTATCTTTAGGAGCATCTAACTGCTCTATACAGTCCATAATCTCTTCTAATGCTTCTTCGTCTTTACCGTCCCAAACAGGTTTTAAGTGGTAGTCTGAGTGATATGCTATACTTTCTTTTATGGCAGGATAATTAAGCCTAAACTTATTATGCTGTTTGATCATTCTTTCGTCAGTTACCTTCCCTTCAGGCGTTTCAACACCGAGTACCGGAACCGAATTACTGAATTTTGGACTGATTGATAATAGATTAATAGGATAATCAGTAGGTAAAAAATGACTACCCTCATTTTCCATCGTAATGAAGATGTTCCTTTCATTTGCTAGGTGTGTTAGTTCGTTTACTAGTTTTTTATGCATAGTTGGACTACCACCTGTTAACATCATTTCTGATATATGAGGATTATCATCATATGCTTTAATTATATCGTTAAAAGAATATTTACCTTTTTCTGGGTGGATACTAGTATACCAGCTATCACACCAGCCGCCTTCACCAAAATAACATCTATGAGTACAACCAGTAGTTCTAATCACCACTGTTGGATAGCCTGCTCTTGAGCCTTCTGATTGTACTGCAGTGTAGATTTCAACAATTGGTAAATTTTTATCGTAATCTTCTACTCTACCTAGGGTCATATATTGCTGAGTTTTTACCGTGTTCTCTAAATTCAACTTTTGCTATTTTAACTCTACCTTTTGTTTCTTCTACGATAAAAGGATTTACTTTGTCATAAACATATTGTGCAAATCTTTCTGCTCCTGTTGCAGGTACTACTCTTACCTGAGCGACTCCTGCTTCATCCATTTTCTTAAAGGATTCTAAAAAAGGATCGTCTTCTGCTACAACAAAAGTATGGTCAAACATATAGTCCATCCATACCTTAGGAGACATACCGTCTATTGTACCTTTTGCCCTTTTCATTCCTCCGAAATCCCAAACCCAATTACGTTCGTCTAAATCTCCTTCAAACCATAGTTTAAAAGAAATGCCGTATCCATGTAAAAACCTACAATGGGTAGTTTCTGCTTTCCATTGACGAAACACTGTTGTGAAACCGTCAAATACCTTTGTTGATGTAAAATTTGCCATTATACTAATTCTTCGATTATACCTACTACTTCTGATAAGATAAGAAGAATTGCTGCAATTACCAAACTAAACGGTATAAAAATGTACCCTAAGATACGAATACCTGATTTAATAAAAGAAACTATCTGATGTTTTTTAGCATCTGGATAATTAACAAAACTTGTAGGTGAAGGGTTAGTGGTGTTTACACGGTTAGCTAAGTATAGCTCTTCCGTCATTCTGCGAGACTCTACATCGTAAAGTTCTTTCTCGACTTCTTTTAATTCTACCATTTTTAGTGTTTTTAAAGTGGTGCTACGACACTATAGTCATATATAACTACAATATAGGAATAAATTTATTAACTACCAACTATTAAAGAGGTAAATTTAGTCCTAATGTTACTGTTTTCCAATTATCTCCATCGTAAAAAGCTAACGTACTACCAGTAACTGCAAATGAACCTGTATTTGCTGAAGCTGGTAAGGTTGGTGATTTTTGGAGTTCTAAAAACTGTGATGAACTAACTATTAGTGTTTTAGTTACTTCTAATCTACCGTCTTTAAAAGACCTTAGTATGGTATTGTCGGAATTTGAACCGTTACCACCTCCCATTAACCTAAATACGGGATTAGTACTATCTAAACCGGTATATGAATTTACTTCTAATTTGGCATCATCTCCTCCTTGATCAATTAGTTGTAATCCAGCAAATACCTGTTGGGAACTGGTTATACTGTTAAAATATACATTTAAATTAGCTAATGCAGGTGCAGAATCTGGTCTAAATAAGTTAAGAGTGCCTTCAAAGAAAGATGGTGATCCAGATTGAATTAAACTACCTGTAATTACTTGTCCAGCATTAAAGTGATTTGTAGTGAGTAAACTAGCATGTGAACTAGTTACTGCTGTTAGTGTATTAATATTACCTAAATTAATACTAATGTTATCTTGGTTAGTTGTTGTAGCGGTTGCTAGAGAAGTAGATATAGCAGTAATTTCTGCATCGGTGGCAAATGTACTGTTGAGGGAGGAACTAAATGTCTCTTGACTAGTTACTCTAGTACCTATACCGGTTAACGTAGAAGCTAATGCTCCTGATGTGCTATTAAATGATCCAGATATATCAGAACTCATTTGTATAGAACTGGAGATAAGTGCTGACCCTGATAGTTGTGATATAGGTATGTTCACAACACTACCTAGTCCATTTTGTATAGACCCTGTATCTATTTGTAGTACATTTTGGTAGGTACTTTTTACGCTTTGTCCGGTGAAATCTGCCATAGTTAACTGTATATAGAATAAATAGTTAGAAATTCTTATATATAAAAGGGTCTTTCTTTTTTAACTCTTTTATTCGGTTATTAAAGTCTTTATCCTTTTTAAATTTTTCTATAATTTTTTTTATTTTTTCTTTCATTTTTTATTATTAAGTAGTTGTCTATAACAAGTATGTCTATATCTGAAGATAAATATCTTTCAATTGCTTGTTTTGGAGTTGCAGTAATTGTCTGGTCTTTAAGGTTAAAAGAGGTGTTTAACACTACCGGTATACCTGTTACTTTACCAATCTGTTCAATTAATTTATAGTATCTTTTGTTTTGTTGTTTAGAAACTGTATGAACTCTACAGGTACCATCAATATGTGTAGCAGCAGGTAAGTACTTTACTTTTGCTTTAACTACTTGATTCATATACGGGATTGGTTCTTTTATATCAAAAAACTTATTAGCATGTTCTAGTAAAACCGATGGAGCAAATGGTCTAAATCCTTCACGTTTTTTAATGACCCGGTTAAGTTTTTCTTTCATCAAAGGGTCTCTAGGAGAAGCTAGAATAGATCTGTTACCTAATGCTCTAGCTCCAAATTCCATGCTTCCTTGAAACCAAGCTACAGTGTTTTGAGCACTAATAAACTGAGCTACTTTATTGAATAGTTTTTCATCAGTTAGTTTAAAAATATTTACTTTACTTTTATATAGGTCTAATACAGCTTTAGTTATAGAAGGTCTAAAACTAGGCCCTAAATAAGGACTAATATCTACGTGTTTGTCCAAACATGCACCTATAGCTGAACCTGCATCTGAAGGTGCAAAAGGTATGTGTACTGATTTAAAGTACTTATATGCTAGTGTGTTAGCAACGCCGTTATAAGCACAACCGCCTCCTAAACATAGGTTATTAGATTTAGTTATGTGTTTAGCAGTTCTTACTAATTTTAAAAACTGTAATTCGTATACTTTTTGTAAAGCGGATGCTAAATTTTTATGACTTTGGGTTATGGCTTCATTTGGCAACCTAGGTGGTATTCCTAGTAGATGAAATAGCTTTTTGTTAAACATTACCGTATCTGAATACTCCCAGGTAAAAAACTTTTGGTCTATATAAAACTTATTAGAGGTGTTGTCAAATACTTCAAGTAGTTTACTAAAGTATTCATCAGAATTACCATAGGGTGCCAAACCCATTACCTTATACTCTCCCTCATTAGGTTTAAATCCTAGATAAGATGTAATGGTTGAGTAAAACATGCCGAGAGAGTTAGGGAAATCTATAGTGAGTAAAGGTTTAATAGTGTTACCTTGAGCTATGGAGATAGTAGTTGTTTCCCATTCTCCAACACCGTCGACAGTGAGTATCGCTGCATCAACATAAGGACTAGTGAAATAAGAGAAAGCAGCGTGACTATGGTGGTGATCGTGATAAGTGATTTTTCCGGTGTATCCCATAGATTCGAGAATATCTTTCGGATTTTGGGTGCTTTTGGATTTCTTATACTTCCTGTTAAGAAAAAACGTTTTGAAGGGTTTTTTAGCAAACGTAGTGCTGACTCTATTGTCTTTTTTTTCTGGGTTTTCATACCAATGTATTTCGTTAATATTTTTTAGGGTAACTCCTGCTTTACGTAAACACCAGTTAATGGAGTTGGTAGGGAAACTACGGTCATGCTTTATTTCAGTAAATCTTTCTTCTTCTGCTGCTGCAATAACGTTGTCATCTACAACTACACAAGCTGCTGAGTCATGATAAAAAGCTGATATACCTAATTTAATCATTTTTTAAATTTTGTTGATTTCAACGCATAAAAATCTGCTTTGGTATCCTCATTCCGAAAAATACTTCTAAATATACTGTGGTCGTACTTATTACTAGCTAGGTTAATTAGTTCTTCTGGTTTAATAAAATCAGCATTTTCATACAACACTATACTACCTCCTACTTTTAAGTAATTATCAACTTTACTAAAGAACTTTGTATGGAAGCTGAAATCCTGATCTAGTAGTATCCTACGTTCGTACTCTAACTTTTCTTTAGGCCAGGAACTATCAACAAATCCGTCATCTTCTAGTAGTTTATACTGTTCTTCTGTTTGTAAATGAGGTGGGTTGCCTATTATCAAACTATACTCGTATTCAGGAACACTATCTAAAGCATCTGATTCATAAAACCTAGTTCTATGGCCGCTTTTTTCGTTGGTTATCTTAATATACTTCTCAACTGCAGGGTTTTTATCTGCGAGATCTACATGAGAAGCTATACCTGATTCTAATAAGTCGTAACCTATAAAACCTGGTCCACTACAAATCTCTAAGGCATCGACGCCAAAGTATTCACTTAATATTAGTTTATTAAATTTATTGTAAAAAGGTCCTCCTCCATTCTGGTATTGACCATACATTACTTCAATATTTCCTACTTGTTCACTCCAAGTTTCCATGATAATCTATAGGTTTAGTGTTAGGTTCTAACCAGTTAAGTGTCTTACAATATAATAAATAGTTACCAAAGCAACCTAGGTGGTAATCAGATAATTCAGGGTATTCGTCAACTATTCTATATCCATAAAAATCAAAATACTCTACTTTAGTATATATAAAGTCTTTACTCCAAGAGAAAAGAACTGGTTGGTATTTGCTTAATAGGTTGGGTATATTTTCATAAAAAGATATTTCATCATCTCTATCTCCTGAATGCCAACTATCTTCTCTATCACATGCCATCTGTGTTAGTGTCTTTTTATCGTATCTAGGTAAATAACTTGGGTTTATGTCTACTTCTCTTCTTCTAAATACATTATCTGGTTTCCATTGTGGTACAATGTTCATTCTAAATCTACAAGCATGTGAAAGTATAATAAAGATTCTATCACCTTCTCTAAACTCACCTATCATTCCTAGTTGGTATAAAATACTTTCGTTCGATTGACCACCACAGGATAGGTTTACAACATCGTAGTGGTGTTTAAGGTAGGTAGTAAATGTACTAGGTGGTGTTGGTTTTTTATTGATGTATTTATCAATACTTCTGTACCAATCCCAGTCTTTTTCAAGGTATTCATCATACCATTCAAAATAAGGTGTACCCCATGAATCACCTAGTACGAAAAGTCTATTTTTTAATTCCAAATTTGCTATACTTATACCATATACGTTCGTGAAAGAAATAAAGTACCATTTTAGTAATTACTTCAACTCCTCCTATTGCAAGGCCAGTTGACCAACTACCTGTAATAATTCCTGAAAGAATTACTGTATCTAATGTGCCAACAACTCTCCAGGAAATAGTTTTTAGTATGTGTCTTTTATAACTTACCATCTTTTTTCATCTGATTTCTTATTGAAGTAGCTGAGATATCACCTATTTCTTGTGGTGGTGTATGTTCTATAATATCATAACCTACTCCTCTACCGTAATTAATAGATTCAATATCAGGTATAATCGTTGGTAGTACCTTACCTTCTTTAATTAGTTCTTTTAACTCACCTTCTTTAACCATTTCCAGGATTTGTTCTGCAGTCCAGGGATTCTTTTCATCTGGTTCTACATCTCTAATACCTAACCAAACATTATACCCTTCTTTTAATCTTTCATTGATTAACCAAAGATGTCCTTTGTGTAGTGGTTGCCATCTTCCTGCGAAGAAGGAATACTTTACTTCAGATGATGAAGATTCTTTGTCTGCTTTAGCTTTTAATTCCGCCATTTCTTGTTACATTTATTGCAATTGCCCGTTTACCGGGATTATTTGGATCCATGTCATTTATTAGGTAACGTGGACCTCTTTCTATACCCATAATTAACCTATCATAAGGTATACTGTTTTTACTTAACTCATACACTGTGTGATCTCTTAAATCTTCAGGTCTGGCAGTGGTAAGTATGATCATATGACCATTATCTTTTACTTGCTGTAAGTACTGCTTAGTTGATTTAATAACTTCAACATCAGTCTCTTTATAAGTTTCAAACTTTCTATAAACGAATATAGTTCCATCAATATCTACAAAATAAGTGTTATTTTTTTTCATCTACTTGTTCCAATACCTTATTAAACGATTGTTCAGGTGTATCGTATGTGGTATCTATGTCTGTAAAGGTAGTTACAGGAGGTGTGTATGCTATTGCTTTAAAATGATCTCTTTCTCTACTCTCAGTCGTATGTACATAAAACTCTTTTAGTTGATCTCCCATGAGTGTTTTAAAGTCCTCTCTTTGATCGACATACGGTGCAACTAATGATACTATCACATCATGACCTTGATTGTTAAGGTAGTGGGCAATCTTTTGAGCTGTACCTACATTTAGTACTCTACCATTTATAGAGTAGTCTTTATTGGTAAATAATTCTCTCATTTCATCTCCATCTATTCTAAAGGCATTAGGTAGCTTTTCTTTTAGCATGTTAGCTAAAACCGTTTTTCCGTGAGCAGGTTGACCTGTAAACCAGTATATCATATTTTATATTTTTATTTAAGTTGTTTAGTAAATTTGTCTTTAATACTGTTCTGGGATTTTACATTAAAATGCGCTAAATCTCTTGCCTGTAAAGAATTTTTAGTTGGTAAATGATGCTTTTGATTCCATTCGTCACTGTAGTTGTCTCCTATATACGCATAGTAATTAATTCCAAGAGATTTAGCTATTGAATCTATGGCTAACATATTAACTTTATGGAGTTGTACTATGTTATAGTTACTAAGTAAACATTCACCAATTGGATCCCACTTATCGTAAATGTCTTCAATTTTATAACCAACTGGGTATATAGAATCCATCACTGTGTCGTTATCTTTATAAAATTCATACCTGTGGTAAATAGGTTGATAGTGGAATATGTTTTTGATGTTTAGAACTTTGGACCAATACTGTAATAATCTTACCGCAGTTTGGATGCCGCTTCCAGGTGAACTGAGGTTATAAAACTTACCACCAACTTGTTTATTAACCTTATATGACCATGTATTTTCAAGGTAGTGACCGATACCAAATGTATGAGAACACCCTAAAAACACATTACCAGGTTCCTTAGTTTTAAATGAATCTGCTCTGAACCCGTATTCATTTAACTTATAACTAATAGGGTTGTCTTGATAATGTAGTAAAGATTTATTGTCTGGTTGTTCCTTTAAGTTATAGTCAAATAATTCTTCAGTGTCCATTGGAAACCAATCTAATGAACGGGAATTACCGTTACCATAACCTCGGTTATGTAGCGGAGTTGTATCAAACCTAGTAGTTATGTTATCACCAATTACAACCATATCACTAACTACTTTATTTTAGTCCAAAGCCAAGCTCTAACCGATCGGGGTTGTGTAATAACCAGCGTAGTACCAGTTATTCCGTATGCCAAGTGATACTCGTCATTAGTATCGAATCTAGTAATATGCAAATCTCCATCTGACATTGTAAGCATTCCAGTAGCTAATGTAGATGTTTTATTTGTTCTAACAAAAACTACACTATCTAATTCTCTACTTATTGTAAGTATTTCTCCTTCTAAATTATACCATGTACCTAGTACATTAATAGGTACTTCCTCTTGCCCGAAAGCAAGAGTTGATACCAATATAGATATTAATAAAATTATATTTTTCATTATGCGTCTCCTTTTACAGCTATAGTTGAATGTTCGTCTAAAAGTTTTTCAACATGTGCTTTCGCAATTTTGTAATCGACTGGTCCAGTTTCGTCTTCGTACTGAACGGGATCTTCAACACCGAGATTAATAAATGCTTCAATCCTTTCAACCGATGACGCCGACTTGTAGTCTGAGTTACCTGAAGGAAAGGGTTTATAGGAGGTGTTTGTTCGTCTGTAAACCTCTTTGAATTCAATTCCGAGTTCTTTAATAAGTACTTGTCCATCTTTTAAAATTCCTAGTTTATCTGTATCTAAGTAAGGAGTAAAGTACCCTACCTTATCTGCTTCCCAATTACCTAATCTAAAGGCATTATCGTCAGCATCTCTAAACTCTTGTCTACAGTCAGGATAGATTGCATGATCACCGGCATGAATACCTAAAGCAATATCTGTATTATTGCCATTAGCCATTGCTTCTGATAGAGCTACTGCTTGAACTAAAGAAGCAAATATTTTGTTTCTATTAGGTACTACTGTAGCTTTCATGTTATCTTCTTCATAATGACCTTCCGGTACATCATCTCCTCCTTCAACTAGATTAGAATTTAATAGATTAACTAAACCGTCTAGTTTAATTACTTGATAGTTGATCTTGCAACCTCCAAAACATTCATTATCTGAAGGACAAGTTTCATTAATATAATCTACTAATGATTGTGCTCTTTCAAGCTCTACTTTATGCTTTTGACCGTAATCAAAAGAAATAGCAGTTACATTATCATACTCTTTTAAACATCTGAGTAGTAAAGTTGAGGAGTCCATCCCTCCTGAAAGACTAATTACAACATTTTTTGCCATTT
>TARA_R110002110_G_scaffold100205_1_pt1 | contig 10905 bp, 13 predicted proteins | sample TARA_R110002110 | Tara Oceans TARA_R110002110 (sample SAMEA4397330) | marine metagenome | biome: Polar Biome; feature: [SRF] surface water layer (ENVO:00010504); material: water (ENVO:00002006), including particulate matter (ENVO:01000060) such as... | depth 5 m
GCTCGACCAAAGTGCAGGGTCAGCCCAATTACGCATGCTTTCCGCCCATTGTGCATTCATCGTCCGCTTTTTTGCGTTTCTCTAAATCTGCATTGGGGGAAGTATTGGGGGAATGGATTTTCGTGTATTATTTTAGCTTATCAAAATCAAATACCTAGATATATTATTGGCGGAGAGACAGGGATTCGAACCCTGGGAACCCGTGAAGGCTCAACGGTTTTCGAGACCGCCCCGTTCGACCACTCCGGCATCTCTCCGCGGGGGCTGGAGGGTCCGTTTAGAGGGCTTTGCGCGCCCAAGCAAGAGGGGTTCTGCCCATCCGCTCTCCACACGGGGAATTTCATTGCCCTTGGCCGTAGATAACCTAAGCTTAGCCATAACCTGAGTTCTAAGGACATGCCCAATGCGCGCTTTTTATCGTTTTCCTCTGATTGCCCTATGCCTTTTGGCGTTCTCGGGGCTTGCCAGCCTCTCGACACCTGCTAAGGCCGCCGATCCTGCGCGGCTTGAGGCGTTTTTGGAGGTCACCGGGTTTGATGTTGCGCTAGAGAGCATTCGATTGTCCGCAGATTCCGCACCGGCGATGTTGGGTCTGCAGGCCGAGGATTTTGGGTCTGAGTGGTCGCGGCTGGTACGCGAGGTGTTTGCGACGGACATCATGCACGACATGGCGCTGGAGATCTTGGGCAACACGCTGAGCGACGATCTGTTGAACCATGCGGCCGATTTTTATGCAGGTGATCTGGGAAAACGGTTGGTCCAGGTTGAGAACAAGTCACACATGGTCGAGGAAGACGGGCTGAAATCCGAAACCGGGACCGAGATTATTGATGGTTTGGTGCGGATTGGCAGCCCGCGCGTTGCGATCCTGAACCGACTAAACGGGGCCACGAACGTTGAGGACACGTCGATTAAGGCGATCCAAGAGGTGCAGATCAGGTTCTTGATGGCCGCCGCTTCGGCGGGTGTCATTGAACTGCGGATGGAGGAGCCGGACCTGCGCGAAGCGATGCGCGCGCAGCAAGATGAGTTGCGCACGTCGATCAAGGCCAATGCGCTGGCGTCTTCTGCCTATACCTATCAAGCGTTTTCTGATGATGAAGTTGCGACCTATGCTGACGCGCTTGAAAACACAAAGATGCAAGAAGTCTATGCGCTGATGAATGCGGTGCAGTATGAGATTATGGCGAACCGGTTTGAGGCCGTGGCAGAACGCTTGGCGGATATGCAGCCCAGTCAGGATCTGTGACGATGCAAGGTATTTTCCAAAGAACGCTCAGCCTGCGCTTTGCGGTGATCTGGTCGCTGTTGGCGCTGGTGTCGGGGCCGGCGTTTGCGGACGCCCGCATGACTGTTTTGGTCGATGTGCTGAAGTTGCCAGAAGCGGCGCAGATTCTGCGTGAAGAAGGGTTGAGCCACGCGTCAGAGTTGGACACCGACATGCTGGATGGGCGCGGCGGGGCAGGGTGGCAGATACAGGTTGATGCGATCTATGACACGGCCCGCATGGTCGAGACCGTGCGCCGGTCGTTGCAAGACGAACTGCAAGGGCCGGACCTGACGGCGGAGTTGGAGGGGACGATCAATTTCTTTGCGTCCGATCTTGGCACCAAAATTGTATCACTTGAAAACTCCGCCCGCGCCGCCATTTTGGACTCTGACGTCGAAGAGGCCGCCCGCGCGCGCTATGCTGAGTTAAGCGGGGCCGAACAAGACGGGGCCGATGATGCCCGTCTTGCGTTGATCACGGCGTTTGTCGAAAGCGGTGATATGATCAATCGAAATGTCACGTCAGCGATGAATTCAAACTATCAATTCCTGCGCGGGCTGGCCGATGGCGAGGCCATTCAGATGAGCGATGAAGAGATGCTGGCAGATGTTGCAGGTGACATAGATGAGATCACCGATGATACGATATCGTGGCTCTATGGGTATCTGTTGCTGGCGTATCACCCGCTCAGCGATGCGGAGTTGCAGAACTATCTGACCTATTCAGAGACCAAGGCGGGGCAGGCCCTGAATAGGGGTTTGTTTGACGGATTTGGCAAAGCTTTTGAGGATATTTCATATGCTCTGGGCCGCGCCGTGGCATTGAACATGACCGCCAAAGATCTCTGATTGCCGGGCGGCCATTGCCTTCGCCATCAAACATGCCTCGAACTGTTTGGCCTCAGGGTGGCAAAGCTGGGGCTGCGTACTGGTGCGAGTGGTAATATCAGGGAAAAGCCGCAGCAATTCGGTGGCCTGTTCGTTGTCCAGCACGTCATGTGATGCCGCATCATAGAAATAGCTCTCGCTGCGACAGCCTTGCGTGGTGATGATCTCGTGACTGTCGAACATCAAATGCACATATGTAACAAAACCGCAGGGTTGTTGGTGGATGGTTTTGCCGTTCACCAGATGCTTGGCAGCGACCAACAGCGTGTCAAAGCCAGTCAACAGTTGTACGGTCGCCCCTTCGACAAGAATACGGTGGTTTGGTGAGACATACAGGTCTTGATCGACACCCAAAGTTCCCGCGCGAATAACCACCGGGGCCATGGTCGAAATGCCAGGGACGCTGCGGCTGCTCATCCAGCGCAGGGGCTGGGGGCCGTTTTCAAGGGTTGTGACCAAATCCCCGGCCAACAATGTTTCAACCCGGCGGGGGCCATCGGGGGTGTCGACAAGCGTGCTGGAAGCGAAACAGGCAAACTCGGCATAGGGCCGTGCACCCGCGTTGCCGCCGATGTTGCCCTCTGACGTGAATGTATAGGTCTGACCCGGCACCATGGGTTGGTTGGTGATAAATGCCGTTGTCGCGTTATTGCCGGCGTTCGTTGACCCAATTGTGATCGAAAAGCCCTCGAAACCGTTGTCGTCCGTCAGCACATAGTTGATCACCACATGGCTTCCGGCAGGATAGGTAACACCATCAATGGTCACAGGATTGGCCAGCGGTTGCGATGGATCACTGCCTGTTGTCTCATTAAAATCGTTGTCATCGTCATCAATAACGATCTGCAAAGGCGATGCTCCGGGATTCAGCGTGATATCAAAGGGAGGTGTCCCTTGCGCCCGCGCGCCTTGTTCATTGGGCGGGGTAATGTTGCTGCCGCTGGTGCTGAAATCGGACAGTTGATAAACATATCCTAAAGTGAAAAGGGGCATGTAAGTTTACTCTTTGGTTACGCATAGGAAATCAGCGGGAACAATAGCTGTCGTGTTACGCGACGGTGGCTCATTGCCGAGGTTAGGGTTCGCTTAATATATAAGGCAAGCGAACAAAAATTACCCGAGCTAGATTGCGGAAACCCGCTTGACTTAGGTCCCGCTACGACTGATAAGCCCGCATCCCGGCGGGTTACCTCGCACGGGGATGTTTTTTAATGTCGCCCTATGGGCGCGCTGTTCGAGGTGGATCAGGTCAATCGGGCCTATCCGAAAACGCCCATAGTGGGGACCACAGAACGCGGATGAAAGTAAAGGAAGACGCAATGTTTGCGGTCATCAAGACTGGCGGTAAGCAATACAAAGTGGCCTCTGGCGATATGCTACGGGTAGAACGTATTGCGGCAAGTGCCGGCGAAAAAATTCAATTCAACGACGTGCTGATGCTGGGCGGCGACAAGCCGGTTCTGGGCGCACCAATGGTCAAAGACGCCGGCGTTCAGGCCGAAGTTGTCGATCAGATCAAAGGCGACAAGGTGATCAACTTTGTCAAACGCCGTCGTAAGCACTCATCCAAGCGCACCAAAGGTCACCGTCAAAAGCTGACGTTGGTCAAGATTACGGATATCTTGGCATCCGGTGCTGGTAAATCTGGTGTAGCTGCGGCCATCGGCACAGGCTCTGTGAGCGCGTCCGCGATTGCGGCGATCACGGGCAAGTCTGACGATGCGGCGGCAATGCCTGCCAAAGCCAAAAAAGCAGCGCCAAAGAAGGCGGAGCCGAAAAAGGCAGAAGCCAAAAAAGCTGAACCTAAGGCCGAAGCCAATACTGAGAAGAAAGCAGCCCCCAAAGCGGCCAAGGCCAATGAAGCTAAGGATGCTGACGATCTGAGCCAGATTTCTGGTGTTGGTCCGGTTATCGTGAAAAAGCTGCACGGCGAAGGCGTGACCACATTTGCGCAGATTGCAAAGTGGACAGACGCAGACGTTGAAGCGATTGAAGAGAAACTGTCATTCAAAGGTCGTGTCGGTCGTGAAGACTGGATCGCACAGGCCAAAGAATTGGCTAAAGGCTAAGGAGAGACCAGATGGCACATAAAAAAGCAGGCGGTTCATCCCGTAACGGGCGCGACTCAGCTGGTCGTCGCCTTGGCGTGAAAAAATACGGCGGTGAAGCCGTCATTCCCGGCAACATCGTTGTGCGTCAGCGCGGCACCAAGTTTTGGCCGGGCGAAGGCGTGGGCATGGGCAAGGATCACACAATCTTTGCTGTTGTGGATGGCAAGGTCCAGTTCCACAAAGGCCTGAAAAACCGCACATTCATTTCGGTCCTGCCGGTAGCGGAGGCCGCTGAATAACCCCGACCCCGTAAGGTTTTCAAAAATTCAGGGATCGGCGATAACGCCGGTCCCTTTTTTCATTTGACGCGCGTATTTCAACAAAGGAGCGGTGCCATGCAACCCAGCCAGAACCGCCCGACGCTGAAAGAGGGTCACGTTCGCTTGCGCGGTCCACGTGCGCAGGACGCAGCGGCGCGGTTCAAGCTTGGCAATACCCCTGAAATTCATCACATGTTTGGTGCCGATCCCAACACCGTTCCGCCCATCACCAAAGCGCATGCAACCGCATGGCTGCACGCGCAGGAAGTGGAACCGCTGGCCTGGATCATTGAGTATCGCCGCCGCATGATTGGCGCTGTACGGCTTCATTCCGTTGTTCCTCACTTGTATCGCGCTGACCTTGCGATCGGTATTTTGGACTCCAAATACCTTGGCAAAGGCATTGGCACCGCAGCCCTGCGATTGCTCTCAGCCCATGCTTTTGGCCCGCTTTTCCTGCGCCGATTGAGCCTGCGGGTGGTTGCGTATAACGCCCGCGCCATTGCGGCCTTCAAAAAGGTTGGCTTTATCGAGGAAGGCCGCGAACGCGAAGCGGGACGTGTCGCAGAAAAATGGCATGATGATGTGATCATGGGCCTGCTGGCGCGTGATTTTGCCAAGAGCAGGGGGGCGTAAATGTCTGTCGCGATCACCTCATTCGCCATCTTTGCCGCTTCTCAGGTCGGCACGCCCGGTCCTGCAAACATGGCGTTACTGGCCACCGGCGCGCGCTTTGGCTTTCGCGCGGCACTACCTTTTGTGGTGGGTGTCGCCTTGGGCAAACAGTTGATCATCTGGCCCGTTGGTTTTGGATTGATGGAGCTTAGCGCCCGCGCGCCGTGGGTGTTTGAGGTGCTCAAATATGCATCTGCCGCCTATATCATCTGGTTGGCGTGGAAAGTGGCGAACTTGCGGTTGGCGCAGGGACGCAGCGCGCAAGCCGCCCCCGGATTTGCCGCTGGATTGATCGTTCATCCGCTCAATCCCAAGGCATGGGCGATGATTGTGGGTGGATTTACGGCATTTGTCGGCCCCGGTACGTCAAGCTTTACTGCGACAGCCACCATTGCTGCGGTACTGCTGGCCTGTCAGATCATTTTGCATCCCATTTGGACACTTGCAGGTGATCGCATTGCAAGAACCGTGGCAGGAACGCCGGCGGAACCTTATCTTATGTGGACATTGGCGGCACTGACTGTTGCCTCTGTTCTGTTTGTCTTGTTCGCAGGCCGAACAGCCACACCCATGTTCGGAGGAGGAACATGACGATGAAATTACAGCCTATTTTGAACCAACCGGTGATCGAGACTGAACGCTTTGACCTGCGCCCCTTGCATCGGTCGGATCTTGGACTGATCGAGATGTACGCAAGTGATCCGCGTGTGGCGATGACCACACCGACCATTCCGCATCCCTTGCCCCCGGGCACCATTGACGCCTTTATCACCCGCGCCATATCAGAGCCGCGCGATGAAGACGTTTGGGTCATTGATGGTCTGAAATCGGGCGGTGCCGAGGTGATGGGCGTTATTTCCCTGACCCGTCTGGACCGCAACCAATCCGAGGTTGGCTATTGGGTGGCACCGGCATTTTGGAACACCCATTTGGCGTCCGATGCTGTGCAGGCGCTTGTCACGACGAACCCGCTGGGCAACGACGCGATGTTTGCCTCTGTCTACCATGACAACCCGGCCTCAGCCAAAGTGTTGACCAATGCGGGCTTTGTCTATCTGGGCGATGCGGAAACCTATTGTCTGGCACGCGATGCTGCCGTACCCACATGGACCTATAGCCGCAAGCTTTAGCTCCCGTTTAAAAGGCCACCGAAATGAAGTTCCTCGACCTGTGCAAAGTCTACATCCGTTCCGGCGCGGGCGGGGGCGGCTGTGTGTCGTTTCGGCGTGAAAAATACATCGAATACGGCGGCCCGGACGGCGGTGATGGCGGCGGCGGCGGATCGGTCTGGGTCGAGGCCGTAGATGGGTTGAACACACTGATCGACTTTCGCTATCAACAGCACTTTTTTGCCAAAAACGGCCAGCCCGGCATGGGGCGGCAACGCACGGGCAAGGACGGTGATGATATTGTCCTGCGCGTCCCCGTCGGCACCGAGATTCTGGATGAAGATCAGGAAACGGTGATTGTCGACATGACCGAATTGGGCCAGCGGGTGGAAGTCGCGCGCGGTGGCAATGGTGGTTTTGGCAACCTGCATTTCAAATCTGCCACCAATCAGGCCCCCCGGCGTGCCAACCCCGGTCAGGACGGGGTGGAACGCACGCTGTGGCTGCGGCTGAAACTGATTGCCGATGTGGGACTGCTGGGGCTGCCCAATGCTGGGAAGTCGACGTTTCTGGCTGCGACATCCAATGCCCGGCCCAAGATCGCCGATTATCCCTTCACCACGCTGCACCCCAATCTGGGCGTAGTGGGCGTGGACAACACGGAATTTGTTGTGGCCGATATTCCGGGATTGATTGAGGGCGCATCCGAGGGGCGCGGCCTTGGCGATCTGTTTCTGGGCCATGTCGAACGCTGCGCGGTTCTGCTGCATCTGGTGGATGGCACCTCTGAAACCGTGGCCGAAGATTATCAGACCATCATCACCGAGCTTGAGAAATATGGTGGTGATTTGGCTGAAAAACCACGCGTGACAGTGTTGAACAAAGTTGATGCTTTGGATGAAGAAGAGCGCGCAAAGGCGTTGAAAAAACTGACGAAAGCCAGCGGTAGTGATGTTATGATGATGTCTGGGGTTGCTGGTGAAGGTGTGACAGATGTTCTGCGCACGCTGCGCGGTCAAATTGATGAAGACCGCTTGCGCTATCGCCCCGTAGAAGAAGTGGCACCATGGCAACCCTAAGTGCTGCCAAACGTGTTGTGATCAAAATCGGGTCAGCCCTGTTGGTTGACCGCAAAACAGGTGCGTTGCGCGCCGATTGGTTGGTGGCGCTGGCACTGGATGTGGCGTGGCTCAAATCACTGGGTCAGGACGTTGTACTGGTTTCCTCGGGGTCGATCGCTTTGGGGCGCGGCGTCCTTGGCTTGCCTGCAACAACCTTGGCACTGGAACAATCACAGGCTGCCGCAGCGGTGGGACAAATCCGGCTTGCGCGGGCCTATGAAGAGGTTCTGGCCCCTCATAATATCACCACCGCTCAGGTCTTGGTGACGCTCGAAGACAGCGCCAACCGCCGCCGCTATCTCAACAGTCGTGCCACGATGGAACAGCTGCTGAGCCTTGGTGTGGTGCCGATTGTGAACGAAAACGACACCGTGGCCACGGATGAAATCCGCTTTGGCGACAACGACCGACTGGCCGCACAGATTGCGGTGACAGTGGGGGCGGATCAGTTGATTCTGCTTTCAGACGTCGATGGATTTTACAGTGCGAATCCGACCGAAGACGCGACTGCAATCCGCTATGACGTGATCGACACCATCACCGCCGAGATTGAGACGATGGCGGGCGATGCAGGGTCCGGCCTGTCAAAAGGCGGCATGAAAACCAAGCTGATGGCGGCAAAAACGGCGACGGCTGCGGGATGCACCATGGCCATCACCGAAGGGTCGGTGATGCGTCCGCTCACCGCGTTGGAGCAGGGCGCAAATGCCACGTGGTTCACCGCGCAAACCGACCCGCAAGCGGCGCGCAAACGCTGGATTGCAGCGATGAAACCACGCGGTTCTGTCACCTTGGACGCGGGCGCGGTGGCCGCACTCGCGCGCGGCAAGTCACTGCTGCCCGCTGGGATCTCTGCGGTGGCAGGCCCCTTTGAACGTGGCGACAGCGTGGCCTTGCTCAATGAGGCGGGCAGGGTGATCGGGTATGGGCTCAGCCGCTATTCATCGAATGAGGCGACTCAAATCAAGGGTCATAGGTCAGCTGAGATCGAAGCACTGTTGGGCTATCCGGGCCGCGCCGCGTTGATCCACCGTGATGACATGGCAGTGTAAAGGGAAAAGGTAAGCACATGGAAAACATAGATAACATTCCCGAACTTATGGCCGACATCGGGCGGCGTGCCAAGGTCGCTGCCGCCGAACTGGCCAGTGCAAGTGCAGAACGCAAACACGCCGCGTTGATAGGTGCCGCTGAGGCCGTGTGGCACAACCGCGCGGAAATCTTGGCGGCCAACGAAAAGGATATGGCGTTTGGCCGCGACAAGGGGTTGTCAGAGGCCATGATGGATCGCTTGATGCTGGACGAGGTGCGTATTCAAGGCATGGTCGACGGGTTGCGCAGTGTGGCCGAACAGGCCGATCCGGTGGGTGAGGTGCTGGCCGAATGGGATCAACCCTCGGGTCTGCACATCAAGCGGGTCCGCACGCCGTTGGGCGTCATCGGGGTGATCTATGAATCGCGGCCCAATGTGACGGCGGACGCCGGTGCGCTGTGCCTCAAGGCCGGGAATGCGGTAATCTTGCGCGGCGGGTCCGAAAGCTTTCATTCCTCGCGCGCGATCCACGCGTGTTTGCAACAAGGACTGCGCGAGGCGAACCTGCCACAGGACGCCGTACAATTGGTGCCAACGCGGGACCGGGCGGCGGTGAGTGCAATGTTGACCATGACCGATACGATTGACGTGATCGTTCCACGCGGTGGCAAAGGCTTGGTCGGGTTGGTCCAACGCGAAGCGCGGGTGCCGGTGTTTGCGCATCTCGAAGGCATTGTGCACATCTATATTGATGAACACGCCGACCCGCAAAAGACGCTTAAGGTCGTGCTGAACGCCAAGACCCGGCGCACAGGGATTTGCGGCGCTGCAGAATGTCTGTTGATCCATGAAAAGGTGGCCAAAACCATCGGGCAGGGGGTCATTCGTGCCTTGATTGACGCTGGCGTCGAAGTGCGGGTGAATCAGGCGCTGGGGCACATTCCCGGCACCATACCCGCCCGCGATGATGATTGGGGCCGGGAATATCTCGATATGATCATCGCGGCCAAGACGGTCGCAAATGTCGATGAGGCCATTGCCCATATTCGCAAATTTGGGTCAAACCACACGGATTGTATCCTGACGGAAGACCCGGCCACCGTTCAGCAGTTCATGAACCAACTTGATTCCGCGATCCTGATGCACAATGCCTCGACCCAATTTGCCGATGGCGGAGAATTTGGCATGGGGGCGGAAATTGGCATCGCAACAGGCAAGATGCATGCGCGCGGACCGGTCGGGGCGGCGCAACTGACCAGTTTCAAGTATCTGGTGACGGGCGACGGGACTGTTCGGGCGTAGCTTCAGAACTGAATGGTGATGGTTGTGTCATCCGATGTTGAACGGATGCGTCTGCCATCATCTGCCGCGACCGTTGGCAAAAGCGCAAATTGAACATGGGCGGGTTGCAAGGTCGCGCCCGCCGACCCTGATGCCAACAATCCCCATAGGGCCGGATCCACGTTCAATTTGTCCGCCGTGCCTTGTAAGCGCCATTTGCCCTTTGCCTCGGACACCTCGGCGCGCCCACCATATGGCATGGCCGTTTCCAGACAAAGGATGGCGAGAAAGGCCAAACGCACTACAGCGCGCGGTTGAGGCTCCTCTGGGATCCAATCGAGGGTCAGGCGGCCGCCTTCGTAAAGATCGCGCAGGATGGATACAATTTCGCCGCGTCCGACCATTTGGTGGCCAGCGGCCCCAAACGCGATCCGGAAAAATCGGATACGGGCGCTGGCATTGCCCACACTTGTGCCGATCAATTCCATCTCTGGTCCGTCAGGTGGGTTATCGGCCATCGACAACAATTCCAGGCCATTGTTGATCGCACCAATCGGCGATATCAAGTCATGACAGATGCGGCTGCCAATCAAGGTGGCGAGAGTGTTGTTATCTTTCCCCATCATACGCCCCTAACGGCCAAAGCCCGAAAAGGACCTGCCATGGATGACTTAAACGCGATACTAACCCCAGGCATGTTGGTCCGTAATCCAGACCGGCCTGAGTGGGGCGTTGGCCAAGTGCAAAGCAACATATCAGGCAAAGTTACGGTGAATTTCAGGGACGAGGGCAAGATTGTCATAGACAGCTTTCGCATTGGATTGATGCCGGTCTTTGATGACGCACCTTAAGTATTAGAGACTAACGCGAGTATTTTTTTCGTCAATACAACTCAAGAGGGATTTCTGGTGTTTTCCGGAAGTATGTCGCGTATTGCACTTGAGCACCCGATTGCCTAAGAGGCTGCAACTGGTACCGAGAGGGTTGCAAAAGGCCAATGGCCCATGCAGTTGCAGCAGATTTCCACGTAAAGTTGGCGCAAACGGCTGAAGAGCTGCGGGCCGCTCAGCGGTTGCGGTATCAGGTATTTGTCACCGAATTGGGAGGCGGCGGCGCGATGGTGGATCACGACGCCGGCTTGGAACAAGACGATCTTGA
>TARA_R110002110_G_scaffold4877_4_pt1 | contig 10891 bp, 14 predicted proteins | sample TARA_R110002110 | Tara Oceans TARA_R110002110 (sample SAMEA4397330) | marine metagenome | biome: Polar Biome; feature: [SRF] surface water layer (ENVO:00010504); material: water (ENVO:00002006), including particulate matter (ENVO:01000060) such as... | depth 5 m
CGGAAACGACACGGTCGAGCGTGCCGAGCGCCGCATCCCAGTCTTCCTCCGCCGCCTCGATCTCGAAGACGGCCTGCGCGGCCCAGGGTGTGCGCGGTCTCAGCTCGAAGGCGCGGCGGGCATGAGCGAGCGCCCCGTCGCGGTCGCCGGCGCGGCGGGCCTGAATGAAGAGGCCGCGAAGGCCGAGAAATTCGGTCTCGGGGGCAGCCAGCATCCGTTCGAAATACTTGGTGGCGCCTGCCTCGTCGCCGTCAAGCTGCGCGGCCTGCGCGGCCAGAAGCAGGGTCAGCGGCGGCGCATCGAGCAGCTTGTTCGCTTGCGCGGCATAGCGTTTGGCATCGCCCGCATCGCCTGCGGCCACCGCCACCATGCCGCGCGAAAGGGCCAGGAAACCTTTTTGCTGGCGGCGTTTTTCCAGAAAGGACGAAACACTGGCCGGCGTTTCGATGAAGCTGACGATAATCCGGTAGACCAAAAGAACGGCAAAGGCGGCAAGCGCCATCATGCCGACACCGACAATGAAGCTTGTGCGGATTTCATAGCCGCGCCAGTGCATCACCAGATCGCCGGGATTATCGGCGAGCCAGATGGCGATGCCGCTCAATGCAGCCACAACCAAAAACGTATAAAGGGCACGCAACATGAGCGGGCTTAACCTCCGGCCTTGGCGAGCCGGGCGGCGACATCCGCACTCAGTTCACGCACCAGTATATCGGTCCGAAGCCGCGCCTCGGCATCGTCGATCCAGGGCTTCGCCGCCCGCGCCGCCGGGCCTTGCAGCGCTCCCGCTTCGTTCACCGCACCTGAAAGATCGTGCACCTTCAGCCTCTCCTCCATGCGCGCGATAACGGCTTTGGTGGTATCGCCGGAAATCTCACCCGTCCGCCGAACCGTCACCAGCGACGTCACGTTCGATAGGAAGCGCGACCACAGACCGTCTTCAGCGGCATGGCGTTCGGCATCGAGTATGGTCTGCACGAGAGACGGGAACCGCGCTTCGAGTGCCGCGCGCGTCGGCACACCGGCAGCAGCCGCATCCGAAAGACCGCCGAGCGCCGGCTCGTTGGGAAGAAAGGCCGCGACGGCATCAAGTTCGGTGGCGAAGGGACCGGGACTTTCGGCGGCACGCGCAAGGTTCGCAAGCGCAAGACCAAGCGCGGCACGGGCGGCGGCATCTGGATCTTCCTTCTTCGCCTCAAGCGCCGCAACGCGCGTTTCCATATCGTCGATTTCGGGCGCCAGCGACGCCAGCCGCAAATCAAGGGCCTTTACCAGCGAATCGAGACTGTTTACCTGGCTGGCAATGCCTTCGGGCGGCATATTGGCCTCGATCCCGCCGATCTTCTGTTGCATCGAACGCAGGGTTTCGCGCGTATCGTTCAGCGCCTGCTTCACCTGTTGCGTGTCATCGTCAAGGCTCTGGAACCGCTCGCCGATGGCGGTCGCGCTGTCCGGCGTTTCGGCAGCCGCCGACAGGCTTTCCTCGACCGTCCCGACCCGGCCCGCCAGCGCATCGATCTTGCCGTTCATAGCCGCGATGGTGCCGTCACCCCCCGTCTCGAGCGCTTCGATGCGCGTATCGAGATCGGTGCGGATGGCACCATCTTGTCCAACCGGCACAAGGCCCAAGGCCCAGACCACGCCGAGCGCGATCGCGGCGCCCCCGGCGCCGGCCGCGCCTGCGGCAAGGAGGCCGGACATGCCGGTGCCACCGCCCGAAGGCTGTTGCGATGAAGAAACATCGGACTCCGGTTTACCCGGCTTTTCCTGGCGCACCTCCTCGGCACTGCCCTCAAGCACACGCGGCTTCTTGTGATCTTGCGATTTGCGCGCACGCTTTGCGGTGCCGGGTTTCAGATATTCGGCTTGTGCGTCCTTCGCAGTGCCGCTCTCCTCGCCGGGAGGCACGTCGCCGCTCCTGGCGTTTTCGGCATCGGGGTCGTGCGGGTCATTCATCGCTGAAGCCTTCCGGGGAGTTCGGGCGTCGCGCCACTATAGAGGCTCGAACGCGCGGGGTCAGGTGAAGTTCGCTGAAATTCAGCCGGAAATGAGGGCAAGAAGCGATGCCTGATCCGGCGCCGGTGCAATTTTCACGTCACGTACGGGAAGGTCTTTCAAGGCCTCGCACACCGCCTGCGACAGGCAATAGACAGTAACGCCGCCAAGCTTGTCTTCAAGCCCGGCCGCTCTCACCAGAGAGACAAAATGACCGGCGGTGCGCGGTGAATAGAGAAGAACCCCGTCAATCGAGCCCGCGCGGAACGCATCGGCGACCGCTTCGGGCAAGCTCTCTGTCTTTTCCGCGTGATAGAGGATGCAGCGTTCGACGTCGAAACCTCGCGCGCCGAGCATGGCCCGCAGGTCGCCCGCGACAACGCTTCCCGTTGTATGAAGAAGGGGGCCGCCTCCCGGCGCGAGTTCACCCTCGACCAGCCGCGCCAAGCTGTCGACATCGCCGCCGGCGGCCCGGACATCGGTGAACCCCTCCGCCATCATCGCGGCACCGCTCGCCGGCCCGACCGCAAAGACCGGCAGATTTTTCAGGCGGCCCGTGTCGGCCCGGCGGCCAAGCGCCTTTGCGCCGTTCGCACTCGTCACCAGAAGAGCCCGCCAGTTCCGGCGCGGAATTATGGCCTCGTCGAGAAAGCGGATCGCAAGCAACGGGGCGGCCAGTGTTTCGTGGCCAAGCGCTTCCAGAGCGTCGGCCAGCGCTTCGCTATCGGCTTTCGGTCGCGTGAGAAGAAGCCTCATCGCGAGACCTATACCGCATCGAAGAAGTGCGGCCCGGCCCGGCCCTTGAGTTCCTCACCGGCGTCGCGGCCGAGGGTAACGGCATCCGCCGCCAGACCCTCCCGCTCCGTTTCGTGAACCTCCGCGCCGTCCGGCGTCAGGATCATCGTGCGAAGACGCATGCGCTCGCCGGAAATCTCCGCGAGCGCCGCGATCGGCGTTCGGCACGACCCGTCCAGCACCGCCAGAAACGCCCGCTCGGCGGCAACGCGAAGGCTCGTTTGCGTGTGATTGAGCTTGGCAAGGAGATGCCCGGCCTCATCGTCACCGGCACGGCGCTCGATCCCGATGGCGCCCTGCGCGACCGCTGGCAGCATATCCTCCACCGAAAGGGGCGCGGTGACACGATCCTCAAGCCCCATGCGAATAAGGCCCGCCATTGCGAGAACCGTGGCATCGGCAACGCCGTCTTCGAGTTTTCTCAGCCGCGTATCGACATTGCCGCGAAACGGAACAACCTCGATATCGCGCCGCCGGGCCCGGATCTGCGCGGCGCGGCGAAGCGACGATGTGCCGACCACCGCACCATGCGCAAGATCTGCGAGCGAACCTGCCTTGAATGAGAGGAATGCATCGCGCGGATCGGCGCGCTCAAGCAGACAGTCGATCACAAGCCCGTCCGGCAGCACCGTCGGCATGTCCTTCATCGAATGCACCGCGACATCGATGCGGGCATCGCCAAGCTGTTCCTCGATCTCCTGGGTGAAGAGCCCCTTGCCGCCGATTTCCGACAAGGCGCGGTCCTGCACCCGGTCGCCCGCCGTGCTGATGACAACGACCTCGGTAACGTCTGCCACATCGGCGTGCTGGGCGAGCGCGATCCGGCGGGCCACTTCATTCGCCTGAATGAGGGCGAGTCTTGAGCCTCTCGTGCCGATGCGGTAGCGGCGTTGCATGGGGGGTCTCTAAGGTTGTATGCCAACAGGGAAAGTCGGGCGGCGGTGCCGCCGCGTGGGCTTCTTAATAGCCCCTTCTTATAGCCCCTTCGCCGCGTCGGCGAGAAGGGTATCGGGCCTTTTTTGAGCATTTGCGTGTGACCGGACCTCTCACCATCCTTGGAATCGAGACTAGCTGCGACGAGACGGCTGCCGCCGTTATGCGCCGACCGGCGGATGGAGGCGCGGGTGAAATTCTCTCGAATGTCGTCTTCTCCCAGATCGAGGAACACGCACCCTTTGGCGGTGTGGTACCCGAAATCGCCGCCCGGTCCCATGTCGAGCATCTGGACGGGATCATTGCCGCCGCCATGATGGAGGCCGGCATTGGCTGGGACGATCTGGACGGCGTGGCCGCGACGGCCGGCCCCGGCCTCATCGGGGGCGTCATCGTCGGCCTGATGACGGCAAAGGGCATCGCGGCGGCCCGTGGTCTGCCCCTCATCGCCCTCAATCATCTCGAGGGCCACGCGCTCACCGCCCGCATGACGCAGGCCCTGCCCTTTCCTTATCTGCTGCTGCTCGTGTCGGGTGGTCACAGCCAGTTGCTCGTCGTCAAGGGCGTCGGCCGCTATAAACGCCTCGGCACCACGATCGACGACGCGGTGGGCGAAGCCTTCGACAAGGTTGCGAAGCTGCTGGATCTTGGCTACCCCGGCGGACCCGCGCTCGAGCGCGCCGCACGCGCGGGCAATGCCTCTCGCTTCCCGCTGCCCCGGCCGCTGATCGGCCGTGCCGGCTGCGATTTTTCCTTTTCCGGCCTCAAAACAGCCGTCCGGCAACTTGCCGAGAGCCTCGATACGCTCACCGGCGAGGACAAGGCGGATATCGCCGCCTCGTTCCAAAATGCCGTGGCGGATGTGCTTGCGAACCGCAGCGAAAACGCCATGACGCTCGCAAACGAGATGATCCCGCCCGACCACCGGCGCCTCGTCGTCGCGGGCGGCGTCGCCGCCAACATGGTATTGCGCGACCGGCTGAGGGTTTCCGCCCATACTCACGGCTATGAATTTGTTGTACCGCCGCTGAACCTGTGCACGGATAATGGCGCGATGATCGCCTGGGCGGGCGCCGAGCGCCTGGCGCTCGGGCTTGCCGACCCCATCGATGCCGGACCGCGTGCCCGCTGGCCGCTCGACCCCGACGCAACACCCGCGCGAGGCGCGGGCGCCAAAGCCTGAAAGGCCCGAAAGGATTGTCCAAATGAGCGTGCAGCTTTACCTGATCAACCTGGCGATGCGCTGGCAGATCAAACGCCGCTTCCGCAAGACCCCCGACGTTCAGCTTCTGCGGCCTCTGATGGAGAAGATGGAGCCCCGGATGTCGAAGCTTCCCGCAGACATCTCGGTCGAGGAATTGGGGCTTGGCGGGATCGCTGCGGAGAAGCTCTTTACCGCCGACAGCCGCAGTGACGCCGCCTTCCTCTACATTCATGGCGGCGGCTTCGTGGCCGGATCGCCGCGCACCCATCGGCCGCTGACATGGCGCCTTGCCAGGGACATCGGCGTACCGGTCTATGCCATCGACTACAGGCTGGCGCCGGAGCATCCTTTTCCCGCCGGGCTTGACGATTGCGTAATCGCCTATCGCGCCCTTCTGGACAAGGGCATTCCGGCGAAGTCGATCCTGGTGGGCGGGGATTCCGCGGGCGGCAACCTGACGCTGACACTCGCGCTCAGGCTCAAGGCCGAGGGATTGCCGCTGCCTGCCGCGCTGATCTGCCTGTCGGCGGCGACCGATATGACCGCAAGCGGCGCGTCGCACATCAGCAACGCGGAAGCAGATTCGCTGTTCGTTCCGGCAATGATGGAAAGTCTGATGCCCGTCTATTATCCCGGCGGCAATGACAAGGACCCGCTGGTATCTCCGCTTTTCGGCGACGTGTCCGGCTTCCCCCCAACGCTTTTGCAGGTCGGCGAGCGCGAGATGCTGCGCGACGATTCGGTGCGCATGTCGGAAGCACTCAAGGCGGCCGGCACGGAAACGGTACTCGAGGTCTGGCCGAAGGTCTGGCATGTCTGGCAACTCAACGCCGACATGCTGCCCGAAGCACGCGAAGCGATCACGCATATCGTTCGCTTTGCCCGCCAGCATCTTCAATAATCTGAAAAAAGAACCCCGCCGCGGGGGGATGCGGCGGGGTCAAGCAACCCTCTCGAAAAGAGGGTCGGGGATCGCCGGACTTCCGTGTGAGGGGGAGGGAAGAAGTCCGGACGAGAAACCTTGAATTAGACGAGGCTCACGACGCCCGAGGTCTGCACGATCAGGGCGAACGTGTAGGCCACGAGCAACGCGGCGGCGGTTTTTGCGACGACGCGCTCCGCGAGCTGGCGAAAATTCGGGTTCTGCGTCATATCGATTTTCCTCCTGTCATGCGGCACCGCTAAGGGTTGCCACCATCTCAACATTGGATTCGCTTCGGCTCAGACCGCGTAATGCGCGGCAACCTGGGCAGTGAAAGCCAGCGTGTATCCGGTGATCGCGAGGGTAACGACACGGTTGGTCAGCTTGCCGGTCAGATAGGTCATGGCTCATCTCCTGATTGCCTCAGCGGGAAAAATTCCGGGGTGTCCCGCTGACAGGCGGGATTTGGGAGCAGCGTGAACAAAAAACAATGAATGAAATGAAAAATATTCAATCGTCAAGATTTATGTTGCCGCAATGCAACAAAGATTCCCGGGAATCCCGTATTTATCACTCTAAATCAGCAGGTTGAAAGAAGGGGGCGCCGCATATTAAAAATTGATGCAGCGCAGCAAAATTAGGGACTTGTGGATAAGTCTGGACCGATTCAAGCCTCGGTAAGCCGTTTTTCCGGGTCGTGGCAGGCGCATCCCGCTCGAAGCCCTGCGGCGATGAGCTGGTAGACGCCCTCCAGCTCCCTTTCGAGTTTTTCGAGAGGCAGACGCGAAAAAAGCTGCGGGTAGCTGAATTTGAGCGTCGCCGCCTGGACCATCTCCGCGGCGAAGTCGGCATCCTCCACCTTGAACTCACCCGAAAGATTGCCGATTTCGATAATCCGGCAAAGAACCTCACGCTCGCGCCGGAGGCCCTCATTGTGGAATTCCGGCCGTTCGGCGGTCACGATCTGAGCCATTTCCACAATTTTCGGATCTTCCTCGAGCTTGTGGAATGTCTCGCGAAGATCCATGAAAAGGAAATCATGGAGGCGTTCGGTGGCGCCCCGGCCCCGTATCGAAAGGATGCGGGAAAGCTGTTCTGCCGTCTGGACGGAGGCTTCGCGGCAGATCGCCGCCGCAATATCGAGCTTGCCTGCGAAATAACGGTAGAGATTGCCTGGCGACATGTCGCAATCGACGGCAAGTTCGGCCATCGTCGTTTTGGTATAACCGTAATGCCTGAAACGGCGTTTCGCGGCTTCGATGATTTTCTGGTGCATGTCGTCTGAAGCGGTCATACAGATAATTGTAGAACGGTACATTAAATATTCAACGAATCGTTCAATCGTTAGCACTTGCAGCATAAACCAGTGTCGGGGAGCCCCTGTTGAGCCTGAAATACGAGAGAATTGCTGTGATTGGTGCAGGTGCGTGGGGAACGGCGCTGGCGCAGGTGGCGGCAACGGCCGGATGCGAGGTGACGCTGTGGGCGCGCGAGGCGGAGGTGATCGAGGCCGTGAACGGCGCGCATGAGAACCGGACCTTCCTGCCCGGCATTGCGCTCGACCCGCAAATCCGCGCGACCGCCGACCTGACGCAAGCGGCGGCGGCGGACGCGGTGCTGATGGTGACGCCGGCACAGCATATGCGCGGCGTGCTGGAAACACTCGCGCCCCATATCGCGCCGGCAAAGCCGGTGGTGCTGTGCGCCAAGGGCGTCGAGCAATCGACCAACCGTCTGCTCACGGAGGTTCTGGCCGAGGCGCTGCCGCAAGCCTGCCCGGCGGTTCTCTCGGGCCCGAGCTTCGCCGCCGAGGTGGCGCGCGGCCTGCCGACGGCGGTGACGCTGGCCTGCGCCGACGAGAAGGTCGCGCATGCCCTCACCCATGCCATCGGCTTGCCGGCCTTCAGGCCCTATTATTCGCCCGACCTTGTCGGCGCCGAACTCGGAGGCGCGGTCAAGAACGTGCTCGCCATCGCCTGCGGTATCGGCGAAGGCCGCAAGCTCGGCGACAGCGCCCGCGCCGCCCTGACGACACGCGGCTTTGCGGAACTGACGCGGCTCGGCCTCGCAATGGGCGCGCGCCTCGAAACGCTGACCGGGCTTTCCGGCCTTGGCGACCTCATCCTCACCTGCAATTCCATGAAGTCGCGCAACATGTCGCTGGGTGTCGCGCTTGGGCAGGGAAAAACACTCAGAGAAATCATGGGCGCCCGCAACTCGGTGAGCGAAGGCGTCCACTCCGCCACCGCCGTTGTTGCCCTTGCGCGCAGATACGATGTTGAAATGCCGATCGCCGAAGCGGTCGCCACCGTCGTCACCGGCAACGGCACGGTTGACGAGGCAATCACCTCGCTGCTCTCGCGTCCCTTTCGCGCCGAGATCTGAAACGGGAACACACCGATCGCGAAAAAGGAGACCACCCCGATGCTCTTCTGTCTCATCTGCACCGACAAGCCGGACGCGCTCGACCTGCGCCTTGCCAATCGCGACGCGCACCTGAAATACTGGATCGAAGCGGGCGTTACGAAAATCGGCGGACCCTTCACGAATGACGATGCCAGCGTGATGAACGGCTCGATGCTGGTGATCGATGTCGAGAACCGCGCGGCAGCGGAAAAACTCGTCGAGAACGATCCCTACAACAAGGCCGGCCTGTTCCAGAGCACCGATGTGCGCGCCTGGAAATGGTTGCTCGGGCCGCAGCAATAGCACTCAAGGGAGCAACGGGAATGGCGTATTGGCTTTTCAAATCCGAACCCTCCGCCTGGTCCTGGCAGGATCAGAAAAAGAAGGGCGCGAAGGGCGAACCCTGGAACGGCGTTCGCAATTATCAGGCCAACAACAACATGAAGGCGATGAAAAAGGGCGATCTCGGCTTCTTCTATCACTCGGTGGATGAGAAACGCATTGTCGGCATCGTGCGCGTGACCGGCGAACACCGGCCCGACCCGAGCGACCAAAAGGGCAGGTTCGGCCTTGTCGATATCGAAGCGGTGTGCGACCTGCCCCATCCTGTGACACTGAACGACGTGAAGGCGGAGCCGGCCCTTCACGACATGGTGCTTGCCAATAATTCACGGCTTTCCGTGCAGCCGGTGCGCGCCGATGAATGGAAGCTCGTCTGCAAAATGGGCGGGTTGAAAAAGGCACCGTGACACGCGCCGGCATGCCCGCACCCGGCACGCCGCTTTGCCGGCTCGACGAGATCGGCGAGCCTGGCGCGAAGGGGTTTGTCTTCGGCGCGGGCACGGCCCGTTTCGAGATGTTCCTTATACGGAATGAAGGCGAGGTCCGGGCTTACGTGAACGAATGTCCGCATGCGCTGACGCCGCTCGACATCTGGCCGGATACATTCCTCACGCAAGACAAAACGCGGATCATCTGCGCGACCCATGCGGCGCGGTTCACGATTGCCGACGGTCTCTGCACAAGCGGTCCCTGCGTTGGAAAAAGCCTCGAGCCGATGCGCATCGAGGTGGTGGACGGCATGATCCGGATTGCCGCGAAATGAGCGTTTCGCGGGGATAAGGCGCTTTATCCGCCGTTTTGCGCTGTCCGCTGTCACAAATGCCAAAGCATTGATGCTGCACGGCTTTCGGTTTCGGGAGCGGTTGTCCCCGGCCGTCTGTCATCGATGCGTCACACGGCTGCCGCAATCGCCTTGTCCCCGTTCCACCGGAGAGCAAAAAGCGGGGATAAAGACCGTGTACGGATAAAAATTCATTGCAACGCAACATGATTTATCCCCGCCAGTGGGGACAACCCGGCGGGGAACTTATCCCCGCTGTGGCAGCAATGGCACAGGTGTGCCGTGTTCACTCTTTTTCACGACCACACAATCGATACGGCAATTCATTGCTATGGCTATGGTGGAAAAAGATAACTGATACCTCCCGCCACTATGACCGTCTTCTCAGCATAATGATGCGGGCGAGGAAAAGCCCGCAAGAGAAAGCCAGCCATCGGGTGCGGAGACATCCGATGGTTGGGCGCGAACTCGAACGCGGCGAGATGCCTGGAAGGAAACGCAGGCGAACCCTATCCATGCGTCCCGGAGTTCCACGTTTAATCGCGCCCCAGAGACTCTTGACCGGATTGGCATGATCGGCACCAGACTCAATTCTGGATTGCCGGGTCGAGCCCGGCAATGACGGTTTGCTGTGGTTAAGAAAATCTTTATACAGACCAATTAGCGGCTCTGAAGCTGCCTTGTCTTTTCTCGCAGCCACGGTTCCAGTTTGTCGAAGCGAAATTCGCCACGGTCGAAAAGACCGATCATGAAGTCATAGGCCGCAATCGGATCGTCCTCGAAGAGATAACCGTTAAGCCTTAGAAAGACATCCGCCACCGCGAAGGCGATGCGCTTGTTACCATCCATGAATGGATGATTGACCGCGAGGCTTTCGAGCAGTGCCGCGGCCTCCGCAATCACGTCATCGTAGTAACCTGTCTGTGGACGGAACAAGGCGGATTCAACCGCACCCATATCGCGCACCCCATGCGCGCCACCATAGAGTGAAATCAAATCCTCATGTATGACGAGAACTTCCGCCAGCGTCAGATATTCAGGCATGAGCATGCGCTACTTCGCGAGGCGCTTGTAGAGTTCGGCATTACGGCGAACGCTTTCGCGGAAATGCGACATGACCTCGGCGCGCGGATGCGCCCCGGATTTGCGGGCGATGTAATCGCGAAAGGCATCTTCGACCACGGCCTGAAATTGCCGGCCCTCGGCCTTCGCCATTTCCCGCATCTGCTCCAGCAGTTCGGCATCGGCCTGACTGGCGAATTTCTGGCGGATGGTCATAGGCGGCTCCTTTTGTGTAACTTGACATATCAAGAAATAGATTGATATGTCAAGATGAGAGCTAAGCCCTTACGCCGCCTCGAATTTGCGAAAATCCTCGATGAGGCCCGCGGTGGACAGCGCGATCAGTTTTTCGCCGTCCTTCGGGTCGGCGAGCGAGGGGTCGGAGCCGATGCGCCCGTCCGGAAAGGCGGCGCGGTAGCTCTGCGCGTCCGTGTAGCGGCCCCAGGGCGCG
>TARA_R110002110_G_scaffold12692_30_pt1 | contig 10889 bp, 8 predicted proteins | sample TARA_R110002110 | Tara Oceans TARA_R110002110 (sample SAMEA4397330) | marine metagenome | biome: Polar Biome; feature: [SRF] surface water layer (ENVO:00010504); material: water (ENVO:00002006), including particulate matter (ENVO:01000060) such as... | depth 5 m
ATTTGGGCATCCTGCCCGTTCTGACGGGTGAGGGGGATCTGATCCTTGCCGACGAACTCAGCCATGCCTGCCTGTTCTCGGGGTCGAAGCTTTCGGGCGCCCGCGTCGAGATATTCCGCCACAACGACCTCAGCCATCTCGAAACCCTGCTCGCGGCGCATCGCGGCGCCGCACGCCATTGCCTCATCGTCACCGATGGTATTTTCAGCATGGACGGCGATGCCGCGCCGGTCGAAGCGCTGGCGGAGATCGCCAGGGCGCACGACGCCTGGCTGATGACGGACGATGCGCATGGTATCGGCGTCGTCGGACGCGAGGGGCGCGGTTCGAGTTTCATGGGCGAGAAGAAAGCCGCGGTGCCGCTCCAGATGGGCACGCTCTCGAAAGCCATCGGCGGTTATGGCGGCTATCTCTGCGCGAGCCGTGCCGTCTGCGATCTCATCCGCACCCGCGCCCGCACACTCGTCTATTCGACCGGGCTGCCGCCGGGGTCCGTCGCGGCGGCGATTGCCGCGCTTGATTTCATCGCCAAGAACCCCGCCTATTGCGCGCGCGCCCTCGAGAATGCGCGCAGCTTCGCGCGCGCGCTGGGACGCGCCGATCCGGCAAGCCCCATCGTGCCCCTGATCCTCGGCGACGCGCAAACAACGCTCGCCGCATCGAAATTGCTTGAGGCGGAAGGGTATCTCGTGACCGGCATTCGCCCCCCGACCGTACCCGACGGTACGGCGCGCCTTCGCTTTACCTTCACGGCCGGGCATGACGGCAAGGACATAGCGCGCCTCGCCACCATCGTCCGTGAACGGATTGTTCCGGGTAAGGCGGCCGAATAGCCATGCCGCCGGTTTTCGTCACCTCATCGGGCACGGAAATCGGCAAGACCTATGTCTCGGCCATGCTGACGCGCGAGCTGAAGGCCCGTGCCCTGAAACCGCTGGTGAGCGGCCTCGACGAGGAAACATTTCCCGGCAGCGACCCCGCCATGCTTCTCGCCGCGATGGGCGAAGCTGTCCTTTATGAAAATGCCGGCCTGGTCTCGCGCTGGCGGTTCAAGGCCGCGCTCTCGCCCGATATGGCGGCAAAGCGCGAAGGCCGCGAGATTGCATTCGGAGATCTGGTCGAGGAATGCGTTGCGGCCGCTGCGACGGACGGCCCTCTTGTCATCGAAGGGGTGGGCGGGCTCATGGTTCCGCTCGACGCTTCGCATACCGTTCTCGACTGGATGAAGGCGCTCAATGCGCGAACCGGCCTCGCGCCGCTTCTCGTCGTTGGCGCCTATCTCGGCACGATCAGTCACACATTGACATCGCTTGCCGTGATGCGCGCGGAAGGTCTCTGCCCCCGCGTCATCGTGGTGAGCGAGCCCGTGCCCGGACCTGTCCCTCTGGAGGAGACGGTGGAAACGATCGCACGCTTCGCAGGCGATGTGCCCGTCCGCGCGCTGCCGCACGGTGCGACCGTCTCCCTTGCCGGATATTTCTGACCGCCCGACCCCCCGGTCTCAGCTGTCTGGCAGCTTGTCCTTGATCTGGCTGAGCTTGTCGTTCATCGACAGGAAGATCAGATACATCTCGCAGATGACGCGCCACAAAAGGATGCCGAGCGCAATGGCGACGACAGCCACCACAAGCTGTAGCAGCCCGAGCGCGCCATTATAGCTCATGGTCGAAATGGACCCGGTAATGGCACCCAGCCCGAACAGCACGATGATGACGATCCCAAGCCAGTAGAGAAACTTGATGATGCCGCCTGCGATCATCTTGTCGAAGTTCAGAAAATCCTGAAACCGCATGAAGGGCTTCTCCTCGTGTAAAATGGTTCGCCCGCGAGATGCAGGGGCGGAGTGCAACCTCTGTTTGGATAAAGGATGCGCGCGGCGCTATTTGGGTCCAAAAAGGAACCAGAGGATGAGGCCGAGCACCGGAAGAAGAAGAACGATGACGATTCAGACCGCTTTCCAGACGGGTTCCGCTCCGCTCTGCACGATGCGGATAATCGCGTAGATATCCACGATCAGGATAATGATGCCGAGTATGCCGCCGTAACCGTTGCCGAACATTCAGTCCTCCACGTAAAATGCCCCGTCCGGCGAGCCTAGCGCGATTTGCCGCGCAACGTAAGTTCTCCGCAGATCGGCTTTTTACCCCGTCTCAATCCGGGGCGGCCCGAACAATCCGCTAACATCCGTCTAGATGAGGCGGGGCGTTCCCGCGCCCTCGAATTCGAGCAGCCATTTCTTCGCCGGCAAGCCGCCGCCGAAGCCGGTCAGCGAGCCGTCCGCGCCGATGACGCGGTGGCAGGGCACAATGATGGGAAGCGGGTTGCGGCCATTGGCGAGGCCGACCGCGCGCATGGCTTTCGGATTGCCGATTTCCCGGGCGATCTCGGCGTAGCTCCGTGTCTTGCCGAAGGGGATGCGCGCGAGCGCTGCCCACACGTTCTTTTGAAATGCGGTGCCGTCCGGCGCAAGCATGACGCCGTTAAAATCCTTCTTCCTGCCCGCGAAATAGCGCTCCAGTGCGGTCAGGCCCTTCGCAAGATGGGCGCGCGCGCGCGCGCTCCCCTCGCGTTTTGGAAACTTCACATCCGTCTGATTTGGAAAGAGTATGGCCACCAGCCCGTCATCGCGCGCGGCGACGCGAAGCTGCCCGATCGGCGTGTCGAGCGTGGCGGTGGCAAGCGAGGGGTCGTCGGGCAGTTTCATGTCTTTCTCCGTCACAGCGTCCAGAGCGCAATGGCCGCATAGCCGCGCCACGGCCGCCAGCTCTGCGACAGCGCGTCGAGCGCTGCCGTGGGGATGGGTGTGCCGCCACCGGCGGCCTTGCGAAGACCGAGATCGGACGAGGGAAATGCATCCGGTTCGCCAAGCGCCCGCAGCGCGATGTAGTGAGCCGTCCATGCGCCGATGCCGGGCAGTGCGGTCAGTTCGTCGAGCTTTGCATCGAGGCTCTCGCGCGGTGTGAAATCAAGTGTGCCCGCCGCGACCGCGCTTGCGAGCGAAGTCAGCGTGGCGATGCGCGCGCCGGTGAGGCCGAGGCCGGAAAGATCGGCGCGGGAAAGGACATGGGGGGTGGGAAAGAAATGCGTGATGCCTTCGGTTTTATCGGCGAGCGGCGTGCCGAACCGCGCAATGATCCGTCCCGCTATGGTGGTCGCACCCTTGACCGAAATCTGCTGGCCGAGAACGGCGCGCACGGCAAGTTCGAATCCGTTAAAGGCGCCGGGTACGCGAAGCCCCGGTGCGCGCGCGATGCGCGGCCCGATAAGTGCATCATCCGCAAATGCCGCCGCGATGGCGCCCGGTTCGGCATCGAGATCGAAAAGGCGGCGAAGCCGTGCCGCGATGGCGCGCACGGGCAGAGAGCCCGGTGCAACGTCGAGTGGCGTGATGCGGGCCTCGAGTGCGTGTCCCGTGGCGCAGGGCGCGACGGTGAGACATCCCGTGACGCCATCAAGCTCGAAACTGCGGCTATAGCGGTTTGCGCCGACATGTTCCACGCCCGGCAGCGCGCGCGAAGAGAGATAGGCGAGAATGGCACCGAAATCGAAAGGCGGCCTGTAGCCGAGCCGAATGCGGATCGCGCCACCTGCCTGTTTTTCCGATATGCGCCTGATGCCGCCCGGCGCGACGCCGTAAGCCTGCCGGATGGCATCGTTGAAACGCCGAAGGCTCTGATAACCGGCGGCAAAGGCGACATCGGCCAGCGGCATCGATGTATCGCTGATAAGGTGCTTGGCCGTGAGAAGACGCCGGTTCGCGGCAACGGCTTGCGGCCCCGCGCCGACATGGGCGAGGAAAAGCCGGCGAAGCTGGCGCTCGCCGATGCCCAGCCGGGCGGCGAGATCTTCGAGGCGTCCGTCATCGAGCGCACCGTCCTCGATAAGGCGGAGCGCGCGCGACACCGTTGCCGCCGTTCCCGCCCATGCCGGTGTGCCCGGCGCCGTCTCGGGGCGGCAGCGCAGACAGGAACGAAAGCCCGCCGCCTCGGCGGCCGCCGCGCTTGGCACAAAGCTGCAATGTTGCCGTTTCGGCACCCGGGCCGGACAGACCGGACGGCAATAGATGCCTGTCGATGAGACGCAGACGAAGAAACGCCCGTCGAAGCGAGCGTCCTTCGCCATGATGGCGCGGTAGCACGCATCGGCGTCGAGCTGTTGGGGACGGGAGATGGCCGCGCTCATGTTCATGGAAGACAGTCTAGAACGAAGAGGCTGTTCGGGCTCGCCAAAATCGGACATGTCGATCCGGTCCCCACTCACAATGAGGCCCCGTCACCAATAGCGCGCGCTCATCGATTGCGTTCGCGCCCGCCGCTGCTAGGCTTTGTTCCAATCGGAACAAAACGATATTGAAAAATATCCGGCGGATAGCAGCCGGGAGGAAATCCGGGGAGGAAAATCAATGACCGATCGCGCAGGCACCGCACCCGGCGCCGTCGCCGGCGTCGCGCCGTCTCAGGGCTTCACGCCTGCCTATCGCAAATATGTGCTCTTCATATTGATGACCGCCTATACCGCGAATTACGTGGACAGGCAGGTTCTCGCGATCCTGCTGCAACCGATCAAGCTCGAACTCGGGCTCAGCGATACACAACTCGGATTTCTTTCCGGTATCACCTTCGCGATCTTCTACGCGACGCTCGGCGTTCCAATCGCCATGTGGGCGGACCGCGCCAACCGGCGCAACATCATCGCATTGGCGCTGACGATCTTTTCGAGCATGACCGTTATTTCCGGCTTCGTAACGAACTTCCTCCAGCTCGCCGTCGCGCGCATCGGCGTCGGCATCGGTGAGGCCGGATCGAGCCCGCCCTCCCACTCGATGATTTCGGACATGTTCCCGCCTGAAAAGCGCGCCGGTGCGATGGGCATTTATTCGCTCGGCATCAATATCGGCATCCTGATTGGCTTTCTCGTCGGCGGCTGGGTCAGTGAATGGTATGGCTGGCGGGCCGCTTTCTTCATTGTCGGGGCGCCCGGCCTTTTGATCGCGCTGCTCGTGCGCTTCACACTGAAGGAGCCCGCGCGCGGTCATGCCGACGGTATCGGCGCGCAGGCAGGCGTCGCGGCGCCGAAGGTCATGGCCGTCATGCGGCTGCTCTGGTCGCAGCGTTCCTTCCGGCATATCTCGCTTGGCTGCGCCCTCGCGGCCTTTGGCGGTTATGCGGGCATCACCTGGATCCCGGCTTTCCTGATACGCTCGTTCCAGATGACGCCGGGCGAGATCGGGACGTGGCTGGCGCTCATTATCGGCTTTGTCGGCGGCGCCGGCACCTATTTTACGGCCTGGCTCGCCGATCATTTCGGCAAGCGCGACATCCGCTGGAATGTCTGGGTCGTGGCTCTCGTCCTGGCGTTCTGCTTTCCCTTTGCGGTCGGCATGTATCTCTCGCCGGGCAAATACTGGGCCCTCGGCTTCTTCCTGGTCCCGGCCTTCGCGGGTGCGGCCTATATCGGGCCGAGCCTTGCCATGACGCAGGGTCTTGTCGCGCTGAGAATGCGTGCCGTGGCCTCCGCCGTGCTTTTCCTGATTCTCAACATGATCGGCATGGGGCTCGGGCCGCAGGCGGTGGGCATCATCAGCGATCTCTACCGGCCCATATATGGAGAGGAATCGCTGCGCTACGCCCTTCTCACAGCCATGATCGTCTGGCCCTGGGCGGCAATCCATTTCGTGCTGGCCGCGAGAACACTGAAGGACGACCTCGCTCGCGCCAAAGCATATGGTCTCACCTGACGGCGCCAGCGCGCAAAGGCAAAAGCCCCCGGCGGATATTTCCACCGGGGGCTTGCCGTCGGACTGACCTGCGAGGATCGGATCGGACGTAAGTTGTAATCAGAACGCGAACTGCGTACGCAGCGCGACGGCGTCGTGACCGAAGTTCGGGTTCGCTACGCCCCCGCGATCTTCCACATCGACGTTCAGATAGTTGAGCATGAAGCGAAGATTGTTGTTCGCGTACCAGTTGAGACCCAGCGTGATAATGTCCTGCTCGCCGCCGGCGATACCCGCGCTTGTGTCGTTGAGGTTGGCGCTGCTGTACCGCGCCGCGATTTCCCAGGCACCCGCGCCACCGCCGCCAAAGCCGAACGGATTATCCGGTTTTACGCCCGAATAGGCTGCCTTCTTGATGTTGTACTTGTAGGATTCGCCGGTGATGATCCACGAAGCCTGCAAATACCAGGCATCGAATTTGGCGCTGCCGCCGCCGATGCCTTCGATGTCGTATCGGTAATATTCGCCTTGGGCGCGGACCGGACCGTAGTTGAAGGCGAGTTCGGGGCCGTAGATCGTCGCCGTGTCGCTACTGCCAATACTGCCGGTGTCGATGTAGCGCTGCGGATCGACGCGCAGTTCCGGCCGGTCGCGAAGCCGGACCGTGTCGCTCGGCAGGTTGAAGGAGTGTGACGCCGACGCGCCGATATGGACGTTGAGGCCGTCTTTTGGGGAGGTGGCATAGGCAAGACGGCCGACGAGGTTCGAACTGTCATAATCGTCGAGACCGGTACCGCTGCCGGCCGAACCCGCCGTGTAATAGCCGGCGCCGAAGAAATTGTCGGTATTGTAGGTGGCACCGGCTGTCATGCGAGCTTCACCGGCAGCGGGCGAAATGGCGAGATTGGCGGCCGTCGCGCGTTCGATGAAGGTGATGTCGTTGGACGAGGTCGAGTCATCCAGGGTCATTTTCGGCTTGGTGGCGCCGGCGATGAGGGTCAGACCGTCGATGCCCTTGTAGTGCAGGACCGCTTCATAGATACGGGCATCGGACTCCGTGCCGCTGTCGCCGAAGTTGAATTCAATATTATAGGCAAAATCCCTGGCGAAGGTGCCGGTGGCGCCCATGCGAAGGCGGCGGAAGTTGGCATTGCCGCGCAGGCCGCCGAAATTCGCTTTGCTGGCGCTGTCCTGACTATATCCGCCGACATCGAGATGGGCGCGGCCGGTGAGGCCGAAGCTGAAGTTGCCATCGGCTGATTTGAACACCGGGCGGCCGTCCTTGAGGCTGACTTCAACGTCGTTCTTGCGCTCTTCAAGGCCCTTGATTGCGTCGCCATGCTGGATTTCGACATCGTCGATCTTGCGCTGAAGCGCTTCCATCTGTGCTCTCAGGGCGTCGAGCTGAGCCTGGGTATCGCTTGCGGCGAATGCGGGCGCGGCGAGGACGGCGGCGGTGCCGAGCGCGGTGCCGGCCAGCAGAAATTTTTTCAACGTCATGTGACGTCTCCATGTTCAATGAATGAGCTTTTGTTGCGGGACTGGCAGCCGCGGCAAACGCCGCGAGCACCCCCCATGACCCCGCTCGTAACAGAGCCATGTGACGGATCGGTTTTACATTTGTGACAGAAGGATGACGGTTTTTGCTCGTTGTCTCAATGCGCCCGTCAACACCGCGCAACAGCGTTGCCGGAGACTAAAAAGCACAAGCAAAACAGACGATTACCGGCTGATCGCTGGAGTGCGGTTTTTCTACCACGGCTCCGGGGGAATGGCCCGGAGCAGGCGAATTTGCGGACGGAGCCGTCAATCCGCGCTCAGTCTGGTGACCACGGCGGCCCCTTTTTCGAGTGTCCGGTGGACCGGACATTTTCCGGCAATCTCAATGATCTTGTCGCTGAGTGCCGGGTCGAAGCCGCCCTCGATGTCGATAACCCGCTCGAAACGGTCGATATATCCCGATCGTCCTTCGGCGCAGTCCGCGCAATCTTTCGCATGGACCTTGGCATGTTCCACTCGAACCGAAATCCGGCCAAGTTCGATGCCCTTGTGTTCGGCGTAGAGGCGCAGCGTCATCGAGGTGCACGCGCCAAGCGCGATGGAGAGGAAATCGTAAGGCCCCGGGCCGGAATCGAAGCCGCCCTGACTTTCCGGTTCATCCGCCAGCAGGCGGTGGTGTCCGCTTGCCACACGCTGCTGGAACTTGCCCTGGCCCGTTTCGATAACCGTCACCGCGTTCGCCGCGATATCGTCGTCCGCGGCATCGTTCTCGCCGGTGCCGATATAGCGCGTGGCCCAGGCGCTGAGTACATGCGCGACATAAAGGGCGTCGTCGTGCCGTGACAGAAGATGGTCCGCATTGTCCAGCGAAATGAAACTCTTTGGATGCTTCGCCGCATCGAAAATCTGTGCGGCGTTTTCGATGCCCACCGTTTGGTCGAGCGGTGCGTGAAAGATCAGCAGCGCTTTCCTGAGCGAGCCGATGCGCGGCTCAAGCGTGTGGTCGTTAACATCGTCGAGAAACTGCTTCCGGATCGTGAATTTGCGGTCGGCGAGCGTGACTTCGGCTTCGCCGCTTTCTTCTATAGCCGACAGGTCGGCGTGGAAGGCGTGAACAACATGCCCTGCATCCGCCGGTGCGCCGATCGTCGCAACGGCTTTTGCTTCCGGTACATCGCCCGCGGCGGCCAGAACAGCCGCACCGCCGAGGCTGTGTCCGATCAGGATGGATGGCGCTTCATAATCGCGCCGAAGAAAATCCACCGCTCGCAGGAGATCCTGGATATTGGAAGAAAAATTCGTGTTTGCGAAATCGCCGCCGCTCATGCCGAGGCCGGTGAAATCGAACCGCAGCACGCCGATGCCTTGTGCCGCCAGCGCCGCCGATATCCGCGCCGCGGCGAAAACATCTTTCGAGCAGGTAAAGCAATGCGCGAAAATCGCATAGGCTTTCGGCGGGCCGGGCGGCAGTTCGAGGCGTGCCGCCAGCATGTCGCCCTGCGAACCTTCAAAAGCGACCTTCGTTGAACGAGGTTTCATGGTTCCGTTCTCCCGATCGGCAATACACTCCGCGATAGCAAATCCATCGCGCCGCCTCCACCCTATATCAAAACAACGCCGCTGCCGCCGAACCTCCTTCTTTCCATCGCGCGCGATGAGACCGGGGCTCGCATCATGCGTATCGGCATGACGTCCGGGATGCGGGAGGGCGCTGCGAAATTCGGCGAGGCGTCCTCGAACAATCGGGTGATCGGCTTTGGCGGCTCCTCGATATGGGCGATAGGGAGGTGTCGGAAGGTTGGCGAACCGATGCCTGCTCCGGCACCCCGGTTCCACTATCCCGCCATAACACGCGCGCACAAAAAAGCCGGCGGAAACGCCGGATGAAACTGCTTTTCGGAGAGGTCTCGCTTCGGGAAGAAAACGGGCCCCCGATCCAGTGGGGCTTGGGGGGCGGGATAAATCCGGATCGGGGGCCCGCAACGGTTGTCCGGTTCGTGTGAGAACCAGCCATCGCCGTTGTAAATGGAAAAACGCCCTCTGATGGGGTTGGTTCCGACTCAAAACCGAAAAAGTGGAAAAATATCACGGGCGGCAAAACGGCCTTCAAACAAGGGCTGGCATGGTCACGCTCGCCACGCAGTTGTCCTCGCCGATCTCCATATGAGCGCGCAATTGCCGGATCAGACCGTGGAAAAGGTTGATCTGTCCCTCATCCGGCCGGTTTTCCATCAGTCCTCCCAGCACCGGCTGATCGACTTTCAGGGTCAGGACGGAGCCGCCATCGGCTTTTTCCGCGAGTTCAAAGTCGAGTTGCACGGCGGGATGTCCCTCAGGCGACAGATGCGCCGTCGCGGCCGCGATCAGTTCGGTCACCAGGAAGGCCAGCGTCAGTGCCGCATCCGGCAGGGCGAAGACCGGCGTCCGGCATTGCATCGTCAGCACGGGCTGGCCCCATTCGGTCGACAGATGCCGCGCCGTCGACTGGCAGAGATCCTTCAGCAGCACACTGAGATCGATGGCCTGGAAATCATCGACCTGGTAAAGGGCGTTGTGAACGGTCCCCAGAGCGTTGACGCGCCGCTGAACGTCGAGAAAGATTGCCGCCTGCTCCGGCGTCTGCGCGCGCCGGCTCTGGAGGTTGAGCAGGCTGCTCATCACTTGCAGATTGTTGCGGACGCGATGATTGATCTCGCGGACCAGAGCTTTCTGGTGAGCAAGCGCGGAACGCAGGGCCTCATCGCGGGTCTGGATGATGTCCGCCATTGCGTTGAATTTTCCGGCAAGGGCCTGAACTTCCTCCGGCGCATCCGCGTCCTCATCCACCCGCGCGGACATCTCTCCCGCGATGTAACGGCGGATTGCCTGGCGGACGCGATTGAGCGGATCGATGACCATGCGCTCGCTCGCGCGCCCCGCCGCTATGCTGGCGGCAATCCAGACGAGCAGCGGAAAGGCGATGACGAAATAGAGCATGGCGCGTGCAGCCAGGGAGGGCTCCCCCGGGGTCTGGGCGTAAAGCCCGAAAATATTGCCCGGCAAGGCGTTGACGACATAAATCCGCTCCACGGAATCACGGCCCGCCTGCACGAATGTGCCCGACATGAGATCGGGGCCGGTATCCGCGACAAGAGATTGCGGTAGCCATTTGTCGAGTTGCGCGCCATTCGTCTGCTGCGCGAGCAGGGCGCCATGCGCGTCGAGAATAGCGAGTGCGGAGGATTCCGGCAGCTTTGCATCCTGCATGGAAAAAGCAAGCGTCGCCGGGGCAAAAGTTGCCGCCAGGATACCGGTTGTGTTTCCTTCCGCGTCGAACAGGGGCCGCGTGGCGATCAGTTGCGTCGTGGTGACGCTCTCGGTCCCGGCCTCGCTTGGTGCCTGCGCCTCTTTGCCGTGCCACGACTGAATGGAAAACTGTTGCGATTGCAGGGCGCGGTTGAGCCATTCCGGCGCTTGCGCTTGTTCTTGCGTCGCGGTGGCTGGCTGCGGCGCCTGGCACACGATATCGCCCCCCGCGGCAATCAGCCGGATCGAGGAAACATCCGCATTTTGGACAATGATGCGCCGAAACATGTCGCTGCATAATTGCCGATCGACGGGGTTGCCAAGCGGCAATAGCGAAATCGTGTCGAGAAGATTGCCCACCGAAGCGAGGGCCCGGCCCTGACCGGCC
>TARA_R110002110_G_scaffold7200_8_pt1 | contig 10889 bp, 10 predicted proteins | sample TARA_R110002110 | Tara Oceans TARA_R110002110 (sample SAMEA4397330) | marine metagenome | biome: Polar Biome; feature: [SRF] surface water layer (ENVO:00010504); material: water (ENVO:00002006), including particulate matter (ENVO:01000060) such as... | depth 5 m
CGACATCGAGACCCATGTGCGTCCCGGTCTGGGGCACGGGATCGATGAAGAGGGAATTCGGATCGGTCTTGCCTTCGTTCAGAAAGTGCTCGGGTAAGGCCGGGCCACCCCCAACATGCTGTAGGCGGTGGATAAATTTTCACAAAATCTTCACGCGTCGAGAGTTGCCCTTGCCGGCGGCGGCGGCTAATCTTCGCACGTTATGAGCATCTCAGGGCACGTATTACGGCCTGAAAGGCCGCGCAGATGAGGGGGGATTCCCCCGCACTGGTTCTCAATGCCGATTTTCGGCCGCTCAGCTATTTTCCGTTATCCGTCTGGTCCTGGCAGGACGCCGTCAAGGCGGTGTTCCTCGACCGCGTGAATATCGTCTCCGAATACGACGACGAGGTCCACTCGCCCACATTCTCGATGCGGTTGCCCAGCGTGATCGCGCTCAAACAATACGTGCCGCTGTCGCGCAAGCCCGCCTTTACCCGGTTCAACGTGTTCCTGCGCGACCGCTTCGCCTGCCAGTATTGCGGCGATACGCCGGGCACGTCGGAACTGACCTTCGACCATGTCATTCCACGCTCTCTCGGAGGGCAGACGAACTGGGACAACGTGGTCGCGGCCTGTTCGGCCTGCAATCTGATCAAGGGCAACAAGCTGCCCGATGTCTGCGGCATGATTCCGGCGCGGATGCCGGTGGAGCCGACGAACCACCGGCTGCAAAGCAACGGCCGGTCTTTCCCGCCGAATTTCCTGCATGAAAGCTGGCGCGATTTCCTGTACTGGGACAGCGAGCTCGAACAGGATTGATGTCCGGGGCCGGTCGCTCCCGATCTCTTATGCCCCGGTTTCCTTCGTCTGCCGGGCGTTATGCCCCAAGGTAATACTGTTTCACCATGTCGTTTTCCGCCAGGTCTTTCGCGGACTCGGCGGCGAAGGCGATCTCGCCATGCACGATGATGTAGCCGCGGTCGGCGATCTTGATGGCCTGGTTGAAATTCTGTTCGGCCATCAGAACGGTGAGGTTCCGCTGTTCCTTGAGTTCCTTGATCTTGGCGATCATGCGGCTGACCAGTATGGGGGCAAGCCCCACGGACGGCTCGTCCACCAGCAGGATGCGCGGCTCTGACATCAGTGCGCGCGCGAGCGCCAGCATCTGCTGTTCGCCGCCCGACATCGATCCGGCAAGCTGCCGGCGGCGATCGGCGAGGACCGGAAAGGCCTCGAACGAAAATGCCAGATTGGCGTCGATATGCTCGCGCGCGGATTCGCGGAACGCGCCCAGCATCAGGTTTTCCTCCACCGTCAGGCGGGGAAACAGGCGGCGGCCTTCGGGCACCAGCGCGATGCCAAGCTCGACGATTTCCTGCGGGGTCTTGCCGATCAGGTCGATTTTTCCCCCGTCGTCGGTTTCAAGCGTTATCGAACCGGAGGTCGGTTCGACCATCCCCATCAGGCATTTGATCAGGGTCGACTTGCCATTGCCATTGGTGCCCAGCAGGGCGACGGTTTCGCCGGAATTTACATGCACGGATACACCGTGGAGGACACGGACCGAGCCATAGCCGGCCTCGATATTGTCGATGACGATTCTACTCACCGAGATAGGCCCTTTCGACTTCGGGGTTGTTGACGACTTCATCGGGTGTGCCGTCGGCGATCTTCTGTCCCGCATCCAGAACCGCAATGCGTTCCGAAAAGCGCATCACCGCGCGCATGATGTGTTCGATCATGATGATGGTGATGCCGCGTTCGTTCAGCTTGAACAGGATCTCGAGAATATCGTCGACTTCATTCGACGAAAGCCCGGCCATTGCCTCGTCCGAGATCAGCAGGTCCGGATTCGCGGCCATGGCCCGGGCAAGTTCCAGCCGGCGCATGTCGATCTGTGTCAGGCTGCCCGAATTGGCATTGGCCTGTTCCGACAGACCGATGGTTTCCAGGATGTCCATCGCCTTGTCGCGAACGTCGCGCGCGGCGGTGTCGGTGGCATATTCAAGCGGTATTTCCAGGTTTTCCAGGACCGTCATGGTGGCGAACGGTTTGGGTATCTGGAACGACCGGGCGATGCCCAGCCGCGTGCGCTCGTGCGGCTTCTTGCCATCCAGCGTTTGCCCCTTGAAAACCACCTTGCCGCCATCGTTCGCCAGGGCGCCCGAAATGCAGTTGATCATCGTGGTCTTGCCGGATCCGTTGGGACCGATCAGGCCGAAGCGTTCGCCCCGGTTCACGTGCAGGTCGACGCCGTTCAGGGCGGTAAACCCGCCAAACCGTTTGACGACGCCCTGGACGTCGAGAAGGCGTTCCGACGCGGTCATTTCTTGCCTCCCCGCCATTTTCGAAACAGCCCGACGATACCGTCGGGCGCGGCGATCACGAAGAACACCAGCAGCACGCCGACGATCAGCAGGTTCAGTTCCGACGATATCGTGACCGTCGCGACCTGCTGGACCGTACCCAGCAACAGGGCGCCGATCAGCGGGCCGAGCCATGTGGTGGCGCCGCCGATCATCGGCATGGCGATGGAATTGACGGCATAGACGAGGTTGAACGCCGAGGCCGGTTCGACAAAGCTGACATACATGGCGAACGGTGCGCCTGCGATTCCCATCAGGAAGCCGGACACCGTGGTCGCCAGCAGCTTGAGCCTCAACGTCGGGACGCCGGTACATTCGGCGGCCAGTTCGTCGTCGCGGATAGCCGAGAACCCGCGGCCGATCTTGGACCGTTCGATCCAGCGGGCGACCGCGACGGCGAAGATCGCGAGGATCAGCATGACGAAAAACAGGAACTCGATATAATCGCCGAACGGTTCGATCGTGCGGGGGCGCAGGACGTATGCGCCCGACGCGCCGCCGACATATTCCCAGTTGGTAATCAGCGTCTCCAGCATGATCGCCATGGCGAGCGTTGCAATGGCGAAGAAGACGCCACGCAGCCGGAGGGTGAGATAGCCCATGGCGAGACCCAGCAGGGCGCAGACGATGCCGGATATCGGGATCATCAGCAGAAGCGGGGCCTGGATCAGTTTGTACATCACGACCGAGCTATACGCGCCGACCGCGAAGAATCCGGCGGAGCCGAAATTCACGTAGCCCATATAGCCGCCCATAATATTCCAGGCCGTCGCCAGGATGACGTATTGCAGCACGACGTAGCTCGCGAAATAGATGAACTTGTTGATGACGATGACGTCGAAAATCGTCAGCGCCGCGCCGGCGATCGCGATAAGGGCGGCCCAGAGCCAGAAGGAATTGAGTTTCATATCCGCCTCACCGTCCGAACAGGCCCTGCGGGCGGAACGCCAGTGCCAGCAGCAGGATGCCGAAGGCGACAGCGGGGGCCCAGGATGGGCCGTAGAAAGTCGAAACAAGGCTTTCGGCGATACCGAGAATGATGGCGGCGAGCAATGTACCCGGGATCGACCCGAGACCGGCCAGCACCGCGATCGCGAAGACATGCCCGATATAGAGCCGCCCGACCGACGGTTCTACCGGAATGATGATGATCAGCAGGGCGCCGGCCAGCGCCGTGGTACCGATGCCGATCCCGAACCCGAGCTGCTTTATCTTCACCGGGTTGGCCCCCATCAGTTGCAGCGCCAGCCGGTCCTGCGCGACGGCCATGATCGCGCGACCGTTAAACGTGCGCGACATATAGAGGTACACCGCGAGGAACATGACCATCGCGACACAGAACGGCACGAACATGCGGGTCGGGACGCCGACAAAGCCGATTTCCCAGTACTGTCCGATATAGGGGGCCTGCACCGACCGGAAGTCGACGCCGTAGGCGATGATCAGGCCGACTTCGATGATGAACATGACGCCGAAGAAAAAAGCGAGGCCGCGCAGGGCTTCGTCGCCCTTGCGCTCGAAACTTTCGTAATAGACCCGGTAAACGCCGACGCCGATAAAATAGAATACGGGCGTGAAAGCCAGCCCGACCAGGATCGGGTCCAGGCCCCACAAGCTGTTGCACATATAGGCGATATAGGAGCCGAGAATGACGAATGCGGGATGGGCGATGTTGACGATGTCGAGCTGGCCGAAAGCAACGGTCAGCCCCAGGCTCACCGCCGCGTAGAAGCCGCCGAGCAATATGCCTGCCACCATCGCATTCGCCAGGAGATCAAAAGAAAACACCGAATTTTCCGCCTTGCCTGTCTGGTGATCCGTCTGAGGGACGGTCCTGGATCGTCATCCCGGCGAATGCCGGGATGACGGCTTGGATCGGTGCCGGGGCCGGCTGTGGCCCCGGCGTTGCCTTACTTGGAATAAGGGAAGTCGATGTTCCCCGATTTCCATTCCGGCGGATAGAGCACCACGCGGGTGCCCTCCTTGGCGAAGGTGGCGAGTTCGTTATCCTTCACGCCCTGATACTGCACCATCAGAACGCGTGTCTTGGCCCATTCGCCGTTCTTGGCAAAGCTGACCTTGCCGACCACCGTGTTGTATTCGTTCGAGCGCATATGCGCGCCGACCTTGGCGTGATCCATGCTCTTGGTCGCCGTGATCGCCTGTTCGAGCACCTGCAGATAGGCATAGGCGTATGGCTGCAGATAGAAACCGAGCGGATCGACGCCCTTGCCCTTCGCGGCTTCCTGGTATTTCGCGAGGAACGCTTCGACACCCTCGAATTTCAGGGTGGGTTCGGGCACCCAGAAGTCATAGTTCACGATGCCGTTCAGCTTCGGGCCGAGCGCCGTCATGATCGAGGCGAATTGCAGCCCGACCATGCCGCCGCCGAACAGTTTGGTCTTGAGGCCGATTTCGGTAGCCGCCTTGACCATACCGACGGAATCCGGCGGATAGGAGCCGACGAACACGATGTCGGGCTTGCGTGCCTGGATCGCGCGGACGATCGGCGAATAATCCGCCGTGCGTGGCGGGTATGTCTGGTCGTAGACGATCTTCATGCCGTATTTCTTGGCGTTCTCGCGGGCGCCTTTGACCGCGTTGCGGGCGAATTCCGCATCCGCACCGACCAGCGCGATGGTTTTCGGCTTCGGATTCTGCGCCATGGCGATATCGAAAAAGCCCTTGGACCAGTCGGTAAGCGGGCTCGGACCCGCCGGCATGATCTGGAAATAGTTCGGATAATTGAACTTCTCGTTCACCGCGAGACCGAACAGGGACGGGAAGACGAGCCCGCGCTGCATCACGATCGGCATGGCCGGTGCGATCAGGTTCGTGCCGTAGCCGGACACCACGAAGTCGACCTTATCGACATCCAGCAGCTTGGTGTAGATTCCCGGCACGGTCGCCGGGTTGGTCTGGTCGTCGTAGTATTTCAGTTCGACTTTCTTTCCCAGGATCCCGCCGCGGGCGTTAACGTCCTTTTCCCAGATCTGCATGGCAATCAGCGCGCCCTTGCCGGCGCCTGCAAGCCCGCCGGTCAGCGCCATGCTGAAGCCGATTTTAAGCGTGTCCTGTGCCTGTGCCGGAACGGCCAGCGCCACGCCCGCCGCCATCGCAACCGCGGCGAAGGAACTTTTCAGCCAGCCGCGCCGGCCCATCTGTACTGTGGATTTCATCGGTCGTTTCTCCCTCCGGTTTTCCAGAATTATCTTGTCCTTATGAAATTGGTATCACGTCCGTTAATGACGAAAAAGTGAATTCTCATAACGAAACGATTTGGCTTCTAAGTATTTCTTTGATCGAACATTAAATATTTGTAATCCGGCGGACAGGCGGTTGTAAGGCGCAGTTCTCCATATTTGCTGTTGAACGAACACCAGTATGTGGAGAAACCGATGTCGAAAGAGAGAATTGCCAAATCCGCCGTCGCCGTCGCTGCCCTCGGCGCGGTTGCGGCACTCGGCGCCGCCGGCGGTGTGCTGTCGAGCAAGAACCTTGCCGCTTCCTCGGCTTTGACGGCGCCTGCCGCCGCGTTCGAGAACCGGACGCTGCCCGGGAGCTTCTCCGAAATTATCGAGCGTGTCGGCCCGGCCGTGGTGTCGATCCGCGTAACCGGCACGGCGCCCCAGACGCAGCGCGGCGGCGATGGCGGCGGAATGGAAATCCCCGAACCGTTCAAGCGGTTCTTCAACGAGGAATTCGGCAAGCGTTTCGGATTCCAGAACGGCGCACCGAATAGCCCGCAGCGTCGCGCGCCCAAGGTGCGCGGCATGGGGTCCGGCTTTTTCATCGATGCCGACGGCCATGTCGTCACCAATAACCATGTCGTCGGCAACGCCGACAGGATCGAGGTGATGCTGAAAGACGGCGAGACCTTCGAGGCCGAACTGGTCGGGCGGGATCCCAAAACCGACCTGGCGCTGCTCAAAGTAAAATCGGGCGAAAAGTTCCCCTATGTGCGCTTTGGCAGCTCTGCCGCCGCCAAGGTCGGCGACTGGGTGATCGCGCTCGGCAGCCCGTTCGGGCTCGGCCAGACGGCGACCACCGGCATTGTCTCGGCCCGCGGCCGCGATATCGGCGCCGGACCGTATGACGACTTCCTGCAGATCGATGCGCCGATCAATCGCGGCAATTCGGGCGGGCCGACATTCAACGTCCGCGGCGAGGTCATCGGCGTCAACACCGCGATCATCTCGCCCACCGGCGTCAGCGCCGGCATCGGTTTCGCGGTGCCGTCCGATATGGCCAGGAACGTGATCGCGCAATTGATGAAGCACGGTTCCGTCTCGCGCGGCTGGCTCGGGGTGAATATCCAGAACGTCACGAAGGACCTGGCCGCCGGTCTCGGCATGTCGAAACCCGAAGGCGCCCTGGTCGCCGGCGTGACCGAGGACAGCCCCGCCGCCAGGGGTGGCCTGCAGCCCGGTGACGTCATTGTGGCAGTCGACGGAGAACGGATCGAGAAAATGCGCGAATTACCGCGCCGGATCGCCCGTATCTCCGCCGGCAGCGATACCACGATGACCGTTATCCGGGGCGGCAGGGAACGCACCCTGACGGTGACCGTCGGCGCCATGCCCAAGGCCGAGAAAATCGCCGCTGCCGCACCGCAAAAGACCGAAAAGCCCCGCTTCGGCATGGTGCTGTCGGCGCTGGACGACCGGACCCGGGCGCAGTTCGGCCTGGACAAGGACGATGGCGGTGTCGTCGTCGCCGATGTCGATCCCGACGGGATCGCCGCCGAGAAAGGCGTTCGCCCGGGCGATGTCATCCGCCGGATCTCGGGACAGGAAGTCTCGACCCCCGCTGACGTCATCCGGATCGTCGACAAGGCGGTGAGGGATGCAAAATCCGACAAACGGAAAGCCCTGCTGGTTCTCGTGAACCGTAATGGCAATAACCGTTATGTCGCGCTGCCGCTGCGTGACGCCTAACCGCGTCATCGGCGTGCAGTAAAGGAGCCGGCGTCCTGTGCCCCCGGGACGCCGGCTTTCCTGTATTCGCGCAAGTCCGTTTTCAGGGCGAAATATGTCGGAATATTTTACGGTTCCGCACCCGCGGCTCAATCGGCCCCACGGACCCGGACAGCCATTTGGCAGTGGGCACGTCGTGCTGGGGCGGATCGAATTCGACACCGCGTCGGGGACGGACGGCTCGGGCGCAGGCGCCGCTGTCGATCATGTTGTTCGGCGGCTCCCTGCTGGCCGCCCGGTCTTTCCGTCAACGCCGTTAGTCGCTGACACACGGACGGGATAGCCGTCTCGACTCTGCCGGGTTATTCTCCCCTTTTTGCAGACATGAAGATGCAGACAAGGGGAACGGAATGACATTGAAAACGGTTGCACTGCTCAGCCCGGGCGACATGGGCGAGGGCGTTGCCGCGTCGATCGTGGGGCAGGGGATCGACGTGATCACGGTTCTCGCCGGGCGGAGCGACGAGACCCGCATGCGTGCCGAGCGCGCCGGTATCCGCGACGTGGCGGATCTGGAAACGCTGGTCGCGGAAGCAGACCTGGTGATGTCGATCATGCCGCCCGAACGCGCCGAGGCGATCGCCGCCGATGTCGCGGCAGCCATGAAGGCGACCGGTAAAGCCCCGCCCTATGCCGATATGAATGCGATAGCGCCGACCACGGCCCATCGTATTGCTGCCGTGATGGCGGATGCGGGTGCCGACTATATCGATGGCGGTATCGTTGGCTGGGCGCCCCTGAAGCAGCCGGGGGATACGAAGCTCTATGTGTCCGGGCCGAAAGCAGGGCTTATGGATGCACTGAACGGCAACGGCAAGAAGATCATCCAGCTCGGCGACGAAATTGGCCGTGCGTCCGCGGTCAAGATGATCTACGCCTCTGTGACCAAGGGCACCGATTCCCTGCTGACGGCCGCCTATACCGCGGCCGAGGCGCTCGGTATCCGCGACGTGCTCGAGGCCGAATGGCAGGGGCCTGTGCTGGATCGTATGGAGCGCCGCGTGCCCGCGCTGCCGGCAGATGCGGGCCGCTGGATCGGCGAGATGGAACAGATCGCAGAGACCTATGCATCGGTCGGTGTCACCGCGAATTATCACAAGGGGGCGGCGGATATGTACCGCCTGCTGAACTCAACGCCCTTTGCGGCCGAATCCCGCGAGACCATGGATAAAAACCGGACCATGCAGGAATCGGTAAAGGTTTACGTCCAGCACCTGAATCCGCCTAAATCGGAGAAGTAGGCGCGGCAAAGGCCTGATCCGGGCTCCGCGACGGTGCGTATCAATGGGATGTGTATAAACCCGATTGCCGCCGTATTTTTTGTGCGGGAGATGTGTCCGACGCGATGACCAGGTCAGACCCGATACTTGAGGCGGACAGCGCGGCCCGGACCGCGCCGGGCTCGCTCTATGTCGGCGAGGTCATGCACCGTCGGTCGCGGCCCAGGGCGTATGAATTCGTCTATCGGGTGTTCAACATCGTACTCGATATCGACCGCCTGCCCGAAACCGCGGCGCGCTGCCGGCTGTTTTCCCACAACCGGTTCAACCTGTTCTCGTTCCATGACCGCGACCACGGTCCGCGCGACGGCTCCGCCCTGCGGCCCTGGATCGAGAAACAGCTTGCCGCCGCCGGTCTCGGCCATGCGGCCGTGGATGTCCGGCTGCTCTGCATGCCGCGGGTTCTGGGCTACGGGTTCGACCCGCTGTCGATCTGGTACTGCCACGATAGCGCCGGCGATCTGCGGGCTATCCTCTACCAGGTCAAGAATACCTTCGGCGACCAGCACGGATATTTGCTGCCTGTCGGGGCGAACAGCGAAAACCGGTCCGCGCCTTCGGATCATGAATTCGACAAGATTTTTCATGTCTCGCCGATGATCGCGATGGATGCGCGCTACCGCATCCGCACGGCCTCGCCCGACGAAACCCTGGCCGTGTTGATCCGGGAATCGGACGACGCGGGTGAATTCCTTGTCGCCACGCTGACGGGTGCGCGCCGGGAAATGACCGATGCGGCGCTGATCCGCCAGTTCCTGCGCGTACCGTTCATGTCGCTTAAAGTGATCGTCGCCATCCACTGGCAGGCGATCCGGCTGATGCTGCGCGGTGTCAAATATACCAACCGGCCCGAACCGCCCGCCGAAGATGTTTCGATGCCGCCGCACCCGCCGCGCAAGGATGCGGCATGACCGGGCTCGGCGCAGAGGCGCAGGCGTCGTGGATGCTGGGCGGCCGGCTGCGCGCGGGGACCCTGGAGATCGTACTGCCCAATCAGCGTGTATTGCGCCTGTCCGGCCGTAATGCGGGACCGTCGGCCGTGCTCCGGCTCAATCGCTGGCGGGCGCTGCGACGCTTTTTCGGCGGCGGCACGGTCGGTTTCGGCGAATCCTACATGGACGGCGACTGGGAATCGCCCGACCTGCCGAAGGTGATCGAACTTGCCGCGCGCAATCTGCCCGAACGGCCCATGACGTTCCGCACCCTGTCGCCCTGGCGTATGGGCGACCGGATACGTCACGTGTTCCGACCGAATACGCGCGACGGATCGCGGGAAAATATCGCGGCGCATTACGATCTCGGCAACGAATTCTATGCGCTCTGGCTCGATCCCTCGATGACCTATTCATCGGCCGTGTTTGGCGACGGCGCGAACGACCTGGAAAGCGCGCAGGCGGTCAAAAACCGCCGCCTGATGGACCTTGCCGGGATCCGGCCCGGTGACCGGGTGCTGGAAATCGGCTGTGGCTGGGGCGGATTCGCGCTACAGGCGGCGCGCGAGCGCGGCGCGCATGTCACGGCGCTGACGGTCAGCCGGGCGCAGTTCGACGAGGCGCGGCGGCGGGTCATGGCCGCCGGCCTGGGCGAAAAGGTCGATATCCGCCTGTGCGATTACCGTGACCTCGACGGCGACTGGGATCACGCCGTCTCCGTCGAAATGATAGAAGCGGTGGGGGAGAAATACTGGCCGGTATATTTCGACCGCGTTGCGTCCTGTATTCGTCCCGGCGGCACCTTTGCGCTTCAGGCGATCGTGATCGAAAACGCGCGGTTCGATGCCTATCGTCGCAGCGCCGATTTTATCCAGAAACACATCTTTCCGGGCGGTGCGTTGCTCAGCCCCGACGTCCTGCGCGATCACGCCGCCGCTGTCGGGTTGACGTGGCAATCATCGGCCGGCTACGGGCTGGATTATGCGGAAACGCTTGCGCGCTGGCGGCATCGTTTCGACGACGTTGCAGACCGGATCGCCGGCATGGGGTTCGACGAACGCTTCCGCCGCTGCTGGTCGTTTTACCTGGCGTATTGCGAGGGCGGCTTCCGCGCCGGCAACATCGATGCGTTGCAGGTCGCGCTGGTCAAAGCGTGAATTTTCCCGTTTCGCCCTTCTAATCCGACCTGGTGGCCCGGCTCACCAGCGGCAGGTACAGCGCGTAGGGCAATATCCCGGCGAACTTGAGCATCCAGGTAAACCGTTTGGGGAACGTGATCTCGAAACGGTTCGTCAGCAGGCCGCGGTAGAACTGATCGACCGCCTTGTCGACCGGCATCAGGAACGGCATGGC
>TARA_R110002110_G_scaffold118613_9_pt1 | contig 10885 bp, 23 predicted proteins | sample TARA_R110002110 | Tara Oceans TARA_R110002110 (sample SAMEA4397330) | marine metagenome | biome: Polar Biome; feature: [SRF] surface water layer (ENVO:00010504); material: water (ENVO:00002006), including particulate matter (ENVO:01000060) such as... | depth 5 m
TACTCTTAAACATATAATATGTACAGGAGGAGGTAACTGAAGAAGGTTGCCGTTGGGAGGCATGATCAACACTACGTGTTGTTTCGAGCCTACCGTAACTCCAAAAATGGCAGTTATGTCATAATTAGTCACGAACTCGATCATATCTATTTATATACTATGGCGTATCGGTATAGTCATGGGGAGAAAAAGGGCAAAACAAAACAGACTTAAGGAAATAAGAAAGTTACGAGAGGAATACGGGATCACTTCACCAAAGGTAATAGCCGAAACATTAGGCATTAGTGAACGTACTGCTTATCGAGCCTTGAAAACTGTTCGTTCAGAAGCAAGAAATATCTTGGCAGACTTGATGAACGGGGAGTTTATTATAGAATTCCATAATACATTACGCACATTTAAAACTACAGTAAACAGATGTAACAATGCACTAATTCAATTAGAACAAAATTATGAATATAACAAGGAATTAATGATACAAGAATTAAATGGAATAGATCCAAGCAAACACATGGCACGTGTACAAATGTTACAAGTAATAGCAGATTTAGATTCTAAATATCATAATTCTAAATTAAATTATGAACGAACAATAAGAGATACTGAAAAATTGTCAACAGATATTCAGTCTAAGACAGAGGTTGTATGGGCAATGGATTCATTTATTAGACAGAATAGTCCACAACCACTAAAGGAATTAGACAAAGTTCCTGCAAAGGAAATACAGGAGTTGGTTTCCGAGTTTGATAAAAAGACGGAAGAAATCCGAGACTTTAAAGAAGATCATCCAGATCCAATTGACGGGGTAATTACGGTAGATGAAACACCCAAAATTTACGATGATACAAATGCGTTATTCTTGAAGGAAGTTGAAGACAACTTAAATAAAGAGGAAGGTAAAAAGTTAGTACCATGAGTTCTAATTTTTTGAGAGATTTAGAAAAACAACTAGAACCATTTAGAGCAAAACAACGAACAACATTACCCACTCTTCCGACAGATCCAATACAATGGATTAAAGAGGCTAGACCTTTAGTAGAAGGTAGACCACGTTCTTTTTTAGTAGCTCCTTTTTGGGAGCATATTTATCAAGATCCCCAAAATAACAAGTTCATTATTGGAGGCAGACAAATCTTCAAGTCAACATATACCACGGATATATTGGCTCAAGAAGCAACAAGTCAGCAAAATGTTCAGGTATGTTACGTTACGTTTGATGATATTAACAAGTCAGGTTTTAGTAGACAAAAATTACAGATAGGTACGTTTGAGGGTAATCCCATATTAGCACAATTTCCCCGTTTTGGTAGGGGCAACGTTGGAGAAATCTCATTAAAGAACGGCAGTACAATTTATATTACCACAGACCATAATCAATACAAACACGTGGAAGGCAAATCCTTAAGTCATGTAATGCTTGATGAAGCACAATATCAAGACATTCAACACTTTGAGAGGGTAGTCATGACCATGATGCAGACACACGGAAAAATAACAGTATGTGGAATTGGAGGGGAGGCTGGTTCTCCATACGAAGAATTATGGAGAAGAACAGATCAAAGAGAATGGATATACGATGATCCAAAATGGAGAGACAGATTAAAATTTGGTGTAGTAGACGGTAAACAACAGTTATTAGTGGGAGACTATCTAAAAGAAATATTAAAAGGACATTGGGATGTTACAAGTCCTGCAACGTCACATTGGCATGGGTATCACTTACCACAAGAGATATTTCCAACAATACCACTCACAATGGATTCTGCAATTAATCAGTATGGTATAGATCCTCAATTTAGTATAGAGTACCAAAGGAAACATTCTTCCAGTTCAATGTATGCAAGTCACGTTGTTGGAGAGTTTTACAAAGCACAAAGAAGACCTATTACAGTAGAAATGGTGGAACAATGCATGAAACCTTATCGTTACTTAAAATTATTAAAGCCGTATGAAATTGCCCAAATAAAAGAGCAATACGGCAACAAGGTAAAAGTAAGTATGGGGGTAGACTTTGGTTCTGGAAACCCATCACAAACAGTAATCAGTATAATGATAAAATGGATAATAACACCAACAGAAGAAAACAGAAATGTTTCCGACAGATACCAACTTGCATTCATAGATGTAAGACCAGCAGAAAATCAACTGGATCAAGCAGAACTAATAAACAAGATATTCAAGGATGCAAACTGTGATATAGGGGTAGGAGACTTGGGTTATGGAGCAATTCAGGTAAAATTAATACAAGACGGTGGAGCAAACAGGACAACAGGAAAACTGTTTGACGGGGTGAGTAGTTCCAAGTTTTATGGAAGTAGGTCAATAGGAGACGATACCAAACCATTGCTAGAGTTTGCCAAAAAGGTAGATGAACACGGGGAGGTTAGGGAGTCAATTAGATTAGATAAGACAAATTCAATACAAGAGTTTGTTGACTTTTTAGATGAAGTATCACTACACCCAGTAACACCGTTAAACGAAAATACTCAAAGACCTAAATTTATGATACCTTTTCACCCTGATCATGAGGAAGATGTGGAATTCCTAATACACGACTTGACAAGTTTAACAAGAAAAGACTTGGACAAAATGGAAAAAGGGGATGGTACAGATCCTAGACAAAAAGCACGTAAGGAGTTCAATCACCCAAAGGACTCATTAATGTCTTTAATTTATGCACTACAAGCACAAAAGATTAAACAATACTGGAATTATGTCAGTATCTAATGATTTATATTAAAGTACCACTAATAATATGTGTCTAGGTGTTGCTTGAGTACCAACAGACACAAACTCAAGAAATCTAGGATGAAGAACACGTCTCCAAGACAAATGTGTCTATCTGAGAGGAGAAGTGGCTCGTGGAAGCGAGAATGACTTTAGTTGCCATTAGCAGGTAAAAAAGTAACTTCATTTTAGTACAGTTTTTAAAATTTATAATGCCATCAGTTTTATCAAATTAAAAGTTATTGATAAAATTATAAACAATGTTTATTCTTAAGATCAATACATTTAATAGGAGTATACTGTAAGGTATAGTGAAATGGATTACCATGAAAAGATGAAACTTGAGTACAAGTTGAAAGCCGATCTTGACAAACAATACAAGAAAATTCATATTTTCGGTGTTGGAGAAGATTGGAATGATCAAATATTTGTAAGTCAAGGAAGAAAGAACAGAGGTATGGTTATTGGTTCTGTTCTTAACTCTGGTGTTGTTGACGTAAAAGTACGTCAATTAAAACAAGAAGAAATGCAGTCAATTGTTGACTTCTTTGAATACCAAGCAGAACCACATGATATAGGCAACTTTGGTAAAGATGTCTTTAGTGTGGAACAATAATTTTTTTATTTTTTAAAAACTAAGGTTTATAAGTACCTCCACCTTCAGTATAATATGAGTCATAACGCAGGTACACAAAGACATTATGAAAAACACAAGTCTCCCGATTCATGTAGTTCATGCCAAAATTGGGTTGAATACTTGAAAAAACGAGAAAGGGAATACTACAACTGTGTATCAAACAATCCTGCCGTTTATGGAGAGGAAGAGGCAGAAAAAGCAAAAAATATGTTGATACAGTTAGGATACTGATTAGTTGATTAAAGACTGTATAAAATGTGGAGCAAATGTCATAGAAAGTAACTCATCAAGTAAAATTCTAGTATGTGAGATATGTGGATACGTTCAATAATACCAACATTTAATAGTACAAGGTGACAAGAACAATTATGAGTTATGAAACAAGATGTTCATGTGGTCAAAGACGAAGAGATCACCGATATAGATGTCCTAACTGCCAACAAATGGGCTGGGGCTAAACCTTTTTTTTTAGATAACAAACAGTTATTAAAGGGTATACCTTACAGTATGTATCAGGTTGTGCGAGGACTTCCTGTGTGGGAGATGATCACCCACTCCAAACCTTATAAATCAACTTAGTGACCATTGCAAACTTTTTTAACTGTACGGATTAACTGTACGGTTTAAATCATTTAAATATGATGTTATTTGTTAAACGATGTGCATTGCCCTAAATGTGACAGATTAATGGTAGAACATTCTAGAGAATTTATTTGTTTGGGGTGTGAGAAAAGAATTGCGAGGAACTGATCTGTTAAATGTTTCCCCTGCTGATTTAACTAATGCGATTTGGTAATATAAGTGTACTTTAAAATCTAAGTATTTAAATATCTCAATCACATGATGATTCATAATGGGGATTCTTTCAAAGTATTATGAAAAGAATGAACTGGATAACATACTCAAAGAAGTTAATGTAACAGATGTTGACAACCCAAAATTTATGAACATAGTCATGAAGATGATCTGTTCGTTTGGTAAAAAAAGACGGCTGACTGATTATGGGGTTAGTAAGGCAACTGAACTATTCAACTCATTAAAGCCACTAAACAGAGAGGATACATTCCTAACTGTGTTTGTAATGACAGAGTTATCAATACTAACACCCAATGATGTCAATGATTTAAAACTTTCAAAGTTATTTAAATGGATGGAAGACAAGTATTCCCCCGAAGACGGATACCTAAAAGAGTATGCACAGAAATATTTGTTAAGTATTGGGGTGGTTGAAGTCAATCCGAACTATATACCAGATGTGGAAAAACATTTCAACATATTCTTGAATGAATATTATGACGAATTTTAACAAAGTCCACAAAATAATACTTTTATACAGTTTATGTATTAGTGTTTATAATGTCGTGTACACATAGATCCTTGGAAATTGTTAGTTCAGATGAAGTGAAAAGCATAGTAAGATGTACAAAATGTAAAGAGATTGTATGTGAATGGTCACATGAACATCTGCAAGACAGAATGACTGAAACATTTGGACTTGATAATATTAACTTTGAAAGTTCATTTCCCAACAATGATTTTTTGAGAGAATTAACCGATTTAGAACGTGAAGAGTTGAAATAACTCTTTAATTTTATTTTTATTAAGAGTCGTCTTCGACTCCTTAATGAAGTATACCGAAAGGTATATATCACCAATAGCCGTATATTAGTTGATGGTTAAAGTAACATTGTGTGATCTTTGTATCGTGCAAGAAGAAAAAATTTCTCTTGCAACCCATTCAGGGAGAATCAGATCACAATTAGGAGATCCTGTGAAGATGTGTAAAAAACACTCAAAGGGTTTCAGCAAATTCGCTAGAGATAGTGAAGCAGTAAAGATGGTATTCGCTGGAATAGAAGGTGGAAACTTTTCCCCTAAAATCCAAAGCGTAATAAAATCTTTATAATTTTTTATTTTTTTAAAGTTAAACTTATTAAAGGGTATACCTTACAGTATTCATGGGTTCAGAAGACACCAAACAAAAAATGATCAACCTAATTTCAAAAGGCTATTCTAATTTAGATGATATAATGTTTAATTGTTATGATATTTTTACAGACAAACTTTCAGATCAAGACTTGAGGGAGTTAGCAGACTTGCATTTTACAATGACAGGAGATCTTGACATGGCTAATATGTTGTATCTAGAACTTGATCATTTTAATAACCAACTAATTGGTTAGTTTATAACAGGGTTAATCATTCAAATAACCAATGAATTGTTGTAAAAATATTTGTGATTCATACAAGTCCGTTGGTAGATGGGTTTCATACAGTTCAGGACAGATGTGTTTTTGTAGTCTATGTAACAAGACGTTTAGTAGGGAGGATGTAAGTGGTTACAAGTGTTTTTGTTGTAAATCTAAGATAAGAACTACTCCAAAATCTAAAAAGAGACGAGTGGTGAAAAGATACTGAGACAACCAGACTTTAGAATACGTTATAAGAAGACATTGAAAAGCACAGGATCACCAATTATAGTATGGGATTTGGGGAAAGATGCAGAATATAATTGCAGTTCGTTTGAGTTAAAAAATTGTAACATTAGAATGTATTTCGGTAATTCGATAAAACAAGAAAAACAATGTGGGGCGACAACCATATTGGAAGTATGGAAAAATGATTGAAGGTAATAAAAATCACTCCAGATGGAATGATCATACCCCAAAATGTATAAAGTATAATGAAAAGTTTTTTGGAGAAAAAGCAAACTTGAGGGAGTGTATTTGTGATGAGTAATACATTTAACCGTGATCTTAAAATTGGGGAGTCAATTGAATATAATGTATTGGATATGTTAAAAAAAATATATCCAAGGGCTTACAAAAAAGAGGGATACTACAAGGACTGGGATATTTACATACCCGAAATTGACGAGGGGGTAGAAGTAAAATCAGATCAAAAATCCCAAGATACAGGTAATCTTGTAATAGAAATAGAGTTCAACGGTATGCCAAGTGCATTGTCCACAACAAAGTCAACGATATGGGTATTTTATACTGGTAAGAAATACATATTCACAACACCCGAAAGAATTAGACAAACTATAAAGAATAACAAGTTAAGTGCTGTAATGTTTACGGCAAAGGGGGATTTTTCTCCAAAGAAAGCATACCTCGTAAAACAACACTTAATAGAGGCAACCAGTCTTAAAATTATAAATGAGACACCTTAAAGACAATGATTTGTCATACGCACAACATTGGTGCAGAAGTATGAAATTAAGTATTGCATTATTTATACACGCATGGATACCTAAACTTTTTGAAACATACGCTTCGGATGAATTATCTAAATGAATCAAGTATTGTGTTTACGATGTGCAAAGGAAATGTGTTCAACTCAAAATGATAATACTTGGAAGAGTTATCATTGTTTAAAATGTTCCAATGCTATTGTGGTTAAAAATGCATAATCATCACCTAATAACAATAGTGACAATTCTTTTAATAACAACAGTAATGTCAACTTTAATGTATGAGGTATTGGACTATTATGAACATCAGTATAGAATTAATGTTTCGTTGTTATCTTCATTCATAATGGCTATTATAGTGGTAATTGTTATAAATTTACAATTAAAAGATTTAAATAAACAGAAACCTCCAAAGAAATAATGGACACATTAATCATCGGTGGAGTAAAATATACTGTAGATGAAGATCCTATTTTTGACCAAGTTAAAGACCTTTTAGAACAAACCAAAGTGAAAATCATTTGGGCTGAAACCGATGAACAGTTGGAACTAATTGATGATATAATTAATGATATAGAAGATCTGGTTGATTCCATTGACTAACTGTTTAATACTTTTTGTTCGTGGGTTAAAAAAATCATTTTCTGGTAAACAGTATTTGCGTGACCTGTCAAAATGTAATAGGTGTGGTAAACCAGCATACTCTGGTAAAATTTGTCAGTTTTGTGAAATGAAAGACGTATATGATGGAAAGCATGACAGACGTAATAATGGTAGATCTAACAAATGAATACTGAATATAATGAATATACGGCACACGCAGAAGAATGCCTTGGACTTTTAGAGACACATAACCTTATAGAGTTTGATGAGGGAGGACTATTTAAAATAAACAATAAATTAATAAATACAATTTTGTTTACTAGTGCAAAACACCTACTAAAAACTCCAAACCCTTCATGGTCACAAATTAATGAAGAGATTATGAGATCTCTTGACATCCCCGTTATACATCATGATAACTTTGTATTTGCAGTAAATAGTTTAATTGGAACTGTACTTGATCAAAACCCCCAGATTCTTTTACTTGGTATTGATAACCCAAGTGAAGAGGACAAAAAAGTGTCGTTAAGTGCAGGTAATATAGTAAGAAGTGGATACGAGGAGTTATCCAAGAACATATTCCTAAATATGTCAGAATACCGATGAAGTGCGATTCCTGTAAACAAAAGTTTTACTCTCAAGAACCTGAAGAGTATGTTGTTCTATTCGATTCTTCCAGAGGAAGATATTATATGCACTTGTCTTGCTTCCTCCAAAAGTATAAAGTAAAGGATTAAATATGTGTAATGGTATATGTTAAGTGATGATAACAATTATGATTGGAATAAGTGGATCAGGAAAATCTACTTATGCAAACAAATTAAGACAAAGGATTTGTAGTACAGACAGGTTTATCGATACTTATGCTGAAAAATTGGGGGTAAGGTATGATGAGGCATTTGATCAAATTCAATTACTTGGAGTGTTTGGAGATCTTAATAACAGATTTTATTCAGAAATTAACCAAGCAATATCTCAAGGAGAGGACTTTATCATTGACAGAACAAATTTAACAGTTAGGAGTAGAGAACAACTTTTAATAAAAATCAGAGAGTTTGCTGATTCAGTAGGAGTAAAAGTAATAATAAAGGGGATAGTGTTTGATTTAAATAAGGTAGAGATATTAAAAAGACTAACACAAAGAGAGAAAATGGAAGGAAAAAAAATACCCCAAGATGTAATTGATAAACAATTTAAAATGTACGAGTCACCAACAATAGAGGAAGGATTTGACGTATTGGAGCAAAAACATGAATGATGTTGAAACATTAGAAGCAATTGAAAAAGAGATTGATAAGAGAATTGTCGGGGGTGGAAAGGTTCACAATGAGGACTTGGTACACTTTTTAATGGCAGATTATACAATGACAGAAAAAATAGCAAAGGAATATGTAGACTTGTACACATCATACTTTACTGAACTTGTGGAGGAAGATGATGACTGATCTCAAAAAATTGTATGAGAAAGGATTGGATCTTATAAAAGAGAAAGAACAAACCAAACTTAGAATTGAACGTGCAGAAGCAGATACGTGTTGGTTAAATCCACAAAAATGGAACAAGATGAGTAGAAAGGAACAAGTCAAACTTGTAAATTCTGAAATAATACAATTTCCACCAACAATGGAAGTTAGAGAACGATTGCATAATGCAGTTGATTTGGCAAAGATACAATGGAGACTTGATAGGGCTAGTATACTAGAACGCAACGCAATGTTATGGAGGAAGGATCATGGGTATAATTACTAAACACTTAAATCACGGATTGAGGGGGAATTAATACAATGACTGATTCAAGAGAATTAAATTATATAGCAATGGAGCAGATGATTGAACATTCATTCGAACCACTTGAACTGCTAAAATCATTGATAAAGGCAATGGGAGCAGAGGAAGTAAATGACTATTGGTCATATATTTGCAGAATGCACGGAATAGAAATCCCTTGTGGAAAAGAATTGGAAAAATATGAGGATAAATCATGAGTGATGAACCAACACCAGAACCAACACCTGAACCTGAACCAACTCCAGATTACGATGTCTGGTTCAAAGAGATATTAAACAGATTAGATATAATAGAGGAAAGACTTGGAAGATTACCATGTGATCACATTGGATTTCCAATAGATGAGGATTACGAGTTGGATGAAGATGGTTTCGAAGTAAGTGTGAATCTTTGTAGAAACTGTGGAGACAAAGTATGAGTTTTAATTACAAGTGGGAACTAAAGCATTTGATATATCATCTTAAACAATATTGCAAGACAGGGCATACATTTTATTTGAAAATGATTATAGCACAGGTTAAGGATGTCTTAAGAGGCAATGTTTACAAAGATGAGGTGTAAGACTTGTGGTATTACCCACAAGAGTACGGGTTGTACAGGAAAACATTGTTGGGAAACGGCACAGCAATGTTCAAAGTGTCATTATCTTGGAGTTTCATTAAACCTATCCAGAACCATTAAATATTGATCTGTTGGTTTTGTAAAAAAGGTAGGCATTCGGATTGTACTGATTCGAGTATTGATTCAGGGGATGATGATTGTTCGTTTTCTACTAAAGTGGTAAAATGTGATTGTGTACACTAATGAGATGTTAATGATTTATATGTGGTAAAGTATACCATATTTTATGGAACAAAATGATTGTATCAGAGAGTGTTTAGGATTAGCAGAAGATTTAATTAACATACTTCCAGAACTTGACGTGATTGATGACGAAATATATGATAAAGTCAACCAAATAATTAGCAACCTACAATTGGGGATTAAACCATGAGTGGTTATTTACCATGTGGAGTAACAGATGCAATGTGTGAGCCAGATGATCCACCGTGTGGAAGTTGTGGACATTTATGGTCTGATCACTATGAGGCAGACGAAGCAGAGAATGTTAGGAATAATAATTTAAGAATGTTAAGAAACGGGAATGAACATCATAATCAAATAGAATATGATTCTGAAGGATTTATTGTCCATGCTTGTGATTGTACTAATGGGGGGAAAACACAAGAAGAAAGGAAATTAAACCAATGTGATTGTGACGGATTTAGTGATGATGAGCCAGAACCAGATTACAACCCAGAGGATTACGATGATTAGTTACAACCCACACGATAAAACAGGATCATTGCATACTTGTGATGATTGTCATAAATTTACAACAAAGGAGTGGTTCAAGAAATACCAAGAACATTACAAGGGGTATGAACCTGAAATATATCTATGTGAACAATGTGGAGGTAACTACTAATGAATCAATACGCAAAATTATGGCATACGACTATGAAACGTATGGAAGAAATTGAACAGTTAGAGAAAGAAGTAAAAAGACTAGAAAAAGAAAACAGGGAATTAAAAGAGTATTTAGAATATTCATCAATGGAGTCAAATTGATTTTCAAGTATTGTAGAAAATGTTTTGGTATAAGACAATTTCGAGGTCTAACACCAAGGCATTGTGATGTTTGTGGAGGAGATGAGTAATGGGTGGAGAATTTGACGTGAGGGTTTATTCTATAGACTTGACAAAATCACAAGTTGAAGATTCCTTTAAAGGTGATCAAGAAACAAGTGCATACGAAAACGGTCATCGTTATTCAGGATGTATAGGTGTAATGCCGTTTGGTATTGAGTGGAAGTCTAACATGGAAGATTCTACAGAAGCAGAAGAATTTATATTAAACAATCATAGAAAATGGGATAAGGCATGGGGTATCA
>TARA_R110002110_G_scaffold140664_1_pt1 | contig 10883 bp, 18 predicted proteins | sample TARA_R110002110 | Tara Oceans TARA_R110002110 (sample SAMEA4397330) | marine metagenome | biome: Polar Biome; feature: [SRF] surface water layer (ENVO:00010504); material: water (ENVO:00002006), including particulate matter (ENVO:01000060) such as... | depth 5 m
GTTATGGCGTAGTAGATAACCTCTTCGGAGCGGATCTTTATTACCATGTTATTATAGCCAAGGGACTAGGCGAAGCCTTTGCCCCAGGCCAAGCTCATACATATTTGTAAATCGTTCATAAACAACGACTTACAGACGTGAGTATGTAATTTAAGTTGGGTCACCTTCGGGTGGCCCAATTTTTTTTGTCTTTTTGGGGTTGTAATATTATGATATTGGATAAATATAAGAAAGGAGATAACGTATGCCATATAAGAACATAGAAGATAGAAGAAATGCCTCTAAGCGATCATACCAAAAACACAAAGAAAAAATATTAGTCAAACAAAAAGACAAGCGAAATGAAAACATAGAGGAGTTCAGAGAACAACGAAAAGAGTATTATAAGAAGAACAAGGAACGTATGAATGAACATGCGAGTAATCACTATTTTAAAAATAAAGAATATTGTCAAGAAAAGCAGAGGGAATGGAAGGAGGCTAATAAGGAGAAGCATAAAGCATACGAAAAGGAATATGAGAGAAATCGATACGAAACCGATCCACAATATAGACTACGGAAAAATTGTAGGTCTAGAGTGTATAATGCCCTTCGAGGCATAGCTATCAAATCAGATAAAACCGTTAATCTCATAGGCTGCCCTATCCCAGAACTCAAAACCCACTTAGAATCTCAGTTCACAGAAGGGATGTCTTGGGAAAATTATGGTGACTGGCATGTGGATCATATCAAGCCATGTGCATCCTTCGATCTCACCGATCCAGACCAACAAAAGGAGTGTTTTAACTTCAGTAACTTGCAACCGCTATGGGCTTATGATAATATGTCTAAAGGAGCAAAATTATGAAGACTTGTATAGGTTATGACGGAAAGTGTTGGCATCCAGATGGACCAGAGATGCAATTAGATGAGTTTACTGTTTGGAGTGGTAAACATAAACATCAGTGTAAAGTATGCATCGCCCATAGAGCGCGTCAATATAATATAAAACATAGTGAACATTTGAAAGAAAAGAAAAAAGAATGGTATGAAACTAATAGAGAGGAAGAAATTAATAAGTCTAAACGGCGATATTATAAAAATCATGAACATAATAAACAAGTATCTAGAGAGTATCATCAAAATGATCCAGAAGGATCTATTCGTAGAGATTTGATGAACCATTGTAGAAGAAACGCAATTCGTAAGAAACTTGATATTGATATCGATTATGAATGGATTGATGGTCAAATAGAGATTCTGGATAATAAATGTACAAAAACAGGATTGCCGTTTGTATGGAAACGACACTACCCATTTGGTCCTAGCATCGACAGAATAGACTCAGCTAAGGGCTATACACAAGACAACTGCCAGATAGTATGTAAGATGTACAACTTCGCTAAAAATAAATGGTCCGACGCCGATGTATTAGATATGGCCAAAGCACTATTAAAAGAATCCAAAAACCATAAATAGTTACAGGAGATATTATGGTACGCCCTTGTGATCGATGTAAACCAATAGGACAGGCTGAAATAACAGTAAGTTTTCAGGTTGGGTGTAGACCAATATCATGTGCTCATGAGTTTGGTAGGCGTAATAGTGGTCCTGGAACAATTTTTAAATATCGTGATAAACTTAACAACTTAGGAAAGAGAAGGTAATAATATGCTATTAGTATGCTTAGAAGACTGTAAACCCTGTGAAGAATTGCGAGAGAAACATCCAAATATACCTTATGTTATCCTTCCAAGAAGGGCTGGATATGAAGATAAGGACGTTTATGAAGTAAAGAAAGCTATTGGCTTGATGGGTGTTACAGAATTCCCTGTTTTACTAAATGATGGCTTGAATAGAATCCTTCCAATGACGTTATTAGAGGAATCAGACACAAAACAATGAAAGATTTAGACACAAAGAAGCTAGGGGAAATGTATGACTCGGTTGCGGGCGTGCCCCAATACGATTCTGTTCTAATTACAGAAGACGTTGGTGAATTCTCAACACTATTAACAGAAGACATGATAGACACTCTTGGTAAATCACTCTCATCGAAGCTAGTTACCCTTATTAAGAGAGAGGTGCCAGCAAGTAGAGACGCCAAACGTCTTGAAAAGATTGCGGAAACGTTTATCACTTGTGTTGAGGACAATGTTTCATCGTCTATGATCTCTAGAACACTTAGAGAATATACCGACTTGTCTGCGGTGTCAAAAGCTCAAATGGTTTATCAACTACTAGCATAATGAAAAGTTTTAAGAGTTACATGTGCGAAAATATACAGGGTCGTATATTTCCTAGTTGGAAAGTTGCAGCAGAAGTGGAAAGTCACCACCATACCCACGATGATTTAATAGATGGTGATGTTTTACAAAGAATACAAGCATACGACTATTATATATTAACTAATATTCCGTTATCGGATTTAAGTCTAGATGAGTGGGAAGTTGATGAGGGGCTAGTTGACGAATATGTATCCAAACTACAAAATGGTGAGGAGTATCCTCCAATAGTAATTGACAGTATATCATATGGTGTGCCTACAATTATTGACGGCATTCATAGAGCAAATGCACTAAGCATCACAGGGAATGATACCGTAAAGGCATACGTTACTAAAGAGTAGGCGGAATAATGAACCTAGAACGATTTTTTATAAACTTAACAGCCGTATCAGTGCCTACTCAATGGCAAATGACCAAGGCCAAGCGTGCATACAAGAAAACGCACCCCTTTTGCGCGGTATGTGGCACGACAAAAGACATTGAGATTCATCATATCGTACCAGTTCATGTAGATTCATCAAAAGCGTGCGATCCAGAGAACTTCATATCCCTATGCGATTGGAGAAACCACGGTTGCCATTATATATGGGGACATTTCAGGAATTTCCGATCAAAATGGAATCCTGATATTGTAGAGTTTGCAGAAGGTGTCGAAACGTTACGAAACTCGTTTAACGTTTAGAGTACCAATCAAAAATATCGGTATCCATAGTCTCGTATTTAGAAGTATTTCCAGTTTTTGCTATTACTAGCGACCCAGTACTACTAGTTAGGTTGTTAATACCAAACCAAGTGTTCCTTGGGACCTTGATTACTTTACCATCCAAGCCCGATAGGAAGAATTGGTTGAATCTATAATCATCCCCATCCTTATATGCCGTGACTATTCGTAAGTCGCCAGAAATAGCTGTAAACATATGCAGACAATCGTACTTAAAGAACCCATCTACAGAGTTTCCCCAGTATGATTTAACACACATATCGTCATAGTTGTTTTTAGCGAACAGGTTTGGTATATGTTTACCAGTATCGTCCGTATAAAACTTTTCGTAGAATACGGTTACCTTTGATTCTTTATCATCATTCATCATCGTTAATCTCTGTTACCTCTATGCCCGTTACATCCAAAACCTTCTTGTTCTTCTCAAGAAAGCTCTCCATAATTTCTTCTCTGGTGGCTATTAGAACATTAGTAGTCCCACCATTAGAATTATTTCCAGCAGATAGTTGCTTCTTAGCAACAATATCCATTTCTTTGATCTCTTTAGTAGCAGCAGCCTTTTTGTTTTGGATGTTTATCTTATTAAGGACATCGGCTGCGTGTGTTACGGACGAAATTAGGCTGGAGAACGCCGCCAGCTCATCGGTTTCAAGACCTGTTGCAACAGTTTGCTGTATACTTTCTACAACATCTATTCCACTTTCCACCAACCTAGCAACCTTTTGCATAATGTAATCATTTACATTATCATCGTTGATATCAATCTTTTCAACAGGCTGTGGTTCGTTCAAAGTGGTTAGTGACTCATCATTTTTCAACTCTTCTAGTATATCTTCTAAATCATCTGACATAATAACCCTTCCTTTCGTAACTATTTACTTGCAAACTGTAAGTTTTATGGTATTATACTAAATATGAAAGAGATAGATCTTCACGGTCTTCGACATGAAGAGGCTAAGCGGGCCATAGAGCATGTTTTAAACAAGTTTTGGTGCACTGGTGAAGAGATACACTTTATAACGGGCTACAGCCCAAAAATGAAAGATATTGTTATTGACTTATTGAACATTTATAGGTTAGAATATGATATTGGTGACTATAGTGGTCAGAACATAGGTTATATAAAGACATACTTGGAATAGGATAAAACATGGAACTAAACGATTATCAAGAAGAGGCAAAGAAGACTGCAATTTACCCACATGCTGGACAAAATATTATATATCCAGTGCTTGGGCTTTGTGGAGAGGCTGGAGAAGTCGCTGAAAAGATTAAGAAGGCGATTAGAGATGAGGGTGGAGCGATTTCCCTAGAACGTGCCTCCGCGCTTAAGTACGAATTAGGTGATGTACTTTGGTATGTCGCCATCATAGCAAATGAATTGGGTGTTACACTCGATGATGTTGCGGATGCAAATATAGAGAAGCTTGCTAGTAGGAAGAATAGAGATAAAATTTCTGGTAGCGGAGATAACCGATAGGAATATTATGAGTGAAGAACTAAAAGAAACAAAGGTAGAAATGGTTGAGATGGAAATGGATCTTTCAGAAGACACTGTTACTGGCCTTCTGGAATACGCCAAGGTAAACATCCTTAAGGATAAAGACGCCTTGATTAACTGGGCTGTAAATGATATACTTGAAGAAGTAGTAAAAACAGATGGTAAGATTTTGGGGGATACTGACAAGCTTCTTATGAATAAATCGTATGGATCGTTTGCAAAGGATATCGAAGAAGGTAACGTAAGCAAAGGTGGTGTCAATAAGGCACCTACCACACCAAGACCACCAGCACCAGTCGGACAGGGCGGTAGCGGAGATGTACAATGAAGGATGTTCCAGTAACATCAGTATTACAGGACGCAATTAGTAAGTCAATACACGACGATATTGATCGTGGGTGCTTGGTGTGCGGAAGGTCTGATAGCGACAACGTAGTAACGGACGAGCGCATCGCGCATCTTGAGGGAGAGCTAGCCAAGTCCCGCGAGTACAGCATTGCAATGTCAGAGGACAACACGAAGCTGCAAGACGAGGTGGCCAAGCTACTGGAAGTACAGGAAGGCGTCGGGAATGATTAAAAAATCTGTACTATTCGACTTGCTCAGGGATGCTAAATGCCCTAAGTATGAGTCTAAATATATCCGCTGCATAAAGGGCGATCTATTCAGATGGTCGGGCCAGCGCGAAGGATCATGTAAGTGGTGCAAAAATAGAGACAAGGCAATGAAGGAAGAGAGAATATGACTCTTGCAGTATTTTGTAGATCAAATCGGATCTGCATTTACATATAAAAGAACACAATAGGAGAATGAAGATGGCAAAGGTAACAGTTGAAGGACGTGGAATGTTTGAGATTAGTAATGAGAAGATCGCTGAGCTATTGAGTTGGCTTGCAACTAATCAGGGCGTTGCTATTCGCGAAAATAATACCGTTAAAGAAGTTTCGGACAATAAATTTACAGGCCGCGAATTGCTAGAAGGGTAACGGAGAGTTAATGTTTGATAATCTATTAATTGAAAAATATAGGCCCGAAACTCTTGATGATATTGTACTATCTGATAAGAATAGGCGATACTTTGAGCAGATTCGAGACAAGCAAGAGATTCCACATATCATGTTTTTTGGTAGCCCAGGAATTGGTAAGTCATCCCTTGCCAAAATCCTGGTAAAGAATGTTCTTGATTGTCAATATATATACATTAACGCTTCAGATGAGTCGGGTGTTGACGTTATTAGAACCAAAGTGACAAACTTTGCACAAACAGCATCACTAGACGGAAAACTAAAGGTTGTTATCCTCGATGAGATCGATGGCCTATCTTCAGTCAAAGCTGGTGCTAGTGGGACTAGCGCACAACAAGCATTACGTAATGTAATTGAAGAGTATGCGTCCAATACTCGATTCATTGCTACATGTAACTACCGATCAATGGTTATGGACGCCCTTGATTCTAGGTTTCAGGCATTTGACCTAACACCACCTTATGAAAAAAGCGTAGAGCGTGCAATAACGGTCTTAAAGGCAGAGGGTGTAAAGGTTGCAGAAGATCAAAAACCAAAGTTCTTGGAATTAGTCAAAGCTAATTACCCTGATATTAGGAAGACGATTGGGGAATTGCACCAAAACATAATCGATGGCAAACTTATACTTGATGATCAAGTGGATAGGCTTGTATTTGCTGAAGAAGTGTTTCTAAAGATACGTCAGGGTCGTAATTCCGATCTTCGACAGTTCGTAATTCAAAATGAGATCAAGTTTGGAAACAACTATCATACTCTATTAAAGAATCTATTTGATGTTGTCTATGCTAGTGATCTAACATTCTTAAAGAAGAGGCCACTCATGCTAACCATTGCCGAAGCAATGGGTCAACATGGAAATGTGATGGACCAAGAAATAAACAGCTATGCTTGCTTATTACAACTTAGTGAAATGGTTTAATTCTATAATCCTAATGCTTCTCTAGCGTGGTGCCATGGATTTCCGTAACCAGACCATGGACCATCACTACCATAAACATCTTGATTCCAACTATTCGTCGTAGGATCACTTGTATTGCTAACTATACTATTATATACTCGCATTAATTGGTAATATTTTTTCTTTCTGGGGTTGTGATCACTAAGTTTTAAATACTCGGAAATTGCATCTTTAACTAATCCCATAGCCTGTTGAATATCTTCGTCAGACCCATCAACATCCTCATATTGGTATTTATCGCCAATAGCAACTATACTATGTAGTATTTCATCAACTGGAGATTTGGTCTGAGAAATCCTATCATATGCTTCTTCTAATAGATCTGTATCTTTATCGCTCATAGTATTACTTATGCACCAATCGAAGGAGAGCCACTAGCAATCGTAACAGATTTCTTAGGTTCAAATTCAGTCATGGTTTCGTCCTTAGTCACTTCTACACTACCCTTTACGACATTACTGATCATATTCTTTAGGGAATCTGGATCGACATCACCGCTCACCTTAATAGTGAGGTTGTTGTCATCTTCAAACTTAGCATCCATATTGTTAGAAAGCCCCTCCATGCCCTGAATCTTACTAATAAGCTCATCAGGATTTCTTCCGTAGGGCTCACCAAAGGTAAGCTTATAAGAACCTAGAGCACTAGGGTCAATTCCGCCAATACCAGCATCAACTCCAGGAGCAGCACCCATATCAGCACCAGCATCTGCACCGACCATGTTACTGAAAACATCTTCTAGTGTAAGTTCTCGTGATTCGTTTGTAAGCTTGCCTTGGTTCTTCTTTTTGACTTCCTTGGCCTTTTTGATCTGCGATCTACCATCAGTAGTCTTGTTTGGGAATTGTGGCTTAGTGTTTTTATTAGGGTTCTTTCTATCACCATCAGGAGAATCTACTTCTTTAGGCATTTCTACCTTATTCTTTCTCTTTACACTGTCTGGTACAGGAGCAAGGTTTCCGTCAGTATCTACTATTTCTAGAACTTCAATTGGTACGGTAATTGGATCTCTCCAAAGTCCTGGAGCATATTCTACAGCTAGGTCGACCCAATAATCAGTAGGTGCACGAGTTCCGCTATTTGCGCCACCACTAACATCACCAGCGGTTGTAGGACGGATACTTTTAACCGCACTTACTCTCAAGTTAAGATCTGTTCCAATAGCATCTTGGATCATGGCTTTATAATTTTCCATCATGTCCTTAACTTTATCATTTTTCATTGCGTCTTTTCGAAAACGTACCAAATCTCCCGAAAGAATGCCACCTTGTTGATAGCGAGTAATGGTTGTCTCAATAATAGTCTCATATTTACCTTTAAAATCTTTGATTTTCATAGAATCTCCTTATATCATAATTATTTACCCTTTATAGAGGCATTTCAAGTATTTATAGTGGATAAAACACGACTCAGGGTTAAATATTTGTGAATACAATGGGAAGCTTAACACTAGATAACTTAAAAGACACTGGAAAAGTAGAAACAGGACATACTTACGTAGACCTTCATCTTGACATTGAGGAAGATACCGTCCCGACTAATCTTACTGGTACGAGACATCAGGGTAAAGACATTAAAGTGGATTATGACGTAGACGCGATCATGAATTCTCTTAATAATATCTTTAAGACATCCCCAGGTGAGAGGTTTTTAGTGCCAAAATTTGGAGCTAACCTACGAAGATATTTGTTCCAACCTGTATCGGAATCTGTTGGAACACAAATTGGAACGGAGATATTAAGAGCCATCGAAACGTGGGAACCAAGAGTAACAGTGGATAGGGTTTCGGTTATTGGGTTTCCAGATAGACACGAATACGACGTAACCATAATAATAACAATAAACGCATTTAAGCAACAAGTAACATTTAATAGTATCCTAAATCAAGGTACTGATATAAATATGAGAAACCTAACTAGGGTGTGCCCAGCATAAGGAGAGCTATGAGTGATTGTCCTTCAACTAAAGACGGCTATTTGGCATTCGATGCCTTAAGCATTAAACAACATATCAAAGACCGATTGAACGAATCAGGTGTTTTCACCGACCAGAACTTTGAAGGTTCGTATATTTCAACGGTTATGGATATCGTTTCCTATACATTTAACGTATTAATGTTCTATTTGAACAAGACTTCTTCTGAATCCATGTTTTCAGACGCACAGATTTATGAAAACATGAACAGAATTGTAAAGTTGATCGACTATAAGCCAGTTGGGTTTCAAAGTTCAACACTACCATTCGACGCAACTGTATTAGGTATCGGAGAAACAACTAGCGCGGGTCTTTATACAATACCACGTTACTCTTACTTCCAATTGGCTGGGATTTCATATTCCTTCAACGAGGATATTACGTTTGCAAAATCAACAGTAGGTATAAGTGAAGCATTAACAGATCTTTCTAACCAAAAGCTATTATATCAGGGAAAGTATGAAGAATATCCTGCTTATAGTGCTATTGGAGAAGAGAATGAGGTAATGTTTGTAGTTCCAGGTGATAATATAATTATTGACCATTTTAATATTGATGTTTATGTACAACCAAACCCATTAGAGGGTGGTGTATGGCAGCAATGGTCCTCTACACCATCTCTTTATCTTGAGAATGCAGACGCACAGAAATACGAGATCCGTTTAAACGAAAATAAGCACTATGAAATTAAGTTTGGCAACGGAATCAATGGGCAGAAGCTAGATGCGGGATCAAAGGTAGGCATTTACTATTTGAGATCAGACGGTACGGCTGGCGAAGTCGGGGTTGGTGTGCTTAATAACGAACAACTTACCAAATTTGCCACAACACAATTTAATGAACTACTAACTGAGGTTGTGGACGGTGACTATTCATTTTTAGATAGCCTAGCAACATTAGAGTTCACTAATAGCGTAGTTTCTACATATTCAAGCCCTGAAGAAGATGCCGATGGCATCAGAAGTAACGCCCCAGGAATATTCCGATCACAATATAGGCTAGTTACTGAAAGTGATTATGAAAATTATGTAATTACAAATTTTGCAAACTTAATTAGTGACGTAAAAGTAGTAAACAATTGGACGTATCTATCAGAGCAGATGAAGTACTATCATGATTTAGGGATTAACAGTCCAAACCTAGCTTCTAGACCATTGTATAATCAGGTGATGTTTGGGGATGCATGTAACTTCAATAATGTGTATGTAATAGGAGTTCCAAAGCTTGTTGCAAGTTCAACACAGCCAGTAGTTGTACTAGCACCAGCACAAAAGGAACTTATGATATCATCGATGCGTAGTGAGAAGACCCTAACTAGTGAAACTATAATAATCGACCCTGTTTATGTCGCTGCTGGCGTTGGAATTTCAAAAACTGGAGCAGGTGTAACACCAGACGATGTAGATAATAGTGTATTGGTAATAGTCAAGGATGAAAGTTCAAGAAGAGACAACTCATCTATTCAATTGGATGTTACTAACATCTTTACGAAATATTTTAGTAGAGAAAATAGCAAACTAGGACAAACAATTGATCTTAAGGCAATTACCTCTGACATTTTATCAGTAAATGGCGTAAAGACTTTCTATACTCAACGAACCGACGATACAAGCGTTAGGTCGGATAGGCTTTCACTACTTCTTTGGAATCCAGTATACGAAACCGATTCTGTAACATTACTAACAAACTATGCGCTACCATATTTTAAATTTGCATATTTGAATGACGCTTCTAACTTCAGTAACTATGTGAGCGTAGTCAGTGATTCTAGAATACTCGAAAATATAGAATACTAAGGATTATAAGATGTATTTAGGTGACCCTACAAAACTTAATGATGCGCTAGTGTTTGTTAACAACCCACCAGCGGCTGAAGCCACACTTATTAATGAGTGGCCATTTACTATCTTTATGTCTGCTGGTGATACAGGAGATCATTACATTGATTTGTACTCACAGTATTCTAGATCACGCCCATACCAAGTACCACAAGGTAAATGGACTCACCTTTTACCACAATGGAGATTCTTAGATCTTAATGGAAACTATATAGACAAGATAAAGACTACTGACACAATAATAACCGATGCTTCTGGAAATGTTATTGGCGTTACTGCCTCAGAACAGTTTTATTACATTGATGATATGCCAAGCATTACATACTCAAGTCCAGTTATGTTATGGGCAACCATGGAAGTATCTGGAAGGCCCGTAGATTATGACATACAAGGAAGTCCATTACCAGGTTATGCAAATAGCAAGGTGATTAAGGGAGAACCATATTATATAAATGGACAAGAACCAGCATATTTAGATATAACACGAAATGGTGTTGATGATATATCACAATTAAAGTGGGTTGATAATACATTTAGATATTCAGTAGTAGCCAAGAGTAGTGCAGCAGAAATGGACTGTGAAAGCGGCTACTATACTG
>TARA_R110002110_G_scaffold406122_4_pt1 | contig 10877 bp, 23 predicted proteins | sample TARA_R110002110 | Tara Oceans TARA_R110002110 (sample SAMEA4397330) | marine metagenome | biome: Polar Biome; feature: [SRF] surface water layer (ENVO:00010504); material: water (ENVO:00002006), including particulate matter (ENVO:01000060) such as... | depth 5 m
TCACGCGGCTTTGAGATGATCAAGTCTGGTCTGGCGCAGGACCAAGCCACAGGAGACATAGTGAATCGGGCATTACGCACAGGTGATTGGACTAATGCGCTACAATACGAACGGGCGCACATACGAGGTCAGACGTACAACGTCAAGGACCTGTATGGGCTTGCCAAAAACAATCCCGAACTATTGGAGGTGGTCCTAAGTGCCGCGAGTAGGTAAAACCAACTACCCGTACACCAAGAAGGGCAAATCTGCTGCCAAGAAGGCAGCGAAACGTACGGGTACCAAGGTCACTACGAAAAAACGAGGTTCCTACTAATGAACTACAAAGACATTGCCGAGCGTGCGACAGTTACTTTTGCACAGGCTTTTCTTGCGACGTTCGTCGTCACGGATCTAGCGAGCGGCAAGAGCGCTGCGCTGGCTGGTGCTTCGGCGCTACTCAGTCTGCTCAAGTCCGTCGTCGCTTCCCAGTACGGCGACCGCTCCCCAAACGCTCTGTCCTAGTTGCACCTTCACATAGTGGGTTAGTTCAGGCCGATACTTAGTACGTTGGCGGGCTGTGAAGCCTCCAAATATTCCGTATTCGCTTTCATATTTTAGGGCGTAGTCCAAACAGCAGTTGCTTACTGGACAGCCCCGGCAGTAGTCGAGCGCGGTGCGCTGCTTCTTCCGCTCGAAAAAGATTCCGCTTGGTGCGTCAACGCAGGCTGCTTGACGACGCCACCACGCACCGGCTCGTACGTCTTTTAGTAGGTCATCAGAAGGGTTCAACGTCAGGAGTCGCTTGATCTACCCAGAGTCGTGCTTCGTGCATCAAAGTTCCAGAGAGTTCGTCCGGGTGTCCGAACTTGGATCTAAAATCTGATCTTACTTGACCGCTTACTCCGGCGTTGTTCATTCGGGCGACGATGTAGCCCCTGTCTCGGTGGTCTTCGAGTTCCTCACGGGTGGGATCAGATGAAAGAGTGTGCTTCGCCTTGACGATTTCGGCTGGCGGAATCTCCTCGATTTCCTTAGGGTCGGGTACATGGTGTTCCTGTAGGGGTTCAACGCTCCCGACTTGACCGCTTACGGTGTCCCATTGTTCCTCTACGGTAGGCAGGGACACGTCGAAGGCTCGTCGTAGCGCCATGACTTCAGCGCATTTGACTGCCATCTCAGGTCCGTACTTGGCGTTGGCCCCCTTCTTGGAGTACCGGCCCCGGTACTTGAACGGGTGGCCCATGTCCTTGCGATGGACTTGCACGACTGCCCACCATTCCTCATTGTCAGCGCCTTCTTCCTCTACGACGATGCCGTCGAGTTGGTGGCTCTGGTGTGCGAGGTGTAGCAGCCCGTCCCGTGTGACGTAGGTGTTCTTCTTGCCACCTGTACCGATGAGTACGACGTGCTTCAACAACGGGTCAAACCCGTAGCGGTTACAGATTTGGACAAGGGCTTGTGTGGCCGTGTCACGGGGGTCTAGTCCTAGGTACTTCAGGACTCGTTCTTGATTTTCCGGTGTAAGCACCGGTGCTTTCTCAATCTCTGACATCGGGTAATCCTCCTTCGTATGGTCTTGGATACATGATAGAGTCACACTATGACATACGAACCCCCTCGGCTGGGCCAGTCCATTCCAATCATTGCGACCCGTGGACGACCGTCTGCGCTGCGGCAGATGATCGCTCGTAGTGGGGCACCGATGTACCACGTCGCGGGGCTGGTCGGCATTGACCCGTCCACGCTGTCGAAGTACGCCAATCGTCGGATGCCCATACGCCACAATCACATGCTGGCCTTGTGCGAACTGTTTGAGTGTGAACCCGAAGACCTGCTAGATGACGACTGACCAATGGGAAGTCGTCCATTACGCAAGGCCGTTCACTCAGAACAGCATCTACGGTGACAGCAACTACTACAGCAGGGCGAAACAGGTCAAGGAATGGCGCGAGTCGTTCGCATGGCTGGCTATGAAGGCGCGCATACCCCCGATGGAGCGGTGCATTGTGACCTGTATGCCCCATTTGAACGACAGGCGAACACAGGATACGGGCGCGTGTTTCCCTGCTGCTAAGGCTGCGATTGACGGGCTGGTCGATGCCGGGGTTCTGCCAGATGATGGGCCTGATCATGTCGTGGAGTTACGCTTCTTCCGACCTACACTCAAAAGCCCGCTCGGCAACGCTCTCGTTGTAGAGGTCAATCGACTCGCTTAGCCCGCACACGCACTCGATTCTGCCTTCGTCGTCGATACAGCACCGCTTGTGTTTATGGATCATTGCTCACCGAGTGCTATGTCGATCCCCAAACAGGCGATCTGATCTTCTACTGAAAGCGTTTCGCCTTGCGGTAGGTCCACGTTGGCGATCCATTCCATTTGCTCGAGCAGCCAAACGGTTTGCACCATCACCAAGTGGGTGAGTTCAGGCACACCAAGGTCTTTCAACAGAGTTGTAACGGCTTTTTTGCTGAACTTCACGTCTTCGTCCCACGCTGACCTCAGCATCCCTACTGCTGTCTTGCCTGCTTCTATTACAGGGTGTCCCACAATGTTGGGTCCGCCTTTTGGGAATGGGCTTTCGGGTTCAGCCATACGATTTCAACTCTTTCACCCCTTGGTTTGATTTCTCTGTCCCAGTCATCGCCTTTTCCTCGTTGACTTGCTGTCATTGTAGTGACACGCCTGAACTCGATCCGTTCCCAGCCAGCGTCGTTGAGCCTGCTGTAGATGGGGTGGTCGTAGCCTGACAGCACGACGTGGCCCCGGCAATCCAACAGGGTGTCAACCATCTGTATGTGGGCGTCGTCGCCCATTTCGTGGGCGTAGTATTCGGCTTCGACCCGTGTGTCGTGTATGTACGGGGGGTCCACATAGAAAACAGTTTCGCTCCCGTCCCAGTATTTGATCGCTTCGTTGGCTTCCCTCTGTTCCACCTGAACCCCGCTGAGACGGTCGTAGACGCCCGCTAAGCGATTCACGAGGGATTTCCACCCTGCTACTACCGCAGACTCGCCTGAAACGCTTATAGCGGCTCTGGACCAGTTGCCTTGTGTGCGTATGACACGGCCTACGACGCTCTGGTTCATGTTCACAAACATGGCCCAAGCACGCTCGATGTCGTCCGCTGGCTTGTCGCGCCCGTCGATGATGTGTATGGCCTTGACGAACTCCTCTTTGGAATAGAGCGTGGACCTGAGTCGGCGTTCTAGTTCTAGGGGGTCTGTCTGGAGGACACGAAACAGGTTGACGAGGTTGCCGTCAAGATCGTTGTAGACCTCTACCGGTGATCGTGCGCGGTTGAGTAGGACCGACCCGCCACCTCCGAATACGTCTACGAACAAGTTGTCGTAGGGTATGAGAGGGAGTAGGTCGTCCAACATCCCGCCTTTGCCTCCCGGCCATTTGAGTAGTCGAAGGCTCACTGTGACAACAAGGCGATCCGTACCGGATTGAAGTTAGAGCAGCATCCAGCGCCGAAGGCTGGAGCAATCTCTGATCCCATCTCGGGTGGCATAGCCATGATTTCATCGTACCTACCGCACTCGTATTCGCCGGGTTCATCGCCAACGAGGTGTATGCAGGCGGTTCCGCCTTCTTCGGATTCACCAAACGGGCATGGGGCCTGCTGGCAGCACCAGCCAGAGCGAACACAGTTTGCTTCAACCATGTCGCTCTTTCAACCAGTCCATGACTTCTGATCGGAGCCACAGCATCCGACCCCACCGGACCCGGATCGGATCGGGGAAAGTGTCGTACCTCCGATGCCAGTTGTTTACCGCAGAAGTACCGACATGAGCGATTTGCCCGATTTCTTGCGTACTTATCAGGTCGTCAATGTCAGGCATCTAGATGCTCCTTTACGTCTGCGATCCAATGCTCTGCGATGTAAGTCCAGTCCACTCGCCATTCGCTGCCTACGTCACGGAGTACTAGGACTTCCCATTCCAACTCGAGATCCGGGTCGCAGAAGATGTCGTCGTTCCAGTATTGACGGAGTACGTCACCCATGTAGACGGGAGAGGTGTCGCGTGCGACTCGCAGTTGCCCCGCTACTGCGTCGATTGCTCCTTGGTACCAGTCCTGATTGTTGGATAGGTGGAGGTTGACTGCCCATGTTTCACGGTTGGGCCAGCCTTCGTATTCCTCACACTTGGTGCTGAGTGGTACCAGTCGGGCCTTGCTGCCTTCGTTGACCACGTTGAATATCTTGAGTTCACTCATCTTCCATCTCCTTCATTGCTTCGTTGATCATGTCGTTTAGTACCTGTAGTACTTCACCTGTCGGCACGTTCAGGTATGCGCCTATTTGGTAGACGCAATGTGCCAAGTCTCTTACTTCACCAGACCAACCAAAGTTGTCTTCGATTTCAGATGCGAGGTGCTGCTGTATGTCTATGTGGAGGTCGCTCATGCGGCTCACTTCAGGACTCCCGGTTCCAACTCGTCGCAGATCAGGTCCATTGCCTTGAGTGCCTGCTTGCGAGTCCGAACGGGAACCATGTTCCGCTCGTCGATGACCCGCTGCGCTGCGTGCAAAGTATTTGCTCGGCTGGCTTTCATCCCGGTCTTGACTTCCAACCGCAACGCAGCCCTGATAGTAAGCAGTCGATACGCTTCGATGCCTTCTGGTGTCTTGATTTGAAACCCGAACTGTCTAGGTTCGTCACTCATGGTGTTTCCTCCTTGCCCTGTGCGGGCATGTCGTTGATCAGTCGAACTTCGTCGATCCGCTTGTTTGTATCTTCAATCAGGTTTGCGAACGACCATCCGGGCAGGGGCCAAGTGGTGACTGGCGAAGCCGAATGCAGGAAGTACTCCTCTAGTGCTTCGTCTGTTCCGCAGTCGGAGCAGACGTACACGGGCGGGTCGTACATTCCACGAGTCGTACGAGACAAGGCATTCAATACCTGTCTGGAGTGGAGCGTTGTGCAATCACATCGCGGGCATTGCTCCGTTGGGGTTGGCATGGGCATTACTTTCTCCTTCACTTGATGGTCTTTGCGATCCGCTCGGCTAGCCCTGATACGACTAGTTCGAGTCCGTATTCTCTGGAGTCCTCGTCATCTGGTACTTCGATGGTGTCGAGTCCGTATTCCTTAGGCGAGTCGGTGCCGACTCCGACACCGATGAGGTGTAGTCGTCGGTCGGGAAGCATCGCCATCGCTTTGGCCCTGCGACATTCCGACTTCAAGATGACTCTCTGGTGGGAACTGTCCTCAGCGGGCATTGCCCCGTCGGTGTAGTAGAGCAGGATGCGGTCTGTGGCACGTTGGGCGCAGAGCATGTTGATGTACGCCCGCATCGTTATGCCATCAAGGTTTTGCAGGCTGCCCTGTAAGGCTGCGTGCGCTGCTTTCGCCCTCAGATCCCACGGCTCAGCGAAGTTCTTGATGAGTTGGATGGTGGCGATACTTGGATTGTTTTGGCCGGTCAACTCCACCATTTCTCTGTAAGCCGATTCGCTCTGCCACTCGGGATTGCTTCGGCTGTCGGTCCAGCGTGAGTAATGGTTGCCTGTGTGGCCTGCTACGGCGAACGGTATGCCGAGTTTGTCCAGCATTGCCGCTTGTCCGTAGGCCAGTTCTCGCAGGTAGTCGTCACAACTACCTCGCGTAGACCCGGACTGGTCAACCCCTATGAGGACCGCATACGACCTTTTGGCTGGCTTGTCCACACGCCTGAATACTCGCCGTCCACCAGACGGGACCTTGGCAAGTTTGCTGCCGTGGAGCCGACCGGAGGGAAGGTTTGGTACATTCGCTGACCTCCGATTGAGTCCGAGCGCTCCGGCCAATGCCCGTTCAGATCGGCTTACTGCGAGGGCCACGGATGTATCGAGTTCCTGAACAATATCCCCGAAGTTTGATCGCTGGGCTGAGTACTTGTATCCGCTCCCGATCTGGATGTAGTCAGTCTCTAACCTCGTCGTGAGGTCTGGTCTGAGTACCACTGCCCTGTACGACCCGTCTCCTGATTCTGTAACCGTCAAGTATCCGCTCCCACCGGGGGTAGTCATAGAATCTTCGATGCCCTCGGTCGATTGGTCCGGTCGGAGTTTGTCTAACGCATCGCCCAAGGCTTTGTTCAACTCGGTGCGATCAGGGTTGTCGTCGGGTTCGCAGGTACTGTGTTCTTTAGCCCACTCGGATCTGCCTGCCGTGTCAGCCTTCGCATTGCGCTTTGACTGTCGTATGGCGTCGTCGTGGGTTTTTTCCAACTCCCTGTTCTCACGAACCTGTTGGCTGGGCTTCAACTTGCCGTCGTCGCCCGTGTCCCTACCAGACTTCATCTGCGCCCCGGCTCGACCATCGCCTGCTGTTTCGGTGTAGATCCCGTACTCCCTGCGAAGGTGGTCGGTAATCACGATAGAAGCAGCCACACAATCGGCGGTACTCTTGAACAGGTCAGGGTTGGTAAGAATCCGCTGAAGCACGTCGTCGCCTAGCGCCTTCGACACCGTTTGGGATGTCACCAAAGGTGCGAGGTCAACGTCATGCTCCATCTTGACTTCCATGCCGACGGCAACTTGGTAGCCGAGCGGGAGTTGACCGTAGTCGTCAGCGCCTTCGACGCCCATAGTGCTGATCACGATCCGCTTCAGGATTTCTTGCATCACCTGATCTAAAGCGGTGCGCCGCAACCCCATGACCTTGTTGATGCGGGCATCTTCCAAAGCGTTGCAAACACCGGAAGCATGACGATTGAACCCGGCGCAGACCTCCAAGAAACTGACGAACTTGACACGCATACTGTCGTATTCCTCAGGTGTCAGTAAGGTCATCGCCTCCAACGTCACCCTCTGGTATCTACGACCGCTCGCCAGCGCCCGCTCGACGTATGCCGGGCCGATGTACGCCCCTAACCTGTCGAACGCATCGAGTACGTCCTTTATCAGCGCGGGTGTCACCTCTACGGTGGAACCCTCGCTGATGTGGGCTGCCTCATGCAGCAGGTAACCGACCGTAACGTGGTAGGCACACTTCGTGTCGTGATCGCAGGTACAAGGGCTTTTTGGATCTACCTTTGCGTACTCCACGTCTAACGGAATGACGACTTGGTTGCCGTTCGTCGCTGGACCCTCATTAGGTCGGATCAACACCTGCAAACTTGTGTCTTCGGCAGCGAGTCGTACGATGTCCGTAAACCTCGGGACGAGCGCGGTCATATTCTTGAACGCTTCGATGTACTCTGGACCGGTGGTTCTGTCACCTGTGTTTGAGATTGAAAGCGCCGGGTGCGCTGTCGGTCTACTCATCGTCGTCGCACTCGTCGGCTACGAGAGTCGAGCCGATCTTGGCTATGAGAGCATGTGCAGGGTCGGCTGTATCGAGTGAGAACTCCACCGCCGTTGGTGTGGGGTTGCGACCCCAATCGTGAGAATCCAACGCCTGTTCGACACGCGAGTACGACTGGGAATCCATCCGCTGGTACACCTTCGCCATTGCCTCTCGTACCGGGTGGTACTGGAGACATTCGACGAAGTTGAGTAGCGAACGGGTGCCCGCCGTGATTGCGAGGCCCTGTTTGTCGATGCTTGACCGAAGGTCTTGCCATGTTGCGAGGGCACAGAGAACTTGCCATGCCGGTACCTTGTCCAGATCGTTCTGGCCTAGGTGGTTGAGCAGGATCGTCGCTTCTGTTCGGAGTTCCGGCCAACCTACGCTGATATGCGAGAGTCGGTCGGCGTCTGCCTCGCTGAGCGGTAGCAGACCCGCATACTGGGGCATCCAGTCGGGGTTGCCTGTCGCAACCATGAAGCAATGTGCGTGCTTCATCAGGATGCGCCCGTCGTAGGCGTCCAGCGCAAGTGCGGCAGAGTCGTCAAGGATTGGACGAGCAACGTGTAGCACAGCCGGTGGGGCTGCGTTCCACTCGTCCACACACACGATCCCCGGTCGGGTAAATGACCGGGCTAGTCGTGATGTGACCCACTCTGTGGTAGCACCCTTTAGTTCGTAGTGCCCGGTGACATCCTCTCGTTCAGAGGTTTCACCTAGTGGGACACGCTCGAAGGGGACCCGCATAAGGAACGCAAGGTGGCGGGCTAGTTGTGTCTTGCCCACTCCTGCTGGTCCCCAAAGCATAGGGACCCGTCCTCGTGCGAAGTCCACGCCGACTCGATAAACAAGGTCGCTGTGGTCGATGAAGGTAGATTGAGTCGGGATCTTTACCCGATCAGACTCGGGGAACGACATGGGGTCGTACCTCGGTAGTTCAACGATGCCGTCTGCTTCCGCATTTGACCGCAACGTCAAGGTATCTACCTGTTCACCAACGTCTTCAGGGTGGACCACTATGGGGTCCACCGAAGGGTTGATGTCTTGCATGTTGCCTCCTTCCAAAGAGGTTTGATGGTGTAAGCACACCCCAATGGTCGCCTCCGTAGGGGAGGGTGAGACGACCAAAGGGCTAGGCTCGACAGCCGTAGCAGGTCAGTCGGCGTACCTCCATTCTGAAATAGGTTCGTAACCTTCACCGGCGGGAGCAATGTGTTCCTCGCCACAAGGGCAGTCAAGTATTACGATCCACCTTTCCGGTTCCGTACGGGCGCAAAGCATGTCGATGCGCGCAAGTGCGGCTTCGCGGTTGACCGGAGGGCCGGGGATCTCTCCCCGACCCTCGTTGCCATCAAGCATTTATCGGCCACCCCCGTATGAACTTGTCACGGTTCTCGTCCCAGACCCATACGAGTCCGGGTCCCTGCCCGTGTGCATCCTTCTTACAGGAGGTACACCGGCAGTAGGTGGTACGTTCGGCGGGCATCAGCCCGTCCAAACGATGTGGGTACCGATTTTCTCGCCGCCGCGAGGTACATGCGTGCGAAGGTGTAGTTCGCATACATACCCCCACGACCCGAAGATCGTCGGCATGTCGTACTCCGCATCCTGCTCCTTGTCCTCTATCGAACACAAGTCGCAGCACCGGGTTGGACCGGGTAGATGGATCGTTTTGATCTCATCCGGGTAATCAGCCATTGTGGAACCTCCATTCCTATCGGCTGCCTGCCATTTTAGCAGATAGTGTTCGCCCGTGCCAAACCGGGCTAACCTCGTTTGAACTCGTCACGCCAGAACTCCTTGAAGTCCTCGCGCCACAGGCGGTAGCAGGCGTACATCCCAAGGGGCGCAGCCACGATGAGTAAGAGTTGCATGATGACGGTAAGTACGCTCAGCATTCGGGCTCCTCCTGTTGAGCAGCGCGGATCTTCGCTCGCGCGGAAGCGATGAGGACTCGTATCACCTTCTGTTCGGTGGTGAGTGAGTCGCTCGGTATGTTCTCGGGTTCAAAGCCCGGAAGACATGGTTGGGTAAGAGCAGATGTAGTGACTCGGGTAGATTTGGTCATGCCAACTTCGCCGCCTTCATTTCGACGATGGGGCGATTGTTGGGTCGTTCCCACCCGACTGCCTCCGCTAGTGGAAGCAGCATCGCAGGGAAGTTGGATGTCCGCTCGAACAGCCACCGCAATGCCTGTTGCGAGTCGTAGTCCAACTCCACGTCGATAAAGGTTTCTTCACGTGAGTTTACTTTCATTAGGAACCTCCATTCCTAGGTTGCTGACGGGCTATCCGTCGTCCCTCGCTCCGGTCGTGAGCCGGTGCCACCTGCGTGGTGCGAGGGGTTGTATCAAGCCATCTTCTTTCCGTGCGCGGCGAGAGCCTCTATGTAGAAGGCTCTTACCGCTTCCCGTACTGTGTCTTGCTTGGTGTCCACCATCAGGCGGAGCGCTTCCTGTATGACCTTCGACGGTGAAGCGTCGATAGGGCACGCCTCCCGCCACAGCGCCTCGGGCACCGTGATTGACAATCGGGCAACACTCATGCCCAAGCCTCCTTCTTGTTGGGGTTGGTGAGGGTGGAGATGATGACTGCGGCCTCAAAGGCTTCACCCCATGTGTCGAAGTGGCCGATGTATCCGGCTCGCCCGTCAACAGAAAGCCCCATCTTGCACAGGACACCTCGTTCCCCTAGTTCTACGGGGTTGAAAGTGTGACAACACTTGTCGTCCCACCGGGTGGAGAACCTCCATTCCACTCCTCTGATTGTTACTTCCTCAAACTCATCTTCCATCATGCAACCTCCCGTTGCTTGTTGTCTTGCTTACTTTCGTGGCTTTACAGGAATCGAACCTGTCTGCTTGTTGTCTTGCTTCTCAAGTAGGTACCAAACAAAGCCGGGGGAGAGGGCCGGGGATTTCTCCCCGGCCCTCATTCCGTTAGCCTGTGAACCGAACCTTTATGACGATTCCGTTGCCATACTCGAGGTCGGTTTCTTGGCCGGTGTAGATCGACTGCTTCATAGCGTCGAGTCCATTCTTCCAAGTGCCGGAGGTGACACCATGCTCATTGCGAGCGATGGCACCAATCGAGTCGTAGAGGCTGCTGATTGCACCGCCAGCCTTTCGCGTGGTCGTTTTGACTGCCTTTCCGTCGATCACAAGGTGTAGCCAAGTGTCGTGCGGATTGTCGGTCGAGTGACCATCACGAGGGCCGGTAGAGCCAGACCGTCCGGTTGGCCGGTTGGCCGTCCAAGCGTTCACAGCGTTCTCTGCGGCTTCGGTTTCATCGTCGTCGATCAAGTTGTGATCGAGCATCATGGTCAGAGCGTTGGAGAGTTTGTCTCCCAGCGTCCGGTCCACTTTGCCAGCGGCTGTCGGAACTTTCGCCATCTGATCGGTCGTGAGAGTGATCCCCAGACCAGCCAGAGTTTTGATTGCCCTTGCTGCCGATGCGGCTTCCTTGTTCTTCGGAGCTGCTGCTGCTGTTGCCAGAGCAGACAGATCGTTGGTCAAAGTTAGCGATGATTCCATCGTGGAACTCCTTCTAAGTTGTCAAACAGAAAGTTGGATTTTCTTTCTGTAGACCAGCCTCCCGACTGGCCATAAATCCAATCTAG
>TARA_R110002110_G_scaffold18212_6_pt1 | contig 10874 bp, 12 predicted proteins | sample TARA_R110002110 | Tara Oceans TARA_R110002110 (sample SAMEA4397330) | marine metagenome | biome: Polar Biome; feature: [SRF] surface water layer (ENVO:00010504); material: water (ENVO:00002006), including particulate matter (ENVO:01000060) such as... | depth 5 m
CTTTCTCAGGCGCCAGCGCATCGAACCGCAACATCAATACGTCGAAAAGCCGGTCCCGCGCCGCCTCACCGGAAAGGGTCTCATCCGCCGCCGCCTGCAACACTTCGGCATCGATCCGGCGGCCATAAGCGGCGAGAATCCGGGTCTTTGAGGAAAAATGCTTTGAGAGCGCCGGCAGGCTCACCCGCGCCGACTTCGCGATATCGGCAAGCGCCAACCCGGTCCAGCCCTGCTTTGCGGCAAGGCGGAGCGCCGCCTTAATGATTTTTTCTTCGGGATCGCTCTTGCCTGCCATTGGCCCCTTCCTTTGCGGTGAGGAAGAATAGGCATTCGTGCCCGCCTTGGCGAGTGGCGCGAAGAAAATGCAAGGCGAGCTATTTACCGAGTTCGCGTGCCCTGTCGCGCGCGGCCAGCGCGGTGCGGCGCATGAGCGGCGAAAGACCACCTTCCCCCATCAGCACATCGAGAGCGGCGGCGGTCGTGCCACCGGGCGATGTGACATTGGCGCGGAGAACGGAAGCCGGTTCGCCCTGCCGGTGGAGCATTTCGCCCGCGCCGCTCACCGTTTCACGCGCAAGCGTCATCGCAAGCTCCGGCGTCAGTCCCAAAGTCTCGCCCGCCGCGGCAAGGCATTCGACCAGATAGAACACATAAGCCGGCCCGCTGCCCGAGATGGCGGTCACGGCATCGATCTGTGCCTCGCTGTCGACCCACGCGACGGCGCCGACGGCGGCGAGAAGAGCGCCTGCCGTCTTTCTTTGCACCGCAGTTACCCGCTTGTTGGCACAGGCGACCGAGATGCCGCGCCCGATGGAGGCAGGCGTATTCGGCATTGCCCGCACCGCATGGACCTCCGGCCCCAGCAGGTCTTGCAGCCGTTGCAGGCCCGTCCCCGCCGCAATCGAGAGAAAGACCGTGTCGGGACCGGCAAGCGGCGCGAGGTCGGGAAGGACACCCGCCATCGCCTGCGGCTTTACCGCCAGCACCACCACGGCCGGCTGGCGCAGCGCGATATCGCGGATGGACGCATTGAGGGATATGCCTTCACGCACGGCAAGCCGCGCGATATCGGCGGGGGGCTCTGGATCGCGCAGACAGATGAGGGCCGGCGAAAGCCCGTTTGCCAGCCAGCCCGACAGCAGCGCGCCGCCCATCTTGCCCGCTCCCACCAGGACCAGCGGGCGTTCGAGTGAGAGTGTCATGTCTTGAAACCGTTTCTTGCGAGAGCCTGTCCGCGGCCGGTATGGACCGCCCTAGGCGTGGCCTCGCGTTTCGAACATGGCGGCGGCGATGGCTTCCTCGGCCGACTTGCCCGCCCACATCACGAATTGCAGCGCCGGATAATAGCGCTCGCACGCCTCCACGGCGAGACGAAGCAGCGCCTCGCACTGCTCCGGCGTCGCGGCCGCCCCCCCGCACAGAAGCAGGCTGTTTCGAAAAAGGACAACGCCGTCCTCCGACCAGATGTCGAAATGACCGGACCAGAGCTGCTCGTTGATCAGCGTCAAAAGATGGCGGATGACGGGCCGCTTTTCCGGCGGCACCCGCAGATCGAGCGTGCAGGCGATGTGGAGACCGGAGAGATCGTTGCGCCAGTTGAGCGAAAGCTGGTAATCGCGCCATTTGCCCGCGACGCAGATATTCAGTTCGTCCTCATGGCTCCGCTCGAAAAACCAGTCGCGCACCGTGGCGACCTGTTCGAGGAGATCGAGTGGATTGCCGTCGAATTCTTCAGCCTCGGCGACAAAACCTGACATTCCATACCCCGCTCGGGCTCCACGAAGGGCCACGCCCGCCCTATATCTAGTGGGCTACCCGCCCCAAAAACACAAATCAACCGTGCCTCATGCGATGAGTCGGTGCAACCCTCGGGCGGCGTCCGTCATCGAAATCGGCACGGAAATCTGTGGAAAGATTGTGAAGGGCCGGTTCAGCCGAGCGGCGATGTATCGCCTTGCGGGCCGCGTCCCGGTTCGCCGTCATCAACCGCCCTGGTCTCCGCCTTTTTAGCGGCGGGTTTGGCGGCGGGTTTCTTCGCGGCGCTCTTTTGTGCCTTTTCAAGCGCATCGAGGCGCGCCTTCAGAGCCTCGTTTTCTTCCCGCGCAAGCTGCGCCATCGCCCGCACGGCCTCAAACTCCTCGCGCGTGACAAGGTCCATATCGGCAATGAGCCGCTCCGCCTGCCCGCGCAGCACGGTTTCGATTTCCTGTCGAACGCCATGCGCCGCGCCGGCGGCATTCGTGAAAAGACGGCCAAGCTCGTCGAAAATGCGATTCTGGGTCTGTGTCATGGCAAATCTCCGCTAGCCGCTGTGATGAGAAACATAGTCGCTTGCCGCCGAAAAGCGAATCCGGCGAGGGTGCGGCACGCTGCCACTCGCATTCCTTGACATGGCGGAGGCGGGCGGCAAACTAGCGCGCCAATGGCCGCGGCGGTACCGCGCGCGGCGCTGAGTTCGGGCTGGAGCCTCATGCCGTTTCCCAACATCGACCCGATTCTGATCGAGATCGGTCCCTTTGCCATTCGCTGGTACGCGCTCGCCTATATCGCGGGCCTCGTTATCGGCTGGCGTTATGTGATTGCCCTGGCCGAAACGCCGCGCCTCTGGGCGGGCGCTTCGCCCGTCACCCGGCTCGATGTCGACGACGCCCTGCTCTGGGCGGCGCTCGGCGTCATCCTCGGCGGACGGATCGGCTATGTGCTGGTCTACAATCCCACCTACTTCGTCGCGCATCCGCTCGAAATCGTCTATGTCTGGCAGGGCGGAATGAGCTTCCACGGCGGCGCCTTCGGCGTCTTTGCCGCCATGATCCTCTTTGCCCGCGCGCGCAACATCCCGGCCTCTTCGATGCTGGATCTCGTCAGCGCCGCCGCCCCGATCGGACTGTTCTTCGGGCGCATTGCGAACTTCATCAATTCCGAACTTTGGGGGCGCGTCACCGATGTGCCCTGGGGCGTCGTCTTTCCAAATGGCGGGCCGCTGCCGCGCCACCCCAGCCAGCTCTATGAGGCTGCCCTCGAAGGGGTTCTCCTCTTCATCATATTGAGGCTTCTCACGCACCGCTTCGACATACTGAAAAAACCCGGCGTCACAACGGGCGTGTTCATTGCCGGCTACGGCGTCGCGCGCACAATGATCGAGTTCTTCCGCGAGCCCGACCGGCAGATCGGCTATCTCTTCGACGGCTGGTTCACAATGGGCATGGCGCTCTCAATTCCGATGGCGCTCGCCGGCGCCGCAATCGCATGGTATTTCGCGCGCACCCCGCCGGCGCGCGCCGCTGCACCGCGCAAATGACATCCGGCGCACTTGCACATCACATTGCCCGGCTGATCGAGCAAACGGGACCGATCCCGCTTTCGCAATACATGGCGCTGGCGCTCGGCCACCCTGAACATGGCTATTACATGACGCGCGATCCGCTGGGCGCGCAGGGCGACTTCACGACGGCGCCCGAAGTGAGCCAGATGTTCGGCGAACTCATTGGTCTCTGGCTTGGCCGGCAATGGCGCGCGAGCGGCATGCCCGCCCCCTTCGTGCTCGCCGAACTCGGGCCCGGCCGCGGCACACTGATGGCGGACGCGCTGCGCGCAATGCACAAGGTGCCGGGCATGGTGGATGCGGCATCGGTATGTTTCGTCGAGACGAGCCCGGTACTGCGCGCGGAACAGCGCCAGCGCGTCCCCCAGGCTGAGTGGCACGAGCGCTTGGACGGCCTGCCCGGACTGCCGCTTTTTCTTGTCGCCAACGAGTTCTTCGATGCGCTCCCCATTACGCAGTACCGGCGTGACGAGAGCGGCTGGCATGAACGCTATGTGGACCATCGGGAGGGACGTTTCATACCCGTGCTCGCCCCGATAGCGCTCGCCGATGACCGCAATCTGACCCCTGTCATGCGGACATCCGGCAAAGGCGAGAGCGTGGAAATTTCTCCCGCCTCCTGCGCCATCGCCGAAGCGGTTTCCGCGCGCATTGCCTCGCATGGCGGCGCCGGCCTCATCATCGATTACGGTCACGCAAGAAGCGCACCGGGCGATACCTTGCAGGCCGTCCGCAATCATGAATTTACCGACCCGTTCGAAGCCCCGGGCGAGGCCGATCTTACCGCGCATGTCGACTTTGAAGCGCTCTCTCGCGCCGTCCGGAGCGGCGGCGCCAACCCGCATGGTCCGGTCGCGCAAGGCGTCTTTCTCGAAGCACTCGGGATCGGTGCGCGGGCCGAAGCGCTGCGCGGAAACGCAAACGCCTCGCAAAGAAAGGATATATGCACGGCACTGGAAAGGTTGACCGCACCCTCACAGATGGGCAGCCTCTTCAAGGTGCTGGGGATCACCCCGCGCGGTGCAGCTTCGCCCGCCGGTTTCGCTTGAGGATGAATGATGCTGACCGCGAAACCCCTCGACGTGCTTTCGCATATCCGCCACGGCTTTTTCACCCGCGAAGGCGGCGTGTCGAAAGGGATTTACGCTTCTCTCAACTGCGGCTACGGCTCGAACGACGACAAGGCGGCGGTGCGTGAAAACCGCGCGCGCGCGGCGCTGAAGCTGAGTGTCGAAGCCGAAAAGCTGCTGACGGTTCATCAGACCCATAGCCCGGATGTGATCGAGGTGACAGACCCCTGGACGCCGGAATCCGCACCCCATGCCGATGCGATGGTCACGACGACACCCGGCATTGCGCTCGGTATCCTTGCGGCCGACTGCGCGCCCGTGCTTTTTGCCGACACACGCGCCAACGTCATCGGCGCCGCCCATGCCGGCTGGAAGGGTGCCTTTACCGGCGTGCTGGAAGCAACCATCGACGCGATGATCGGGCTCGGCGCGAAACGCAACACCATCGCCGCCGCCATCGGCCCGTGTATCTCGAAGGATGCCTATGAAGTCGGGCCGGAATTTCGCGGACGCTTTCTGGATGCCGATGGCGGCAACGACAAATGGTTCCGCCCGTCGGACAAGCGCGATCATTTCCTGTTCGACCTGCCCGGCTATGTGGAAGCGCGCCTTGAAGCGGCCGATATCGGCACACTCGCCATTCTCGGCCATTGCACCTTTCAGGAGAGCCGGAGATTTTTTTCCTATCGCCGCGCCACCCATCGCCGGGAACCGGATTACGGCCGCCAGATCTCCGCGCTGATGCTGCGCGGCTGAAGGGGCCGGGGTCCACCACCCGCCTGCCCGAATCGAGGTAAACTCGGCGCCGGACAGACGGTGCCGCGGGAAACCGGGCATCGGAGCGAGGCGGCGGCGCCGATGGCGATAAAACCGGACGGAAACAGAAACTGGAAGACAGCAGGCACGCGCAGGCTGCGGCTTATCGCAAGTCTGGCGATCTTTGCCATGACGGCCTGTGCGGACGAAACCACCTCCGGCCAGACCGTGCAGGACGGCCGCGACACCGGCGCGCGGTCCTCCGCGATGAGCGTTGTGGGCGAACCCGCGATTGCCGTTTCCGCGGCTGCCGGCGTGCCCCCTGCCGACGCCAACCTGTTTTCAAAACTGCTGACGGAACAAACGGACCTTGGCCCCGCGCGCCCCGCAAGCGCGGAGGCCCGGCCCCTCAAGCTCATCGGCGCCATCGGCGCGGGCGAGAGTGACAAGGGCACCTATATCGTCGTAGTGATCGATATTGAAGACGCGAAGGGCACACGCCTCCACCGCATCGTCAATGATGACGTGCTGCCCGGGCCGGCCGCATCGGACACCGCCGGGACCGCGCTGGACGAGGAGGCACTGCGCCGGTTCGCCGGAACGACCGCAAGGAAGATCGCAAACTGGTATGCCGCCGCGCAAGTATCCGGCAACACGCTTGCAGCCAATGAGCCGCACAGGGCGGACGCTATCGTCACGGGAAGCATCACGGCAGAAAAACCGGCTCCCGCACGAACCGCGGATGCCGCCCGTAAGCGCCTCCCCTTCGACATCTCGGTCGGCCCGGCACCGGGCGACGGCAACCTGTCACTCACCCGCGCGCTCAACGACGCTCTCGCGCGCCGCGTCGAAACGGCAACCTGGGTGCCTGTCACCAGATACAGGGTGGACGCACACGTCGCTGCCGCCTCTCGCAACGACGGCAAGACGGATGTCTCGATCCATTGGCGCCTGACATCGGCGGACGGCGCGCCTCTCGGCGAGATCGTGCAGCACAATATACTCAATGCAGCCAGCATTGCCGGTCATTGGGGCACCGTCGCCAAATCGGCGGCGGAAGCCGCCGCGGACGGCGTGCTGGCGGTTCTCGATGGCCACGAGGCCCGACAGGCGGCGAGGTCGTGAACCGCCCTCACCCGCCGAAAAGCGGGATTTTTGCGAAACGAGTTGCGTGTTTACAGGGGCTGGACCCCTTGTTACAACCCGCTCGAACCGTCGTTGGATCGTCACATCCGGACGGTGATTTCGGATTGGGGCTATGGCTCGCACCCTCCTGCGGGCCCCGGATGATGGCAGGGGTTTCGGCATGAAGCTGGTCGCGGGTAATTCCAACAGGGCGCTCGCCGAAGCCATTGCGGCCTATCTGAACATACCCCTGACCAAATCGGTCGTTCGCCGCTTCGCGGACATGGAAGTCTTTGTCGAGATTCAGGAAAATGTCCGCGGCGAGGACGTCTTTATCATCCAGTCGACCTCCTATCCGGCCAACGACCACCTGATGGAACTGCTGATTATTCAGGATGCGCTGAAGCGCGCCTCGGCGCGCCGCATAACAGCCGTGGTTCCTTATTTCGGCTATGCACGCCAGGACCGCAAGCCCGCCGCCCGCACGCCCATCTCCGCCAAGCTCGTCGCCAATCTCGTGGCGACGGCAGGCGCCGACCGGGTCCTGACACTCGACCTCCATGCCGGCCAGATTCAGGGCTTTTTCGATATTCCGACCGACAATCTCTTCGCGGCACCGGTTCTGACGAGAGATATCGAACAGCATTACAAGACACGCAACAGCAACGGCCTGATGGTTGTCTCGCCGGATGTCGGCGGCGTGGTGCGCGCGCGCGCCATTGCCAAACGGATCGGCGCGGACCTTGCCATCGTCGACAAACGCCGCGAGCGGGCGGGCGAATCCGAAGTGATGAATATCATCGGCGACGTAAACGGCCGCTCCTGCATTCTGGTGGACGACATCGTGGACAGCGCCGGCACATTGTGCAATGCCGCCGAGGCGCTGCTGAAAGCGGGCGCGACGGAAGTCTCTGCCTATGTGACGCATGGCGTGCTTTCCGGCGGCGCCGTTGCCCGCGTCTCGGCCTCGCAATTGAAGGAACTGGTCATCACGGATTCGATCCAGGCGACCGAAGCCGTCCGCGTGAGCCACAATGTCCGTATCGTCTCCATCGCGCCGCTGATCGGCGAGGCGATGCGCCGGACCGCCGAGGAACGCTCGGTTTCGAGCCTTTTCGACTGAGGCCGCCCCTTCCCGTCCCTCGTTTCTCGCGGTTGAGTTTTGATGGTTTGAGCGCTATAAGGCGCGCAATCCCGCACTTCCACACCCCTGGAGGAGACTTGCGGGTCAGTACGAGGGCCGCAAGGCCCCGTTTTCATTGGAGAATTTGTCATGGCCGAGACCCACACGCTCAAGGCCGAGGCGCGCGAAAAAGGCAGCAAGGGGGCTGTCCGTTCGCTCCGCCGCGCAGGCCGCGTCCCCGCCGTCATCTATGGCGACAAGAAGTCCCCTGAGTTGATCGACATCAGCTACAAGGATGTTTCGTCGCTCTATCAGACCGGCACCTTCATGAGCCATGTGCTCGATGTCGAGATCGGCAGCAAGAAAGAGCGCGTGATCCCGCGCGACGTGCAATTCGAGCCGGTGCGCGACTTCATCATCCATATCGACTTCCTGCGCCTCGGCAAGAACGCGACCATCACCGTCGACGTGCCGGTGCACTTCCACAATCACGAAGCCTCGCCCGGCATCAAGGGCGGCGGTGTGCTGAATATCGTACGCCACCAGGTCGAACTCGCCTGCCCGGCCGACAGCATTCCCGAACAGCTCGACATCGACCTCACAGGCTACGAGATGGGGGATTCGATCCACATCTCGGCCGTGAAACTGCCTGAAAAGGTGGCGCCCACGATCACCGATCGCGACTTCACCATCGCCACGATCGCCGCGCCTGCCGCCGTCATCTCCGCGGGAGCGGAAGCCGATGCGGACGCTGAAGAGAAGCCTGAGGGCGAGGAAGCAGCGGCGGGCGAGGAGACCTCTTCCGGGAAGGAAGAGTGATCTTCGCTGCCTGAAGGGAGGCGGCGATGATACTGCTCGTCGGTCTTGGAAATCCGGGCGCGAAATATGTCCGGAACCGGCACAATATCGGATTCATGGCGGCGGACGGGATCGTTCGCCGCCATTCCTTTACACCGCCCCGCGCGCGCTTCCAGGGCCTCGTCTCGGAAGGCATGCTGGCGGGCGAAAAGGCGATCGTGCTGAAGCCGGCCACCTATATGAACGAAAGCGGACGTGCCGTCGGCGAGACCATGCGCTTCTACAAGCTGACGCCCGCCGACATCGTCGTCTTCTACGACGAACTCGATCTCGAACCCGGCAAGCTACGGATAAAGACCGGCGGCGGAACGGCGGGTCACAATGGCATACGCTCCATTGCCGCGCATGTCGGGCCGGGTTTTCGCCGTGTACGTCTTGGCATCGGCCATCCGGGCGTGAAGGAACGCGTACTCGGCTACGTGCTCGGAGACTTCTCGAAGGCGGAAGCGAACGACTGGGTCGAGCCACTGATCGACGCGATTGCGGACGCCGCGCCCCTTCTCGCCGAGGGCAAGGATGCGACATTCGCGAACAGGGTGCACCTCGCGCTCAACCCCGAACCGGCACCGCCGAAAAAGACCGAAGAAAAAACAAGAGACAGGAACGGAGACGGCTAGGTCATGGGTTTCAAATGCGGCATCGTCGGCCTGCCGAATGTCGGCAAGTCCACCCTTTTCAACGCCCTGACGCAAACGGCATCGGCACAGGCCGCGAACTATCCCTTTTGCACCATCGAACCCAATGTCGGCGAGGTGGCGGTGCCCGATCCGCGCCTTGAAAAGCTGTGCGCCATTGCCAAGAGCAAGGAAATCATTCCCACACGATTGACCTTTGTCGACATCGCCGGCCTCGTCAAAGGCGCGTCCAAGGGCGAAGGTCTCGGAAACCAGTTCCTCGCGACCATTCGCGAAGTGGACGCGGTCGCCTATGTGCTGCGCTGCTTCGTCGATGACGACATCACCCATGTCGAAAATCGCATCGACCCGCTGTCCGACGCCGAGATCGTCGAAACGGAACTGATGCTCGCCGACCTCGAAAGCCTCGAAAAGCGCGCCTTGGCCAGCGAGAAAAAAGCAAAGGGCGGCGACAAGGAAGCGAAGCAGCTTCTCGATCTGATGAACATCGCGCTCGTCTGTCTGCGCGACGGCCGGCCCGCCCGCATCGCGGCGGCGGACGGCAAGATAGCGGACGAAGACATGAAGGCGTGGCAGGGCCTGAACCTTCTGACATCGAAGCCCGTGCTTTATGTCTGCAACGTCGAAGAGGCAGCGGCCGCGACCGGCAACAGCTATTCGAAGGCGGTCGAGGAGAAGGCGAAAGCGGAAGGCGCGCAATCGGTCGTGATCTCCGCGCGCATCGAGGAGGAGGTGGCGCAACTCCCGGCGGAAGACCGCGACGAATATCTGGAAACGCTGGGCCTTTCCGAGCCCGGCCTTTCGCGCCTGATCCGCGTCGGCTATACGCTGCTCGACCTCATCACCTATTTCACCGTTGGACCGAAAGAAACGCGCGCATGGACAATCACGCGCGGCACACGCGCACCCGCCGCCGCCGGCGTGATCCATACGGACTTCGAAAAAGGGTTCATCCGTGCGGAGACGATTTCATACGATGATTACGTTTCGCTGGGCGGCGAGCAGGGCGCGAAAGACGCCGGCAAGATGCGCCTCGAAGGCAAGGAATACGTGGTCTCGGACGGCGACGTGATGCATTTCCGTTTCGCCAACTAGCCGGGGACAAGGTCTTTTCGGGATGCAAAAACGGGGATAAAGCCTGTAGCCGGCACACAAACGCAATCGTTCCGTCACAAAGGCAACCCATTGAAATAGCAGGGAAATCGATGGGCGCGGACGTTATCCTCGCCCGTCTGTCACGGTAGCGTCACAAACGGAAATCGAACAGCGGGCGCAAATTGTTATCCCCGGTTTTCGAACCACGCGCAGAGGAGAGCGATTGGAGATGAGCGAGCCGAAATATTATTGGGAAGATTTCCCCCTCGGCGAGACGATCGAATTCGGTCACAAGCATGTGACAAAAAAAGAAATCCTCGAATTCGCGAGCGCGTTCGACCCCCAGCCCTTCCATCTCGATGAGGAGGCAGCAAGAAATTCGATCCTCGGCGGCCTCTGCGCCAGCGGCTGGCACTCCTGCGCCATGATGATGCGGATGATGTGCGACGGCTATATTCTCGAAAGCGCATCGCTCGGCGCACCGGGAGTCGATGAGGTGCGCTGGCGAAAACCCGTCTATGTGGACGATGTGCTCCGCCTACGGAGAACATGCACCGAGCGCCGCCCCTCGAAGAGCCGCCCGGAAATGGGGCTGACGAAATTCCATATCGAAATGCTGAACCAGAAGGACGAAGTGGTGCTGACATCCGACGGCTGGGCGATGTATGGCCGCCGCGAACCCGGCACACCCGCAAGGGGGATGGCCTGATGCCGTGGCTCGAAGACATGGAGATCGGCGCGCGGATGGACCTCGGCAGCCACACATTCACCGAAGAGGAAATCATCGCCTTCGCGACAAAATACGACCCGCAGCCTTTCCATATCGACCCGGAAGCGGCAAGGCTCGGCCCCTTTGGCGGGCTCGTCGCGAGCGGCTGGCACACAACCGC
>TARA_R110002110_G_scaffold12692_24_pt1 | contig 10873 bp, 8 predicted proteins | sample TARA_R110002110 | Tara Oceans TARA_R110002110 (sample SAMEA4397330) | marine metagenome | biome: Polar Biome; feature: [SRF] surface water layer (ENVO:00010504); material: water (ENVO:00002006), including particulate matter (ENVO:01000060) such as... | depth 5 m
CTTCGCGGCTGGCGCCGTCTCCTGGCGGCCTTTCTCGCGGGTGCGGCAAGCGTACTGGCGCTGCCTCCCTATAATATACTGCCGATCCTCTTCATCACCCTGCCCGTTCTCGTCTGGCTTCTCGACGGTGCCGGCGAGCCGACACGCTCGCGCCGCCGCCGTGTCCTCTGGCGGGCCGGCCTCATCGGCTGGTGGTTCGGCTTTGGCTATTTCTTTTTTGGCCTCTACTGGATCGGCAACGCATTCCTCGTGGAGGCGGACAAGTTTGCCTTCCTGCTGCCTCTGGCGGTGACCTTGCTGCCCGCCGGGCTTGCGCTGTTCACCGCCGCCGCAACCGCGCTCGCCCGTCTTTTCTGGTTTCGCGGTTACAGACGGGTCGCAATCCTCGCCATCTCATGGACCGTGTTCGAGTGGTTGCGCGGCCATGTGCTGACGGGCTTTCCGTGGAACCTGATCGGCGAGAGTTTTTCCGTATCGGATGCGCTGATGCAGGGTGCGGCCCTTGTCGGCGCCTACGGGCTTTCCTTCGTCGTATTTCTGATCGCCGGCTCGCTCGCCGGGTTCGATCCCCGTGTGGCGCCCACGCGGCGCTTGCGCGGCAAAGAGATGCTGAGCGCGCCCGCGATTGCGCTTGCCGGTCTCGCGCTCATCTGGGTCGGAGGCATCGCGCGCCTGTCTTCGGCGGAGACCGGCTATGTGGCCGGCGTGACGATCAGGATCGTCCATCCCGATACGCCGCTCGCAAAAGACTGGAACGACCCCGACCGCCTGCTTGCCATCATCGGACAGCTCTTGCGTATGTCGCGCGAGCCGACGCCGGCCCGGCCATCGGGCATCGACGGAAATACCATTGTCGTCTGGCCGGAAAACGCCGTGCCCGTTCTTCTCGCCCGTGAACCCTATGTGCTCGGTGCGATAGGCCGCATGTTGCCGGACGGCGCAAAGCTCATTGCCGGGTCAAACCGCGGCGAGCCCGAACCTGGCGGCCCCGCGAACCGTCTCCGTGTTTTTTACAACAGTCTCTATGTCGTGAACTCGTCCGGCGGGATCGCGGCCACCTATGACAAACACCATCTTGTGCCGTTCGGCGAATATGTGCCCCTGCGTCGTCTGCTCGGCCGCCTCGGCCTCAAGAAAATCGTGCAGTTCCAGGGCAGCTTCGATGTCGGCCCGGGCCCGGTCACGCTCGACCTGCCGGGCATGCCGCCGGTAAGCCCGCTTATCTGTTACGAAGCCATCTTTCCGGGAGAAGTTGTGGCGCCCGGCGCGCGGCCCCAATGGCTCGTCAACATCACGAACGATGCCTGGTTTGGCACCGCCACCGGCCCCTATCAGCATTTCTCACAGGTACGTCTTCGCGCCGTCGAGCAGGGTCTTCCCGTTATACGTGCGGCGAATAGCGGCATTTCGGCGCTGATCGATCCTTATGGCCGCGTCGGTGAAAGTCTCGGTCTCGACCGGCGCGGTGTTATCGATACCGCGCTTCCCGTGGCTCTCCCGCCAACCCTTTATGCGCGGCTCGGCGATCTGTTTCTGGCGTTCCTGCTTTTCGCGACAGGGGCTGCCATTTGGTATGGGCGGCGGCCGATGAAGCCGCGGGGCTGACGCAAAAGTTGTGTCCATATTAATTTTCCAAGGTTTTCAGCCATTTCTTCACGATTGTCCTTGGTGCAAGGAACGACTTAAAGTTGTATCCTGCGTGTGCCTGCCCTCTATAAAGGTTCCTTTGCGTGCAGCGAAAATTGCCAAATCCGATCGATGTTCATGTGGGCGGACGTGTCCGCATGCGCCGCATGCTGGTCGGCATGAGCCAGGAAAAGCTCGGTCTGGCGCTGGGTCTCACCTTTCAGCAGGTTCAGAAATACGAGAAGGGCACGAACCGCATCGGTGCGAGCCGCCTCTATCAGATCGGCCGCGTGCTGGGTGTCCCTATCGAATATTTTTTCGAAGGGCTGGAGCGCGACGAAGAATACCGCGACACAGATGAAGCCGCCGGGGCCGGTAATTTTGAAATCGACATTCTCTCCACTGCCGAGGGAATTCAGCTTAACAGCGCCTTTTTCGCGATCGGCGATCCGAAGCTTCGCCGGCGCCTTCTCGAGCTCGTCAAGGCATTGGCGGGAACGGCGGACAAAGCCGAAAACCCCGATTCCGCATTATCCTGACAATATTACGGTAAATCACATGGGGATATGCACTTATGTGCATGTCTTTTTGCGCTCGGCTGTTGACCCGGCATTGGATACTTGCAAAAACCAGAGCCGCCGAGAGGCGGTGAGGCGGAAATGTCGTCCCGCTCCGGCAAAAATAACAGGCGCCGGCCAGCGATTCCCGCAGCCGGACGCAAAACTCATCTCAGACCCATGAGGGAGAGCAACTTGGCTAGGTCAAATTTCCTGTTCACAAGCGAATCCGTTTCCGAGGGCCATCCCGACAAGGTGTGCGACAGGATTTCCGATGCTGTTGTCGATCTCTATCTGGCGGCCGATCCGTTCTCGCGCGTGGCCTGCGAAACGCTGACGACCACGAACAAGATCGTGCTCGCTGGCGAAGTGCGCGGCCCCGACACCATTACTAAAGAGCAGATCGAGGAGACGGCGCGCAATGCCGTCAAGGCGATCGGCTACGAACAGGAAGGGTTCCACTGGAAGACAGCGGATTGCGAAGTGCTGCTGCACGCGCAATCCGTCGACATCGCACAAGGCGTCGATGCCGCCGGTAACAAGGATGAAGGCGCGGGCGACCAGGGCATCATGTTCGGCTATGCCTGCACCGAGACGGATGTTTTGATGCCGTCGCCGATCTATTATGCGCACCGTATCCTGAAGCGCATGGCGGAAGATCGTCACTCCGGCAAGCATTCGGAATTCGAGCCCGATGCGAAAAGCCAGGTCACGATGAAATACGAGAACGGCAAGCCGGTCGGTGTGACCTCCGTCGTCGTCTCGACGCAGCACAAGGAAGGCGTCTCGCAGGAGGCTTTGCGTGAACTTGTTCGCGGCTCCGTGAAGGAGGTTCTGCCGGAAGGCTGGTTCCCGCCGGAAGAAGAATTCTATGTAAACCCCACCGGCAATTTCGTGATCGGCGGCCCGGATGGCGATGCCGGCCTCACCGGCCGCAAGATCATCGTCGACACCTATGGCGGCTGGGCGCCCCACGGCGGCGGCGCCTTTTCCGGCAAGGATCCGACGAAGGTCGACCGTTCGGCGGCCTATGCGTCGCGCTACCTCGCAAAAAATGTGGTCGCGGCGGGTCTGGCCGAGCGCTGCACACTCCAGCTTGCCTACGCCATCGGCGTGTCGAAGCCGCTTTCGATCTATGTCGATCTGCATGGCACCGGCAAGGTCGAGGAAGAAGCGGTCGAACGTGCCGTGGCCAAGTGCATGGACCTTTCCCCGCGCGGCATTCGCGAGCACCTGAAGCTCAACAGGCCGATCTATGAGCGCACCGCCGCTTACGGTCATTTTGGCCGCGAGCCGGATGCGGATGGCGGTTTCTCCTGGGAGAAAACGGACATTGCCGACAAGATCGCAGCCGAAATCCGCTGAGCCATTGCCGGTGCTCCAATGGGCGCATATGTGAGCGCGGACCGCGACATCTCTCGCCGTCATGTCTATGGACGGACCAAGGGCAAGTCGCTGAAACCGCGTCAGGCGAAATTGATGGAGACCCTCTTTCCGAGGGTCTCCATTTCGCTTGAGAAAAACCCGTCCGGAAAAGAAGACATCGATCCGCGCACCCTGTTCGACGATGTCGGCGAGGTCTGGCTCGAGATCGGCTTCGGCGGCGGCGAGCATCTCGCCCATCAGGCCTCGCTCAATCCGCGCGCCGGCATCATGGGCTGCGAACCTTTTCTCAATGGTGTCGCTAAACTCGTTTCCGAAATCGACGCGCGCGGCCTGTCCAATGTTCGCATCCTGAACGACGACGCGCGCTTCCTGCTGGAACGCCTCGCGCCCGCCTCGCTCACCCGCGTCTTTATCCTCTATCCCGACCCCTGGCCGAAGAAACGCCATAATAAGCGCCGCTTCGTGAACGGGGAAACGCTGGCCTGTCTCGCCTCCGCGCTTGCGCGGGGCGGCGAGCTTCGCTTTGCCAGCGACATTCCCGACTATATTGCCTGGACGCTCGCCCATGTGAGCCGTTTCAACCGGGAGAATGGCGAAACCCTCATCTGGACCGCCGAAAGCGCCGCCGACTGGGGTACGCCCTATGAAGACTGGCCGGGTACGCGCTACGAGGCAAAGGCGATCCGCGAGGGCCGCACACCCGCCTATCTGTCTTTTCGCCGTGCGTGACAGAAGCTCGCCGGGCGCAAGGCACAAACCCTTGCCCTCCGGTCCTAAAAGGCGCTATATAGGCACCAATCAAGTCAGCGACGCTCTCAGAGTGGGCTGTCTCCGGAAACGGGGGCCCGCTTTTTTTGTTTCCTGGGCTCCGCCGACGGAGCGGTTTGGGAGAAGCGGCCATTGGCCTCTCAAGGTCTCGACAGAAAGTCAGCCAGCGACACCGGCGATGCGCTCGATACGCAACTCGTCGCGCCGCCCGGCGTGCCGCGCCAGGTCTTCGAGCTTTTGCGCGGGCCTGCCGAAGGTATCGGCTTTGAACTCGTGCGTGTGCGCTTTGGTCTGCAGGACGGCCAGACATTGCAGATCATGGCCGAGCGCGCCGACGGCACCATGTCGGTCGAAGGCTGCGAGGAACTCTCGCGCACGCTGTCGGCCATACTCGACGTCGAGGATCCGATTCCCGGCGAATACAACCTCGAAGTATCGTCCGCCGGTATCGACCGGCCGCTGACGAGGCTGAAGGATTTCGACCGCTGGCAGGGCTTCGAGGCGAAGCTCGAACTGTCGCAGGCCGTCTCGGGCCGCAAGCGTTTTCGCGGCCTGCTGCAAGGGATCGAGGACGGCGACGTGCTGGTTGAGTGCGACATCGAAGGATTTTCGGAACCGCAGGTTCTCGGTCTGCCGTTCCATCAGTTGAGCGAGGCGAAGCTCATGATGAGCGACGGCCTCATAAGGGAAAGCCTCAAGAGACAGGGCGGGGTGAGCGAAAACCCCGATGCCCCCGACGGAGAATAGAGAATGGCACCGGCAGTAAGCGCCAACCGGCTTGAACTGTTGCAGATCGCGGATGCGGTCGCGCGCGAAAAATCGATCGACCGTGAAGTCGTCATCGATGCGATGGCGGAGGCGATCCAGAAGGCGGCGCGCTCGCGCTATGGCGCCGAAAACGAGATCCGTGCGCGGATCAATGCAACGACCGGCGAAATCCGTCTCGTCCGCCTCCTCGAGGTTGTCGATACGGTCGAAAACGATGCCGTGCAGATCGATCTGAAATCGGCGCAGCGCCGCAATCCGGCCGCCCAGCTCGGCGATCTCATCGAAGATGAACTGCCGCCTGTCGATTTCGGCCGCATCGCGGCGCAGACCGCCAAGCAGGTCATCGTGCAGAAAGTGCGCGATGCCGAACGCGAGCGCCAGTACGACGAATACAAGGATCGTATCGGCGAAGTCATCAACGGCATCGTCAAGCGCGTCGAATATGGCAACGTGATCGTCGATCTCGGCCGCGGCGAAGCCATCGTGCGCCGCGATGAATTGTTGCCGCGTGAAACCTTCCGCAACAGCGATCGTATTCGCGCCTACATCTACGATGTGCGCCGCGAGCAGCGCGGTCCGCAGATTTTCCTATCGCGCTCGCATCCCCAGTTCATGGCAAAGCTTTTCGCGCAGGAAGTGCCGGAAATCTACGACAGCATCATCGAGATCAGGGCCGTGGCCCGCGATCCGGGCAGCCGCGCGAAAATCGCCGTGCTGTCCAACGACTCGTCCATCGATCCCGTTGGCGCCTGCGTCGGTATGCGAGGGTCGCGCGTGCAGGCGGTCGTGAACGAGCTGCAGGGCGAAAAGATCGACATCATCCAGTGGTCGCCCGACGCGGCCACCTTCATCGTGAACGCACTTGCACCGGCGGAGGTCGTCAAGGTCGTGCTCGATGAAGACGCGCAGCGCATCGAAGTCGTCGTTCCCGACGATCAGTTGTCGCTCGCCATCGGCCGTCGCGGCCAGAACGTGCGTCTCGCCTCCCAGCTCACCGGCTGGGACATCGACATCCTGACCGAAGCCGAGGAAAGCGAACGCCGCCAGGCCGAGTTCCTCAGTCGCACCAATACCTTTGCGGAGGCCCTCGACGTCGATGAAATGATCGCGCAGTTGCTCGCCTCCGAAGGCTTCTCGACGATTGAGGAAGTCGCCTATGTCGAGCCCGACGAAATTGCCGGCATCGAAGGCTTCGACGAGGACACGGCGCAGGAAATCCAGAATCGCGCGCTCGAATATATCGAACGCCAGAACGCGGAGTTCGATGCGAAGCGCCGGGAATTGGGCGTGGCCGACGAAGTGGGCGAGGTGCCCGGCGTGACGCCGAAGATGCTCGTCGCTTTTGGCGAGAACGATGTGAAGTCGGTCGAGGATCTCGCCGGTTGTGCGAGCGACGATCTCGCCGGCTGGAACGAAACCGTGGATGGCGAGCGCAAACATCAGCAGGGCATTCTCGAAGGCTTCGACCTCTCCGCCGATGAAACGAACGACCTGATCATGCAGGCGCGGCTCATGGCGGGCTGGATCACTGAGGCCGATCTCGCCCCCGCCGTCGAGGATGTGGCAGAAGAGGATGGCGACGAGATTGGCGAAGAAGCTTGACGCGGACCCGGACGGACCGGCGCGCCGCTGCATCGTTTCGGGTGAAAGCGGTGGCAAGGACGGGCTGATCCGTTTCGTGCTCGACCCGCAAGGCCAGGTTGTGCCTGACCTGGCGCAAAAGCTCCCCGGACGGGGGTTCTGGGTGACGGGACGGCGCGAAACGGTTGAAAAAGCGGTTGCGAAGGGCCACTTCGCCAAGGCCGCCCAGGCTCAGGTGATCGCCGATCCGGGCCTCGCCGGCCTGGTCGAGCGGCTTCTCGCCCGCCGCGCCGCCGATGCGCTGGGGCTCGCCCGCAAGGCAGGTGCCCTGGAAACAGGGTTCGAGAAGGTGCTGACGGCCATTACGAGGGGTCGCGTCGCCTGCCTCATAGAAGCGCGCGACGGCGCGCAGGATGGGCGCCGCAAGCTCGAGCAACGCGCCCGGGTCATGAAAGAGCAAGGGATTCTGGCCGATGTGCCCGTGCTGAGCCCGCTCTGGGCCGATGAAATGGGTTTGGCATTGGGCCGTGGAAATGTGATACATGCAGCCCTGATCCAGGGACGCATGCAGGCGAAAGTCGTGGCGGATCTCGCCAGACTTGAGCGCTATGGGCGGAAGGACCGCCCGGAAAATGCCCGCGCGGGCTGACCGCGTAGGGCGCGAAGGGTAACGAAGGATACGAATGACCGACCAGGCCGATACAAGCGAACGGAAACCGAAAGCCGCGGGCGGGAAAACGCTGAGCCTCAAGCGGACGGTGGAATCTGGCCATGTGCGCCAGAATTTTTCGCATGGGCGCTCGAAATCGGTGGTCGTCGAAAAGAAGAAGAAGCGCACATTGAAGACGGCGGCGGATGCCGCGCCGGCGCCGAGTGAGGAAGCAGCAAAAAAGAAGGCCGCCCCGAAAGAGGCCCCCGCGCCTGTCGAGGCGAAATCCACCGCTGCTGCTGCCGCTCCCACGCCTGCCGCCGAGGGCAAGGCTGCGCCTGCGCCTGAAAAAAAATCAAGCCGGTCGCGCTCGGGCGTTGTGCTTCGCACACTGACCGAGGAAGAAAAGGCCGCCCGCGCTCAGGCGCTCGACAGCGCCCGCGATCGCGAGGCGGAAGACCGCCGCAAGGCGGAAGAAGAAGCAAAGCGCTTCGCCGAGGAAGACGCGCGCCGCGAGGCAGAGCGCGCCGCCGCCGCTGCCCGCTCGGCAGAGGAAGCGACCCGGCACAGCACCGATCAGCAGACCCGCAGCCGTGCAGCCGAGGACGCAAAGCGCCGTCTCGACGAAGAGGCACGCCCGGTTCCCGTCGCGCCGCGTCCGAGCGGCAAGGAACTGGCGGCGGAAGAAGCCGATGAGGAAGAAAAGCCCAAGCGCGGCGCCGGGCACACGCCAGCGAAGCCGCCGGTCGCGCGCCGCACCGAGGAACGCCGCCGCGGCAAGCTCACCATCACCAAGGCATTCGAAGACGACAGTGGCCGCCAGCGGTCCCTCGCCTCGATGCGCCGCCGCGTCGAGCGCGAGCGCAAGAAGCACATGGGCGTGCAGGAAGCGCCGCAGAAGATCATCCGTGAAGTCGTCATCCCGGAGATCATTACCATTCAGGAACTCGCCAACCGCATGGCGGAGCGCAGCGTCGATGTGATGAAGATCCTGATGAAGCAGGGCATCATGCTGACGGTCACCGACGTGATCGACAGCGACACGGCCCAGCTCGTCGCCGAGGAACTCGGACACACGGTGAAGCGCGTTGCGGAATCGGACGTCGAGGAAGGTCTTGTCGGCGAAGACGATGCCGCGGAGACGAAGAAACCTCGCGCGCCCGTCGTCACTGTCATGGGCCATGTCGACCACGGCAAGACCTCGCTTCTCGACGCGCTCCGCAAAACGGATGTCGTGACTGGCGAAGCGGGCGGCATCACGCAGCATATCGGCGCCTATCAGGTGAACTTGAGTTCCGGCGAACGGATCACCTTCCTCGATACGCCAGGCCATGCCGCCTTCACCTCGATGCGCGCGCGCGGCGCCAGGGTAACCGACATCGTTGTGCTTGTTGTCGCGGCGGATGACGGCGTCATGCCGCAGACCGTTGAGGCCATCAATCACGCGAAAGCGGCCGGCGTACCGATGATCGTTGCCATCAACAAGATGGATAAACCCGAAGCCGATCCAAGCCGCGTCAAAAACGAACTTTTGCAGCATGAAGTCGTGGTCGAGGATTTCGGCGGCGACGTCCTGGCCGTGCCGATCTCGGCGAAGACGGGCGAGGGGCTCGACAAGCTGGAGGAAACGATCCTCCTGCAAGCCGAATTGCTCGACATCGCCGCCAATCCCGACCGTGCCGCCGAAGGCATCGTCGTCGAAGCGAAGCTCGATCGCGGACGCGGCCCCGTGGGCACGGTGCTCGTGCAGCGCGGTACGCTCAATGTCGGCGACATCATCGTCGCCGGCGCGGAATGGGGCCGTGTGCGCGCACTCATCAACGATCGCGGGGAAAATGTACCTTCGGCCGGACCGTCCGTGCCGGTGGAAGTGCTCGGTCTCGGCGGTGCGCCGGAAGCGGGCGATGTGATGAGCGTTGTCGACGGCGAAGGCCGCGCCCGCGAAATTACCGACTACCGTCAGCGTCTCCAGCGCGACAAGCGCGTCGGCACCGGCGGCCGCGCCTCGCTCGACCAGATGCTGTCCCAGTTGAAGGAACACGACCGCAAGGAACTACCGATCATCGTCAAGGCGGACGTCCATGGTTCGGCGGAGGCGATCGTGCAGGCGCTCGAAAAGCTCGGTACCGACGAAGTCACGGCCCGCGTCATTCATGTCGGCGCCGGCGGTGTCACGGAATCGGATGTGACGCTCGCAACCGCGTCCAATGCGCCGATCATCGGCTTCAATGTTCGCGCCAATGTGCAGGCGCGAGACGCCGCGCGTCAGGCCGGTATCGAGATTCGCTACTACTCGGTCATCTACGACCTGGTGGACGATATCAAGGCGGCGCTCTCCGGCATGCTGTCGCCGGAACTGCGCGAAACCTTCCTCGGCAATGCCGAGATCGTGGAAGTGTTCAACATCTCCAAGGTCGGCAAGGTCTCGGGCTGCCGCGTCACCGAAGGCGTGGTGCGCCGCGGTTCCCATGTCCGCCTCATTCGCGACGATGTTGTGATCCACGAAGGCAAGCTCTCTACCTTGAAGCGCTTCAAGGATGAGGTGAAGGAAGTGCAGTCGGGTCAGGAATGCGGCATGGCCTTCGAGGGCTATCAGGACATGCGCAAAGGCGATGTCATCGAATGTTTCGACATCGAGGTGGTGACGCGCAGCCTCGCCTGATTTGAAACACCGCCTCGCCCCTTTGCGGGAGAGGGCGAACGGCGCAAAGCCGCTCGGGTGGGGGTCTGGCGGACTGAAGGCGCAATATCCATGCAGAAGAGACCGAAAACAAAAACGGGCCGCTCAGGCGCCCCGAGCCAGCGCCAGCTTCGGGCGGGCGAGCTTGTGCGCCGGGCGCTTGCCGACGTCGTTTCGCGCGGCACCATTCAAGATCCCGAACTGCTCGAGCGCAGCTTCTCGATCACGGAAGTTCGCATGAGCCCGGACTTGCGCCATGCAACCTGCTTTGTCGCACCGCTCGGTCATGGCGACGCTGCCGCCCTCGCGGACGCGCTGACGCGCGTGCGGGCCTATCTGCGCGGTCAACTCACGAAGGAAGTGACGTTCAAATACATGCCCGATCTTACCTTCGAGCCGGACACTTCATTCGACTATGCCGAGACGATCGACCGGCTTCTGCACAAGCCTGAAGTCATCCGCGACCTCTCCCAAACCGGCGAAGACGAGGATTGAGCCCATGTCGCGCCGCAAAAAAGGCGAGGCGGTTTCCGGCTGGGTGGTGGTGGACAAGCCGAGCGGCCCGACCTCGTCGGATGTCGTGAACAAGGTGCGCCGCCTCTTCAACGCGCAAAAGGCCGGCCATGCCGGCACCCTCGATCCGCTTGCGACCGGCATTCTGCCGGTGGCGCTGGGTGAGGCGACAAAGACCGTCCCCTTCGTGATCGACGCCACCAAATCCTACCGCTTCACGATCCGCTTCGGCCTTGCCACCGCGACCGGCGATGCCGAGGGCGAGGTGACGGCGCGGAGCCCCCACCGCCCTTCGGATGGTGAAATCGAGGCGGCATTCGCCGGTTTCCGGGGCCTTATAGAACA
>TARA_R110002110_G_scaffold161212_8_pt1 | contig 10873 bp, 10 predicted proteins | sample TARA_R110002110 | Tara Oceans TARA_R110002110 (sample SAMEA4397330) | marine metagenome | biome: Polar Biome; feature: [SRF] surface water layer (ENVO:00010504); material: water (ENVO:00002006), including particulate matter (ENVO:01000060) such as... | depth 5 m
ACCATTGCTGCTCATCTCGCTCAAGGCTGGTGGCACCGGACTCAACCTCACCGCCGCATCACAGGTCATCCATTACGACCGGTGGTGGAACCCGGCCGTCGAAGATCAAGCCACCGACCGCGCGTGGCGACTCGGACAGGAACGCACTGTCAACGTCCACAAACTCGTCTGTGAAGGCACGGTCGAAGAACGCATCGGTCAGGTGATCGACGACAAACGCAAGCTCGCCGATGCCGTCGTCGGTACCGGCGAAGCGTGGCTCTCGGAACTCTCGACCAACGACCTGCGCGACCTCGTCGTGCTCGAGCAGGACAGCTGACATGACTCGCCCCCGTAAGCCCTTCGGCTCTTCACAACCTGGGCGCCTTCCATCAACGATGGTCAAGGTCCTCGCCGCCGAGATGAGCGACCCATCGCGTCATCGCAAAGGCAAGCAGTACGCAAACGACGGCTCGATCCTCGATATCATCATCGAGCCCGGCATCGTGACTTGCGAGATCCAAGGGTCACGGTCGATGCCCTATGTGGCCTCGATCGAGGTGCTTCCCGGAAGCGGGATGCCGCTCCGTCGCGACCTGACCTGCTCGTGCTCCTGCCCCGACGACGACAACTGGAGCGGGCACGCCTGCAAGCACGTCGTCGCCGCGCTGTACACGCTCAGCAACGAGTTCCTGATCGAACCCGAACTGCTCGACGTGTGGCGCAACAGCCGCCAAGGAACAGACACGGCCGACAAAGAGCGCACCGATCTGTTGTTCCACAACAGTGACTCCGACCACGACAGCGATCACGACCGCGACGACGAAGAAGATGATGATGACGACGATCTTGATCCCGACGCGGCACGCGGCACGCGCCGCCATCTGTCGATCGTCCGCGACATCGATGACGATGGACCTGCACCGCTCCCGCCCTCGGTGTTCGAGGATCCGCTGAAGCTCGTGTTGCGTCTGCAGCCCGGCACCGAACTGCCAGACATCCCGCAGCTCGAACGGGCCGACCTCCGCGCCCCGCGTGACCGCGACCTCGCCACCTCGCTCCGCGACGCACTCGCACACGTGCGCGTCGACTGGAACTGACGGGTCAGCTCTTCGGGTTCTCGGCGGCGAGGCGCAAGACCTCGTCTTCGTGGAACGCGCCGATCCAGCCGGTGATCGGGGTGCCGTCGGCCTGGAGCATGTCGGCGGTGGGCTATGAGGTCACGCCGATTGCCTGCCACGAGATGAACGATTCGCCCCAGAGCATGTCGAAGGTCGTGCCGACCTTGTTGTCGTCGTTCAAGTTGTCGACGATGAGGTCGGGAGCAAGTTCGGCACCCCAGCCGGTTGCAGGAACGTTTCGAAGTCACCCCCACCGACTGATCTGACGATCTCAGACGTGCCGAAAACGAAAGAAGACCCCGCCCGAAGGCGGGGTCTTCTTCAGTTTTTCAGTAGTGCTTGATCGTCAGATCAGTCGGTTGTGTCGCACGGGCCGTCGTCCACTACGGCGAACGAAGCTTGGCCAGCGGGGACAGCCGCCGCGTAGTTGCTGTCGCCGACCTCGCCTACCTGGTCTGAGCCTGAGCCAGCTGCGGTGAACACAAACTTGTCCTCGTCCGGTGCGTCCTTCAAGTACTCGGGGGAGAGACCGAGGAGGTCGTTGGAATCACCGTTGGCGGCAACGTTGGTCACGACCTGAGCCGGATCTTCCTGGTTCTGGGCGTAGAAAGCCTCGATGGCTGTGTCGAGCGTCCGCTGCTCAACTGAGCAGGCATTCTCTTGGCCCTTGTCGGTGATACCACGGACTGCGAAGACCGTGACGGTGGCGAGGATGCCGAGGATGACGATGACGATGAGCAGTTCGACGAGGGTGAAACCCTTGTCCTGATTGTTTTCCATTGTTCTGCGTTCCTTCCGCTGTTATGGAGATGTTTAATTATGTTCTTGTGGCACCCCGTGAGTTCCATCTCCCGTTGCGCAATAAAGTCTTCGGCGCACCACGGAGATCCTTGAGAATAAATCTGAAACAAATTCGCTGCCCGCGGTTTTGCGGCCGCTGTACGTGCTCTGCCGAGCGTCCCCGATTTCTCAAGACCGTCGGCGCTCATACCGATATGTTTGTAGACGCATCGCAGCGGCTGATGCCCACATCGCACCCCACCAGGACGGCCACATGTTTGGCAAGACCAGAGACATCCTCGGCTCGAACGCAACGGGTCCGACGATCGACGACTTTTTCGGCGACGAAGCAGCCGCCGACCACAACACACAGCTCGGCACGCTGCGCGACCGTATGGGCCAGGCCGAACAGCAGATCCACAGCCAGTTTACGTCAATGGCGACTTATGCCCAGATTGCGCAAGAGCAAATCGAACTGGTGCGAGCCGAATCGAAGTCAGAGACTGTGCGGGCCGAAAGTCGGCTCACCCAGTTGATCGAGCGTGAGCGCACCGACCGCATGTCAGCCACCGGCGACGCGCCAGGCGTCGGCGGCTTGCCGACCGACATCGATGCCCGTCTCAACATGCTTGAGGAAGCTGTCGAAGTCATCAAGGTCGGCATCAGCGACTGTTTGATCCGGCAAACGGCACTGGCTGATGCCATTACCTCGCAGTTCGAACCCCAGCCCAACAGCTCAGCACCGCAGACATTGCCGCCGCCCACGATCAACAGCCCCATCGGCGGGCTTGCGTTACCCGGCTGAACAACCCGTTCAACAAGAGCTGAACACCGTCGAAGGCCCCGCCTCAAGCGGGGCCTTCGACGTCTTCCGAGTGTCCTGTTCTCACGGTCCGCTGAGGATCGGTTGGTTCGAGGTCAAGGAAGCATGAACCCGCGCACACCAGCACGTCAGGTGGGGATCAGATCTTCTCTTCTTCTTCTCAGGCCGCTGAGGATCGGTTGGTTCGAGGTCAAGGAAGCATGAACCCGAGTTGCCCTCCGGCAACGAGCGGTGAGGGCTGACGCAGAGATCGGGCCAACCGATCCTCAGCGGACGATTTCCATGCGCATGCCTTCAGAGTCCCAGACGGGGTCGAGGGGCATGCGGGAAATCGCACGGCCGGAACCACGTCGAGCAGTCCACAGCATCGCCGCCACTTGCAGCATGTGGACCGGCGCTGCGCCCGCCGGCGGCACGCGAGTGATCACGTCGTCGACGCCAGGGAGCTGTGTTCGGATAAGTTCCAGACGCTCGAGCCGACCCTCTTCGTGGTACGGCGAGGTCTTCAACGGCTCCTCATTATTCATCTGCGTAAATGAGACGTCGGGGTTGGCCGAGAACCAGCTGCGTGCGTGAAACGGTTGGATTTCACGCTCGGCTTCTTTCAGCCAGCGCAGGCGACGGAGATCGTGGCGCGTCATCCATGGCTCCATTTCGGCTGCTTGTGCAGGCGACTCGGCGCGTATCGCCGCGCGGCTCGGAACACCGTTGATGCCGACTGACCGTGGCCAACCAACGAACGCTCGTGCTTCGAGTTCGGCCGGCCGGAACCTGCCGTTGGGCGTTTCGTTGAGGCCGATCGGGATGTTGATCCCGGCAGCTTCGAACCTCGGTCGATAGTCGAGCACCTCGAACAGGCGAGGCACGACAAACGCTTCCTCAGCCGAGATGGTGATCCCTGCCAGACGGGCTGGCAAAACCAGCCAGCCGCCAGGGCATGGCGTGACACCAGCAAGGTTCTTGTAGGGGAGTTTCCTGACGACCATCGGGCTCTCGGTTGCGATCGGTGACGGAGTGTCAGGCTGGAACGCCCTGCTGGGCGCCTTCGTACGTACCCGAACCCGATGAGCCGGCCTGGCCGGTGGCCTTAGTTGCCTGGGCCTGCAGCTGCGCACGTGCGGTGGCAAGCTGCGCCTGAACCTCCTTCGGGTACTGGCTGGATTCGAGCGCCGTCTCGATCGAGATGAGGCCAGCAGCAACGAGGCGTGCGAGGTCCATCTCGATCGTCTGCATGCCTTCGGCACCGCCGGTCGAGATCATGTTGCGCATCTGGCGTGATTTGCCCTCACGGACAAGGTTCCTAATGGCTTCGTTGGCAATCATGATCTCGTAGCCAGCCACACGGCCACCGCCGATGGCCGGGAGGAGTCGCTGGGAGATGACGCCCATCAACGCACCGGCGAGCATGATCTGAATCTGGTCACGGCGTTCGGCCGGGAACACGTCGACAATGCGGTCGAGCGCTTGCGCCGCGTCGTTAGTGTGCAGCGTCGCGAACACGAGGTGGCCAGTTTCTGCAAGCGACAGGGAGATCTCCATCGACTCGAGGTCGCGCATCTCGCCGAGCAGGATGACGTCCGGGTCTTCACGGAGTGCGCTCTTCAGGCCCGCACCGAAAGTTTCGACGTCGGTGCCGACTTCGCGCTGGTTAACCATTGCCATCTTGTGATGGTGCAGATACTCCACCGGGTCTTCGATGGTAAGGATGTGGAGCGGCTTGGTCTCGTTGATGCGGTCGACCATTGCAGCCAACGTCGTTGACTTGCCGGAGCCGGTCGGGCCCACGACGAGCACGATGCCGTAGGGCTTGTTGAGCAACGTCAAGCACGCCGGTGGAGCACCGAGCTCTTCGAGCGATCGAACGCGGAACGGCACGACACGCAATGCCAGCGCGTATGTAGCGCGCTGGCTGAAAGCGTTGGCGCGGAACCGACCCATGCCAGGCACACCGAATGAAAAGTCGACTTGTTTCTCTTTCTCAAGCTCGGCCTTCTGGCGATCGTCGAGTAGTGAAAAAATCATTCGATCGATCTCTTCGCTGGTGAGCACCGGCACGTTCTCGAAGCCAACGAGCACGCCGTCGCGGCGTACCGTGGCGGGCCGGCCGACGGTGAGGTGGAGGTCGGATGCGCCTGAGTTGACGGTCGCATGAAGCAGCGACATGAGCATCGGGTCTGGTTCGGACATGGTTCGCTATTCTCCCGCTGGGGCCATCGCTGGCCGCTGGTGGTGAGTTGAAATGATCTGGCAAATGGTCTGGCCAATAATCAGGCCAATAATCAGGCTGGAAAGGTCTTGATGAGTCTTGGAGTACTGCTTCCGATTGCAGCCCTGATGGGTTTGCTCATCGGATCGTTCTTGACCGTGGTTGCTGAACGCGTGCCGCAGGGCGGCTCGGTGGTTGCACCGCCGAGCCGATGCGGCAACTGCAGTCTGCGCCTCGGACCGCTCGACCTCGTCCCGGTTGTCAGTTGGCTGGCGTTGCGCGGTAAATGTCGGCGGTGCAAAACCAAAATCGGCGTCGAGCCGCTCGTCTTGGAGCTCGCGACTGCCACGCTGTTCGTGATCTTCGCGCTCAAGTTCCGTGACGATGCGGTGCTTCCGGCGTTCTGCATTTTGGCAGCGACGTTGGTCGTGCAGAGCTGGATCGATCTGAACACCCAGACATTGCCCCGACCAATCACCCTGTGGGGTACCGGCCTCGGTGCGATTGCACTGGCCGTTGCGGCGGTGATCAATAGTGAGCCTGAGCGCATTTGGATGGCGGCGCTCGGTGCCGGCATCGCCCTGGCGCTGATCGGTGGGATCTATTGGGGCAGCAGCCTCTACTACGGCAGTCCGCAGGGCATGGGGTGGGGTGACGTCGTGCTGTCGCCGCTGCTCGGCATGTACCTCGGCTACCTCAATCCGGGCGTCGTGCCGCCCGGAATGTTCTTCGGATTCATCCTTGGTGCAGTAGTCGGTATCGGCGCGATGATCGGCGGCAAAGCGGGCAAGCAGACGGCACTGCCGTTCGGGCCCTTCTTGGCTCTCGGCACCGTTATAGCGGTGTTCATCGGACAACATTTCGTGGATCTCGTTCTTGCTCGCTGACCCGGGCGACCGGGTCAGCCCTTTTCCTTGATGCCACCGAGAACGCCATACATGGCAGACACGAGGGCGATGGCGACGAATCCAACGATCACGCCGACGAACACGATCATGATCGGTTCGAACATCGTCGTAAACTTCTTGATGCGGCTCTCGAGCTCACGGTCGAAATAGATCGATGCAACATGGAGCTGTTCATCCAACGTACCGGTCTCTTCGCCGACCTTGAACATCTGCTTGGCAGCGCCAGGGAACAGTTCGGTATCAATGAGCGGCTGGGAGAAGCCCTTGCCTTCGAGCATCTGGGCACGAGCGACTTCGAGGCGTTCCTTGTACACCGCGTTACTGGTGGCGTCGGTCGTCGTTTTCAGCCCTTCAGGCAGCGGCACACCGGCACGCACCATGGCGCCAAGAATGCGGCAGAACCGTTCGAGGATTGCGTAGTCGACGATGCCCGAGATAATCGGGATTTTCAAGACGAGCCGGTCGCGGAGCTGGTGGCCCCTCTCGGTCTTGACGAAGAACAGGAGAATTGCGAACTGGACGATGAAGAAGGCGACCGTCACGAACCACAGGTCGGTAAAGAACCGTGAGACGAACAACATCATCCGAGTCGGGAGCGGCAAGTCGGCGCCGAGCTCTTCGAAAAGCGGCTTGAACTGCGGAAGCACGTAACCGGCGAGCACGAGGACCGTGCCGAATGCCATGACCATGACAACCATCGGGTACGACAGTGCAGACACAACTTTGGCCCTGGTGTCGATCTCACGCTCGAGATAGCCGGCAAGTGCTTCAAGCGACTCATCGAGCTTGCCCGTCAACTCGGCAGCCTGGAGAATGCCGACGTAGTACTCGGGAAAAACTTCGGGATGATTGTTGGCGGCGACCGAAAGCAGACCGCCGTTGCGGAGCTCGTCGATGATCTTGCCGAGTGCACGGCGCAGGGCAACGTCTTCGCTCTCGTCACCGATGGTGAGCAGTGCGTCGGTCAACGGGATGCCGGCCTTCACGAACACAGCGAGCTGACGCGTGAAGTGCATCAACTCCTTCTTCTTGACTTTCTCCGCCGTGAGCTCGAAGTCGAGCATCCCGCGACGCTCTTCGATCTTTGTGGGAAACAGGTTCTGATCGACGAGGATCGAGCGCGCTGCACCAATCGTGTTGGCCTTGGTCACGCCTTCGACGGCGGCGCCCTGGGCGTCAATTGCGGCGTATGCAAACTTTGGCATTTCAGTTTCTCTACTGACTCTTATGCATCATGGGCCAGGTCAGTGAGCGAACAGAGTTCGCACAACTTCCTGGATAGTGGTGACATCGTCTTCGACGTTCTGCATTGCTTCTCGGAGCATTGTCCGCATACCTTGAGCAACTGCCAGACGGCGAAGCTCTTCGGTGGTTGCCCAACCAACGATCAGGCGGCGGATCTCGGGGGTGATCTTGAGAAGTTCGTAAATGCCAACGCGGTCGCGGTAGCCGGTGCCTGAGCAGTAGCTGCAACCGGCGCCATGGAAGAACTGGGTCTTTTCGGAACCACCAGAATGCTGACGGAACACCGCAAGCTCTTCGGCACCCGGCGTGTAGGGCTCACGACAGTTATCGCACATCTTGCGCAGCAGTCGCTGGGAAACCACACCGACCACCGATGAAGCAACGAGGAATGCCTCGATGCCCATGTCGAGGAGGCGGTGCAGTGCAGCAACGGCGTCAGTGCCGTGCAGCGAAGACAAAACAAAGTGACCGGTGAGGGCCGACTGGATGGCGATACGAGCGGTGTCGGCGTCACGAATCTCACCCACGAGGATGACGTCGGGATCCTGTCGGAGCAGGGCCTTGAGGGCCGTGGCGAAGGTCAGCCCTGCCTTGGGGTTGGTCTGTACCTGGTTGATACCGGGGAACACGTACTCGACGGGGTCTTCGACCGTGGTGACGTTCTTGCCGGTGTCATTGATCTCGAGCAGGGTGGCGTACAGCGTGGTGGTCTTGCCGGCACCGGTCGGACCGGCACAGATGACCATGCCAAACGGTGCGTGCACCAGCTTGGCGTACTCTTTGTATGTCTCTTTCGGCATACCGAGTTCGCCCAAACCGACCATCGACTTCGACTTGTCGAGAATACGCATGACGATCTTCTCGCCAAACACCGTTGACACGGAAGCGACACGGACGTCGATTTCTCTGCCATCGACCTTCGTTGAGAACTGACCATCCTGCGGTGCACGTTTCTCGACAATGTTCATCTCAGACATGATTTTCAGACGAGAGATCAGTGCGTTGTGGGCCGACAGCGGGAGGCTGAAGGCTTCGAGAAGGTGACCGTCAACACGGAAGCGAATGCGCAGCCGCTCGTCGAGGGGCTCGATATGAATGTCAGACGCACGGTCGCGGAGCGCTTGGCTCACGATGCGGGCAACGAGCTGGACAACGGGTGCTTGGTCGTCCAAGCTCACCTGGGCGATGGTCTCGGCTTCTTGTCGCTGCGCGTCTTCGGTGTTGAACGTGCCGAGAATGTGATCGAGGTCCGCCGTCGAGCGGTACATCTGCTCGATCATTGCGGTGACCGTGGCGTAGTCGGATGCTTTCCACACGAACCTCTGTCCGGTGGCGCTCTCGACGAGTTGGCGACGCGCTGGCGAAGGGTCAGCGGCGTACAAGACGATCGAACCGTTTTCCTCAGAAACCGGCATCACCTTATGGGTACGAGCAATTTTCTCGGCGACCTTGACAACGAGTTCTTCGTCGATCGCTCCTGGGTTGCTGTCACCGACCGCCACCTGACAGGCGGCACCAATCGCTTGGCTGAGTTGGCTGCGGCTGACACCAGCCTTGGTCAAGAGCGAGTTGCTGAACACCAGCAAGTCGCCATTGGATTCCTGGAGCGTGGCTGCGAGCTTCTCTGAATCGAGGTGGCCGGCCTGCACGAGTGCCTGGCCGGTCGCCACGCATTGTTCGGCAGCAGCGCCGACTTTTAGTGGTTCAGCAACTGCAATGCCTCCACCCGGTACGGGGGCGGCCTCATCGTGCTTTGGTTTACGCAGGGCCATCAATCAGCCTTCGTCGTTCATCGCCGGGCGTTCGCGGGCGGGGCGAACGAGACCATGGGATCAGATCTCGGCCCGCCATTAGCGAGGACGAGTGGTTGGGTCAGCGGTGCCATCTGGAACTCGGTGGAGTAATCCACCGCTGGTGCTTGTTCGGTCGGTGCTGGCGGTTCGGATGCCACGCCGTATCCGCCGACAACTGCACGTACGTTCTTCGAGCCATCGACACGGACGAACTGGCTGGGATCGAGATCGATGAGTGCTCGTTCGACCTCTTCGAGCCGCTCGAGCTGCACCGCTGTTTCGGTGTCCATTGACTGGTCTTGCAACTGTGTCTCGACTTCGGTGAGGCGCATCGTGGTCTTGTCGGTGGTATCGCCCATCAACACCTGGAAACGTTCCATTTCAATCCGGACCAATTCAGCTTCGCCAGCGACGCTTCGGACTCGGTCTTTGAGCTCGTCGATTGCCTCGGCGTCGACGTCCAGCAAGGCCTTGGCCATAGCGTTCAACTTGTCGTCGTACATTCCGAAACGGCCATCACTGCTCGCAATGCGGTTGTTGAGAACAGTGATCGACTCATCGAGACCGACGCTCACACGCCCGACGTATGCATCGATGTCAGCAATGCGCTGGCCGACTTCATGGTTGATTCGAGCCTCGGTCGCCGTGACACGGCCGTTGACGCGCTCCTCAACCTCCTCAACCTGCTGAGCAATCACGGCACGGACCTCGGCGTCACCCATGCTGGCCTCAGCCAATACTGCGTCGATGCGACGCTCGGAGCGGCTGACTCGCTCTTCAACGTTTTGGTTGATGCCGCTCAGGGACGAGTCGACCCGTTCGGTCAGCGACGTCGTGACTTCAACGACGTGCGACACCATGCGAGCTGCTTGGCTGTCGAACTGTTCGAGGCTCGCTCGGAGGCTCTTGAGGTCGCGCTCGACTTCGTCTTGGCGGCTCACCGTCGGCCGAATTGCCGGCGCCATTGCCGCTTCGACCATGGTCGGCAGGCTCGACTGGACCTCCTGCACAACTCGGGCGATCCGATCATCGGCGTCTTGCTGGCGACGGCGAGCATCAGCCTCAGTGGTGTCTATGCGACGGTTGACTTCGGCCAGCTGCTGAAGCGTCTCTTCGCTTGCGGTGCCACTGCCGCCCTTCTGGATCATGGTGGCGAGTACCTGCACCTGTTCGGTGAGAAGCGTGCGTCCCGTTTGCTCCTGCTTGAGCTGATCACGGAGGCCGTCGAAACCAGCGCGGACGCTGTCCGCAAATTGATTCAGGGTCGTCTGGACGGCGTCACGGATCGCAAGATTCGATTCAGAATTGTCCATAGTCATGTATTGCGTTCCTTCAACTTTGGTCGGCTAGACGGCGGAACTCGTCTACAGGATGTATCGACCGCTTCCGAGTTGGCTTGAGGAGTTCCTGAGACAAGTTTGACCAACGAATTTCTCAGCGCAGGGAACAACCACCCTGTTCAGAGCCCTCGCCACGACGCGGCCGAGGTCAATGGACATGCGGTGTACGGCTACCGTGTCGTCATGCGCGTTCACCTCGTCGATGGCACCTACGAGTTATTTCGTCAGCACTTCGGATCAGCGTCGCGCCACGGCAACGGACACCCCTTTGCTGCAGCGGCTGGCGTCGTTGCTTCAACACTGGCCCTCGTCGAAGACGGCGCCACGCACGTCGCCGTCGCCTCTGATCACACAATCGAGAGCTTCCGAAACGGCCTTTACGCCGGTTACAAAACCGGTGAGGGAATGGACCCCGGGATCACCTTGCAAATTCCAGTCGTCGAACGTGCCTTGGTCGCGGCCGGATTCACGGTCTGGCCAATGGTCACCCATGAGGCCGACGACGCGCTTGGTGCAGCTGCTGCCGTGGCAAATATCGACGAACGGGTCGAACAGGTCTGGATCGTCACGGCCGACAAAGACCTCGGTCAATGCGTCATCGGCGACCGCGTCGTCCAGTTCGACCGCCGCAATCGCGAGATCGTCAACGAAGCGGGTGTTATCGAGAAGTTCGGCGTC
>TARA_R110002110_G_C13466719_1_pt1 | contig 10872 bp, 3 predicted proteins | sample TARA_R110002110 | Tara Oceans TARA_R110002110 (sample SAMEA4397330) | marine metagenome | biome: Polar Biome; feature: [SRF] surface water layer (ENVO:00010504); material: water (ENVO:00002006), including particulate matter (ENVO:01000060) such as... | depth 5 m
CCTGCACCGCCGTTTAACGTGTCTTGGCCGGTGCCACCGATGATAATGTCATTACCTTCCAACCCATTAATCGTATCGTGCCCACCAAGACCATTAATAACATCATTACCGGGAGTACCATTAATAGTGTTGCTGCTATTAGTGCCATCGATAACGTTATCTGTACTTGTACTATTTACTGTAAAGGTAAAAGTATCATTAGCACTGGTAGCTTCATTATCAGTCGCAATCACTGTAATGTCATAGGTTCCAACATCTGTCGCACCAGGTATTCCACTGAATGTTTGCGTAAAAACATCAAATAATAGCCATGAAGGCAAGACTGATCCGCTACTCAGTCTGGCTGAGAAAGTTAACTGATCGCCATGAATATTGTCATCATCACCAAAGCTATTATCAGGAACACTGAAACTGAATGCTTCTTCTTGATCAGTATTTTGGTCGAGCAAGGAATTTTGTAATACAGGCGCATCATTGGTGTTTTCAACAATAAACCTAAAAACATCACTCACGCTTGCACCAGCATTATCCGTTGTGGTGACTTCGACCTCCAAATCACCTACATTATCGTTCTCAGCAAGCCCACTAAATGTTTTGGTTTGTTCATCAAATGACAACCAAGTGGGTAGCTGATCCCCATTAGCTAATGTCGCCGTAAAACTAAGCGGCTCGTTTGAATCTGAGTCAATAAACGCATCAGCTGCAATGACATAACTAAACGGGGCATCTTCATCAACGATTTGATTATCAAGTCCCGTATTAATGCCAGGTGCAAGGTTGATCGTGTTGCCTTGTATCAAGCCTTCAATATCAGTTCCAGTAAGCCTCAGTAGATTGTTGTCAGTAAAAATAAATTGTTCGATATGGGACTCGGGATCGTCAAACCAGTCTGTAAAGGTAATCGTCTGGTTATTGTTAAAATTTAGTAGTAGGTCATCGCCTGATTGACTGACAGCTAGATCTGTAACCGATAAATCGGTACCAAAAATAACGTTATCAGTACCACCTATATCCGCAATGATATCGTCACCATCGTTTGCATTAATGATGTAGTTATCATCACCGGGACCGCCCTCTAGTTCATCATCACCACTATTACCAATAAGGATATCGCTACCTTCCCCACCGTCTAAAGTATCATCGCCTTGTCCACCATCAAGCGTATCATTACCTTGTCCACCATCAAGCGTATCATTACCACCAAATCCATTTATCCTGTCAGTAATCTGTGTTCCAAATAGATGATCATCTCCATCTGTACCATCAAAATCAAAACCTAGATCTAAAACGTCCTGATAGGTCAGCGTAAAACTGTCATTAAAGGTTATGCGTTCAAAAAGTCCTTCAACAGTTGATAAATTATTTGTATTTACATCCGTAAAATGAAGCTCAATAAATCCATCATCTATATCAACAATTAAAGAACCTCTCCTTATCCTGATGCCACTTAAACCTATAGTATTTCCTGTATATATATCAAAGGAATTATTAGAACCCCCTCCATTATAACCCGGCATCGTAAGAATAAATCGGCCATTGATTACACGGGTAACGGGCCTAGAGTTAGAACCTATATTAATATTATTACTACTACTACTTGAAGATCTAATGGTAGCTCTACGTACAACAGAAGTTCTGCTGCTATCAAAATTTATTGTATTATTACCTCTGCCCGTATTTAAAAATACATTTTTTATAGGACCTAAATTTATCGTGTCATCTCCATCGAGAGTAACAACAGAAAGATCTTTCTGAATAACATCAATAATATCGTCGCCAGCCGTGCCTAATATCTCAACTTCATTTCGAAAATCTTTTCCATAAATGAGAAAACTATCTCCATCACCGTATTCACCTTCTGCACCGACTAGTAAATCATCAAAACCATCTCCATTAACATCACCAACGGAGCTTACTGAAGCACCACTGTAATCGTAAGTGTTAGCGCCAAATAATTTAAAGCCGTTAGAACCATCTATTAATGAAGTATCAAATATAGGCGAGAACCCATCAGACTTGCCAAAGACAACATAACTTGCTCCAGCATCATAAATATTTAGTGGATCATGTCTGGGAGCGCCGATAATTAAATCATCAAAACCATCTCCATTTATATCGCCAGCAAAATCAACTGAGGATCCACTTATGTCTTCTTCATTTTCGCCATCAACACGAAAACCATTTGTTCCGTCTAAGGTACTAATATCGATTGCTGCACCAAAATCGTCACTACCAAAGACAACATAGCTTACGCCGGAGTTATCATTAGCATAGGCATCACCAATGATGACATCATTAATACCGTCTCCATTTATATCCCCTGCGCCACCAATTATTAAAGCATCTTCACTATAACTATAACCAAAACCAGTAATGCGCAAACCCGTAGTTTGATCAAGTGAGCTTAAGGTAATCGTATCTGAAAAACCTGTGTTTTTACCATAAACGATATAGGCTTCCACTGAGTCCTGCCCACTGACTGTTACTATAATGTCATCAAAACCATCACTGTTTATATCACCAAGATTATTGACATTCATGTCGCTACTTTCATTTTCTGGGCCAGTAATGCGGATACCATCACTAGAGTTGAAAGTGCTCAGATCTAAGCTCGCATTAAATCCACTAGATTTACCAAAAACAACATAGCTTTCGCCAGGTGTATCAGAAAGACCTGGCGCAGAAAAGATAAGGTCATCAAAACCATCACCATTGATATCACCCGCACTGCTTACTGATCTACCTACATAACTGTATTGCGTTGTACCGGCAAATGAGAAACCATTTGAACCATTTAAACTATTAAGATCAAAGTTACTTGAAAAACCAGTCGTTTGGCCAAAGACAACGTATGCACTTCCTTCTGAACTGTATCCACTTAAAGAACGAAAAGGATCACCTATAATAATATCACCAAGCCCATCACCGTTTATATCTCCGGCATTACTAATAGAGTAAACAGTATTTGCTGTAGTAAGATTAAATCCATTCGTTCCATCTAATGATGTCAGATCAAGTGTGCTGCTGATTTCATCAGTTTGACCAAAAACTACACTAACGGAATTATTATTTTTATTTGCGACAATCAGATCAGCAAACCCATCACCATTGATATCACCTGCAGAGTTCACAATCGCTCCAGCCCCTAGCAAACGAGTAAAACTAGAGAAATTTTCGCTTTCAAGAAATTTTGAACCTCTTATTATTATTGTGGCCGTTGAACTGGACATATTTCCATCAATATCCGACATCGTATAATCGATAGTGATAGTTTCTTGTTCACTTGTTAACAAATCATTAAAGTCTGTGCCAGGATTAAAAACTAACTTATGGTCTTCAATGCTAACGGTACCTTTTGTGCCTTGTAATGTGACTGTATCTAAAGAGAATGTAGTGAGATTATCTTCCGCATCAAGGTCAGAATCGTTGGCAAGCACATCAACTGTTATGGGTAGTCCTTGCTTACCGCCAAATCGGAAAATACGAGCACCTATATCAGAATTATTAGTTGGAGCATCATTTAATGCTTGACTTTCATATGTAACAACAATACTACCATCGACTAGGGCCGTAGTAGATGGTTCTATTTGAATATCTTCAGTTAATTGATTGACTAAAAATTCTTCTCCTAATTTGTCGCCATTTTCATTGAATAGTTGCCCAACAATTGCAAAGTAGCTATCTGTACCAAAACCAGCATTATTTACATAGGTAACAAAAAAACCACCATCATCAAGCGCGGTGATGCTTGGATTTTGCTGCGTATCAGTACTACTTGTATTTACAAAAAATTCATTTCCGATGGTGTTTCCATTTTTATCAATAATCTGACCGACAATTTCTTTATTAACATTATCATTAATATTAAAAGAGGTATAAACAACAACAATATTGCCATTATTTAGTTCAACAATATCAGGCTTAATAGATTCTGGCCGAATTGAACCAATGACGAACTCATTTCCTAATTTATCCCCATTACTATCAAAAATTTGACTTCTTAATAAACTGGCCGTACCGTCATTACCCTCCCAAGCAACTATAAAGCCACCACCCGACAAACCAAAAACATCTGAAAATAACCCACTACTATTCTGTGGGTCGTTAACAGAAAATTCCATCCCTACAAGATTACCGCCAGAATCATATCGTTGCCCTACTATATCTGGTCCACTGTCACTATAAATAGGATCATTAGTTGTCCATGTAACGACAAATCCACCATCGGAAAGCGCAGCAACATCATTGTGGCGCTGGTTATTCTCAGTATTAGTGTTGGCAAGAAATTCACTGCCGATTTTATTGCCCGCAGCATCGAACATCTGCCCAACAATATCTATAAAAGGGTCATTAGCTTCTTGAGCACCCCAAGTTACTACAAAGCCACCATTAGTTAGCGATGTCATGCTTGGAGAACCTGCTGCTGCTGAGCTAGCCGTTATTTGTGCACTAACGGGGCTACCTGTATCATCAAATACACGTAATTTAATTGGTCCATTAGAATAAGCGATAACAAACCCACCGCCGGATAATGCAGTAACTACCGGTTGATCATCATTAGAGTTCCCATCTGTGCTTACTAAAATTTCAGGTTCTGGATTAAGGACATTCGTTGTTCTTAAAATATCTTTATAGGTATCAGCTACAGCAACCGGATCAGAATTAAATTCATTGGTGGTTAATGTAAATACATCGCTAGCAGACAAACCACCACTGTCTGTTGCAATAACGCGGATATCAAGCGAACCGATATCAACATCTGCGGGCGTCCCACTAAACGTTCCAGTCACATCATCAAACGTCAACCAAGATGGCAAGGCACTGCCATCCGATAAACTTGCACTAAACGTTAATGTTTCATTCAAATTTACATCAGCAAAGGTATCGATAGGCACCTGAAAACTAAACGCACGTTGTGAACGTGAGACTTGATCTTCAATCTCAGTTGCCACTTCCGGAGCTAGATTAACGTTACCCACGTTCAGATTAAAATCGAGCGATACGGTCTGATTGGCACTGTCTGTTGCCGTAACACTAATATCGATAATCTCACTATCTGCAATAGTCGGTGTACCGCTGAAGGTTAAAGTCGTTGCATCAAACACCAGCCATGTAGGCAAGGCACTCCCGTCAGATAACGTTGCATTAATATTAAGAAGATCTAACGCATCATCCGTAAAACTATTTACATCAAGTTGATAACTGAACGGCATATCAGACAATATGATCTGATCATGCGCTGTATCATTGAGTATCGGTGAAAAATTAGGATTATTTAAAATGCCGGAAGGAAATTCTATGGTCTCAATAAACCCTGCTTGCGTATAGTAATCTATAATACGTACCTCACCTTCTGCACCCGGAATGGATCCAATATTAGAATCCACCTCAAGATTAATAATAAGGTCATTACCAACGCGGCTAAAGCCATCAAACACCGGTGTGGCTGAAAACGAGCCAGAGGTGGCTTGTTCAAACAAGAGCGTGTCTATCCCGCCTACATCATTAATGGTGATATTAAAACCATCGGGAATATCCGCGCTGGGTTGAAAACGGTAAATAGAAGTCTTATCACTGCCGACGGTTGTTTTATTGTTAATCAGAACTTGCTCATCTGGCAATAAGGCTTGTATCGCTGTCGTATCCCAACTTGTACCATCATCAAACAGAATGGTTTCTACTTCGTTGCCCGCTATAAACCAGTTGCCCAGCGTAATAATATCTGGACTCGCTAAACCATTTTCTAAAACCTGTAAGACCAGATCATTGCCGTTCCGCTGTACACTGATATCCGCTACCGTAATACCCGCACCTAAAACAAGCCGATCATTACCGGCACTGTCTAGTATCAGATCATCACCATCGCCACGGTTGAAAAGGTAGGTATCGTTACCACTGCCGCCATTGAGGCCATCCTCACCGACACCACCAGAAAGCGTATCGTTACCTTCGTTGCCAAATAATGTGTCGTCGCCTGCACCACCATCTAAAACGTCGTTGCCAAGTTGGCCGAAGAGTGTATCGTTGCCTTCTTCGCCATAGAGCTCATCATTGTCATTGTTGCCTTGTAGTTCGTCGTTACCTTCGCCACCGAATAAACGATCGTCACCGCTGCCGCCCGCAAGAATATCTCTACCACCTAAGCCATAAAACAAATCATTATTTGGTGTGAGTAAACCGACATCAGCGTCTTTATTTCCAACGAAATAAGCTTCTATTACTGTTGGATCTTGAATTGGATCGTGGCTGACACCTGTTTTTTCTTCGATCGTACTTTGATCCCAAATCGTGCCATCACTAAATTCAATCGTTTCAACAAGACCTTCACCTTTAAACCATCCATTCACAATAAGAATATCGCCAGTTGGGTTACCATCCTGATTAAGAATCAGTTGAAGATCCCCTCCGATCGCTTTTAATTCAACATCATTAGCAGTAAGAGCACCAAGCAACTTAATTTTATCTGCCGATCCAGACTCATCATCAATAGCATCGACACCATAACCAAATCCATATTGATAAGTGTCATTATCTTTGCCGCCTTTTAATAAATCCTGTGCACTATCAACACCACCATCTAAAAGATCGTTACCTAAACCTCCAATTAAACTATCTTTACCACCTTCACCATAGAGTTGATCATTACCGGATACTTCGGCATCCGTTATACCGTTATCACCCTGTAAGATATCGTTGTCATCACCGCCAAATAAGGTGTCGTCACCCGCACCACCTTCCAAATAATCATCACCCGCACCACCAAATAATCGATCGTCTCCACCAATAGTTTCATCATCTATGCCAGAAAAATCACGGAACAACCCTTCGTATGTTCGAATGATGGCACCGCTTTCTTGCTGAACCAGAGTTCGTGTCCAACCACGAAAGAAAGCAGCAAACTCTGAATCACCATAGAGGTCGTCATCATCATCACCTCCGTCAAGTATGTCGTTACCTCGTCCTCCTGTCAGGACATCCATACCACCATCACCAGTCAGTATGTCATTGCCGATTGAACCTGAAACAAAATCTCGACCCACACCACCAAAAACACGGTCATTGCCGCCGCGACCTTGCAGTACATCGTCATCATCACCACCTTCAATCACATCATTGCGTGACCCACCCAAAATAATATCAAGTCCACCACCACCTAGCAGTGTATTGCCTTGACCAGAGTTTGTCTCTGGCAAAACAAATGCACCGCTAGGATTGAATCCGATCACAGTCAGTTCTGATGAAGTAATATCGCCGGAGGATAAAAAGTTATTACCATCACCGCCATCTACCACAGTATTGGTGAATCCAATTTCATCCAGTAACACAACCGTCGCTCTCCCAGCCAGTGTCTCAATGAAGGTGGGTCTACTGCCGCCGCTTTGATCGAGTAGCCGCAGATGCCGTTGATCAAACTCTTCTTCTTGGACGATAATCTCTGCTTCTTTATTCTCTATTTGTGTCAATATTCCACTGACATCGGCAAGAGGGTCATTCATTAATATATCTGCAGCCTGCTGTTGTAAATCGCTAATTTCGTTATTTAATTCTACAATTTGCTGTGTCACATCCTCGGCCAGATCAACCCACTGTGCCACCGCCGCATCACCCAGCGTCGTATCGAGATAGATCCCTTCAGGATCGCCACGTCGAGTGAATTCAATTGCATCCCTTATATCTACGTTGTCGGTGCCTATAAGTTGCTCGTCACCTGCATTAATTAAATTGATTCCAAGATCGCCAGAAACGTAATTCAATACAGTGATAGTGTGATCAGGAACATCATCGTAATCGATAGTAACGCTTAACGTAGTACCACTAAGTGTATAAGTGAATTGTTCATCAGCGCTTTTATACGTATTGGCCGGATCAGTTGATCTGCGTATACCTGTTGTAACAGTCGTATCAGTAAAGCCATCATTTTGCAGTTCCCGACGAAATTGTATTAACCCTTCACCATCATTATCGTCTGAAACAAAATCGCCATTAGTAACTAAGTAACGATCAAAACCTGCTCCACCCAGAAGAGTATCAGCACCCTTACCACCTATAAGGGTATCATCACCAATATTACCTTCAATAATATCATTACCTGCACCTCCGGATATCTTGTCGTGACCTGCACCACCAAAGAGATGGTCAGCATCAATATTACCTTCTATAACATCGGTTTCATCCGAACCAAACACAAAGTTGGGGTTGTTCCGTATACCTATTTCAGTAGCATCTTTATTTTTTATTATGAAGCCCGTCGCTTTATCTTCGTAGTAATCAAATCCTGTATCGGTACCTGCTTCATCAGATAAACCCAATTGTATTTTTAGTTCAAGAAACTTGGCCCGATCAGTTAGATAGAGTTCGGTTATTGTGCCTGTGTTGGTATTTGGATCATATAAATCTAATGGGCCAACTCCGTTTGTATCGGGTTGGTTGTGGATGTCGTATATCGAATCGTTACCTGTTATGACAAACGTATTTAATTCTTGCAATGTATAGCGATAGGCGATGGAGTTTTGTGCTGCTGCTTTTAATGTTGCTACAGGGAAACTAATGGTTTTATCATTACTTGTTGTGGTTAAGGAGGAGATTGTTAGGTTTTGAAATTCAGGGTTAGGCACTAACACTAATGAGTCAGGATTCACAAAAACCTTTTCTTTTATTGCATTTATACTAGTATAAATATCTTCTACATCAATAGTACTTTTATCAATTGATAATAATTTAATAAAACTATCTAATAATGATTCTAATACTGTATCATCTGATTTAATATTTGATATTGATTGCAATATCAAATTACCTTCACTAACTGTAAAAGAAGGTTGGATTTGATACATTAAATTTAAAACATTTAATGCATCGGTCAATGATGCTATAGAATGTGACTTACCACCAATGATTAACTTTTCCAATAAAGTATCAATCACACCTTCCGGTTCACTAAAACTTACAATTCGTTCTCCTGTAACAGTACCTATATCAGAAACCAGATCAGCTTCGACAACAATATTGAATAAATTTTGATGAACAAAACCGGATGTTTCAATATTAGAACTACCAGATGTTTGCAGTTCAAGATCATGTAAGGTTTGAAAAAAAGGTTCTGTCTGGTTTTCTAATACAGGTAAAATATTATCAAACCCGGGAGCATTATATGTATAGACTGCTTCTACTGCACTTGGTGCTAATCGACTAAAAGCTGATGCAATATGACCACCTAATGAATGACCTGCAACGGTAAAAGTTTTATCAACTAACGGACCATCTTCACTCAACGGTGGTAATGTAGTTACTTCCCAATTATCAAAATCTATAGCTCCTATTAAGCTACCTCCTATATCTATTTCATCGTATTCATATTGATATATTGGCTCACCTGTTTTAGCCGACAAACGTAAATAAAAATTATACAAGTCTGCAATTTGGTTGACAGCCAAACCATCATAGCCAATATCAAATATATCTGATATGAGGTCAACGCCTCCGTTAATAATTTTCTGCAATGTACTTAGACTAAACCCATTTTCTAAATTTGGAAACTCTGTCCCTCTAACGGCAAAAATTAACTCGTCTGTTTGCTTATCTCTAAAAACTGTTGCAGAGAAACCACCTTCTGAGCCAATCTCAATTTCTGTGTTCGGTTGGTGCGCAACGATTTCATAACGAGAGGCGAAGTTAGTTGCTTGAGTCACAGTCATCAAATTATTTTCAAGCAAGGCATTTCGTAATGTAACTTCATCAACCACATTAAGAAAATCACCATAAGCCGCCTGTGCAAAAGCGGAATGTGTTGCATAATCTTCTATTATATTAGTCATTATTTTTTTCCTTAAATATCATCGTCAGATAATTTTTTCTCGCCCAATCATTTGGACAGTCTTCACCCTTTGGTATAAATCGATTAAAAAACCATCCTCCTTTATATGAATAAACAAATATTTCTAAGTACACTTCTCCGTCAATTAAAAGAGAATTATGTAATTTAGAAATATTGTATTTAGTATTAATGCTTGTACGCCTACTTTCGTAGGCATACATGTTTTCTTCCTTTAATCTATCGTAATCTAAAACTCCGTTATCAAAATATCCACTGCCTATTTCTATCGTTTTATAAATATGAATCCCCGCATCTTTTTCACACAGTTTATTAAACTCCATCCTCGCAGGAATCGTATCCCAAAATAAAAACAGCCATATACCTACGCTAAAAACAACTATCACAACCGCTTTATATAATGCTCGTTTTATGAACACTAAAGACAATGCAACTATAATTGACCAAACTAGCACGTAAGGTCCTAATGCTATTAATAAAATCATTTTTTATTCCTTTGAAATTATAATTATGCAACTAACTTATAAGAGTACGTATCACCACCGTTGCTGAATTTCGGGGTCAGGTCTTGAATCTTGAATTTACTCATATCATTTCTTCCTCATGTTTCTTAATCACTTTACTGACCGTGCTGTAATGTAGTTTAAAATAATCTGCTATCTCTTTTTGTGAATACGCACCTTCCTTATAAGCTGCGTAAATGCCTTTGTTTCGTTGTTTATGTCCGTTGTGATAATAACTCAATGGCTTTACTACTCTTTGTCGTTGCTCTTTGGTTATTTCAGACAAGTCTTTGTCTGAAGATTTTTTGGTTTGAAGTTTGTTTATGAATTGCTCATCACCCAAATAAAGTTGTTGCCTTAGGTTTTCCCATAAAAGTGATTGCTTTTTGCCTTCTCGAATAAATTGAATAAAGTTTTTTTGTGCAGTTTTTTTGCGTTTCCAATATAATCAAGGGGTCAGTGTCTGAGCGATCCCCACAAATTTCACTGCTGTAGTTCATATAGCTTATTCCATGCTAAATTAATGTCATAACAACA
>TARA_R110002110_G_scaffold202642_3_pt1 | contig 10871 bp, 10 predicted proteins | sample TARA_R110002110 | Tara Oceans TARA_R110002110 (sample SAMEA4397330) | marine metagenome | biome: Polar Biome; feature: [SRF] surface water layer (ENVO:00010504); material: water (ENVO:00002006), including particulate matter (ENVO:01000060) such as... | depth 5 m
GTCAAAGTGGCCCGAGAGTGATTTGACGCGCTCGATTTCGCGAAAGGCGAGATAGCATTGCCCGACATAGATCACTGCCAAATTTGGGCCAAAAACTGTGATGGGCGAGCTAAATACCTGATGCGCGTCAAATAGGAATATGCGTAATCTCGGGAACATCAGATCGCATTGATCGGCGATAAAGTTCAGTTGTTCATATCGAACGTTTTCGCTCACACCATTGTAGTAGGACGTGCCCGCGGCACATGCCTCTATTTCATGAATTGGTATGGCAATCTCATAGTCCGAAACACCGGATGACAACCATGCGAGCTGATCCTGCATTGCGCTGAATGCTTCGGGCAAACGGCGCTCAGGCACGGATGCGTATTCCCACTCCAACATACGTTCCGTCTTTAGAATATCCGGCAACGTCGCTGGCACATGGCGCACCTTGTAGCCTGCGGCCTCATGGTGCCATGCAAGAAGCTGGGCGTCCGCCGAGGTTCGTTCGGCGGGGCTTAACGAGAGCGCTGCCGCTACAATGTCACCGGGGGTCTCTGGTCTATTTGTCAGACCAAGTAGCCAGTCAGTGCTGACCCCCAAGGCAACAGCAACGTCAGCGGCCAATTGCGCATTCGGTAGTCGCGGATGGTCGTCTTTCAGGAGCTGACCAATGGTTGAACGATCCACATTGGTTGTTCTGGATAAGGCACTTCGGGTTGTGCCACTATTAAACATCGCCTCCTGAAGGCGGTTTCGAAATAAGTTAGCCCGATCGCGTTTGTCCATCACAATCCACCTTGCAGATTAATATCACCAAACATGTATTAACGCAGCAAATTCACATAATGTCCACGCACACCTTTGCGCGATAGACCAATGGAAACTTTACCCCACGCGCGGAGATAAACCCAATGGACAGCAAAATCAGACTTCTCGCTAAGGCCGTCACTTGGCAAGTCGCAGGGTTCTTTTCAATGATGCTGATCGGGTTCCTGTTCACAGGTTCAATCACGGCAAGCGGCGGCATCGCTATTGCGGGGTCGATTACTGGCTTTGTCGCATATTTCGCTCATGAGATGGCTTGGGCACGCGTTGCGTGGGGACGCGGTATGGCAACTGTTGTAACACGTTTGGACACCAGCACAGAGGCGTAGAAAGAGAGATTGAATCTCGCATCAAAATCAATTGAGGATGAAACTCCGGAAGCTGGTTTGACGTTTCCTATTTCAAAATTGCCTGATCCTGATGTTGTCGTTTTGCCATGTAATGAATGTATTGAAGAGCCGTTGCTGCGTATTGATGCCAAATTTTGCATAGGCGATTTTTTCGGTGTGTTTTAACTGTCGGCACCGTGATTCCGAGAACCATACTGATCGACAACCCCAAATGGCCCTTTAAGATCATTTGCATGATTTCTGCTTCTCGTGACGTCAACAGGTCATAGCCAAACGCCTCCGGCGGGCGATGCGGCTTAGAGACGTTGTGCTCGGCCTTGCAGGCGGACACGGCGCAATCACTGCACCGCAAACCTGACGCCGCAGCTTTTGGCAAACGTGAAATCGGGATGGCAAGGCAATACCCCAGCGGCACAAACCGTGCTGGACGGACCGTGGAACAAGACACTTTTGTCCTATCCCAGCACAGCGTATGCTGGTCGCGTGGGCTGAGCAAAAAAATCAGTTATTGATAGCAATACCGCTGGCGTTCGACAAAACTGGCGCAATTTCTGGCGTCGCGGCTAAGACAGAACCGCCCTTTCTTAAATCTTCACTGAGGCAAGTGCCCGCGATCACTCCGCCTGCTTCAAGCACCATGAGCAATCCTGCAAGGCAATCCCAAGCGTTCATATGTAGTTCAACATAGCCGTCTGAGCGGCCATCGGCTACATATGCAAGCCCCAGCGCTCCTGATGATGCGCGTCGGGCATTGGCTCCCTCCGACAAAACTTCCGCCAAAATATTGAGATAGCCAAGGTTTGGTAGACGGTTCGACCAGCCAACTTCTACGCTGGTTGCGTCAATGTCTTCGATACCAGACACGCGAACTACGTCTCCGTTGCGCGTTGTTCCAGCCCCCTTGCGTGAAACGTACAATTCATCGAACGGCGGATTAAAAATAAGGCCCAATTCAATTTCATTATTTGATACAAATGCGATGGCGATACAATAATGCGGAATGCCCCGCGCGAAATTGGCGGTTCCGTCTATCGGATCTACAACCCAATAGTTTTCTTCACCGATACCACCGGTTTCCTCTCCGAAGAAACCGTCGTCTGGGAACTTTTCTAGCAAAGCGGATCTGATAAATTCTTCGACCACTAGGTCTGTTTCTGTCAAAAAATCCTGCGGGCCTTTCATCATTATTTTTTGCTGTGACTGTGCAACAAACCCATCTTGTGCGAGTTTACCTGCATGGCGAATGAGTTCCTCAGCAAAGGTGGCACGCACATCAATTTCGTTTGCATCACCAGTCTTAAAATTTGACAAATTCATGTTACCCGCTACGAAAAATCCGATGGCTTCATTACTACCGTTGCAGCGAGGGTGAACCAAAGTTGACAAAATTTCAAGAAATTCGAGCAACCGCCCTACGTCTCGTTCTAAAACCAGCCTTCTGAAGATGTAGTCTATTCAAATCTTTCGCACATTTCGCCACCAGGTTTTAAAAATATGTCAATGTGATGCTACAAGACTGATATCGCCTATATTTTCTGCATAAACTGCGCAATCAAAGCTACGCATATTTGCAGCTGAACCAACACATATTGTCTTAATTCCTGCCGATATCGAAGACGTTAAACCGGCCGATGCGTCCTCAAAAACGATCGCTCTTTCAGCAGGCACCCCTAGACGACGCAGTGTCTCGACATATGGAAACTTATCGGGCTTCCCTTTTGCCAAGAACTCAGAAGATACGACCTCATTAATGCACGATCCAATGTTCAGTAATTGGATGCATTTTTGAATTGCTTTTTCTGGGGCAGATGAACAAATCGCAGTTGCAAAGTCATTTCCAGAAAGTGCTCTAACCAAATCGGATGCACCAGGGATCTCGAATACGTTATAATCGTAGCGAGCCAGCGCTCGCTCAATAATGGCTTTTTCAATCAACTGTGCGTTGGCTGGGGCAATCACTTCCGCGACAAAATCTGCAACACTACGGCCTACATAGGCCAACAAGATCTGCTCGCTGACATCCACGTTCTCGCGATTGGCAATGTATTGCTTTGCCTCGGCCCAAACAGGTTCGCTCTCAACCAATGTTCCATCCAGATCAAAAATTACAGCGTCGATATCTTTTAGGTCGCACTGTTGATTTTGATACCGTAATAACATCGAGTTAGCTGATGGGCAGTAAAACTGGGCCGGCTTCCGAGAACCCAACTATAATTTCTTGTCCGATCAAAAGCGGGTTATCCACGTCGTCCTGCACTGCAAACATCGTTGCAAACCCTGAATCCAATGTGTATTCCATACGGCTGCCAACATAAGTCGCCTTGTTAACAACCGCTTTGAACCCACGCGCTGCGCCGATCACCAGACGGGGTGGCCGAATAGCAATGATAGCGGCACCTTGAGAGACGCCTCTCGCGGGCAAAGTTGTTTGAAAATCTCCCAATGTTACATGCGCCGTGTCGCCATTTACGGCCGTGACTTCGCACGGCAGCAAATTAGCCTCACCAATAAAATCGGCCACGAACGTATCGGCGGGCGTGTCATACAACTGCCGAGGCGTTCCCATCTGCGCAATTGATGCATTGCGCATCACAACGATTTCGTCTGAAACCGCCAATGCTTCTTCTTGGTCGTGGGTTACGTAAACCACTGTAAGACCGAGGTTTTGTTGAATCTCTCGAATTTCTTCGCGCACTTGGCGCCGCAGCTTTGCATCCAGATTTGAAAGCGGTTCGTCAAACAACAAAACCTGAGGCTCCAAGACCAGCGCCCGTGCCACTGCAACCCTTTGCTGTTGGCCACCAGATAGTGCACTTGGCAGCCGGTCGCCATAACCAGTCAACCCCACTAGGTCCAAGCCAGCATGGGCACGCTCACGGGTTTCTGATTTATTAAACCCTGAAAACCCAAGGCCATATGAAACGTTCTCGAGAACCGTCATATGCGGAAATAACGCATATGATTGGAAAACCATCGACACATCGCGATCGGTCGCGGGCAAAGTAGTGACGTCTTTACCGCCAATGAAAATCTGGCCTTTGGTGGCCATTTCAAGTCCCGCAACCATGCGTAATGTTGTTGTTTTTCCGCAACCAGATGGCCCTAACAAGGTGACCAGTTTTCCTGCCTCAATCTCTAGATTGATATTATCAATTGCTTTCACATCGCGGCCATACATCTTTGTGACATTGCGAAAACTAACGGTTGCAGCTTTGCTGTTTATATCAGTCATAAATTATCCTTTGCAGCGCTTCCACGTCGCCCTATTTTTGTTCGCCCGACCAACAATTGCAAAATGCCCACGGCTAAAAGCATTACGAATATTAGCGTTGTGGAATAAGCAATCGCCAGCCCGTAGTCGTTGTTTTCGACGCGCCCGATAATATAACTCGTTGCCATATCGTACTTCGCTGACACAAGAAATATGACCGCAGAAATAGCCGTCATCGCCCGCACAAAGCTATAGACCAGCGCCGCCATAATGGCGGGTTTTAGCAAGGGCAGGATAACCCTTCGGAACGTTTGCCAACTATTGGCACCCAATGTTAGCGAGGATTCGTCCAGCGACTTATCGAGTTGAGACATAGACGCGATACCCGCCCGCACACCAACAGGCATGTTGCGGAAAACGAAACTGATGACCAAAATAACGCCCGTCCCCGTTAACTCTATCGGTGGAACATTGAAGGCCAGAATATAACTGACACCAATCACAGTGCCTGGGATGGCAAACGATAGCATGGTGCCAAATTCAAACGCATTTTTGCCTCTGAAAGTTTGCCGTGTTAGCAGATAGGCTGTAATCAATCCCACCGCCGCTGTTATAGGTGCCGCAATTGTGGCGATTTGAATTGTTGTCCAGAAACTATCCCATGCAGACCCGGTCCATTGCCAACCTTTGTCTGTAATACGCACCGAAAACGCTGTCACGTAATGTTTGATTGTCAGTGTATTATCGACACCCCAAAGCTTTACCATGCTTCCGTAAATGATCATGCCGTAAATGATCAGGGTGAATGTGCTCCAAATTGCGGTAATTACCAAAACTGGTATTGCCAATCCGCGGGGCATCAATGGATGCACGCCACTGTCACCTTTGCCTGAGACAGTTGTGTATGACTTTTTGCCCAGCCATTTTCGCTGCGCATAGAACGCCGTCAGCGTAAAGCCAAGCAAAACAATTGCCAGTACCGCTGCGCGACCTTGGTCATATTGAGCACCTACTATAGCAAAGAAAATCTCGGTCGACAAAACGTCATAATTGCCTCCTAAAATTAGTGGGTTGCCAAAATCGGCCATGCTTTCGATAAATCCGAGTAAAAACGCATTCGCCAAGCCTGGTCGCATCAGCGGCAGTGATACTGTTTTAAACACCTGCCAGCGCGAGGCACGCAACGTTTGGGCGGCTTCTTCCATTGATGGGCTAACACCCTCAACAACGCCAATAAGCACCAAGAAGGCAATCGGCGTATAGGCCAGAACCTGTGCGATCATCACGCCGGGCAAGCCATATAACCAGCGGGTTGGTTGCAGGCCGAACAGCTCGCTGAAAAATCGCGTAGCCGAGCCAGACAAGCCAAACATCAGAATAAGCGCAAGCCCGATAACGAAGGGCGGTGTGATGATTGGCAGAATTGTCAAAGCGCGAACCGCGCGGCGATATTTAAAGCCTGACCGCGTGACAACCAACGCAAAGGCCAACCCTAAAACCGTGGTCAAAAAGCCAACACTAATCGCCAGAAATAAGGAGTTCCACGCAACACCGCAGCGGCCCGGCCCGGCCAAACAGCCCAGACCCCATATTCGGTCATCAAAGAATTTACCGACGAATACAGCAACAGAATATGATCCGTCTTCGGTAATAAAGGCCGAAAGCAACATATTGACGATGGGAAAGAATACAAATGCGCCAACAATTGCGATAACAAATCCAATGGCGCTGACCACAAATACATCACCACCTATAGCGCCACGCGCTGCAATGCCTTGGGTTAATAGAAATAGGAATGAGCTGGCTAGAAATAACCCGCCATAACCCATGCCAAATTGGCGTCCGTCAAGCTTTCCAAATAACGCGGTTAGCCAGTCATAATTCCAGCCACGAATACCAATGCTAAAGCCTTGAATGATAAGCCAACTAAAGCCAATCACTCCTGTCAGGATCAATATTTTTGCATACAACGGGTCATTTTTTGGCCGATTAAGCACAAACAGTGGCATGACGAGCGGTATCAGCAGCGGCGCAAGCCAGAGCTTCTCACCTTGCCCAATTAGAAATATCGCTGGCGCATAGTTTTTATCAAAGGGATAGCCGTCAACCAGCCATCGGCCTGAGAATAGCCCGCCGTCTACCAAATACCATGGCAATAGCAGAAAACCGGCCCAGCCGACCAAAATCCATAAAATAAGGACCGGCTGGGAAAGGGTTTTGGTTGACGTTGTCACGATTTATTGCGGCAATGTTGAGATTTCTTCATCCCATTTTGACAGCAAACGACGGCGTTCATCCGACGAACCATAAAGGGTGAAATCATAATCGATTAGTTTGATATCATCCATATTTGGTGCTGAAGGTGATGTGTCCGCACTTGCATTTGACGGCACTTGAAACGCATTTACTTGCAACGCTAGGTTTTGCGCTTCGGTTGTTAATGCCCAGTCATAAAACGCTTTTGCACTGTCTTCATTGCGCGCGCCTTCAATAATTGACATTGAGCCAATCTCAAACCCGGTGCCTTCGCATGGGGCCACAACGGTAATCGGGAATCCCGCAACCGCTTGTTTCACGGCGTCATGCATAAACACGATGCCAACTGTGGATTCGCCGCGTGCAGCCGCTTTGATAGGGGCTGAACCTGATTTGGTATATTGATTGATGTTGGCATGAAGCCCGGCCATAAACTCAAAGCCTTCTTCTTCGCCAAACAACTGAACGATTGTCGCAAGGGTGGTATATGCCGTGCCCGATGAATTCGGGTTAGCCATTTGCACATGTCCTTTAAAAGACGGGTCCAGCAGGTCTGACCAGCATGTTGGTGGTTCTAGCCCTGCGGCCTCTAGCAATTCGGTGTTATACCCGAAGCCAAGCGCGCCCGAATAAATGCCGATTGTGCGGTTGCCAGAGCTTTCAGCCTGTGAAATTGCCCAAGGATGCAACTGATCGCGCATTGGCGACAGGTATTCCATGGTCAGGCCTTCTTCGGCGGCCTGCAAATGTGGGTCACCAGTGCCGCCCCACCAAACATCGCCGCGCGGGTTGGATGATTCTGCCTTGATTTGGGCAAATGTCTCACCAGAGCTTTTGCGGGTCATGTCGACATCTATGCCGGATGCTTCTTCAAAACTATTGGCAACCAACTGGCACCAATCTTCTTGCGCAGAGCAATAAAGCGTTAGGCTTTGCGCTTGCGCCATGCCTGTGGCGGCCACCAGCGTAAATGCTGACGAGGCAAGTAGTTTGTTAAATGTAGTCATTTCTTCCTCCAGGTTTTGATCCACCTTTGCGGCGGTTTTGATTATTGTTTTCATTACCGTATGGTCAAAGAAATTTGTAAGCAACGAATTCGTAAGTTTGTTAAAAATGAGCGCAGTCAATTTGACACCATCATCGAGTCCCCTTTGGCAAGCTCCAAGCGTTGATCAAAGATTGGCACAGCCGGAATATGTCAAAGCGGGAGCCGAGGAGATTAATTGGGATATCGAGGTCTGGGCCCTTGGGGACTGGGATGATAAGATAAATTTACGAGAAAATGAAGCGGCTCCGATAAGGCGAGAGGCAGCGTTCTCCTGGTTTTGATCACGGGCTTTTAAAAATCCGCGGTAACCGCTGACCGATATCCTTCTGTTTGTGGCCATTGACGATGGCTGTGAGAGCCGCCAATCTAAATGCAGCAACACCTCGCCAATGTCAGATTTCAGGAAGCTGCACAGTAACGTAGGCGATCCCAGCCAACGGCCGCATTGGGCCGTGAGTCGCAGACGGCTCGGGATCGAAAATCAGTAGGCTCAAGCGGGGAGTTAACACGCGTGCGCCCAATTACCGGCTTAACTGGTATGCCACTCACGGTCCCCATTGTGGTCCTTCACTCGGGTCGGCAGGCCAATGCTGTCGAGCAACACGAATAGCGGCTTGGGATCAAGCTCTTCCACGTTCATCATGGCGCCCAGGTCATAGGTCCCATCGGCGATCAGCATGGCCATCGCGACTGGCGGAACGCCCGCGGTGTAGGAAATCCCTTGGCTACCTACTTCGTTATATGCGTCCTTGTGATCCGCAACATTGTAAACAAACACTTCGACGTCTCGGCCATCTTTCTTGCCCTTGACCAGATCTCCAATACAGGTTTTCCCTGTGTAATTGGGCGCGAGGCTGGACGGGTCGGGCAGCACAGCCTTGACCAACTTGAGCGGCACAACCTCCACCCCTTCGGCCGTTACAACGGGTTGCTCCGACAAAAGCCCCAGGTTTTGCAGCACGGTGAACACGTTAATGTAGTGGTCGCCAAACCCCATCCAGAACCGGATATCAGCTTGCGGATAATTGGCCGCCAGAGAATGCACTTCGTCATGACCTGACATATAGGCCTTTTGCTTGCCTACGACGGGCAAATCCCATTCTCGGCCTACCTCGAACATCTTGTTCTCTTGCCACGCGCCTTGCTGCCAGCTGTAAACGGTGCCGGTGAATTCGCGGAAATTGATCTCTGGGTCGAAGTTCGTCGAGAAGTATTTTCCGTGTGAACCTGCATTGATGTCAACGATGTCGATTGATGTAACTTCGTCCATGAACTCATCGACCGCAAAGCGAGCAAAGGCATTCACCATGCCCGGATCAAATCCAGCGCCCAAAATTGCGGTAACGCCTGCTTTTGCACAATCATCACGGCGCTTCCATTCGTAGTTGCCGTACCAAGGCGGGGTTTCGCAAACTTTGGATGGGTCTTCATGGATCGCGGTGTCGATATAGGCGGCACCTGTTTGAATGCAGGCTTCCAGCACAGTCATGTTCACAAACGGCGAACCCACGTTGATCACGATCTGCGTGCCAAGTTTGATGATTAGCGCAGCAACCGCTGCGGTATCCATGGCGTCAACCGCGTGGGATGCAAAAACGCCGTCCTGTTTCATCGCCGACTTCTCATGCACGCTTTGAAGGATCGCGTCGCATTTCGATACGGTCCGGCTTGCAATATGAAGGTCGCCCAGAGCATCGTTATTCTGCGCACATTTATGCGCGACTACCTGTGCGACGCCACCTGCGCCAATGATTAGAACATTGCGTTTCATGTATCCAAAAGACCTCTTCTAGTGTTGTTTAGGACAGTGCAGCGACGAAATCTTCATACCCAAAGTCACGCACCATCCGAATTGTGCCATCCAGTTCACGCACCGCAATGCTTGGCATTTTGACCCCGTTAAACCAGTTTTTCTTGACCATTGTGTAACCCGCCGCATCCTGAAACGAAAGCCGATCACCCGCCTTGAGTGGGGCATCAAAGCTAAATTCGCCAAAGATGTCTCCGGCAAGACAGGATTTACCACAAATCATCCATTCGTGGTCGCCCGTGTTGGGCAAGATTTTTGCAGGTTCGCGGTAGATCAGCAAATCAAGCATATGCGCCTCGATTGAACTGTCGACGATTGCCAGATTTTTACCGTTATGAAGTGTATCGAGCACTGTCACTTCAAGCGTCGCAGCACCCGTAATTGCGGCCTCTCCCGGTTCAAGATAGATTTGAACACCATAAGTTTGCGCAAACGACTTTAGCCGCGCGGCCAATTTGTCGAGCGGATAATCCTGACCTGTAAAGTGAATGCCGCCACCCAGACTGATCCAGTCCATGTCATGGATAATGGCGCCAAAGCGATCTTCGATCAGAGTGAGCATCTCATCAAAACGGGCAAAGTCATCGTTTTCGCAATTGTTATGGAACATAAGCCCGCTAATTTGGTCAGCCACTGCTGAGATCTTAGCAGGATCGTGTTCACCCAACCGACTAAACGGACGAGACGGGTCGGCAAGCTCAAATTCAGATGTGGACACGCCTGGATTGACGCGCAGCCCACGGACATGCGCACTCGAGGCATCCGAGAATTTGGTCAATTGGCCGATAGAATTAAAGATAATCTTGTCCGAAAAAGCCAACACTTCTGCGATTTCATCGTCGGAATAGGCGACGGAATAGGCGTGGGTTTCACCGGGAAATTTCTCCTGGCCCAAGCGGACTTCGAACAAGGACGAAGAGGTCGATCCATCCATATACTGCGCCATGAAGTCAAAAACTGACCACGTTGCAAAGCACTTAAGCGCTAGCAAACACTTTACCCCTGACGCCTCGCGAAGCCATGCGATTTTTTGAAGGTTAGGGAGTAACTGGGACTTGTCGACCAGATAATAGGGTGTTTTCAATGCTATAACCTTCTTTGCAGCACTCGATTGCGGCCTTGGCCAGGATGAAGACCATGTTCATTAAATTGGGTGTGTGGTCTTCTACCTATACTGTCATACTTCCGAAAGGGGCATCCATCGATCAAAACAAAACTAGAAGGGATTCATGATCTAAACATAAAAACCTCTGTGAGATGACAAACGTCCGCTTTCGGTTCGCTGCAGCGCTGATGGGCATTGTCAAAGGCAGCAATGGGCCGTGAGTGGCATCGACACAGGCGGGCGGATTTCTGAACTTGGCTGCATGAGTAAATTTTAAAACT
>TARA_R110002110_G_scaffold77122_4_pt1 | contig 10868 bp, 25 predicted proteins | sample TARA_R110002110 | Tara Oceans TARA_R110002110 (sample SAMEA4397330) | marine metagenome | biome: Polar Biome; feature: [SRF] surface water layer (ENVO:00010504); material: water (ENVO:00002006), including particulate matter (ENVO:01000060) such as... | depth 5 m
CAAGACAATGAGAAGAGACTATTTTGTTAGACGTTTACATGATCTAGGTACAATGGAGGCAAAATACAATCTATTAACCTTGCTAGCGAATACTGGTACTATGATGACTAACTTATATGGTGGTGGAGTTACTACTATGGGTAGTGCAGGATTTAGATCTTGGGCAGATGCACAAAGTAATAGGAAGGTTACTGAAAAATTATTAACAGATGTTAAAGGTGATTTTATCTTAAGCCTTAAGAGTGGCAATTCTGTAAAAAATAGAAAAGACTTAATTAAATGGATGGACGAACAAGGTGTTCTTGATTCCTACATTCAGGGTGAGTTTGATTACAACCCAGAATTGCGTACATCTATTGCAAGAAAAGGCAAGGATGCTAAGTCTTTTATGAGAGATGTAAAAAAATTAGTAAAAGACAATGCAAAAGATGAAACAATATTACAGCTTGCCAAACGCTATGGCATAAGCGATGCTATGCTCCAATATGGTGGGTTCTTTATGAAGTTTTCTGAACGTAAAAATAGGATAGATGCTTTTATAGCACATGCATTAAAAGCTAAAGAAAGATTAGGTAGTGAAGGAATACACGCTAATCTTAACGATCCATTTATTTTTGATACTGCTTTAAAAGGTATTGAAACTACACAGTTTTTATATCACTCAGCATTTAGACCTGCGTTTATGACAACTGCATTAGGTAAGGTTTTAACTAGGTTTAAACTGTTTGCTTTTCAATCTGTTAGAGTACGTAAAGAATTTTACAATCAAGCTAAAGCTTATGGGTTTAACGAAGGTACTGATGAGTATAAAAAACTTAAGGATTTATTCTTAACTGATTTGTTTAGCTATGCATTGGGTGGTGCATTTATGTATTCATTGTTTGATACAGCATTACCACCACCTTGGGATTGGGTACAAGACACATCAGATCTAATGTTTGGTGATAAAAAAGAACGTGATAGAGCTTTTTATGGAACATTACCTAGACCTATTGCTCCGTTGCAGGCAGCACTACCTCCTATAGCAAGATTCCCACAAACATTTGTTGAGTTAGTTCAAGGAGATTGGGAGAAGTTTTCTAACTATACCGTACATACTATGTATCCAGGTGGTAGATTAATATATAGTGGAATAAAAACTTATGAACGTCCAGATACTTTTTGGCAAAACTTCTTTAGGATACCTAAAGATAAAATAGGACGTGCAATAGATAGAGAAAAGCTTATAGAAGCACGTAAAGAAATGATAGAAGAGGAACTAGAAATATGAGAAGAGATACTATGATACTAGACAGCATTTTTCAAGAAAGCGATAATTCTGAAATGAATTTTAAACGCAATCTTTACTTTAACAAACCTCCACGTGAGGTTGTTGAACATGCTCAGAAAGAAAACATTCCTTTAGGGAGTGACACTTCTAAGTTTGTTATTGATTACTATCTAAAAACTAACAAGCTAAAGCCTGCTAAGTTTTATGAAGAGGCAGGTTATTTTAAGCATTATTACCCTGACTTTGAAGACAATGAAGAAACAGAAGAAGTGGATTAAAAAAGCAATTAAGCGTCCTGGTGCCTTTAAGGCGAAGGCTAAACGTGCAGGTATGTCTACTAGTGCATTTACAAATAAAGTGCTTAAGAAAGGCTCTAGATACTCTACACGTACAAAGCGTCAAGCTAGTCTAGCTAGAACCCTAGGTAAGATGCGTAAAACGAAATGAAATTTCCATTAATGAATTTATATGTATTTAATAGAGATAAGCCTATCGTACAAGTTGAAGACATTGAAGGTTTATTGCAATGGGATTATTGTAATTTAACTGGGTTGCCACCTGAGAGAGTTGGTATAAAAGGAGATATGCCTACCATGACAGACAAAGGTAAGCCAGCGCCAGGTCAATATGAAAATTTACCAAACACTTTTTTTGCTACTGGTGGTGGAGAATATTTGATAGATAATATCATTATGTACAGGCCTAAAAAAAATAAGGGGCATTAGCCCCCTACTTTTAGTTTTATTACCATCTACGTCTACATTTTTCACATGGACAATCTCTTCTTCCAGTATGCATAATAATGTCTCCTTATTCGTATTTAAACTTTTCTCTGTAGTCTTTCCATCTTGGTCTAGTCTCTACCCAGTATACAGATGCTCCTACCCCAACAAAGAATCCTACAAGTATTCCTAAACAAAACATATTTGTCTCCTTATATATTATTAGCAACCTGCTAATAAAGTTTACGTTCTAGCTACTTTTTGCACCCAAGTTCGTAGTCCTTTGGGTAGCTTATTCATTTCTTTACCTAATTTCTTTGTAAATAACAGTTCTTTATATCTTTTATATGCAGTTCCTTCTTTATCAATTCTACCTTTTTTTAGAAGTTCTTTATACATTGATAATACTGATTCCATATTATTCTCCTTAGTCTTTATTTTTATTGTTTAATGCATTCTTAATTGTTTCATATGTATATCTGTATCTTTTGCCGTCAGTTTCTTTTATAGCAACAATAGGATACTTACTTGCCCGAGATTTTATTCCAACAATTTTGCAAGTTACAAGATTTATCGTTATATCTTTTCCATATGAATCATTATTAAGAGCAGGATACTTCCAAGAGTTTCTTTTAAGTGCTGCAATAAATTTGTTACGTTCTGCTTCTGCTTTATCTCCATTTGTAACTTCAACTGTGAAATGAAAATCTTCATCATTATAGGTAATGTTTTTCATGTCTATTGTTACTCCATACTCTTTTTGTAAAGACTCTACAGTATTTTTAAAGTCTTGACGAAAGATTTTAAGATTACTTTTTGTTATCTCCATAATTACTTTTCCTCCCAATGTGTGCGTTTAACTTTTGATCGTCTTTAATTATTAATGGGTAATGTCTTATGCTCGGCTGACCTAAATAACAATCCTTACATTTTTCCCAATTTCCAATGATATTCAAATCCTTTTCTTCTAATTCTGAGATTTGTTGAGTATTTGAATCTACCCATTTAAGTTCTTGTACATTTTTAGATTCACAAAGTCGACATTTATATTTTTGCATTTGTGATATCTTCATATTTACTTCTCCTCATCTATTATATTTTTAATTTCCAATGAATGAGAATATTCACAGGCTAATTCGATTGATTCTCCCATTTTAATTTTTTCAATCGCTTGTTCAGTGCTATCCGCTACAACTTCGTGAGTTGCTATATGCACCTCGGGAACTTCAATAGTATACTTCATTTTAATCTCCTTACTAAAGAGGATGCCCTAGACTTTATGATCGATGTATAACGAGTTGAAGAAGTTTAATAAACCACTCATTGTATATCAATCGTAAACATCTTCTAGGTTGTTCATTGTGGGTTAGGGTAGGTCTAGAAGATAGCCTAGGGCATATATCTTATTGTTCTTCACATTCTGTAATTTCTTCACATTCAGGACACCATAGCATCCATTCTTCTACAACAATAGGTTCGTTATCGCTATCTCTACCTACGAACCTTTCTGTTGACATACTTTTAAGTTCAGTTTCATTACATTCATTATTTTTACAAGTATCTTTTATACTTTTCATTATAGAACTTATTCCTTTTGTTTGTCTCTTGCAGTTGTTCTACTATGTTTAATGCAAGTATACCTGCCTCTAATGCAAGATTATAGTCTTTTAGTGTTACTTTATCAGTCACAACTGTCGCAATAAATCCCTTGAGATTTTGTAATTTGTCCTTCGAGGGGTTCATCGAAGAGTTCTTTATAGACTTTGTCACTTACCACCTCCTTTAATTCATTTTGATTTATCTTAATTTCTATATTTTTTAGATATTTTATGTGCCTTCGAGATGGTTTTATATACACTATATGATTATCATTGTCATCCTTTAATGATAACAATTTTAATGATAACTCTAAAGCTCCCCACTTAGATGGTTCCATAGTTAAATGATTCACTACTAATTTCATTTCATTCTCCTAAGTAAGTCAGATAAGGGCAATACTACTAAAGGTTCTTGCCTATCTTCTTTTATTATCTGCCAGTGAACTATTTCTAAGTTGGGTTTTAAATATTCTGCTATTTTCTTACGTCCTTTAACTTGAATTTTAATTTTATCTTTATTTCTTTTTCCACTTCTAATCAGTACATCAACTTCTTCATGTTCTCCTAAGGCTTGTCCATTCGATCCCCAGGCTCTTACTGCGTCAAAGCCATATTCTTTAAGTGTGTCTACGATTATTCGTTCTACTCTATTTCCTTTTTGTTTTGAGGGGCTACTCATATTAATCTCTCCATATACTTATTCCTGTAGTTAATTCTACATTAAATAGTCCGATGCTTACATTCATATGATTTCCATTTTCAACACAGAATGTAACAGATGTGCTTAAAATTCCTAGTAAAATAATTTTAAGCCCACCTACATGTTCTTGTAGTATATCTACTGTTTTAAATATGGGGAGTCCAATAAATTTTATCTCCATATTTTATCTCCATATATTAAAAAGCATAAAAAGGGAAAAGGGTGCAACTCTATGCACCCTAGACCTCGCGGTAGTCCACATTCCCTTTTAGTTTATTGTTACTTGATCAAACCTAAATGTTTCATGGTTAAAGTAACACTTTAGCTTAAAGCCTGATTCGTCACGTGCTACGATAGATTCTACTATCCTTGCTTTAGACTCAGGGTTAGGTGCTGATATACCTAATAGTTTATCAGATTTTTGTTCTATTGCTGAGTCTCCTTTTGCACTATGTCTATTCAGACTTCCTTCATATGCAGCAGTTTTGCTAATATGGCTAACTGCAAATATGATTACTTCGTATTTTTGTGCTATCTCTTTTAGTTTACTTACTATTTTTTGCATTTTAACTAAAGAATCATTTACATAGTCAACTCTTATCTCGTCAATTGTATCTATGACTATTATTTTAGGCTGAATATTAGATATTACATCTATGATATTATTGATCTCTGGAGATACTGTTAATACTTTTAGATGTCCTAGTTTATCTTTAGCCTGATTTATAAAGTCTATATCATCATTGAGATAATGATTTACTATCTGTTCTTTAGTCTTATTGAACGCAATTTGATTAAATCTACGCCACATAAGTTTTTCATTTACTTCTAGAGATAAGTACAAACATTTAAATTGCTTTGCTCTTGTTACAAGATTTTGTATAAACGCTGTTTTACCAAGCTTAGTGTCTCCTATAATGGTAACCAACTCTCCAACAGTAAATCTGTATGGATTTGGTATGTTATACATTGATCCTAGATCAAAGCTTTTATTAGTATAATCTGTTTTAACAAATTGTTTAAATTGTTCAGTCATACTATCTACATTAAATATTTCTACTCCGTAATCTTTTGCACGATAGAATTTGCAACGTGCATCACAGAACTTGTCCATAATACTATCGCTACAACCATATCCATCATGCTCCCATGCATATACTGTATCAATCATTTGCATTGCTTCAGTATAATCAAAGTCTGGTGACCATTTATGAACTAAAGCCTCTGCTCCTTCTCTTGGTATACCACTACGTTTCCATGCTGACACCATTCTTAGTATAGTTTGATGTCTAGTGCCTGGTTCTGGTCCACGTGCATACATTTTCTGAACACAAGTAACGTGTGCTGTAAAGCTAGAATCATTTGTTTGAGTCCTGCTTTTTATTACACCGTTCTTTATAGGTTTGCTTATAACTTTATCTTTAAATCTATCTGTATTATTATCTTTTAAGATTTCTTCTGTACTTTTGATATAGTTAATATTCCTTGCGTCAATAGCTTGATATGTAGCACGTGCTATAAAGTCCTCGTATTTAAAATGAGTAGATAGTTTTTTTATTTGAGATTTAAATATAGGAACTTTATAAGTATTGTTTTTCTTATTATATGAATAGTCAGCTCTTATGAGTCTAGACTTATCATAAATATTATCAACACCATATTCTTTGAACATATTTTCTATAGTTAGTTTTAGTGTTTGAGGTAAATCTTTACTAGGCTTTAATCCAAATATATTTGGTATATACATATGAAAGCCTGTACCACTAAACCATAAGCTATGTTTTATTCGTTCCTCAATTAGAAACTCTTCAAGTGCCTCTATATTACTAAGGTCTTTATTTTTTATATCTATATCAAGAATTATTTTATCAATAGCATATGTACCTCTATAGTTTTTGACGTTTCCATCAAATGTATCATCGTACAAAAACATTGATCTGTATAATTCTCTTTTAGGTTCTATGTAATCATAGAGTTCATCATGTACGATAGCGTTACCACGATGGGCAACGCTACCTACTGCTACTTCTATTAGTTTATGTGTAGTTTCCATGTATTCTCCGTACTTTTGTTGTTTATTACAGAGATTGAGGTCACACCTATTTCATTGATGTGACCATTTTCTTTTAATTGTCTCCATACTCTTGAATATGTACTGCCATTATGGGTTTTATTAAACCATTGTTTACCCCACTGGACTACATTTTCTTCTATTTCATGCGTAGATATTTCTGGCATTTGACTTATTTCAAGATCATTTGGATCTAGGTCACTTCTAGAAAACCAAGAGTTCCAGTCATTTATTCTATGCTTTAGAAAATCTAAGAGTATAGCTTTTGCTGTTGGTTTATTCATAACGTTACCAATCGTTTAAGTTATCATTAGTTGCTGGAGTAGCTTCGTTCCATACCTTTTCAGATTGTTTCTCCATGCTTTCTGGTCGGTAATTCTTTAACCAACCATTTTCTATGTGTTCTTTAAAGGTATCTATTAATACTCTTTTATTATCAGTAGATTTTGCAACTTGTTGAAAGTCAGAGTACTTTAGTTTACCATTATCTTTTTTACCTGAGACATAGGTTAATCTTAAATAATTTCTTCCTATACAATCACGTAATGCGTCTTCTTCAAACTTTCTTTCATCGGTTAGTTTGACATCTACATCTATAGCTGTAAAGAAATCTCCTACTCTTCTTACAGTACCAAGACTGAGGACTTCTCCAAAGTCATCTTTCTTTAGTCTGCCACCAATATAATGAGTTGGCTGAAAAGACTTTCCTATATCAATAGTTACATTTACACCAATATCATCTTTATATTTATCATTTTGCCATTCAGTTCCACCATATACTGGTTTTACGTCAGAAATAGTGACTTCATTTACGAAGACTCCTGACATAAACTCTTTTGGGGAACTACTAGACACTTCTTTAAAGTTACTTAGTAACGCCATCTTTGTTCTCCTCTTTTATTCTAGTTGCGTCTTTGTTTGCAGCTATTTTATTATTTACTTTTACAATTAATTCGTCTATTTCTTGTTCAGTCTTTGATTGATCGTTCATAATTGTTTGAACCTGTAATTGTTGACCATTACTTAAGTGTTTACTTCTACTTAGTCTATCAACTTTTACTCTCTGATCTACAGTCATTTTGCCTTTTGCTGGCATTACACCATTGTTTGACTCTGGTACATAATCAAGATCTCTAATATCTTCATTAATCCATAGTTCAATACCATAACCAAAGCACATACTAATTGCCTTTGCAACTGCACGCCTAAAAGTATTTTCTACTTGTGCAGCATCTGGGTTAGCTACTGCTTTGTTTCTATAGTCTCTTACTGCTAGATATTCGTCATGTACTTTATCACCAAAGTAATATAATCTTACATGTACTACTTTGCTTTGACCTGTATCTATTAGGTCTACTAATTCGTATCTGAGGTACGGATCAATTTGTTTTACTAAGTCTAGGCATTTTGCCCAAGACAAGTATGCAAACTGTCCTTTGCTTTCTACGAATTTCTTATAGTCTTTTGATCTTAAGTCCTTGTACGGATGTTCCATGTTAATCTCCTATTTTAAAAAGAACATAAAAAGGAAGGGGAATGCTTGGCACTCCCCTATTTTTATTACGCCATTGCAGGTTGCATGACATTATGTAATTGTATATGTCTTTCCATTATTTTTCTTGGGTTGGTACTTTTTAATGCTTCAGTACATGCATTATAAAGTGACCATTGATTTCTTTCAATGAACTCACTATAGACTGGATCTTTCCATTCTTTCATAGCCGATGTAAATTGAGTAGGTGAAAGTACACCTAAACCTGCCAAATATCCAAGCTGTCTGTAACCATCGCCTTGGTTTATTTTATTAGATTTTAGGAAATCTTTCTGTCTTTTAAGAGTAATAAAGTTTAAGATACATCTTCCTAACATCTTTTCTATTTCGTCTGTAATATCTCTATATATGAATTTAGTTTGTTTTCTAAATGCCATTATATCTCCTGTAAAGAGTAAGTTATCACATACAAAGACTTTTGCACCACCACATATTTCTGGTCTTATGCTTTTATCTAAGCTTGATCTTATACCTACTGAAAGTTGAAAATCTTCATCAGGTCGATCTTTTATGCTAAAGATTTCTTCTTTTAAGTCTCGATATGAGTATTTATATGTTAAAACACCAAACATTTTTTTGTTGTTTTTACTTACTGCATAAGATTCATTAGCTAGTTTATATCCTCCTAGTCTTGAATTTCCTGCCTCTTTTACCATATCTATAAAATCTGTATATGGTAATGGTTGATAGGTCTTTGTTGCTTGAGGTAGTTCAATGCTTTCTAACTCTTGCATATCAACTACTCTTCCTCCACAATGTGTTAATAAGCTCATGGCTTCTCCTTTGTTAAGTCAAACTTGTTTTTTAATTGGTCTACAACTCTTTCTTTCCCATATTCTACTATAATACCATCTGGATCATAGAAATGGTTCTTATCTGATTCGTGACACCAATCAATCCAATTCATCCAATCATATATATTCCATTGTATGGATATTTCTGCTGGAGGCTTTGTAAAAAAGTATTCTACATTTTTTGACTTAATCTCTTGATTGACTTGTTTTACTGTTTGTATTTCTTTTGCTGTTATTTTTTCTCCGAAATATTGTTTTTCGGTCATTTCCAGGTTCCTTGTTTTTATCTGATATTTCGTTAGCCAAAGCAATATTGTAGTTATCAATATCTACACTTACTCTGGCTATACGATCTATCTTATTTGGTTTAAGCCTTGACCTTTTCATTAAGTAAGTCTACACTTTTGTCATATATATTATCTAAAAGATCACTTTTGTTCATAGCTTTTGAAAGTGCCTCAAAGTTTTCATCCATATGATTTAATTGATAGTCTTGAAACTCTTTTAATGCTGTTAGCACACCATGTGCCATCATTTGTGATAATAGTTCATAGTTTTCTACTAATGCATTTTGTAGTTCTTTAGTTGTCATTTGATTCTCCTTTTGCTACTTTTACAGTTATTGCGAAGCCATTATCTATATGTGCAATTGAGGTTAATAATTCTGATACTTTCATTAATACAACATTATTGTATTCTTTTTGAACTGTACCATTTTCGTCAAAGATCGTAACATTGTATTTAGGTCCACCTACGATAGCTCTTTTACTTGCTCTATATACTTTGCCACTTAAGTTCAACGTTTGATTTATTCCATAACCTATAGCACCTACAGCTTTACCTATGTTAGTTGCTACTCTTATTCCGCTCATCATTTGCTTTCTCCTCTAGTAATTCTGATGCTAATTTCTGATACTGAAGCCTTGCCCACGCCCTGTGTGCAGCTCTTTCATATTCGTGTTGTTGTTCTGCTGATGATCTGTCAAAACAGTCAACACAATAACGTATGTCTTTCTTGTAGTCTGCTCCACCATTGTCATCGTCACTCCAATAGTAGATACAAGATTGATCTATACGTTCTGAACCACACACAAGGCATTTTCCTTCCTTTGAAATACTCATTATTATCTCCTGTTTAAATTTTTGACTAAATAGCTTTTTTATCATTCAAGCTCAGTGACTAGCAATTCTATTTATAGTCTAGTTTCCTGGAATAACTTAGCCTACCTTCTCAGGACTTGGCTTGTTTTAGGTAAGTACTATTCAGTCAAATATAAAGAACATAAAAAGGGAAAGAAGTTTATCAATGTTCAGTATTTAAATCTTGTGACGATTTATGAATAATATCTCTGAATAATATCTCTAGATGATACCATGCATATACACTACGTGATTTATACTTAATATTCTTATGTCTTGTCCAATTAGCTTTATCTTCTGCAGTTTCAGCAAAAAGTCTAACTGGTCGTCTATATTTGAGAGATCTCCATTCATTGTTACCAAGTATCATATCTCATCCTTGTACATATTATTATCTCCTTGTTTTTTTGAATCTTTCAGGAACAAACTTGGGCTTGCAAAGAAAGTACACCCACCATCCGTTTCCATTTTGTTTAAACATTTGTTTTTTTTCTTTCATTGATTTTAAATCGTTTGGAAAGTCTTCAGGGAGCTTCCAGTCTTTCATGTTTTGATAATCTTTTGACATTGATTTTCCTTTCGAATGTTATGTTTAATATTAAATAGGCTAGAGCCATAACAAAGACTCCCCCGATAGAAGTCTTCTGGCAATACCTAGCCTAAGTAATTCAGAGGAATAGGGATAACTAAGGAGGAGTAATACTCCCTAGCTATACTAAGGAGCAAACAAACCTATTCCCCTATATCTTTTATATCTGTTGGTTCGATATAGTCATTCATATAATCTTTTGTACCTGTCCATTTTTTCCCTTCCATTTGAGGGAATTTTCTTTCTTCCTCGGTATCTCCAGGTTTTGCTGATGTTATAAATGGTCCATTTTCGTCTACATCTACATCCCAATCTTCTTCTTCATATGTGCTTCCACATTCTTTACAACATTTCTTTGTCATTCTGCTTTTTTTCCTTTCCACAATGAATAATTATATGAAGGTGTCGAGAACATTTGACCACTCTGATACG
>TARA_R110002110_G_scaffold168862_6_pt1 | contig 10866 bp, 19 predicted proteins | sample TARA_R110002110 | Tara Oceans TARA_R110002110 (sample SAMEA4397330) | marine metagenome | biome: Polar Biome; feature: [SRF] surface water layer (ENVO:00010504); material: water (ENVO:00002006), including particulate matter (ENVO:01000060) such as... | depth 5 m
TGCCCTAGTTATAAACTGGTCTATAACTGAGTCAACAATGGAATCTGTTTTATTTATTCTTCGGGTTGTTTCTTCAGGCGTGTTTGAGCAATCTTCTCCTTCTCTAAGCATGTTTTATTTTTTAAGTAGTTTTTTCTGTTCTTTTTCATCAATTCCCCTTTGGGAAAGTATATGTTTGATATTTACTTGACTTAAGATAGGCATATATTCATTTGCTTCTTTAATGCTACATTCAAAGTGTTGTGATATATGTTTTAATAGATCTTTATTTAAAGTTTTTTTCTTTGCTTTAATGTAACGGAAGAATGCTTTTTTCTTTGGTATAATCTCTTTATAGATAGTGTAGATTTGTTTTTTTTCTTCATATGGAATTGTTTGAATATAATTTGCCAATTCAACATACTCAATATTCATAGAAATAAACCTATGAATCATATAAGTATTCCACTTACCCCAGTCTTCCTCTGTAAAAGAGTCAACTGGGGATTTGTGTTCAGTTATTTCATTTAACCAATCAAATACATTTTTGATTTTAGGATTCAAGAGCAATATCTTTATATTCTTCTCTAATCTCTTTAGGTAAAGTATCTATTAAGATTTTTTTACTTTCTAGGTCATAAAATACTGGGATAGGCATAAAAGCATCCTCAGCAGTTTGAGCTACAAATTTTGAGATTTTTCTAATTACGAACGCTTGTCCGAATAATTTTCCGCCATTAAAACCCTCTACGGAGTTTGTTGAAGCGAAGTCGATGTCCATTGGTGGTTGTTCCATACTTGTTTTTATTTGTTTTTATTTGTTAAGAGTTTGAATTAAGTGTGTATTATTGTTTATGATTTTTACTACAATTTCTCTAGCATCATAATCATTAGTAGTTTTATTTACAGCTTCTATTATTTTTATTGCTAGTTCTTCCATGTATTATTTTTTAGTGGTATTTTCTAATTTTATAGAATTTTCTTTTACCTTTAAATAGAGATCTAGGAGATCATCTAAGTTATAACTTTTAAGATATGTACTCATTCTCTCAATGATATAAAGTTTTTGGGTTAAAGAATTAGTTTGTGATGTTTGTTCCATGTTTTTAGTTTAAAATAAGAGCGGGTTTAATGACATCTAATATTTTACTCAAACATGAGGCCATATTTATTTCTTTATCAATTCTGAAATTAGCTTGATATAGATGTTCATTTAAGATAATACTGATGGTTCCACCTTTACCTGGTGCATATTCTTCAGCTTTATCAAATAACATTCTATAAAGTTCTTCAAAATCATTTACTCCTGAGTCAGTTATGATTTGTCTTAATTTTCTCCAATTTGGAGATTTTTGTTTAAGTTCTTTATAGATTTGATTTAAATATTTATTTGCTACTAATGTTTTAGTATCTAACTTTAATTCCCCATCTACTATTGAGTATTGGATAGTGTTTAACATATCTCTCAAGTCAGGATAAAATTGATTTACTAATACTTTTATATCATCAAGTTGGTAGTTAGTTTCTTCTTGATCAAGAACCCAACATAAATGTTTGGCTACTTCTCCCTTAGATGGAGGAACAATTTTTAATACTTTACATCTTGATTGTAGTGGATCAATTATTCTTTCTATATAATTGCAAGTTAAAATGAAGCGAGTTGAACGGGAAAATGTTTCTATTACGTTACGTAAAGATGCTTGGGCGTTTATTGTTAAATAATCGGCTTCATCAAGAATTACAACTTTTATACTTTTAAAAGAAGCTGTAGAAGCAAACCCAGATACTTTATCTCGTATAGTATCAATTCCCCGTTCATCACTTGCATTTATATATAGGTAATCACAGTCTAAATTTTTAACTATGATTTTGGCGAGTGTTGTTTTACCAGTACCTGCTGGTCCGTAGAAGCAAAAGTTTTGGATATCATTTTGATCTAGGTATTTTTGTAGAGTAGTTTTAAGATGATTATTACCTACATACCTTTCTAATGTTGAAGGTCTATAATGTTCTACAAATAAACTATTTTCTTTCATATAACCTGTTATTTTAGTTGTAATACTTTTGAGCTACTCCATCAACATAACCATAGTATGAATCATGACTATTAAATGGATTCTCATTATGTCGTTCCCAAACATTCATAGTGAATTTCTTAATATTTTCCTCAGTCATACCCTGGCTAAATCCGATATCGTCTAACTCAACAAATATTTCTTCTTTACTTTTTTCTAATTTCATAACTTTGATTTTCTTATTTATTATAAGATAACAAAAGCTTGGCGAAGGGCCAAGCTTAAAGTTTATATTTTTTGTTTTATTTTATGAATTTCTTTCTTGCCAATCGTAAGATATACTATCTTCTGTGATAGGCCCACCTTTAGCCCAAGTTCTACAAGTTCTAGCTGAGTGGCATTTAAAGTTATGCATCCAACAGTAACCTAATCTACCATCATCATCTGATACTTTGCCTGGCATACATTCATCCATTCTAGGTGAAATATCAAAAGCAACACAATTTCCACAAAGTGTTTTTTTAGCAGCTTCTTCTGTTGTATCCCAATATTTGGCTAGATCAACCCAATAATCCCCAGGTTCATCTACATTTAAAGGACCATACTTAATATAATCAGCTTTAATTGAAGCATCTCGATTTTTAGTGTTTAGTTCAAGATTTTGGGTAGCAGCAGGACAAGCCATTGCTGCTTCATATAATTTACCTTCAGCTAAATAGTCTCTTAAATCAAAGTTGTCCATTTTTATTTTATTTAAAAGTCTGTTATTTTTAATTCCTCAATTATTTCTATTATTTTATTAAGAAAGTCACGTGTATGTTCTTCAGGATTATTAAAGGCAACATCCTGCATTTGCCGTAAAAGATCAGTTATAACTCCTTGCTTCTCAGTTTCAAGTGGGGTTATAGAATACTTTTCTGTTAGATTTCCTTCAGCTAGATATTTTTTAAAATCGAAATTATCCATTCTTAATTAAAAATCTGTAATTTTAAGTTCCTCAAGAGCAGCTATAATAGCATTAATATAGTCACGAGTTAACATATATTCTCCAGAGAAGTCATTTGCAACACCATCTATTACTTTATGAACTGCTTTACGTTCATAATCCATTGATTCATTTAGATCAGTTTTAGGAGTATCACAACCACATGAAGTAGATTTACAACCACAATTTTCTCCCTCAATTAATAGTGGGTTGTTTTTTAGATATTCTTGATAGTTAAATGTGCCCATTATATTTTGTTTATGAAATCTGTAATATAATCTTGAATATCTTCTTTTTCAAATCCTTCTTGCATCCATTCAGCAGATAAAATTCTAAGCATATCCTTCATAGTTTGTAAATCTCTAGTATTAGCTACACCTTCAATTCTACTTACAGGGCTATCAAGTCTTAACCCCATTCTATCTCTTACATCTGAGCCAGTGTCTAGTAGGTCATCTAATCCCTCTTTAGGATCATACATTTCACCTAAATAGTGCTCAAAAGCCATCTCATAATCTGTAGGAGTATGGGTAATTTGGTTAATTGCTTCGATACCAACAATCCCACCAATATTCTCGTCTAATTGTTGTTTTGTTTCTTTTTTTGGAAGATCTGCTAATTTAGCCCATCTTGCTTTTTCGGTTTGGTTTTTCATATTTTCTTTTAATTTTTCTTGTGATAATAGATTATCTAGTTGATTTGAAATATTATCTTCGCTACTAGTATCTGGTTTATGTTGTTCCCAAAATGGGTCTAAGATTTTTTTGATTTGTTCTTCTGTTGAATTAGGAATTTCTTGTAGTAAAACTGCTAGAATGTAATCATACTCCTTACCCTTACCAATCATATTTTTGATTTTAAAGGCTAATTTAGTTGCTTTAGGGATTGATGATAATTTTTTAAAGAAATTTTCGTTTATTGATTTTTCCATTCTATATATATTTATCTTAAATTTTTGTTATAAATATTAGTTATTTTCCATATCCGCTAAAGCTCTTTCAGGCACCCCATTATCTATTAAAGTTGTATAAAATGAGTTAAATTCTTCTTCATTTTGGAAGAGGAAAATACTTCCAGCTTTACTCTGTTCATTCTTATCTTGGAAACTGTCTTTCATTTCATCATATATAGAAACAACAGTAGAAAGTTCACTATAATCCTCTACTCTAAGTTCAAAATAGGGATAAGAATACCCCTCATTCTCGTTTAAAATATTAGTAATCTCCTCTTTAATGAGTTGTTTTAGGTCTGATTTATTCATATTTTGATTATATACTAATAAATATTAGAAATCTCCGTAAATATTAAATTTCTTAGGTTCTACAACTTTTTTCTCAACAACTCCGGTTTCTATAGCAAATAGTTTACCATTTAAAGGCTCTAATCTAAAGTGACATGGTTCTCCTGTTTTTTGAAAATGTGCTTCTAATGTTTCAGTTAGTGATTCGTGTACTACTTTTTTACTATCATCAGAAAGAACCCACCGATCTCCTGGTGGGTGTCTTTCTGCTATAAGATGATTGTATTCTTCTGTTTCTGTTTCCATATTACATCATTCCTCCCATCATTGAGGGATCCATCATTGGTTGTTCATTTCCTTCTTTAGGAGAATCTACAATTGTGGTTTCTGTGAGTAGTATAGTCCCAGCAATTGAAGCCGCGTTTATAAGAGCACGTTTTGTTACTTTATGGGGATCAATTATACCTTTATCTCTCATATTTACAATTGATTTAGTTACAATATCATATCCTTCCCATAAGTTCTTACCTTTAAGATTATGGCTTGATATCATTTTAGTATCATGGATATCATATCCAGCGTTTATAAGTATCTGCTCAAATGGTTTACCACATGCTTCATATACTAAACGTTGACCAAATTTAAAGTCATCATCATTTTCTCCTTTTAATTCTTTATTTAAAGATTTACGAGCGTTTAATAATGCAATTCCACCTCCAGGAACAATTCCATCTTCAAGAGCTGCCTTTGTAGCATGTAATGCATCATCAACTCTATCTTTTGTTTCTGTAATTTCAGTGTCTGTATTTCCTCCTACATGAACCATTGCAACTCCACCTGAGAATTTAGCTAAACGTTCTTGTAATTTTTCCATTTCAAATGGAGTATCTGATATGTTGATTTGGGATGCTAATTCTTCTGCTCTAGCTAGTACATCTACTTCATCACCAGCACCATCAATTATTGTGGTTTTTTCTTTAGTAATAGTGATTGTTCTAGCTTCTCCAAACCAAGCTTTATCCCATCTCTCCAACTTCATTCCCTTATCTTTATCAAAAACTTTACCACCTGTTAAAATAGCAATGTCTTCTAAAATAAGTTTTCTTCTGTCTCCAAAATCAGGAGCTTTAACTGCACATACTTTTAAAGTACCTCTCATTTTATTTACAATTAAAGTACTAAGTGCTTCTCCATCTATATCTTCAGCTAAGATTAGTAAAGATTTATTTTCACTTGAGACACTATTTAAAATAGGTAGGATTTCTTTAACAGAATTAAATCTATGATCAGCAATAAAAATATAACAATCTTTTAATGTAGTAGACATTGTGTCATTGTTGGTTACAAAATATGGAGATTTATATCCTCTATCAAATTGCATTCCTTCTACTGTTTCTAGATATGTTTCACCTGTTTTGGATTCTTCAATATGAACAATTCCTTCTTTTCCTACTTTTTCAATAGCACGAGAAATTAAATTACCAACTGATTCATCATTATTTGCTGATATAGTTGCAATTTGTCTCAATTGATCTTCAGATGTAATGTCTTCTGAGTTTTTCTGTAGTTCTTTTAAAACAGTTTTAACTGCACTATCTATTCCTCGTTTGATATCTACTGCCTTAGCACCATCATTCAAACGTTGAACTCCATTAATTACTAATTCTCTAGCGAGTAATGTTGATGTTGTTGTACCATCCCCAGCATTGTCTGCAGTTTTAATTGCGGCCTGTTTAACCATGTTAATTCCCAGATTCTCAGTTGGATCTGCTACTCCTTCAATCTCTTTTGCAACAGTAACACCATCTTTGGTGGAAAATACTTGCCCATTTTTAGTATAAACTACGTTTCTACCATTAGGTCCTAAGGTGGAAACGACTGCATCTGCTAAGACGTTTATACCACTAACAAGTTTTTCTCTTGCTGCTTTACCAATTTCAATTTCTTGTTTACTCATTTTTTGTTTTAATTGTTTATTGTTTTACCTCTGCTAATATTTGACCTTCAGGACCTATAAAATACTCCTCACCCTTATGTTCTAATTTTGTGAACCCCATAGATGGAAGAATTACAATTTCTCCAACTTTGGTTTGGGTTTCAAGAAAAGTACCAGTTACAGTATACTTACCGGGTCCAACTGCTATTACCTCTCCATGTAGGTTTTTATCTTTGTCCATGTCTGGGACAATAATGTTACCGTGCATTTCCTCTTGCTCTTCTAGAGGTTTGACTATAACGGCATCAAATTTTGCTTTTAAATTCATACTTCAACTGTGTTTAATAATGTTTCTAATCCTTCTTTTACCTCAACCCAACTATTAATATAACTCTTAATAGAAGAATATTCACCTTTATTTGTATAAAACTTTTGTTTAGAAATGCAGTTTAAAGCATTTTTAAATGAAGTGTAATATCCTATAGTAGTATGTTTAATCTTATCTGAAGGTGGAGCTCCTGCAAACCCCCGAGTTGGAAGTGTTTTCTTAATCACTTCAAAATTACTCCCATCCTTTAGAATAAAATACGGCTCCATTAAAGGATCAGATATTACACATTCTAATGATACTTTTTCACTTGTCCCCTTAGGTGGACGTCCTTTAGATTTTTTTACTTTTTCCATATAACATTTATTTTAATATAAGATAACATAGTTTTTTGGGGGAGCCAAGGATATTGTTAAAAAGATGTATTTTCTTTTCTAACCATATAATATTCACTTAAAATATCACCACTTGAAAATTCTAATTTCATAAGACCTCTACTGCTTATGCTTAATGATCCGGATTCTAAGTCTTTATTAACATTTAGTATTGTTCTAAACATATTAGAGTTAAATGGTAAGTTAATATCTTCTCCATTTATGTCCCCATACATTTGATATGTTATTTTATTGTTGTGACCTTGCTCATCTCCAAATGTAAACTTACACATTCGAGTTTGATTATCATCTAATTCAGTAGTGATAATCATATTATCTATATCTGCTAAGGCTGATTTAGCTTTAACTAGATTTAATAGAAACTCATCTTCTAAGGGTAAAACAACATCCCATTCTGGTTCATTTACAGTTCCTACTTTTCCTATTAGTAAAATATCTGCTAAAGAATATGTTAAGTTGAAATGTGGATCTGAGATTAGTAGTTTAGTGCATGTTTTATTTACTTTTTCTAATTCTAAGAGTATATCTCCTAATGTTATGTTAATTAAGTTTTGGAGTTTCTTAGTGTCAAATACTGCTAATGTAGAATCTTCTAGTTTAAAATTATTACATACTACTTTTCCTATAACTTCCTTGTTAGATGAGTTAAAGGGAATAGTAAGTTTGTTATTTTTTATATTCCACTTAACAGATTCGTTTTCCCCAAGGTAATACTTGTTGATTACAGATTGTAATGTTAGTTTGTTTATCATATCTCTTTAAAACTTTTTCTAAAAATTAAAAAATTCATCTTTGTAGGGATTTAAATTTAGGGTCCAACCTAAATCACTATAAAATCCTTCTAACTTATTTAGTAATATACTATCAAATACTTTTTGTCTATCAGCATACTTATCTAAAAATTCCTTTATTTTATCAGGCATATCAAAATCTAAAAATGCTAATGCTTCTACCCTATATGGGTTTGTATGACAGTATATCCATTTTACTTTATCACCCTGTACTATAGAGGAGTGTTCTTTATCTAATTTCCAAAATTTAATTAAATCGTTGTAGATAATTGCTGATTTTACCGCTGCGGGTGCTCCCTTCATAGTTGTAGAAAACATCTCACCAGGCTTAGCTGCTCGTGCTAAGTATTTATTTAAGGTTTTAACAGCTGTTGGATTGCCTAATTTAGTTAAAGGTATATCCCCGTTTAATATTTGTATTTTAAATTCTTTTAACCTTCCATCTATTTCTGATTGTGGAGCTCCTTTTAAAACATCTATGAGAGCTTGCCTAAAGAAATCTCCTAATACAGGTGGGAAATTTGCTTTCTTAAATTCTAATCCCTTAACATCTAATTTCTCTTTAGTTATACCCTCAGATTTCGTTATCCATTGAGCATATCTTCTTGTTGCTCTAAAGTAAGCTGATCTAATTACACATTCAGTTTTCATTTCAAGACGATGTGTTGGGACATTAAAGCATTCCTTAGTTAGACGATCGTAGGAGTTAGTTATGATATCTTGATATTTTAAAGATAATTCCTCTAAAGCATCATCCTTATCCTTCTCCTCCATTGTATCAAAATCCTTGTTAAGAAATCTTAACATAGGTTCAGCATGTATGTAGATGGAATCAGTATCACTATATGCACAATAGTTTACATCTTCTTTATCACATATCCACCATGGAACCTCTTCTATATGCTTCATTTTATCTTCTTACGTAATTTGGGTCTATATCATCTTTAGTATAATCCATAGGCTTAATAGAAGCATCTAAATTTCCTCTACTATTTATCAATTTTTCTCCTGTAGTTATTTTATAAGAATTACCTTGAATTTTAAAGTTACCACCTTGTTTGAGAGCTTTTCTAAATAATATCTCTTCATTTTCAGTCCATTCCTTACTTAATTCTATAATTTGATCTTTACTAGCTAACTCACGATTGAGATACACAAATGTTCCTTGTCTTAATGATTGTTTACTTAACATAACTTTTATTTATTTATTTGTTTACTTATTTATTGTGGTCCTACCAGGGCTCGAACCTGGGACCCTCTGATTATGAGTCAGATGCTCTAACCAACTGAGCTATAGGACCGTATATCTTTCAAACTCATAGTTAAATATAAGTATCTTATTCTAAGAAGCCAAACTCTCTTCACCCCTCATAACCTTATTCATGTGACGGTTTGCAGTTAAGGCTGATTCTTGAATTATACGTTGTCCTGATAATGTTATGGCTTCACTTAATATGACATTTCCATATCTAAAACTTTTTAAGGCAGTAGCACCATATAAACTGTTTAATAGAATTTTCATAGTATACTGTAGTAAGTGATATTTCTCACCACCCTCAGTATCTTTAGATTGATATGCCTTTTTCATTTCTCCTTTATAAAATACCCTCTCATTAAACCATTTATTTAAAATAGTTGACAGCACTGATTCTCTATCGGTTCTAAAGAATACACCATTAGCAGATATTGAGAAATTGTTTTCTTTAATAATTTCAATAAGTTTACCTACTGTTACTTTTGTGCGTTTACGTTTGGGGTTTTCTAAGAGTAATTCCTCATCTTGATCTCTATTTAATAGGTCATTAAGTCCCAACCTATTATTTCTATCGTTAACATCTATAATTCTTCCAACATATGTTTCTTTACCTATGTTTATAGACATTATAATTGAAGGATATAGTGAAGTTAGATCCTCATCAAACATATAATTGTATATTCCAGCTTTAGGGCAGAATAAATACCCACCTGCATAATTTAATTTTATGATTGGGTTTCTATCTTTAGCTGGTGGTACGATTCCCTCACTTAATAGGTATGCTGAAATAGCTCCATCATGTATTTTACTTGAGTGATATACATCACTATAATTTATTTTACCTTTATGTGCTAGATTTTTTGTGAGTGCTAAATATTGAGATTTTTTATCCCATTCTACTAGAATTTCAACATCTCTAAAGTTGTATTGTATAAATTTATGTATATCTTCCTCAAATAAGCGGTCTAAAGAACCATTATATTCTATTTTTCCAATACCTGCATATTTTTCTCCTAAGGAGTCTAATTTCCAACTGGGTTCATCTTCCCAACTATATTTCCTATGCATTCTCATATAGTCAAGTGACTCCATTCCTGCAATTTCAATTGGTTGATCTGGACTCCATATTTCACCGGTTTGGAAATTTATACGTTCTTTTACTTTTCCAATTGGGGATAAGAAAGCGGCCATATCTTCACCTAAAATATTACACATTCTATAATATAGGTAAGGAACATCAAAATAATCACTATTGTATCCTACTAAAATATCAGGAGCTATTTCTCTAAGACGTTCTAAGAATTTAGCTAGTAGTTCCTCTTCTGTATCTACTGGTATTATTTCTTTATTTTTAGCGTGGTAATGCTTGAGTGTTTTTTTAGTGTCAAGTATTATAATACCCCATTTATCAACTTGTTTATCATACCAAGCAATTGATGTTACGGGCTTTGGCGCCGATTTTATATATTCAGGGGTAAGTGCTCCACCCATTTCAATTTCAATGTCAAAAAACATTTCCCTATGAGTGGTTGAAGGAGTATCATCTATACCATATTTTTCTATTAGAAACTTCTGATGAGCAGGCATATCATGGAAGTGGAGCTTAGTATCTCCTCTTTCCCATTTATATACTCTTTTAAGTGGTTCACCATTGATTCCCATAATTGTAGAATCATGTTCATGACATTCAGTATATGCTTGGTTTTGCCATTCAAGCTGTTGATAGCCACTATCTTCCCAAAGGTGAATTTTGTATTTATTATAACCTGCTCTTTCTGCGTAACAATTTTTGTACATCTATAACTTTTATTTTTAGTAAGATAAAAAAAAGCCTGGCGAGAGCCAAGCTTTTGAATTAAGGTTATATTTTATTTTATTTTATTTTTTATGATGCGTTTGTTTCTGATATCATATGTACCATCATATCTCCATCAACATCACC
>TARA_R110002110_G_scaffold302896_6_pt1 | contig 10865 bp, 7 predicted proteins | sample TARA_R110002110 | Tara Oceans TARA_R110002110 (sample SAMEA4397330) | marine metagenome | biome: Polar Biome; feature: [SRF] surface water layer (ENVO:00010504); material: water (ENVO:00002006), including particulate matter (ENVO:01000060) such as... | depth 5 m
AGCCGCTAAAGAGGTTTCGGGATTGGCCCCGGCACCTTTATCGGTCGCCGGGTTTTTTTATCGGGTAAATGCGCCCGGAGGATTGAGGTCCAGATGTCGAAGGATTGGAAGACGCGCACGCAACTGGTGCATGAGGGCAGCCGCCGCAGCCAGTATGGCGAAATGGCCGAAGCCATCTTCCTGACCCAGGGTTTCGCCTACGACAGCGCCGAGCAGGCCGAGGCGCGGTTCATCAAGGCCGGCGATGACGAGTTCATCTATGCCCGCTACGGCAACCCCACCGTGCGCAGCTTCGAAGAACGGATTGCCGCGATCGAGGGCACCGAAGACGCCTTTGCCACGGCCTCGGGCATGGCGGCGGTGTCGGGGGCGCTGACCTCGATGCTGCGGGCGGGCGATCATGTGGTGTCGAGCCGCGCGCTGTTCGGCTCTTGCCTGTATATCCTGGAAGAAGTGCTGACGCGGTTCGGCGTCAATGTCACCTTTGTCGACGGGCCCGATCTGGCGCAATGGGACCAGGCGATCACTCCGCAGACCAAGGCGGTCTTCTTTGAGTCGATGTCCAATCCGACACTGGAACTGATTAATATCCAGGCGGTTTGCGAGATCGCCCACAGGAATGGCGCGCGGGTCATCGTCGACAACGTCTTTGCCACCCCGATCTTCAGCCGTGCGGTGGCCCAGGGGGCCGATGTGGTGGTCTATTCGGCGACCAAGCATATCGACGGCCAGGGCCGTGCCCTTGGTGGCGTGATCTGCGGCACGCGCGACTTCATCCGCAAGACGGTCGAGCCGTACCTCAAGCACACCGGTGCCTCGATGAGCCCCTTTACCGCCTGGATCATGCTGAACGGCATGGCGACGCTGGACCTGCGCTGCCGGGCGATGGCCGAAACCGCCGCCAGGATTGCCGCCGCGCTGGAAGGCCATGACAGGCTGGCGAGGGTGATCTATCCGGGGCTTTACAGCCACCCCCAGGCCGATCTTGCGGCGCGGCAGTTGGGCAGCGGCGGCACCATGCTGTCGATCGACATCAAGGGTGGCAAGGAGGCGGCGTTCCGGTTCCTGAATGCGCTGGAGATCATCTTGATTTCCAACAACCTGGGTGATGCGAAATCCATTGCGACCCACCCGGCGACAACCACCCACCAGCGCCTGCCGGAAGACCAGAAAGTGTTGCTTGGCATCACCCCCGGCCTGATCCGGCTTTCGGTCGGTCTCGAAGATGCCGATGACCTGATCGCCGATCTTACGGCGGCGCTGGCGTCGGTGTGATCCATCGTCTCCGGTGCCGTGGCAGGGGCCGTGGTCGGGCCGCTGTCCCGGTCGGCTGAGCGCGGCACGACGGGTCGGCCCGCGCTTTGGCATGGCCAGAAACGCAATCGCGCGCTACACTGGCCCCTTGGCAGCGATTGTTTGCCAAAACGGATTTTTGCCCGCCGCCGCCAGAAAGACACCACAATAAAGCCGGAACCGAACCACAACGACGTTTGCCAGTGATCCGGTGCCGCCTTCAGACCGTATAAGGGGCAGCCGTTTGGTATTGCGGGGAAAGAGCCCTACATGAAAGACGGGAACACCATGATCTTCGGGGACCGCGCCATGAATATACACACGCCTGAACTGGACCGCAAACCCAGCCGCGACGAGGCCGAGGCCGCAATCGCACTGTTGCGCAAATGGGCGGGAAAGGCATCGGATGCAGAAATCGCCGCGGCCGACCCCGCCGCGCGCGCCTTTCTGAACGATGGCTACCCCGAGCTTGAGCGCAGCTATCCTGCGGATTTCAAGGCATCGGCCGATTACAAGGCGGGGTTGCCCGACCTTCAGAACGGCCCGGCCAGCCTGATCGTCGGCGCGAAAACCCAGATCCAGCATGTCGGGATTTCAAACTTCCGCCTGCCGATCCGCTACCACACCCGCGACAATGGCGATGTCGTGCTGGAAACCAGTGTCACCGGCACTGTCAGCCTCGAAGCGGAAAAGAAGGGCATCAACATGAGCCGCATCATGCGGTCATTCTATGCCCATGCCGAAAAGTCGTTCAGCTACAAGGTGATCGAGCGCGCGCTGGAGGATTACAAACGCGATCTGGAAAGCTTCGATGCCCGCATCCAGATGCGCTTTTCCTTCCCGGTGCGGATTGATTCGCTGCGCTCAGGCCTGTCGGGCTGGCAATATTACGATATCGCGCTCGAACTGGTGGACGCCGGGGGCGTGCGCAAGAAGATCATGCATCTCGACTATGTCTATTCCAGCACCTGCCCGTGTTCACTGGAACTGTCGGAACACGCCCGTCGCACACGCGGGCAATTGGCAACGCCCCATTCCCAACGCTCGGTCGCGCGGATTTCGGTGGAACTGGTGGGCGACAGATGCCTGTGGTTCGAAGACCTGATCGACATCGCCCGCGCCGCCGTGCCGACCGAAACGCAGGTGATGGTCAAGCGCGAGGACGAGCAAGCCTTTGCCGAGTTGAACGCCGCCAACCCGATCTTTGTCGAGGACGCCGCGCGCAGTTTCTGCGCGAAGCTCCAGGATGACCCGCGGGTCGGGGATTTCCGGGTGCTGGCCAGCCATCAAGAAAGCCTGCACAGCCACGATGCCGTCAGCCTGCTGACCCAGGGCCCGACCTTTGCGGCGGAAAGTCTTGATCCGAAGCTGTTCACGACGTTGTTTCACGTCGGCTGATCTTGCGGCACCGGTTGATCGCCGCTACCGTCATTCCCGTTGCGGCGCGAGCGTCTTCACGGCTGATTGACGTGTCTGCTTTGCAGGCTTAGATATCGCCGCATCATGGTTGACATACGTCCTGTTTTTTACGTGATCGGGCGTATCCTGATCGTGCTGGCCGTCCTGATGCTGGTACCTGCGGCAATTGATGCCTATGCCGGGCAGCGCAACGGACGCAGCTTTCTGGAATCGGCGCTGTTCACCGCGTTGATCGGGGCGTTCGTGTCACTGAGCACCCGCAACGCGACCAGCCAGCCGATGAATTTGCGCCAGGCCTATCTGCTGACCACCGGTATCTGGACGATGGTGCCGTTGTTCGGGGCGCTGCCGTTCTGGATCGGCGCACCCGGGCTGGCCTTCGCCGACGCGTATTTCGAGGCGGTGTCGGGCATCACCACCACCGGGGCCACGGTGATTGGCGGGCTTGATGACCTGCCGGTCGGCATGAACCTGTGGCGGGCCATGCTCAACTGGCTGGGGGGGCTCGGGATCGCCTTCATCGCGATGATCTTCCTGCCGCTGATGCGTGTCGGCGGGATGCAGTTTTTCCGCACCGAGGGCTTTGACACCTTCGGCAAGGTCCTGCCGCGTGCGGCGGATATCGCGCGGCAACTGGCGCTGGTCTATGTCGGGCTGACTATTGCCGCTATCCTGGCCTACAGCCTGATCGGCATGACCATTCTGGACGCCATCATGAACGGCGCCGCAACCATCGCGACGGGCGGCTTTTCGCCTTCGGACCAGTCGTTCGCCAAATACAGCGGCGCGGGCGAATATGTCGGCACGGTGTTCATGCTTCTGGGGTCGTTGCCCTACATCCTGTATGTTCATCTGATCAACGGCTCGGCACAGCCTTTATGGCGCGACAGCCAGGTGAGGGCCTATCTGCGCTGGCTGGCGATAGGGGTTGGCCTGGTGACGGTGTGGCGGGTCTATTCGACCGACATGGAGTTGGAACCCGCATTTCGCGAGAGCCTTTTCAACCTGACATCCATCATGTCCAGCACCGGGTTTTCCTCGGGCAGTTTTCCGCACTGGGGCGGGTTCATGCTGATCGTGGCCTTCGTGCTGGGCACGATCGGGGCGTGTTCCGGGTCTTCTGCCGCGGGGCTGAGCGTGTTCCGGATGCAGATTGCTTTTGCCGCGCTGCGCCAACATATTTTCAGGATCGGAAATCCCAACACTGTCAACCTTGTCAAATATGACGGGCGTCGGGTGGAAAATGAGGTGCTGAACGCGCTTATCATGTTTATCTGCGGCTATATCGTGTTGCTGGGCACGATGATCGTGGCGATGGACCTGTTGGGTGTCGATACCGTTTCGGCGGTGTTCGCGGTCTGGACCTCGCTGGGCAATGTCGGCTTCGGCTTCGGCCCCCTGGTCGAGCGCACCGGCACCTTCATTGATTTCCCCCGCGGCGCACTTTCGATCATGACACTGGCGATGCTGTTGGGACGCCTGGGGCTTTTGACGATCCTGGTTCTGGTGCTGCCTTCTTTCTGGCGCCGATAGGGTGGTTGACAGACGCGCTGAAGGGCATCAAGTCTCGGCCATGATTGATCTGCGCCCCGTCGGATATGTGATCGGCCTGCTTCTTGTCACCCTTGGGGCGATGATGGTTTTCCCGATGGCGCTGGACTATGCCTCGGGCAACGACAACTGGATGGCGTTTTTCGAGGCGGCGATCGTGACGGCGACAGTTGGCGGGATGCTGGCGCTCAGTTGCGCCAACGCCGCGCGCGGCGGCAAGGGGATCACGCTGCGGCAATCCTTTGTGCTGACGACAGCCACCTGGGTGGCGCTGCCGGTGTTCGGGGCCCTGCCGTTCATGTTCGGTGAGCCAGACGCCTCAGCCACCAATGCGATTTTCGAGGCGGTGTCCGGGGTTACGACCACGGGCACCACCGTGTTTTCGGGGCTGGACGACCTGCCGCCCGGCACCAACCTGTGGCGCGCCATCCTGCAATGGTTGGGGGGCCTCGGGATTGTCATCGTCGCGATGATCTTCCTGCCGGTGATGAAGGTCGGCGGCATGCAGTTTTTCCGCTCGGAGGGCTTTGATACGCTGGGCAAGATACTGCCGCGCGCCTTTGATATCGCAGCCGCGCTGATCCGGGTCTACATCATGCTGACGGTGGCCAGCGCGCTGTCCTATTTCGCGCTGGGGATGAGCGGGTTTGACGCGGTGGTCCACGCCCTGACCACGGTTTCCACGGGCGGGTTTTCGAATTCCGACATTTCGTTCGCCAAGTTCGACAGCAACATGGAACTGGTTGCGATTGTCTTCATGCTGCTGGCCTCGATGCCGTTCATCCGCTTTGTCCAGGCGACCCAGGGGTCGTTCAGGCCGCTGTGGCAAGACCCCCAGGTCCGCGCCTACCTGAGGTGGAACTGCTATGGCATTGCCGCCGTTGTCATTTATGAAATGGTACATCTGGACCGCCCGTTCTGGGAAACGCTGCGCGAAAGCAGTTTCAACATCGTGTCCACCTTTTCCGGCACCGGCTTTGCCTCGGTCGATTTGTCAACCTGGGGGCCGTTCCCCTTCGTCGTGCTGATTGCCGTCGGGCTGATCGGGGGCTGCACCTCGTCCACCGGCTGTTCGGTCAAGGTGTTCCGCTATCTGATCTTGCTGGAGGCGATCAAGGTCCAGATCCGCCGGCTGCGCAGCCCCTCGGGGGTGATCGACGTGCGCTATGAGGGGCGGCGGGTCGGCAGCGACGTCATCAATTCGGTCATCGTGTTCTTCACCATGTTCATCCTGACTTTCGGCGTCGCGGCAGTGGCGCTGTCCTTGACGGGGCTGGAGACGAAAACCGCCTTTACATCGGCCTGGACGGCGGTGGCCAATGTCGGCCCGGCCTTCGGGCCAGAGGTGGGCCCGACCGGTGCGGTTGACGGCTTTCCCGCCACGGCCCGCTGGATCATGATTGTCGGGATGTTGGTGGGGCGGTTAGAGTTGCTGTCGGTCTATGTGCTGTTTCTGAGACATTTCTGGCGCGATTGAAACAGATGGCGCCGCAAGACGGCTGTGCCGCAAGACGGCTGTGCTGCGTGACGGCTGTGCTGCGTGACGGCTGCGCTGCGTGGCGGGCGTGCCGCGCTAGGGGCGTGCCGCGTGACGGCAACCCAAGAAAAATCCGCCCGCAGCACAGGGCCAAGGGCGGGTATGGTTCGGCGCGCGGGCGGTTTGCGCCCTAGTTCCAGCAAGACACCAGAACCGTCAGGGCGCGGGCAAGGTCGGACAGATCCCCCGGGGCGAGGCCACCGCCGGGCGCGGCGGTCAGCGGGGCAAGGCCGGCAGCGGTCAGCCGTGCGACGACGGCCGGGGCCGCAGCGATAAACGACACCTCGGCAGGCAGCACACGTTCGCCCGCCGTGCCACGCGACATCATCATCCCCAGCACCGCACCTGTCTCATCAATCACCGGGCCGCCTGCGTCGCCGGCAAGGGCCGTCAGGGACAGGCGGCTCAGTTGCGTCTCGCCGGCCAGACCCGTGGTATCCTCCAGCGCGCCGAAGGTCATCGTCGGCAAGGGCAGGGCGTCTTCGTAGGAATAGCCCGACACCGCGACTTCGGTGCCGATGCGGGGCACGCTCATCCGAAAACCTGCAACCTGACGCGGCGCAAGGGCCACGCGGGGCGTCAGCAGGGCAATGCCAAGGCCATCGTCGACAAAGTTGACATCGGCGGCGGTTTCGCGGTCAAGCGTGATGCTGGCACAGTTCTGCACCGCCTCGGAGGTTGTCAGGACGGCACCCTCTGCGCCGACATAGAAGCCGCTGCGTGACAGGCGGGGGCGGCGGACCTCCATTCCGGCCAGCAGGCTACGGCGCTGCGCGTCATCCAGCGCCACCAGCCCCGGATCCAGCGCCCGCGATCCGACGGCTTTGAACGTCGATTGCATCGCGGCGAGGGCGCGGCCGGCCTTGTCGGCCTGGTCGGGCGACCAGATCAGCATATAGCCCTTGATCAACCCGCCGCTGAGTTCGGCATGGGAATAGGAGGCCAGGGATTCATCGGCAGCCTCGATTGTGAATGCGCTGTCGCTCCGGCGGCGCTCGCCGCTGCGTGGCACCACCTCCAGTGACTGCAATATGTCGTACAGCCCGGACAGGGTGCGGTTGTCGCCGGGTTCCGAGATCAGGACGACGCGGATGCCGCTGTCGTCGCGCGATGCGAAATGCACGAAGGGCGGTTGATAGCTGTCAAACCGCACCAGGGCCATTGGCAGCGAAATCTCTATCCCGGCCTCGGACTCTGTCACGAGGTCGAGGCCGAGCTCGGCCTCGATGCGTGCGCGGTCGCCAAGGATTTCGGCACGCTGAGCGGTTGTCATGATCCCTGTCGGCTCATGGCCTTTCGACTCTTGCCAGGAAGACATGGACGCGCGGGTGCCGGGGCCGAATGCGCCGTCAATCGCGGCGCTGTAATGACCGGACCATTTCAGGGCTTCTTGCAACGCCATCCGCTGGGCGCGGTCCAGAAGGGACTCTGATCGCCGCGCCTCGGCCGGGCTTTCGTCGGGCAGGCCGACGACTACAGGCCCCGCCGCCGGTCGGGTCGCGGATCGGGGGGCAATCAACGGGATTTCGACCACCGGGACCTCGGCCGTGGGTATCCGAGCCAGGGGCGTTTCTACGATGGTCGCCGCCGGGGCAGTCACCGGGCCAGTCACCTGGGCTGTCGCCGGGTTCTGCCCGACCGGCCAGAAAGGTTGCACGAATCGTGTGCCGTTTGCGAGGAAACTGTCGGACGGTATCAGATTGTCGCGGCGCAACCGGGACAGACGGTCCAGCGCGGTCTCCGGATCATAGGGACCAAGAACGATGGCATACCAGCCGGAACTCAACTGAAACCCGGCGACATCGGGGAAGGCGGCGGCATAGGCGCGTACCCGTTCCTGTGCGTCGCTCAAGGTGGATTGCGCCTCTACCTGTACCCAGGCGCGGTTCTGCGCATCGGCCAGGGCGCCGGAGATCACCGAAGCGATCAGCGCGAGTGAAAAAATCAACGGTCGCATGAAGCTCCTGTTCCCTCACGTCCTTGTTACATTCATTCTGCGAAACCACATTTTTATCCATTTTACCAGTGCGGGAAATGAATATGACGCCGCTTTGACTGTACGGGGCCGCCCCGACGCATTGACCCTTCGGGCGCTGTTGCCTATGCACGACCCGAGATGCCTCGAGGATCAGACATGACCGCCAAACTTCCGTCGCGCGCGCCCGACCAGCCCCCCCGCAGTTTTCAGGAAATCATCCTGAGACTGATGAACTATTGGGCAGGCCAGGGCTGCGCCGTGCTGCAACCCTATGACATGGAAGTGGGGGCCGGCACCTTTCATCCGGCAACGACGCTGCGCTCGCTTGGCGGCAAGCCGTGGGCTGCGGCCTATGTCCAGCCCTCGCGCCGCCCGACCGACGGGCGCTACGGCGAAAACCCCAACCGGTTGCAGCATTATTATCAATACCAGGTGCTGATAAAACCCAGCCCGCCGAACCTTCAGGCGCTCTACCTCGGTTCGCTCCAGGCGATCGGGATCGACATGGAACTGCACGACATCCGCTTTGTCGAGGATGACTGGGAAAGCCCGACCCTGGGGGCCTGGGGCCTCGGATGGGAGGTCTGGTGCGACGGTATGGAAGTCAGCCAGTTCACCTATTTCCAGCAGGTCGGCGGCCATGATTGTCACCCGGTCTCGGGCGAGTTGACCTACGGGCTGGAACGCCTGGCGATGTATATTCTCGGCGTCGACCATGTGATGGACATGCCCTACAACGACCCGGACGCTGCCATTGCCCTGAAATACGGCGACATCTTCCGCCAGACCGAACAGGAATACAGCCGCTGGAACTTTGACCAGGCCGATACCGACATGCTGCTGCAACACTTCAAGGATGCCGAAGCTGAATGTGGCCGTATCCTGAGCGCCCCCGAAACCGACAGCGCTGGCCGCCGCATCATCATGGCGCATCCCGCCTATGACCAGTGCATCAAGGCCAGCCACCTGTTCAACCTGCTCGACGCGCGCGGCGTCATCTCGGTCACCGAACGCCAGGCCTATATCGGCCGTGTTCGCACCCTTGCCAAACGCTGCGCCGACGCCTTTGTGACAACCGAGGCCGGAGCCTCGCCAGAACTGGAAACGCTGTGAGCGGAAAATTCTTTGTCGGCATCATCCTCGTCTCGGCCCTGATCGTCGGAGGCGCGATATATTATCTTCAGATTTATGGCTACTATCGCGAAATTCCGGCGTCGAGCCCGGCGGCCGAGATTCGCCTGACCACACTCGCCGGTGTGGCGGAACCTGTCACGGCAAGCGATTTCCGGGGCATTGACGCCGACAGTTCTCCTATCCGGTATCGCGCCTGTTTTCGTATGGAGCAAAGCGCCGCGATGCTGGCCGGCACCTACCAGGCGTATGATGGTGCCGAGCCGCTCGTCACACCCGGCTGGTTCACCTGCTTCGACGCCGGGGTCATCGACGCCGCGCTGGAAGAAGGCCGCGCCACCGCCTATATGGGCGAAGAAAACATTTACTGGGGCATCGACCGCATTGTCGCCATCATGGACGACGGTCGCGCCTTTGCCTGGAACCAGATCAACAAGTGCGGAGCCGAAGTGTTCGACGGTCAGCCCGCCCCTGCAGGCTGCCCCCCGCAGCCGGAGAAGTGACCGATGCCCGATTTGCTGTTAGAGTTGTTTTCCGAGGAAATCCCCGCCCGCATGCAGGCCCGCGCTGCCGCTGACCTGAAGAAGCTGGTGACAAATGGCCTGGTCGAAGCGGGGCTGACCTATGCCTCTGCCGGGGCGTTTTCGACGCCCCGCCGCTTGGTGCTGACGATCGAAGGGCTGACCGGTGAAAGCAAACCCATGCGCGAGGAACGCAAAGGCCCCAAAGTTGACGCCCCCGAAAAGGCGCTGGAAGGGTTTTTGCGCTCTACGGGCCTGAGCAAAGATCAGCTTGAACGGCGCGACGACAAAAAAGGCCAGGTTTACTTTGCCGTGATGACAAAACCGGGCCGCAAAGCACCCGAGATCATTGCAGAAGTTGTAGAACAAGCGATCCGCAATTTCCCGTGGCCAAAATCGATGCGCTGGGGCAACGGAACCTTGCGCTGGGTGCGCCCGCTGCATTCCATTCTCTGCCTGCTCAGCGCCGAAGACGGGGCCGAAACTGTGCCGCTGACCGTCGATCAGCTGACCGCATCCAACACCACCGAAGGTCACCGCTTCATGGCCCCTGGCCGCTTTGCCGTCACCAGCTTTGACGACTACCGCGCAAAACTCTCGCGCGCCTTCGTGATGCTCGACCCGGCGCAGCGCGAGGCTGCCATCTGGCACGACGCCCAAAATCAAGCCTTCGCGCGGGGGCTGGAGGTTGTGCCCGATGCGGGGCTGCTGGCCGAGGTCGCGGGCCTCGTCGAATGGCCGGTCGTGCTGCTGGGCGATATCGGCGCGCCGTTCTTGGGTCTGCCCTCCGAGGTGCTGCAAACCAGCATGCGCGAACATCAGAAATTCTTCTCGGTCCGCAACCCCAAAACCGGCCGGATCGAGGGTTTCGTCACCGTCGCCAACCGCGAAACCGCAGACCACGGCGCGACGATCCTCGCAGGCAACAACAAGGTGCTGTCGGCCCGGCTGTCGGATGCGAATTTCTTCTGGGAAAATGACCTGCGCAAGATTGCGCAGGGCGGCCTTGAAGGGATGGGCGCGGGCCTCGCCCATGTCACCTTCCACAACAAACTGGGCTCTCAGGCTGACCGCATTGCCCGTATCGCAGCCCTCGCCCGCGAAATCGCGCCGATGGTCGGGGCTGATGCCGATATGGCGGAACAGGCCGCCAAGGTGGTGAAGGCCGACCTGCAATCGGCCATGGTCGGCGAATTCCCTGAATTGCAAGGCACCATGGGCGGCTACTACGCCCGCGCTGCCGGTCTGCCCGACGCGGTGGCCACCGCCTGCAAAGCCCACTACTCGCCGCTTGGGCCGACCGATGATGTGCCGACGGAACCGGTCTCCATCGCCGTCGCCTTGGCCGACAAGATCGACACCCTGACCGGCTTCTGGGCGATTGATGAAAAACCAACAGGGTCGAAAGACCCCTACGCCCTGCGCCGCGCCGCTT
>TARA_R110002110_G_scaffold102072_3_pt1 | contig 10862 bp, 10 predicted proteins | sample TARA_R110002110 | Tara Oceans TARA_R110002110 (sample SAMEA4397330) | marine metagenome | biome: Polar Biome; feature: [SRF] surface water layer (ENVO:00010504); material: water (ENVO:00002006), including particulate matter (ENVO:01000060) such as... | depth 5 m
AAGAGCGCCAGCAGCGACAGTGCGCCCTTGAGCGATCGGCGGGGACGACCACCAAGAACAAACGGAATAGGCTCAAATGGGACAGATTTGACCGGAACAGATTCGGACTCGTTGAGATCGACTCGGCCGACATCGATCGGATCAGAATCGAAGTCGTCGTCGGAATGGTCGGTTACGTCCAGCAAGCGCCCCGATGGTATCCACACCGCCCAGCGGTATTGGGCCTATCGTCGCTGCGGTGTCCGGTGAAGAGCTTCGCGAACTTGGTGAGATCGCCGAGCAAATGCACCAGCAAGGCATCCGCCGGATCCACACATTGGCGTGGCGCGACCTCGACGATCCCGATGGTGGCGGGTCCGAAGTACACGCCGACGAGTTTATGACGCGATGGGCAGCTGCCGGTTTCGACGTCTTGCATCGCACGTCGGCAGCAGTTGGCCAGCCTGCAGTGAGCCACCGCAACGGGTACGACGTGATCCGACGGGGGAGCAGATACACCGTTTTCCCGCGTGCCATTGCGGCCGAGATGCTGCATCGGATGGGGCCGTTCGACGCGCTCGTCGAGATCTGGAACGGCGTCCCGTGGTTCTCGCCGATCTGGTGCCGCAAGCCACGGATCACCTTCCTGCACCACGTCCACGGCCCGATGTGGGATCAGATGCTCCCCGGGCCGCTGGCAGCGTGTGGCCGAGCGCTTGAAACTCGTCTCGCTCCACCGTTCTACCGACGCAGCCCGACAGTGACACCGTCTGAGGCCACTCGTGAAGAGCTGCTTGAAATTGGCTTTCTGCCTGAACACGTGACAGCGGTTCCCAACGGCACTGATGCGCGATTCTCTCCTGGTGGACGCAAGAGCGAACATCCTTCGCTCGTGGCGGTGTGCCGTCTTGCACCGGTTAAACGGCTCGGTCTCCTGATCGACGCTGCGGTGATAGCGCGGGCCGCGACGCCCGGACTGACGTTGACCATCGTCGGTAACGGGCCGTCTCGGCCAGAACTCGAATCCAAGGTGAACGGCCTCGGCGCCGGCGATTGGATCAAGTTCACCGGGCGAGTCGACCAAGCCGATTTGGTCGACCTGTACCGTCGCTCCTGGCTTGTGGTCAGTGCTTCGCTCGCTGAAGGTTGGGGCCTCAGCCTCACCGAGGGAGCGGGTTGTGGCACGGCAGCGGTTGCAACAAACATCCGTGGGCATCGCAGCAGCGTGGTCGACGGCGTCACGGGCATTCTTGCCGAGCCGTCAGACCTCGGTAATGCGATCGCCCGGGTGCTTTGCGATCATGACCTTCGAGTTCAGCTCGCATCCGCTGCTCAGGCACGGGTCCGGTCCATGACCTGGGATGCATCAGCGTTGGGCATCTTGCGCGTGCTCGCCCAGACTGCGAAGTAGATTGCAGCCGTTATGCGCAGCGTGCTGGTGCTTCCCACCTACAACGAATCAGACAACATCGAGCCGTTCCTGCGTGCCGTTCGTGAGGCATCGCCTGCCACCGACATCCTTGTCGTCGACGACAACAGCCCCGACGGAACCGGATTAGTCGCCGATCGCTTAGCCGAAGAACTTGGCCGCATCGACGTCCTGCACCGGCCGGGCAAAGCTGGTTTGGGAAGTGCGTATCGCGCCGGGTTCAACAAAGTGCTGGACGGCAGCTACGACATCATCATCTCGATGGATGCCGACTTTTCACACGACCCCAGTCGGATTCCCGACTTCGTTCGACTGATCACCGACGGCGCCGACATCGTGATCGGCTCTCGCTATGTCACCGGTGGCGGCACGACCGACTGGCCGGTTCGTCGCCAGTTGCTGTCCCGCTGGGGCAACGCATACACCCGCTCGATCCTTGGCGTCGCCGCTCGGGACTGCACCAGCGGCTATCGGGCATACCGTGCTACCGCGCTGGCCAAAATCGATCCAACATCCACATCGGCCGAGGGCTACGCATTCCTGACCGAACTCGTCCGCCGACTGACACGTGAAGGCGCCAGCGTCGTGGAAACGCCGATTATCTTTCGTGACCGCACCCGTGGCAAATCGAAGATGTCAGGACGAATCATCATCGAGTCGATGCTGCTGGTGACCCGCTGGGGCATGGGCGACCGATTCAAGCGGCTCTTCGGCCGCAACTGACGGTGGATTCGTTCGCCGCACGCGCCCGTCGGTTTGCTGAAAGCAGCGCGGGCCTCATCGTGCTGGTCACCGTGGGGCTTGCGGTCCCGTTGCTGACCGCGGCCATCGCGCTCGCACAGCGCAGGTGGTATCCCGTACTTGACCTCGCCATGACTGAGTTCCGCATCCGCGATGTCGGGTCGCGGCAGACCCCCCTGATTGGCCTGCCCGGCCGAATTGGCGAGTTCCCCGATCAGGGCAGCCACCCCGGTCCGTTCAACTTCTGGCTTCTTGCGCCGGGGTACCGGCTGTTCGGCAGCACGGCGTGGGCGATGGAAGCCTCGACGGCACTCTTGCAAACGTTGTGGATTGGAGTCGCGCTTTGGATTGGCCACCGTCGAGCTGGGCGGAATGGCGTGATTGTGGTCGCATTCGTCGTGGCACTTCTCGTCCGTGGCTACGGCCTTACAGTGCTGACCCAGCCATGGAACCCTTACCTGCCCCTCATCGCATGGGTCGTCGTCCTGCTGGCGGCCTGGTCGGTTGTCTCGGGCGACCACGCAATGCTGATTCCGCTTGCCGTCGCCGCCAGCTTCGCGGCGCAGACGCATATTCCCTACCTCGTGATTGCGGGCGGCCTCGGCGCAGGTGCAGCGGTGCTGGTGGCACTTCGATGGATCCGCCAGCGGCGCGCTGGCGAATCTGCTGGGCTGCCGCGAGCGTTACTGATCACCGCAGCCGTGTTTACGATGTTGTCGCTCCCGATCTTCGCCGATCAGGTCCGTCGAAGGCCGGGCAACATCACGCGCCTTCTTGATCACTTCGGCAATCCGCCTGAAGAAGCGATCGGTTTCGTTCGCGGCTTCGAGTTGCTGCTACAACATCTCAACGTCTTCCGTGCGATCGGCACGATGTTCACCCGAACAGGCGGCTTCGTCGACCTCGGCCAAATCGACGGAGCGACATGGATCCCGGGCGCATTCGTGCTGTCGACGTGGATCGCCGCTGTCATTGCCACACGTAAGTTGGCCGCTCGTACAGATGTGCAGGTACTGCTCCATCTCCACGTCGTGACTGGCGCCGTGCTGTTGCTGAGTTGGGTCTCGATGTCGCGGATCTTCGGGAACACCTGGTTTTACCTGACTCTGTGGGCCTGGGCGATCATGCTGCTTGTCGTTGTGACCACGGTCTGGACCGCCGTGCTCTGGTTCAACGCCACGGATATTGCAACCGGGCGCCGTGCCCTTTTGGCTGTCACCGGAGCGGTCGCCCTGTGCACTGCTGCGACCTCGGTCGCAGCAGTTGGGACCGACCATCCCGAGGAGTACCTCGGCGAAACTCTCGGAGCTGTTGTCGAGCCCACAGCTGACGCCCTCGATCCGAACGACACGTACGTGGTCTTCTGGACGGACGCTCATTCCTTCGGCAGCCAGGGCTTCGGCCTCGTGAACGAACTCGAACGACTGGGCTTCGACGTCGGGGTGTACGAGGCGTGGCGCGTGCCGGTGACCGGGCAGCGGGTGGTCAGGGCCAACGAAGCAGACGCTGAAATTATCTGGGCGACTGGCAGCTTCGTCGATGTCTGGCGCGGCGACGACCGAGTCACCGAGATTGCCGCGGTCGAGCCTCGCACCCCGGCCGAGCTGGCAGAGTTCAAAATGCTGCGCACTGAACTGATCGCCGATCTCCTCGCCACTCGACTTTACGACTTGGTGCCGCTTGTTGATAATAATCTATTCGGGGTGCGGATCGACAGCAGAATCTCGAGAGCGGCGCTTGAGGCAACGAAGCGGTTACTCGCCCTCGACCAGAACGCTGCAGTGTATATCGGCCCGTTTGGCGTCTCACAGTGAGCGAGGCGCGTCGTCTCGCTGGCCAGCTACAGCGCTTCGGCTGGCAATTAATGGCGCCCGCCACGTCGGTGGTCATTGCCTTCAGTGCAGCGCTCGGCGCTGCCGGTGGCTACGAACCGGTTGATGCAATTCGATTATCGAACTTCGTGCTGGTGACGTGTTCACCAGAAACCAGCCATTGCTCGGGACCCTTTTCGCAGCCTCGATCGGCACGGGAATAGACGTTAACCACCTGGGTCCGTTCTTATTCGACGCGGTAACGATCCCACTGCGGTTGTTCGGTCGATCCGCCGGCATCGCCTTTGCCATTGCGCTCCTGCAGCAATCAGCGCCCAGGCGATCACCGCACTGATGGTGTGGACGTTGGGCAGCGAATTGCTGTACGACCCGTGATAGCCCAACGTGCCGTTCCTGCCGTTCCTGCCGTTCCTGCCGTTCCTGCCGTTTTCGTGGTGCTGAGCTGTGTGTGGGCGGTCGTCGCTGGTCGCGTTTCGATGCTCCCGCTCACTGTTGGTGTCGCATCGATCGTGATACCGGACCAACCTGCGCTTCCTGTTCATCGCTCCGATTATGGTTGCCTTCGTCGTCGCGTTGATCCTGTAAGAACGGCGCGCTCCCGGTGCCAGAACGTTCGGCGACTTGCGCCGCCGAGCACTGCTACCGAACGGCATCTTCGTTCTCCTGTAGAGGCAGAAGCTGATCGAGCAGTTCTTTGGATCGGGCCATGGCAACGTGGCTTGCCTGGTCCAGCAGGGACCGGGGGCAGGGGGCAGGGGGCGGGGACCGATGGGGGATAAGACACCGGATTTGAGTGCGTTCGGAGTGTCGCTCGGTGTGCCGCTGGGTGGGCTCGGCGTGGTCGCTGCACTCCGGACACCGATGATGGCGCCGGCCGTTGCGTTCCATGACGGCGACTCGAGTCCGCACTTAATTAACGACGTGCGCGACCGGGCCGCCTCGTTCTTCATCGTCCGTCAATAGGGATACGGGCAATAGAAATACGGGCAATAGGGGTAGTGGCGCCCAATAGACATGTTCGGAGAGATTTGGCTTGGCTCTCAAGCACAAGCCGGATCGTGCCGTTAGACCTCTGAATGGATCAGAGGGATACAACAGACCTTGCGATGAGATGCGATGCGTGACGCGTTCGCTGGACGCAAAGACCGACACGTCGAGCTGCCGGTCTCGCCGCGCGGACTATTGGTCGCGGCCCGCGTCATAGCGATTCTGGCGCTTGCGTGTGTTGCGGCCACGTTCAACGATGGCCAAGAGTCAACTCGAGTCGCTCTGATTCTGGTCGTCGCTGCGGCGGTCCAGCCAGGGCTGCCGATTTTTTGGCGCTTCCAAGACTCGTATCGGCAAGCACAGATGGTGACCGACATCATTGTATTCGTACTCATCGTTGCCATCGCTCCGCAGTACTACTGGCTGTGCGCTGTGGCGGCTGCGGGACTCGTTGGCAACCACGCCGTCCTTGCGAGCGCGCGTAGCTTTGTGCTGACGGCAGGATTCACGGTCACAGCGCTCGCCGTTGTCGGCGTGGCTCGTGACGTGGAGCAGTACGAACGAGGTGTTGCGATCCTTGCGATTCTTGCCGTCGGGCACGGCTATCTCGGACACAACACACGCGTTTCGATGCGCGCCTCTCAAGAAGACATTCTTGACGTTCTGAGTGCCGCCGGGGGATTGGCCCACCTGACAGACCTGTCAGGTGGCATCATTGATGTTGTTGGCGATACCGAGGCAGTCGTCGGTTGGTCGCGTGAAGACTGGCGGTCGTTGGACCATCGCGAGATAATTCATCCCGACGATCTTGCTGACTTCTGGCAGGACGCGAACATCCGGGCCGGCACGTTGGTCGACCGAACCGCACGCATCCGCGCCGGTGATGGGCGCTGGATTTGGATTCGTGATGTGTCGCGCGTTGTCATGCACGAGAACCGTCCGCATCTCCGTGGGTTCATTATCGACGTGTCCAAACAGCAGGACGGCCTCCATCGGGTGACGACGGAGGCGTCAACTGATGTTCTGACCGGTTTGCGGAATCGGCGTGCACTACTCATGGAACTTGGCGCCCGCAAGCTCAGGCCGCAGCACCACCTTGTGCTGATCGATCTCAATCACTTCAAAGACGTGAACGACACGCTCGGACATGAAGCCGGCGACGCGTTGTTGCAGGTTATTGCGGACCGTCTGACTCGCTGCCTCCGACCCAACGACATCCTTGCTCGCCTCGGTGGCGACGAGTTCGCGATCGTCATGGACGCAATGGTGGACATGTCGGCCGTTATTGCAGTCGTTGATCGAGTCGCGTTCGAAGTGTCGCGTCCTGTCGAAATTGCTGGAGTCAACATCACGACGTCGATTTCGGCTGGGATTGTCGATGCTCGCCCCGGTGAGGCAGACGCATCGACCCTGCTGCATCGAGCTGACATTGCGATGTATGCCGCGAAACGGTTGAACCACACCTCGGCAGTATTCGATGCCGACCTCGAACGGGCCTCGGTTCGGCGCGAAGAGCTCTCTAAAAATTTGTCCCGTGCGTTGGTCACCGGAGATCTCACCCTGCATTACCAGCCGATCATCGACACGATGAGCGGAGCGATCGTTGGGTGCGAGGGGCTGGCGCGATGGGACCACCCAGTCTTTGGACTCCTGACTCCTGACGCGTTCCTCGATGTCGTATTGATCTCGGACCGGTCCGGAGAGTTCACGCGGTGCATGGTGCTCGATGCAATCGCCACTGTTCGCATCCTCGCCGATGCAGGATCCGACGTCACCATTGCCGTCAACCTGCCGATCCGCAGCCTCGTAGACGTGGAGTTCGGACGCTGGTTCACTGCAGCTTGCGCGGCCAGCGCCGTCAGCCCCAGCCAGTTGGTCTTTGAGATCGCAGAACATGACATACACGACACCGAGTCGACCACCTCGGCGATCGATCGGCTTGCGGGGCTCGGCGTCACCATCTCGGTGGACAACTTCGGCGCCGGCCAGGCCACGTTCGAACGACTTCGGTGGTGCAATGTCGCTCAACTCAAACTCGATCGAGACCTCCTCGTCAATGTGACCACCGACGAGCGGGGACGCAAGGTCCTCCGGTCGATTCTCGACTTGGCGGCGCGGCTCGACTACGACGTGGTCGCTGCGGGCGTAGAGACCGACGAGCAGTTCGCCTTGCTCCGCCAGATGGGCTGCCCGCATGCCCAGGGGTATCTTTTCGCACGCGCAATGATTCGGTCCGAGTTCATCGACAGCGTGCTCAGCGGGCGAGTGCCATCCGCAGTCGATCGCTTTCGTTCTGGTTGATAGTGCCCTGACCACACGTATTTGGCCAGAGTCGCACTGAACTTGATGAACAGGTCGACTCGGAGATGCCAGAGTGCGCGAATGACGGACGACATTCGAGATGCTGACGGCGCCCTGGCGCAGGAGTACGCAGCATGCTTCCCTTCCGCCTCGGCGACGTTTTCGATACGTGGATGCGACTCTTCAGCCATCACGTGTGGGACGTCCAACGGGTCCGCCGGAAAGAACAGCCGAATCCACAAGCGTAAGTCGCCCTGACCGCCGGTTCTGTTTCCAATGTTCCCCGAGCCCCGATACCACCGCACCAGCGGTCGACGCGGCGCACTCAAAGCCGCCGTTGCTGTCGGGCACAGCATTTTGGTGGCCGCCTGGCATTGACGACTCGTCGCTCAACTCGGAGCCATGGGCCTCGCCGTGACCAACGCCCCAGTCACGCATTCAGGAGTAGAAGGGGTTGGAACCAGTGGAGTGATCGGTGAGATCCTTGACCTTTTCGATTGCCTCGATGGCTTCGCTCAACATCGTCTGTACGCCGTCGAGCATCGTCCTCTTGCTCATCGAGCAACCGTGGCAGCCGCCACCCATCGTCATATAGGCGGTGCCTTCGCCGTCGTGGCCCATGTAGGTGACGAAGCCGCCGTGTGCAGCAAGCGCCGGGTTGACCTCGGCAGCGACCAGGGTTTCGACCTCGGACGAGAGGGCGTCGTCGTTGACCAGGCCTTCGACGCTCGCCGTTGCCGGCTTGTTCGGGTTCCGAATCGCGAGGCCCTGGGTTGGTGTGTAGTCGAGCGTGGCTCCGGTCAGCAGCCAAACGTCGTGTTGCGGGATGATCACCGTCATGCCGTCGTGCGTACGAACCTCGTCGGTGGACGACACCTTCAAGAACTCCTCGAAGGACAGGTCGTAGCGGAACTCTTGGCCAGCGTCGGAGGCGATGGCAAGCCGGAGACCGAGCTGGTCGCCGTCGGCTTCGTCGTTGCGCATTTCGACGAGGTTCTCGATCGCCTCCGGCGTGATGGTGACGATCGGCTCACTCGAGTCGGCAGAGTCGGAATCGATGGCGGGTGCTTCGAGAGGGCTCATGACGAAAAGGGTACCGTCGAGTCCATCGACGCGACCCGACCCTGCCCTTTCGAGTTCGTCACACTGCGCGATTTTGTTGCCCAAGAGGTACGGGCTGGCCTGGTCACGTCAATGATCTATGGTGCAAAGCATGGAGGTTGAGCTTTTGTGCAACGAGGGTCGTGTGTTGTTCAGTCGACTTAGCGGTCCGTGCCCGCTCGGCGGGTGGGCTGTTCCAGGTGTGAGTAGTAATGAGATCTCGCAACCGCGTCGGTCGCCCGATGACATGCGTTTGTGGTCTACTCGAGCGGGCTCGTTGTTCGGGTTGTCGGGGTGATCTTGCTCGATGGGGCGCCGGTCGTATCGCTCGAGGAATACGTCGAACGCGGCGGTGGGGTTGCGCTAGGTATCGCGGTCGAATCGGGGCCTGACCGTGTGCTTGATGAGCTTGAGTCGTCGGGTTTGCGGGGTCGTGGAGGTGCCGGGTTTTCGACGGCGTTGAAGTGGCGTTCGATCGTGGCTGGAGGTGCGGAGGTCGGTGAGCGTTTTGTGGTGGCCAACGGTGCCGAGGGTGAGCCGGGGACGTTCAAAGATCGTGCGTTGTTGCGCCATAATCCGTATCTACTGCTGGAAGGGTTGTTGGTTGCGGCGCGCACGGTCGGCGCCCGGCGGGTTTTTGTTGCGTTGAAGTCGTCGTTTGAGTTCGAGGCTGATGTCGTAGCGCTGGCAGCGGCTGAGATGGCTGCTGCCGGGTGGGCCGACGATGTGCAGATCGAGCTTGTTCGTGGCCCTGATGAGTATTTGTTCGGTGAGGAAAAGGCGCTACTCGAAGTGATCGAGGGCGAAGAGCCGCTGCCGCGCCTGTTCCCGCCGTATCTGTATGGGTTGTTCACGACGAACCCGCAGGTGGGTTGGTCGGCGGGCAGGACACTCACCGGTGTCGGGCCCGACGGGTCAAATCCGACGCTGGTCAACAACGTCGAGACGTTGTCGACTGTTCCGGCGATCGTTGCGAACGGCGGGGAGTGGTATCGGGGCTTCGGTACGCCAGAGTCGCCGGGCACGATGGTGTGCACGGTGTCGGGTGACACAGTGCGACACGGTGTCGGCGAGTTCGAACTCGGTACACCCGTGGCGACGGTGATTGCTGAGTTGGGCGGTGGGATGTTGGATGGTCGGGCGATCAAGTACGTGTTGTCGGGGATCTCGAATCCGGTGCTGCGCGGTGAGCTGATCGATACGCCGCTCACCTACGAACACATGGAAGCGGTCGGCGCCGGACTCGGGACGGGTGGATTCATTGTCTATGACGACCGCACCGATCCCGCCGAGTTGGCCCATGCGGTCTCGCGCTTCCTCGGCGTCGAGTCGTGCGGCCAGTGCTCTGCGTGCAAGCTCGGTTGTCAAGCGATTACCGAGCTGTTGTCGGGCCTCGACAACGTCACCGAAGGTGCCGTGTACGGCGACATCTCGGCACGCTTGGCGAGCGTGACTGACGCGTCGCGTTGCTTCTTGCCGTCACAGGAGCAACGCGTGGTGACGAGCCTGTTGTCCGACATGCGCGACCCCGAATCGCGGCGCCCCGAGCGAGGACTGGAACTCACCAAGATCGTTGACCTTGTCGGCGACCGATTCGTCCTCGACGACACCCAGTCCCGCAAGCGCCCGGACTGGACGTATGAGCCCAAGGTGAGATGACCGAATCGGACAGTTGCCGGCGTCGAGCAATCACCGCATCGACATCGGCGACAGTCAGGCCGTGACGGATTCGACCGATCTGTCGTTGGCGAAACCGGTCTATGGGTTTCTCGGATGTGGGCTGGTTGTTCGTGGCGCGTCGTCGGGCGCTGATTTCGTGGCCGCTTATGTGAGCGCCGTCCGTTTTGCAGGTGACTCGTTTCCCGGTGGAGTCAGGAGCTCAGGCGTGAGGAAAATCGAGTTCGGCGGCCTGTTTGTCGGGGGCTGCGTCGCCGTGTCGTTTTACCTCGGCAAGCACACGTCGCTGCGTCGGCGAAGCACCAACGTTCACGGTATTCACGGTATTTAGAGGCTCAGGTAAGCAACCTCTCATTGTTTCAGTAGTTTCGCAAGGCGCAACTTGTAAACCTGTGTCTGTGACGATAGAACGTCCTGACACCGATGGCTGGTGATGAGCACCGGCCCGAGCGCTTTGCCTCTCGCTTCTGAAGCGGAGAAGAGCACAGAGAGGAGCACTATGAAGGTTTGGATCGATCAAGACCTCGGCGCTGGACGCTGCGAAGAGGCCACCCCCGACGTGTTCTTCAGCCCATACGACGGCCCCCACGAGATCATTGAATCGACAGAGCAGTGACCAGGCAAATGCCCTTTCGTCGACGTCGGATGGCCCGCAAATCGGTCGAGGCCGCGAACCAAGCTGCCACCCCGACAACCACGCCGACAGAACTGCCGACCGAACTGCCGGGTGCTGCACCGAGCGACCCTGCGCCGTCGAAATCAGATGTTGCGCCGCAGTCGATCTCGTTGACCGAGAAGCCGACGGCGTCAGCGCC
>TARA_R110002110_G_scaffold145190_8_pt1 | contig 10860 bp, 12 predicted proteins | sample TARA_R110002110 | Tara Oceans TARA_R110002110 (sample SAMEA4397330) | marine metagenome | biome: Polar Biome; feature: [SRF] surface water layer (ENVO:00010504); material: water (ENVO:00002006), including particulate matter (ENVO:01000060) such as... | depth 5 m
GGCATTAGAGCACTTGACACTAGGTGCAAAGATTACGGTCTGGCCATACAATTTGATGTTGCCTAAATAGTGAGAAGCCACTGTCTCGATACGTGTCAGATCCTTACCAAGCTCCTCCATCGAGGACTTGGTGAAGTCACCAGAGATTTTCAGGTCATACCGTCTGTCCGTGGAGACCTTGACGTATCGTGGTTGTGCTAGCCACCCAATTGAGGCCAGGTCTAGTAGAGTCTTTTGGTATGCAATAGTATCATATCCTAGGTCCTCTCCATCCAGCCTGTATGGCGTGGCAGTAAGTCCCATCTTCCAGTCAGGATCAACTTCCTTCTCGAAGTTCCGGTAGGTCTTAGCTGCTTCTCTATGCGTCTCATCGACAACTAGGAGGGTTCGATGCTTCTTACTGTACTTAAATGTCCGTGTACTCTGGATCTGAGTGAATACAATATCCCCAGGACGAAGCTTGCTTGTGTCTGGCTTATCCTTAGCATTCCAGTAGAGGACTTTTCGGCCTGCTTTTACACAGGTATCAAGGTATGTCTTCTCAGTCTGGGATAATAGCTCAGATAGGTGGGCCGACCAGAAGATAATATGTGTGTCCAAGTGCCCATATTCCTCAAGGAATTTTAGGGCTGTCCACGTTTTACCTGATTGGGTGGGGAGACAGAGGAGCGCTCGTTGGTTAGCTTGGTAAGCTTTCTCTAGAGCTGCTCGAGCTTCTGTCTGGTATGGCCTCGTAGCCGAATATCTCTTCGATTTGGTCATCTGTAGCTGGGAACACATTTAGGCTGCTCCGGCTAGTTACTGCTATAAAGTAGTTGGTTTTTTTAGAGGTATCAACTCTGAAGAGGTGATAGTAGCCTCCACGAGGGGCTCTAACTCTCACTTCAGTAATTCCGTCAATGGTAGCATTGTCTACCTCGGTGCAATAGGCACTAATTTGGAACTCAATGTCTGATCGTGTCATTTTAAACTTATCCCGGGACCGTGCTGGATTCTAATTCGCTTTCGTCCGCCATCATTTTGATTACATCTTGAGACCAGAGCTCGAAGTTCTTCTCGCCACTATCAAGCATTTGACATAACTGGTTGCTGGTGTACATTTGGCCTTGGATCTTATTTGGTTCGTTAGACTCAAGGGCCTGAAGTACTGTATCTGTGGTTCTTTCAAAGATTTCAGCGGCAAATACTATCCCAATGTGTACTTGATCCACGATTGTATCGGACCTGCATAGTGCGGCTAAAGGGTCAGGAGTTACATCGATGGCATAGCCTTCAGGGATCTTAATCTCTTCCCTAATCTCACGGTATGCACAGTCGATTATAGGGGTTCCACGGTGATTGTCAGTCTCATCTACGTGACCACCAACTCCTACTGACCATTTGTTGTGAAGTCGGTCTTCGTCTCCCCCTTTGAGTCTCTCGAATGTAAATACGGTGGCTTCACCTTCGTCATTGATTGAAGTCATGACAATGTAAGGGATAATCTGCCGTACAGACTTATCGGTTTCTACCTCGTCTCGTTCGAGCCATTGTCCTTGTTGGCTTGCGAGCTTAACTACTTCCCTACCTGTCATCTCCTCGGAAAGGAGATCGGTGGCTACACAGAGGATCTTTGTCATAGATTAATTTATCAGCTATCCAGTTGTCGTTGATGAAGGTACGTTCAGCTTTGCTTAGGTGATAAAATCCTACATTTTCTAGAATGTCAAAGACTTCTCGTAGGTTTTTCTGGGTGTGCAAACCGAGGTAGTCAAGTAGATGACAAGACATCTTGTTGTACCTAATTTCAACTGAAGACTGGAAGACATCCATGAAGTTCTCATCTATCTGGATCATGTGCTTTACGCTATCTGCCAGAGTCCTAGACCTCCGTTCGGCGTAGTCTAGAATGATACATAGGGTCTCATGAACTACTTCGAAGGCTCCAAGTCTTAGATGAGAGGGACGTTGGTCGTTTACCCAGTCTCTTCGTTGTCCAAGGCTACTCCCTTGGTTGATGCTGGTATTCCCCAACTGAGTATAACTGCTGTAGTAACTGCTGCAATACCAAGTGTCAAACCTTGGCCAAAGAATGCAGCAACACCCCAGGTAGCTAAAGTACTCAGGGTAATGTCAGCTGCAAGTGGATGATAATAACACCACTCCTTTACAGGCCATGGAGCCTTACTAAGGAGGATGAGGATGCCGAGGCTCATGCCGCAGGCTAGAAAGAGGCCTATTTGCATGAAGTGACCACCAGCAAAGAACCCAAAGCCAATGGTGGCTAGGGTCATGATGGTCACAGGTGAGAACCAGTTTGTTTTTTTAGCGAGGGCTGCGGATTCTTCGTAGATGTTGGTCGTAGTCATGACTTGCCTCCATTTCTTGGCAGTCTACTAGTAAGATGGTTATGGGAATATCCATGTACCTATTATGGCAATAACGATGATCTTCTCGGCTATATACAATAGCGCAAAAAGGATTTTATGTTGCTTCAACCATTCGGTTAGCTGACCCAGCTTCCCTCTTGGTTTCACGAACAGATGGTCCATAGACCTTTCGAGTCCACGCAGGTAGTTGGATCTCATCCGATAGAGTTCTCTTTGCATTTATCAGAGATGTAAGGATGCATGCCTGCTTCTCTGCCTTTCCAACTACAGAATCTGGCTGATCTGTCTTCATTCTCCAAGAATCTGGAAGATCGGCTTTGGTAAGGCTAAGGAAGTCTTGACATAGGAAGGGTGCTGCATGGCTCTTGATATCCAAGGAGCCAAGCGAGAAAGGACTGCGGGTAGAGTACTGCGTGCAGTACCAATGTACCCACATCCATGTGTGAGAGGCATTATATGCCGCTAGGACGGGCTGTCCTGGAAGCTCAGCTGTCCAGTTAATCAGGTGAGAGACAGCATCTACAGGCTCTACAGCGAGTCTTTCCATCCTCAGGTAAGTCTCCAGGTTCTGTGGCCTTTCCCAGTACCGCGCATTGTCAGGATGCATGGTGGTTTTAGGGAGCCTAGTAAGGAATGTCTCGAAGGAAGAGACTATCTTACCATCACGGTCTACCGCAACTGACCCGATAGCTCTGAGTGAATAGGGCCCAGGGATTGGTCCGTCGGTTTCAACGACTGTGCTGACATAGATAGCAGATTTTGCAGTTTTCCGCTTTGCCATAATTTTCCTGTAGTTCTTATAGGGTTTTCCCTGAGTCAATTCTCAGGTCTATTTGGTCATTCTTTTGGGGAATTTCACAGCTTTCTATTTAGTTCTGTTTATGCATGAAATACAAAGGAGAAAAAAATAGGGAGTCTAATAGCCTTGGTCTCTTAATTTACCAAGTATATTAGCTCGCCCCAATCCAGACTAACAGTTTTTTTGTTGCCTTTTTCCCATGTTAGGAATCCTTCTCTAATGTGAAGGGGAGATTTCAGCTCGTTATCAGAAAGAAACTGAAGCTGATGATTTTTTCTGAGGTTCTCGATGGTCAGTCGAATTTCTGATCCCTTATTTGGAGTAATCGTAAGTACATCGTTTAACCAGCCATGGCCAAGAATTATAGGTATGGGATATAGTAGAAACTCTGATTCCATAGTCGTCGTCATTTTTCGATTAAGAGCGAGGTAGAGGCGATGCTAAGAAGAATCTTGCCTGTCTTGTTTCTTCTTTCGCCTACGTTCAATGGCGTCTTTGACTATTTTACGTCCCTTGGCATCCCAATCTTGACACTTCTGGCATTTCCTGAAGCGCCTATAGAAGTCATAGGACTTACGGTTAGTGAAGTCGTTGCGAGCAATTAGTTTAGAACCGCAAAACTTACAACGTGGTAGGTTGTCGTGCATCTGTACCTCGTGGGTACAGGTAGTACGACTGTTAGATTATCGGTTCTAGTAGGACCGCAGTATTTACCTGGCAGAACTACACGCTGCCAAAGTCTGGTTGAAGTGCTTCGGCAGTTGCACGAAGGGTTGCAGCGCGGGTCTCGTGATATACAGCCGCGGCTTCGATAGCCTCTACTGCAACACTATCGACATCCTCGCTGCTGTTGATACGGCTAGGAGTGGTAGCGTGCAGCATCGCATCATGGTCCTTGGAGTCTGGAGTGGATCCATAGGTAGAGAAGTCTCTCTTAGGATCACTGACACGTGCTCTGCTAGTGGGTGCATTTTTTTGGTTCCCAGGGCTTTGGCTATGTTTGGCATCTATACATAGCATACGTTTGGCATGCACCAAGTGGGTTGATAGGATACTCATACCGCAGGTGGATCCCTGTGCAGCGATTGCCTTGGTTTTGCAGTCCATTCCGTTTTTCAGGAGATACCACATAGTGAAGATAATGTTAGGACTCGTCTTCTCTGTAGCAGTACTGACGTTTTCCTGGACCCATTCTGGGGTTTTTGCTCCCCAACGGGAGGGCACTTTGTTCTTAGACATGAGTTTTTATTTAGATTTTGTAGTATTTGAATTCACGGATGTTGCAGTGCGATCTAATATCTAGCTTGCTAGGCCCGGTGAATATAAGACAAGATATAGGAGTGGCTTACGCTACTTTGATATTGAGATGCTGGTAGATCCCGTTGACCTTGATAATTAGGTACAGGATACCACCAGCTAATATAGCGTGTAGTGCCAGATTAATAAGGGTGGCGATCATTTTTTGTTCTTTTTTAGGTGCTTGGAGTATGAGCTCTCTTTAGTCCCTTGTAGATAAAGAGCTGTGATGGGCTAGACGGACGGTCTAAACGCTGTGCAGCCCCCAGAGATCTACCCTCCTTAATCAGGAGCCTCTTGGTAGGTCTCAGTTCTGCTTAGCTTCTTAAGCCAGAATCATGGCAGGTTGGATGGTCATCTCTTTCGTTGTTGGTAGGTTGTTCACTAGGAGATAACCGACCAGGCCTTTCAGCCCTAGCTTGTCGCTGATGACTATACCTGCTTCTCTCCATCTTACGATGGCACCACAGCATGGTATTCAAATGAATCAGGGTCCCCAGACATGCCCCGCACGTCAGTCAGTAACTGAGAGTAATAAGAAGGTGAGACAAGCTACCTAGGGGGTAAGATGTCTCAAAGGAGGGGGAAGAGAGGCCTCGTTCGCTGCGCTTGTGAGTGCGCAACTACCTCTCAATCAGATCTTACTACTCTCAGCCCCCTTCTTAGTCTGGGGACCCTAAAAATGTACGTATGGCCGCTATTAACTGGTGCCAGCATCGAGGTCAAAGTCAGCTGCTAGTTTGCGGTTGAAATCTGTCATTTGCTGCTTATATTGCTTAAGTACAGCTTCTAAGCAGGGATTTTTAATGTGTGTAACTATAGTAGCACAACCACATAGACGACAACCCTTAGGGTTATCAGCTACGCAGTTCTTACACCTGCATGCACTACATTGTGTGCATATCTGAGTACTGTTTGGCGCTACTATCATTTTATTTTGTAAGTCTGTTGGGGCCAATAGGAGGTAAAGATCACATATCCCTGCTCTACCACTGAGCTACCGGTCCAAGATCGGACACGAGAGATTTCCTCGGTGCTTCAGGAAGTTCCTTGTGGTCATCTCTCCTCTTCTAGTTGTCAAATGTTCCATAGCTACGGGAACGAGTACAACCACCTTTTTGGCCTATGTATCCTGAAGACAAGTCGTTATTTTGACATACAAGGGATCCAATTGAATCCTCAGGGCTCGTTGGTTTTAAAGAGTTGTGTCCTAACACTCTCTGCTTCCTAGGAGGCTTTGAGTGTATTGGAGGATCGGGCTGGATTCGAACCAGCGACACGGGATATGTGAAGAAAAATACCAAGGAGTCTCAGCGGGCATGCGCCCACGACCTCTTTTAATGTGTTCCCGAGTTCTTTAGGCGTTTTGGCACACGCTACTCTAGATCAATTTCACACTTGAAGCTCTCCTGTCGTGCTATCCTGCCATAGATAGGGAGGGGAGCAAGACTCCTTGGTAAGGGTTTCGTTGTTTCTGATTGTCCCATTGAAGAATAATTCTTCTACTTCAACTGGATATAAATGCCAGTTGACTCAGGGATGCTACCTGAACTAACAGGTAGGGTCGTTAAAAGAAGGCCCAACTCGGCCAGATTTATACTGGCAGGACCACTGGGGGGCGGTCATTTCCAACTTGAACCAGAGTCCCATCGAGTAGCATAAGATGCTCTCGACAATGATTCCGTCGTACCCTTGGCATAAGGGTGAACAAGTCGGGCCCCGCCACTCGAGCTGACAAGCTAGGCAGCCAGCACGAGTATTGGAATACTGTAATGAAGCAGATTCCGAATTGTTAGGGACCTAAAGGGCCCCTGTACTTTTCAAAGCCAACCGTCTGGGCTCGCGTCCCTTTCTTGGTTGTGTGAACTCCTCGCCATTGCACACTATTGTCCCATACCCCTCTAACGGGTGGAACGGTGCTTCCCTCTCGTGGCACTAAACCTTGATATCTGTACAGAGGACCTTTAGGTCTCTTACAGAAGCCAGGCAAATAGGAGCAGATCTAACAGGAGATCCGCGAAAATGATTGCTACTACTGACATGATTGTATGTATAATATAAAGTACTAGGGAGGTATCCCTAGGACCCTACTTAGAGTTCTTAGGAACGCTAAGGGCTGTATACCAAGTCTCCAGTCCTTCGAGGAGATCATCGTCCTCTACATAGAAAAGCTGGGACTTGAGTACTGTGAGGCTTCTGTAGTTCTCATCTTTATCGATGAAGTCTACATTTTCAGTCCACTTCTTGTATGATAGGAAGTTATCAATTATCTGTCCGAGCCGCAGCTCAGGTTGCTGTTCCCAGATTCTTTTGATCCCGTTAAGTGTTGTTGGAATTCGTTTGGGATCACGAGGTGGCATAGAGATTTCTGTCTTTGATCATGGTTCTTAGTTAGCACTAACAGGCGAGTTGGGGGACCAGTAGTTTCCAGTCCCCCATCTCTCGAAATCCGCGGCTATAAAGCCACGGTTGCTTCATTGTTCTCTGGTTCCTTGCGATATCTTTTGTATAGATTCCGGAACCGGATCTCTCGAAGATATGCTACTTCGAGTTCCTTTTGTATTCTTTGTCCTTCTTCCTGTGTTGGGTAGCGTTCTAGTTGTACTAGATTGAGACCGATCTTAGCAAAGACTTTTATGTTCTTGTCTTCGGTCTTACATGAGTTGCTATCTAGCCAAAGCCAACACTGCTTGCACTTTTTATGGTAATAAAGGATATCGTCGTTACATTGAACTTGATAGATCGTCTTGATTTTGGAGGTATCTACTCCCTTCCCAGTGCCACGAGTTTGAGTCATGCTTTCGTACGATTTTAGTTTTACACGATGTGCAGGTTATGCTTGAGTTATCACTTAGGAGAGCCTTCTCAATCTGATCAAGCCAAGATCTGTTGCAGCATTGACCAAGTCGGTCACTGTTTAAAACCTGATTACCAGGGTTATTGTTTTTTGGCATTTCGTTTCTTCTAAGCCTTTGATCCTTAGACGATCACAGGGGGCCGATGGACAATGCCTTCTCCCTTGCTCAGTGAGTAGTATAGTAAGATCGATTCAAATTCTTTATGTCTACTGGAACGAATCAGGCCACAGTTGCTTAGCATAGCCTGATAGCTTGTCATATCGTTCCTTAAGATCTTTTATCTGTACAGTTAGCTGTCTCAGACCTTCACAGACGGCTCCAGCTGCTGCTCGATCTAGATTGATATCTATAGATAGATCTTTCGACTCTTCAGAGATGATTATTGACGGATTGTCTTCAGTAGAATCATATTGAGGAGCTTCATGTTGAAGTGTTCGGATTTCAACGTGTATATCTCGAAGAGAGATACCTGGACATTGCTTCTTGATACCATTTTCCATGGTGAAGTTGAACCGGCGGGTGGGAAGACTCAAGCTACGCAAATATCTAGCGATCTTCCGGTTATTACGTTTTGGATGATCCTGCTCCTCTAGCTCTTCAGCTAGATGCATATTCGAAATGGTGTCGAGATTACATTCGACCATGATCTTTTGGATCTCAGAGAGTCCTTGCAGGCGATCATAATTGGGTAATACAGAGGATTCTTGTTGTCTCGTAGTTTGTGACCACTTGGACCAGAGTTTCTGTTTTGCCGACCATTGATTCTGGCCGAGTCCTAGTGCTCTCTTGGCACGTCCTACGTTTTTAATCCAAGGTGCTCCTTCCATATTAGGATCAGCTTTACCAAGGGTCCGAAGCTCTGAGTAATCAGAACCAACTGGGCTCTTGACCAGCCACCATAGTGCCATTCGATCTTTGCGTGTGCTTTTGATTCCTTTACGATGGAATATGTTCTTTACTAGTGCGTCGGTATCATTATCCCAAGTATTGGGCAGTGCAGTGGTAAATTCTGCTAACTTCTTGTTGAGAGCAGGTAGTTCTGTGGTTTTCATGGTGTATACGTGATTTTGGGGCGTCGTTCCTGAGTAACCAGTAGAAACACCCTAGAACCTATAACAGCTACTGAGGGTTCTGCAAAATAGAGTGGAGAGGTTTTTGGTTCCTCATTTTCTCCCTTTAGTAGGTGCTGGGAGAAGATTGAGAATAGCCTTTATGCCAGATGTCCAATTTAAGAGCTGTTTCCGGCCCTCAAGGGTACTACAGTCTACATCAATCTCTTCTGATGCTCCTCTGCGAGCTAGAATTAAGAGCCTTCGAGGAGATTTAGAGTTTCCTCGACATGAGAACAGACATTTATGTTCACTACATAGGTCAGATATAGTCGAGATATGATTTTTAAGACGCTCGAGAAAGACATTGGTATCGAGGTTAGCCTTAATAACATTAGAAGTTGTTGTCACTTAATTTTCCTTTCAGAGGCTAGTGTCATACGGTCGCTGTTCAATGGGGAGCAGCAACCGGTACCGAATGCGGGACTGACTCGTGACGAACTGTCTTGGATGATCTCGTCGTGGATCTTGCAGTAGTAGTTACCGGGCTTGTTGCCGCCTAATTGGATACATGGGATTCCTTCTCCGAATGGACAAGGGCTCTTCTTGCAGCAGTAACCACTTCGTAGACACAGCTGTGTCATAATTAAGGCAGTTGGTCCACTGGTTTCCGTATTACTGCTTCTTTTTTGTCGAGGTTATAGGTAGTCCGAAGTCTATGGTATGCCTCGGGATCGTCCTTCAACAAGTGCAGAACTTCCTTTCGGGCCCGAGTGTAGTTCATACCGGTAGCCACAGCATGGGCTCTGAAGAGCTTTTTTAACTTTGATTGATTAGTCATGGCTACAGGTCTTTTCGTTTCCCAAAGGGGTTGATTTCTAAGATTGTGAGCTCTGAATCGGCTCCCCATTTTCCAACGATACGGTCCATCCTACCGCTGAGCTTCATTTCGTTCCACCAGTCTGATGGATACTCACCGTCTCTGGTCGCCTTGACCTCGTCACAGAAGTGCCTCCAGTCACCAGAGGTTTGGCAAGCCTCAGCTTTGTCGATTTCTGCTTGTGTGAGCTTCATAGTTATTTTGTATCCTTGATCTCAGGGTTTTTCTTAGTCTTGTGCTTTGCCCAGGCTCTAATAGCAGAATTGAATGTTCGCTGCATTGTAGCAGCTTGAATCCATAGATCTTCTGGCTTAGAATTCTTAGACATTCCTGTGTTGATCACGATCTGATGGGTTGAAGGTTTAAAGTAGCCAACAGTAACATTGTTCTCTTTAATGGAAACATCTGTAGTCCTATTAGGGTTACTTGGACTAGTAAATGTCCAGGTGACCCAACTAATGAAGAGGATTAGTACTATGACCAGCCAGGTAGTAGTGGAACCACCACCTCTGTGTACAGGCAGAGGGTAGTTCATTTGATAGGGAACCTCAGGTTTATAAGACATTAAGGTACTTCCATTTAGGTTAAGGGATTTGTTCCGTTGATTCACTTTTTTATCTCAGTCCAATATGTCTTCAATAAGACATTTTACATGAGTTTGTAAAGATCGGTACTGTTGGCCATCCCTAATGAGACGGTTTGTCTCAACCAAAAGGCTCGTGATTTCTTCTTCGGTCATATGCCGAGAAGTTTTCCCGTCTACCATCTGTGCACAGGTACTGAAGTCAGTGTGAAATTCAAAGGGATCATCATGCTCACTTCTGCAATCATAGAACAAACTTACTTTGTCTGCTGTTATACGTATACCGCGACAGCCGCATTCCCATATTGTGAACATTGGTTTCTGATCTATGATCTATTCTCTATAGATGAATGAAGGGAGACAACAACAGATAGTTCACTTGCACGGTCTGTGCTTTACCGCCAGAAGTCGCACTCTAAGTTTCCTTAGACGCCAAGCATTATGCTGAATGCGTTTACGCCGTCGCTTCTGGGCTTATCGGAGTCCTAAGACCCGGCTACTTCTAGGTTTCCCTAGTTACCTGTTGTTGTCAGAAAACTTACTTAGGGCGCTAACACACGTATAGGGGCAACTCCCAGTAAGCTCTGCACTTTCGACATTGCGCACGCGCCGTGTCTTTTACTACTAGTCCACCAGTGCAGGCGGCGGGTGTAATAGCAAGGGTCAAGGAGTGCGATAACATATATTCTCCTCTGACATGGTTCCTGCTATTACTGAAAAACAGGCTGCCCGGTGTCTTAGTTATCCGGACAGCCACCTTACTTTGAGTGGTGGAGGCGGGGGGAATCGAACCCCCGTCCTGTGATACCACATTCTGAACGTCTACGTGTATAGCACTGCTATGTGATCTTCTTCCAAGGCGAGCAAGCAGGCAAACCTTCCTTGGCTAGCATGCAGAGTGGTTATTTGCTGAGTCGCTACTGCCATACGACTACCAGCTATCCGCTGTTGTAAGCAGGCACACTTTAGCGGAGTCTGGTGTACCCACTGGTTGCTTTACGCAGCCTGTAGGACCCTATCGGTCTT
>TARA_R110002110_G_scaffold402995_1_pt1 | contig 10857 bp, 12 predicted proteins | sample TARA_R110002110 | Tara Oceans TARA_R110002110 (sample SAMEA4397330) | marine metagenome | biome: Polar Biome; feature: [SRF] surface water layer (ENVO:00010504); material: water (ENVO:00002006), including particulate matter (ENVO:01000060) such as... | depth 5 m
TGCCGCTATTGGCAATGCAGTCGGATCCATCGCCGGATCTCTGATTGTGGATCAGGAGGTCCGTGGTTCAATTCCTCGCAGCAGTACCATTATTTTCAATGACTTAGGCTTAATCTGCGACCTTAGGTTAAATTGGAATTTGTGATTGGCACCACATAGGTACCACGAGGATATTCTTCTCTTAGCAAAATCATTCAATCCATCTCTGAATGCGACCGAGTGCATACAGTGCTTTCTTATTTTGAGGATTGACCTGCTCCCCTGGAATGTCCGCATTTAGAGGTTAGTCTGTTCCTTGATTGAGGAGACGGATATGAAGCGTTCAAGGTTTAATGAAGAGCAGATTATCGGAATTGAGGCATGGCGCAGTGACTAGAACTACTAGACACCCCACACCAGCCTTGACGGGTTGGCACCGTGGGAATATGCAAACCGGTCACATGGGGACCAAAACCAGAACAGCGCTAACCGGCGAAAATCCGGGCAATGATCCGTGCCGGTCAGGCTGACGCGCGGCGAAAATCACCGAACCGGTCAGGCAACGGTGAGGCAGGGGATTTATAGAGGTTCCCTATAGCGGGTTGAGGGGATACAAAAACGGCGCTAAACTAGGTCAGCGCGGTGAATAATGGTTAACAAAAAGAGCGTGCGAGGGGAAAGTTATGATAATCAAGGAATTCGTGGGCAAGAAGTTGGTGGGCAGTGCCGCCGCAGTGCCGCCGCAGTGCCGCCGCAGTGGCGCTGATTGTGGGCGCGCAGGGCATGGTGTCCGCACCGGCAATGGCTGCATCGTCAGGGTGTAGCTTTTGCAGCGGCCCGAGTACCAGCATTCCGTCGTCGGGCGGCAGTTCCGGCGGCGGATCGGAGCCGTTTGTCGCGTCGCCAACAGCGGGCACAACAAATGCGCTCACACCGCAAATGCAGATAAATTTCTTTGATCTGGTTGCACTGAATAAGCGTTTGAACAATTTGGAGATTATGTACAGGTCCAACTCATTTTTCGGATTCCGTTCCACCCCACTTAACGTAGGTGTGCCTTACGTAGATGCGTCCGATTATCTGCCAACGACCACTGGGATTGCCGCAGGTGAAGAAAGTGCGGCGTTGACAGACAATCTGCATGCTTGGACGAGCGTCAGTTATTCGGAAACCGAAAGTGACTTCGCGCCGGCAGCCTTTGAGAGTGAGGCAACCGCCGTTTCTGTCGGACTTGATTATGTGCTCTCAGATTTTGTCGTGCTCGGAGCCATGGTTTCCTATTCGGAAACTGACACGGTCAGCTCGTTTAATGGGGGCGGGTCGGATGCCGAGTCATACACGATCGCGCCTTATGCGCTCTTCGTTGTTGATGACATGTTCAGTGTGGACGCCTCCATTGGCTATTCCAGCAGCGACATGGAAAACACCCGCACCGTAGGCGGCGTGGTGGGCCGAGGGGATCAGGATGGCGACACCTGGTTCCTGAGCACAGGCCTCACCGCCATGAAGTGGTATGACAATGTGGGGGTCAGCGGTCGTGTCGGCTGGGCTTATTCAAGTACCGACAATGACGCCTATACGGACAGTCTGGGCACCGCCTTTGCGGCAACCGACTCGCAGCTCGGTCAGGTGAGTGTTGGCGGGCGCGTCAACTATTTCACGGAGTATGTCATGCCTTATATCGGAGTGACTTATAAGTATGACGCCATCAGTGAAGATGTGATCACCACGACACCGCTTCAGCCTGCCAATGACAGCGACGAAGTGGTCTTTGACGGGGGGTTGAGCGTTTACAGTGATGGCGGTCTGTCAGGCGGCATTTCGGGAAACTATTCTGTGTTGCGCGAGGATTATGATGCTTGGGGCGTGACTGCCAATATCGGGTTTCGCTTTTAAACGCGAGCCTTACCCAAACAGCAAAGCCCCTCTCAGGAGTGAGGGGGGCTTTTTTTGTGTCGCGATTTCCTTAGCAGGCTTTGCACTTTATGAGAGTGTCTGATCTTCTGTGTATGAGTAAATTGGTTCATGCTTCCCAACCCAAGGAGCATGATAATGACGATTTCCAAAGAACTACTAGACGAACTGCTTAGCGGCGTTGAAGGCCCAGAGGATTTACTCGGCGACAAAGGGCTGTTGAAAGAACTCAAGGTCCGGCTGATGGAGCGGATGCTGGGCGCGGAACTGACCGAACATCTGGGCTATGAGCCGAATGGGGAGCCATCCAGCCAGTAGGCCAATCGGCGCAATGGCACGGCCCGCAAGGTGCTAAAGGGCAATGACGGGGCGGTGCCGATCGATATTCCACGTGACTGTGATGGCAGCTTCGAGCCAGTACTGATCCAGAAAGGCCAGACCCGGATCGACGGGATGGATGACAAGATCATCGGTCTTTATGCGGCGGGCTTGTCGACCCGCGACATCCGTGCCCATCTGGAAGAAGTTTATGGCCTGCGGGTATCTGCCGATCTTGTCAGCCGCGTCACAGATGCTGTTCTGGCTGAGGTGTCGGATTGGCAAAACCGTGCCTTGGAACCGGTATATCCGATCGTTTTCCTTGATGCTCTGCGCGTCAAAATCCGCGATGCGGAAAGCCGTCAGGTCAAAAACAAAGCCGTCTACGTGGCCCTGGGCGTTACATCTGAAGGCGAGCGTGAGGTTCTGGGCCTGTGGATTGCCAACAATGAAGGGGCCAAGTTTTGGCTCTCAATCATGAATAACCTGCGCAATCGGGGTATTGAGGATATCCTCATCGCCGTTGTGGACGGTCTCAAAGGCTTCCCCGAGGCAATCAACGCGGCCTTTCCCGAGACCACAGTTCAGACCTGCATTGTCCATCTTGTCCGCCATTCTCTGAACTTCTGTGGATGGAAGGATCGCAAGGCGGTGGCCAAAGACCTGAAGTGGATTTATCAGGCCACCAATGATACGCAAGCTGAAAAAGCCCTTGATGCTTTCGAAGCCGAATGGGGCGGTAAATACCCCTCCATTGCCCCTTCCTGGCGTCGGGCATGGCAGGAGGTTATCCCGTTCTTTGCCTTCCCGCCCTCTGTGCGAAAGATCATTTACACCACCAATGCAATTGAAAGTCTCAACAGGGTGATCCGGAAAACCACAAAAACCCGAGGCAGCTTCCCAACCGACGAGGCGGCAACAAAGCTAATCTATCTCGCCATCCGAAGTTTCGAAAAGACCGGCCGGTGCGTCAGAGAATGGGTTGCCGATCGATGCGGAACTTTAGAGGAAGTTGTTCTCCCGGCACTAAGTTGGTGTCGTGACGAGTGTTTCATAGGCTTTCTGTACATCAGCCGGTATCTCGTGATGTTCGATCCAAAAATCTTCCAATGCCGGCCGGAATCTGGGCTTTCGTGAAAGCGTTTTGGCGAGTTCTAACCCTCCCTTGAGAAACTCGTTGGCATCAATATGGGCGACGGCTTTCTCGAGAGCGACGTAGGCTGCGAGGCGGTTCCATGCTGGCCGTGGTAAGGCGTTTGGTCCAGAAGGTCCGAATTTGTCCACCAGTTGACCGCACGCCGCCATGACGCTGTCGTAAGGCGCTTCTCCTGAGAGCTGTATGACCACGTCAAATGTGTCAGTGCTTTTGTATTGCCCGCCTAATAATCCAAATCGAATGAACCAGTCTAGGTCCTCAAGGCGCCGCATTGATTGATCTTGCAAGCCAACCAAATGAAAACTTTCCTGTCGGAGCAAGAAAGCGGAACCTGGACAAAACCAACATCCGCCTGAGAAGAGCGTTAGTGAAGACGCATCCATTGGGCGTCGCCCACGAAGTTGCCCGGTTTTTCGATTGGGGTCATAGAAGGCAGAACCAATGGCTAGAAGAGCCGGATCGCATTTTTTGAAATTGTCTCGAAGAGGGCAAGCTGATTTGCCAATTTGTTCGGCAGCCAGAGATCGTCTGAATCAAGAAAGGAAATGAATTTCCCATTCGCAGCTTCGACGCCTGTGTTGCGAGCGGCTGCTGGGCCACCATTCAATTTGCGTCGAATAATGTTGGCTTCAGAACTCAATCCGATACTGGTTGTGACTGGGGAAGCATCGTCAACGACGATAATTTCCACGCCGTCTCTTGGCAGGTTCGTTTGCTCAAGGACAGATTGAATCGCCAGGTCGAGACGTTTTGGTCTACCAAAAACAGGAACTATTACTGAGACGAGTGGAGGCATCAGCTGAACAAATCAATTTTTCCTATTCGAGGGGAGAAAATCACTCCGCGGCATTTACCTTAGACGCGCGACCATAAACATCGTCAAACCGCACAATATCATCTTCGCCCAAATACGCTCCCGATTGCACTTCAATAATACTTACTGGTTCGCTGAAAGGGTTTTCTAGTCTGTGCTTTGTTTCAACTGGAATATAGGTTGATTCATTTTCGTTCAGATCACTGACCGTTTCACCAACGGTGACTCGTGCTGTTCCACGAACGACAACCCAGTGTTCCGCGCGTTGATGATGCAATTGCAATGAGAGAGAGGCGCCAGGGTTTACACATAAGTGTTTGACTTGGTGTCTATAGCCCTCGGTGATACTTTCGTAATATCCCCACGGGCGATAGACCCGTTTATGGAGTTTGTGTTCGCTTCTGTCGTCAGCGGCTACCTGCTCGACAAGTTTTTTCACATCTTGAACTCGGTCCCTTTGGGCAACAAGAACAACATCCCCGGTTTCGACGATAACCATGTCTTCAAGCCCAAGTGTGGCGATCAAAGAGTTTTCCGACCGAACATAATTGTTTTTACTGTCGACGGAAATGACATCACCAACTATCACATTGCCTTCTTCGTCTTTAGAGCCAATGTCCCAAAGAGAATCCCAGCTGCCAATATCATTCCATCCTATATCGACTGGAATGGTCACAGCTTTGTCTGTCTTCTCCATTACCGCGTAGTCTATGGAGTCGGATGGGCATGACGAAAAAATTTCAGCGTCAAGGCGAAGGAAATCGATATCAACATGAGCGGCTGCGATTGACGCGCGACACGTGTCTAAAATTTGTGGGCAGAATGATTGCATTTCGTTGATAATCGATTGAGCCTTGAACATGAAAATACCGCTGTTCCAACAGTAGTTTCCTTCAGCTAGATAACCTTCTGCTGTTTTCTTGTTTGGCTTTTCAACAAAGCGGACGACCTCATATGCACCGGTCATCGACAATTCATTGCCTTGTTGAATGTACCCGTATCCTGTTTCAGGTCCTTTAGGAACGATACCAAATGTTACGATCTTGTCATTGCTGCAAAGTCTTTTTGCATCTGCGACAGCATTTTGAAACCCCACTTGATCTTCAATGTGATGATCTGCTGGTAAAATAAGGAGAATGTCATCGGGTGCGCAAAGTAGTGCGGCAACAGCTGCGGCCGGCGCAGTGTTGCGCCCCATTGGTTCGAGCACGTGATGCGAAGCGGACATACCCATGTCTTGGAGCTGCGCTGCAATGATGAAACGATGGTCATCATTTGAAATGACCATTGGTGCGGAAAAAATTTCAGTATCCGTAACGCGAGCAGCAGTCTCTTGAAGCATTCCGCGTTCAGAAACGAGAGGCAACAGTTGTTTCGGATAGGCAGATCGGGAGGTCGGCCATAAGCGTGAACCAACTCCGCCTGAAAGGATTACCGGAACAATCGTACTCATTTCGCGTTCTCCATGTTGCGAACGATTTTTTGCAGGGCCATCACCGTCTACAAAACTGGCTCAAGTCTAGCTTAATCACAACAAGAGTGAACCGAAAAGTATAGTTAGCGCCAAACTTATTGACGACGACTAGGCAGCATTCCATAAAAGAAAAGGTGGTAGGGATAGGTAGATGTTAATGAGAACAATGCTGAGCGTGTATCATATGGCAGCCGAAAAGGTAATGTGGAGTAGATATGAATGGTGTGTTTCGCTGGCTAATCAGGTTCGTTCCACTGGTTTTTTACCGGTTGGGCCTCGTTCGCCTTTGGGTTCTGCTCCCTCTGAAGTTTCGTCGGCATATCGTTAGATTGGTTACTGATACCGGTGAGCGGAGGTCGCTGGACCGGCCATCAGAAGCGGGGCCGCCATATGTGATATGTGGGTTAGCCTCCAGCACGACCAGTTTTGGCTGGGCATTGAGGGCGACAGACCAATACTTACGCGCGCAAGGAACAAAGCCAACGCTGATAGATCTTTCGTCTCATTTTTGGGCAGGTGGGCGGGAGAAAGAAAACCGACAGGCGGGTGAGGGCGAGGACCTCACTGGAAAGGGAACTGCAATCTTGCATGTTAACCCCAATCAGTTTTCCTTTTTGAAGTCAGTTGTGCAGCGCGACTTGTTGGCAAAAAAATATCTTGTTGGTTATTGTTTTTGGGAATTGGAAAAGCTACCGCCCAACTGGTTGCCGTATCTGGACCTGGTGGATGAGTATTGGGTGCCAACGCGTTTTGTTAGGGATGCATTCGTTCGTTCAGGCGTTTCACAACCAATTAGGATCGTCGCACCCAAGTTATCCGTACCAGAAGGAATGTGTTCCAATAGAGAACGTTTCGGGCTTGCTGATGACCGCATTTACATACTCACGGCGCTCAACTTGCGCTCTGGCTTGGTGCGTAAGAATGTCTTAGCAACGATTGAAGCTTACAAGATCGCCTATGGGGATACACATGATGCACCCGTCTTAGTTCTCAAGCTACATGACGCAGAACGAGTGCCTGCGGCTTACGAAGAGATCAAGAAATTGATTGTCGATGTTCCAGATATCGTCGTGTTGACAGATGATCTAGACGACCATGATATGTGGACTCTTATTGCATCTTGTGACGTTGTTTTATCGCTACACCGTGCCGAGGGTTACGGATTGCTAATGCAACAGGGAATGATGTTGGGTAAAGAAGTTATTGCGACCAATTGGTCAGGCAATACGGATTTTATGGCGGAAGAAAATTCCCATCTTGTGCCATACGAACTCGTTCCTGTTTGCGACCCGAATGGAATTTATGGTGAAATGTCAGACTGCCATTGGGCGGAAGTCGACCCGATAGTAGCTGCAGAAATTCTGAGAAATGTGTGCGATGAATTGAGCAGTTTTTAGGTTTGTTTTTTGTATTCTTGACGAAAATAGTTGAGCACGTCTTTTAGTGTATCGTCGAAATCGTATTTCGCATGCCAACCCAATAGTGCCTTTGCTCGACCGGTATCGCCTGCAAAATTTGGAATGTCGTTTGGACGACTACGTGCAACATCGTACTCAATTTCGATCGAAACGTTGCTCATCGATATCAGTTTGTCCAGAATTTCACCCATCCGATGGGGCTTTCCAGAAGCGATATTGATAATTGTTCCAGAAGCAATCTCATTCGATTTCGTCACAGCTAAGCTATACGCGTCAGCCACATCTCTCACATCAAGAAAGTCCCGGGACGAGTCTAGGGTTCCAACTTTTATCACCGGCAATTGTATTCCCGCCTCGATCCGCGCGATTTGTGCCGCGAAGCTGGGAATAGCGAAAGCCTCTTCTTGACTAGGGCCTGTATGGTTGAAAGGCCTGAGTATGATTGTTTTGAGGCCCTTTGTTGCCATTTGTATCAGGGCGAGATCGGAACTGGCTTTTGTGACACCATAGATGTTGGCTGGTTTCACAATGCTGTCTTCAGTAAGAATATTTTCGACGTTTGCCGTGAACCCATAAACTTGCGCGGAACTGATTGAGATCAGGCATGCCTCGGGACAATGACGCATGATAGCGTCTGCCACATTCAGTGTGCCTATCAGATTAACATCCCACGCAGAACGTGAGTGTTGTTCAGCATCTGAAATCGCAGACAAAGCGGCCAAATGCACAATGTGTGTAGGTTGAAATTTGGCAATGACCTCTGATACTGCCGTACTATCTGTCACATCCAGAGTTTGATTGTCGTCGCAATCAGTCGTGTCACGTGTCGTCCCTAACAGCTCACTGTTTATTGGCAGCAAGCGACGAAGGGCCGCAATCAATGGCGAACCCACAAATCCTCCAGCACCAGTGATGATGACACGAAAGTCATCCGACGGTTTTGCTGTTGGTGTGGTCATACGTGAATTTCTAAAGTCCATCATTAATTAGAGATGCTGGCCACCCTTGAGCATTGCCAGATCGGCCTCAACCATCTCTTCAACAAGCTGCTGGAGTTGAACCTCTGCTACCCAGCCGAGCTTTTCCTTAGCTTTGGTCGGATCGCCAAGCAATACTTCGACTTCTGCGGGTCTAAAGAACTTGGGGTCAATCTCAATATAGTCGGAGGCTTTAAGGCCAACATAATCAAATGCCAGATCGCAGAATTCGCCAACGGAACGTGTTTCACCTGTCGCAACGACGTAATCATCTGGTTTGTCTTGTTGCAGCATCAGCCACATTGCTCGAACGTAATCGCGTGCATGGCCCCAGTCGCGTTTTGCTTCGAGATTACCAAGAAACAGTTTGTCTTGTTGGCCCAATTTAATTTTTGCGACGGCATTGGTGATCTTGCGAGTGACGAATTCAATGCCCCGCAATGGTGATTCATGGTTGAACAAAATTCCGGAGCTCGCGTGGAAGTCAAAACTTTCGCGATAGTTCACGGTCATCCAATGCCCATAAAGCTTGGCAGCTGCGTAAGGTGACCTCGGATAGAACGGAGTTGTTTCCGACTGGCGCGGTTCTTGGATAAGGCCATACATTTCCGACGATGAGGCCTGGTAGAAACGGGCTTCAGGGCATGTGAAGCGCATTGCTTCGAGCATGTTACCAACACCTAACCCGGTAACTGAACCAGTAAGAGTTGGCTGATGCCACGATGATTTCACGAACGACTGTGCGCCGAGATTGTATATCTCGTCAGGTTTTACATCGCCCATGATACGCATGAGGCTCGACATGTCTGTGAGATTTCCGTCGTGCAATACTACATCGTCTTCAATCTTCAGCCACTTCAGTCGTGCATTAACCACGTCTGCAGACGCACTTCTGCGCAACAAGCCGTGAACTTCGTATCCCTTGTTCAAAAGAAACTCGGCGAGATAGGATCCATCTTGTCCGGTGATTCCGGTGATAAGCGCGCGTGGCATGAAAATTTTAGCTCCTAGAAAGGGTCTTTACGTAATCGCATTTGACTAGATAATTTCGATCTCTGGCATTGGGAAGATGAACTTACCTCCGTTATTGAGGTATTCCTGTTCTCTTCGCAGGATATTATCTTTGAAATGCCAAGGCAGAACGAGGAAATAATCCGGCTCCATTTTGCGCGCTTCTTCTTCTGAAATGATCGGAATATTGGAACCCGGTGTATATGCCCCAAATTTTTCTGGATTAACTTCCGCAATCACCTGAACTTCATTTGTGGTGATACCACAGAACTGAAGAATGACATTGCCTTTGGTAGAGGCACCGTATCCAAAAACTTTTTTCCCGTCTGCGGCTAGTTCAGTCAACAATCGCTTCAGATCGTCGCGATGCCGATATGTGCGTTGTTCAAAATCGCGGTATGGAGTGGGCGTATTCAGTCCCATTCTGTCTTCTTGTTGTAGAAGCCAGTTTATCACCACGTCATTGGATTTGAGTTTGGAGCCTTTTTTAGCTGCAGTTACGGCGAAACTACCGCCATTGATCGCATTCATCTGTACGTCGATCAATTTCATATGCGCAGCGTCCAGAATTTTCTGAACGGTCGTTAGAGAGTAATATTCTAGATGTTCGTGACAAATTGTATCGTAGGAGCACATTCGAAGCATTGACGGCATGTAGCTTTGTTCAAAATGCCATACACCATCTTGATGCAATACCTGTTCTATTTGTTGAGCAAAAGCTATTGGATCATCCAAGTCGTAAAACATCGCGATGGATGTAACAACGCGAGCCGGTTTAGTGGATGCTTTGCCAAACGCGTCTGCCGAGAAAAAATCAGGCACAAGTTTAACTTCGTCAGGATAGTATTCCCGGAATTTGTTGCCAGTAGGGTCAATGCCGATACGGTTTAGAGAGGGTGTCGAGTATGCTTTCAGAGAGGTGCAGTCATTGCTGCCGATATCAAGGACTGTGTCGCCGGCAGACAACTCTGTTGCACGTTCCAGCTGTTGGATTTTACGCGTTAGGTGGTCGACCATCGATTGGTTGAGGCCGGACCTGTACCCATAATTTTCGCCATACATTTCGTCAGCATTATAAGTATGACCTAACTGCAACAGACCGGAATCGGGACACCACATCAGGTCCAGTGGTCCAGATGTTACCTTTTGATCAGGTGACTTAGGAAATACTCCTGTCAGATGTTGCTCTCCAAGACTTAGGACATGCACAAGGTTTTCACTTTTGGCGACCCTGCATTTCTGGATTGGTTTGTAATCTTCCGTCGTCATGTTAGCTGATCTCTTTGTTGTGTCGCATTTTTCAAATCGTGACGAATTAATGAGTGAAGGTGAGCTGTAACGAATTTGGTGGGTTTGCCGATGAAGAATATCGGCAGATGTAGTGCAATTTCGAGAAAATGGTTGAAATGTCTGATTTATGCAATGAAAATGTTACGAAATTTCTGTTTTTGTTTCTAGTTGGTTACCCAAACAACAGGCTGTAGATACCAAAAAAGGAACCTCAATCCGGAGGTTGAAAACTAGATTTTAGAGAGTAGATAGCATTCAGGCGCGCAGCCAACGCTCGTCGAAGAATAGATTTCAAGCGCAAAGACCGATCTAGCTTTTCCATTCTAGTTTTTCCTTTATGTTCGTTTTTTCAAATGTTCATGCGTGATATTTAGTTCGTCTGAGTTCGATCTCAGTGAAGTGAATTTGGGATACAGCATGTTTCGAGCGCGCTATCGCAGTTTACTCGCCATTGGTAGGGTTTGATGTGCCCCAAGTTTGTTAGACACCTTGCAGTTTCATTTTTT
>TARA_R110002110_G_scaffold410339_3_pt1 | contig 10856 bp, 12 predicted proteins | sample TARA_R110002110 | Tara Oceans TARA_R110002110 (sample SAMEA4397330) | marine metagenome | biome: Polar Biome; feature: [SRF] surface water layer (ENVO:00010504); material: water (ENVO:00002006), including particulate matter (ENVO:01000060) such as... | depth 5 m
ATCTGACGACATTTCAGCAATGACATGACACTAGCCTATATTCATTTGAAGTGGTTGCCAAGTTCTGATTTTGAGTTAGACCATCGCCCACATTTTGAAGTTTTAGATGAGCGATATCTTGGTTCTCAAAATCTGAAATCTGTAGAAGAAGTGTGGGTTCCTGTTCGTTAGTTTACTTCTTTAGTAACAGTTCCATTTTTTTTGGGTACAATTTTCCTTTCAATTTCTTCCGAATAAACCGCTGTAAACTGCGCTCCAAACAACACCATCATGGAAGAATAAAAGATCCAGGTTAGTAAAATCACCAAAGAACCCGCTGCTCCATATACGTCACCAAAAGAACTGGAATCCAGATAAAATCCAATCAGGTATTTACCGGCAGTAAATAATAGTGTTGTGATAAATGCTCCCATCCATACATTTTTCCATTGTACGTTTGCATCCGGAATAACTTTGAACAAGCATGCAAAAACAGCTGTTGTCACTAGTATTGATAATCCAATATTAGTTGCGCTCGCAATATAAAAGCCTGATTCTGAGAGCAAGTTTATTAATTGCTGATCGAAAAAGCTGAGAGTGGCATCTATTATTAAAGTCACTAGTAGCAGAAAGCCTACACTTACTGCCATTGCTAAAGAGATTAATCTATTTTTGAAAAAGTTGTATAGGTTTTTCTCTTTTTTTGATTGCACACCCCAAATCTTATTTATTCCCTCTTGAAGAGACACAAACACGGTAGTAGCACTAACGACCAATGTAACAAATCCTATGATTCTAACAATTAATGATTTATGCCCTTCATTAATATTGGTAAGCACTTTATCAATAGCTTCTGCACTTTGATCTCCAAAAAAAGTCTGAAATTGTTGCAAAAGAGTATCTCTTGCCACCTGATCTTCATATACAGATCCTGCTATCGCCATTGCAATAATTAAGATGGCAGGTAATGAAAAAATCAGATAAAAAGCGATGGATGAACTGAAATCCATCGCATCGGTAATGCTGTATTCTTTTACCGTTCTCTTAAGAATGTTCCAGTATTTCATAACTATTTATACAAAAAAAAATCATAATTCATTCTTATAAACCAAATATTCCCTGAATCCATTGGTGTCACTTTCAAACACCCCAGATACCGTCGAGGAACCAATCAACGGAATCAGCCCCTCTGAAAGAGGGGCTAAAAACTCAATACAAATAAGAACCCAAATTAGAAATATCAGATCTTATCCACAGCTAATTTATATCTTGGATCTTCAACCACATTCACATCAATAATCGCATCCGCATTTTCAAGTAATACTAAGCAATCTTTACTGAGATGCTGCAGATGTACTTTCTTACCGACTTTGGAATAACGTTCTGTAATTCTATTCAGGGCTTCAATCGCAGACATATCAACAACACGACTTTCTGCAAAGTCTATGATGATTTCATCCGGATCGTTTAATACGTCAAATTTTTCATTGAAAATGGAGACCGATCCAAAGAAAAGTGGTCCATATATTTCGTAGTGTTTGATGCCATCTTCATCAACATGCTTTCTAGCACGAATTCTTTTGGCATTGTCCCAAGCAAAAACTAATGCTGCGATAATAACTCCAACAATAACTGCCAATGCTAAATTATGTAGGAATACAGTTACTAGAGTAACCAGCACCATTACAAAAATATCAGAATTTGGCATTCTGGTGAATGTTCTTAAGCTTGCCCACTCGAATGTTCCTATAGCAACCATTATCATCAATCCTGTCAATGCAGCCATGGGTAATCTCTCGATCAAACCTGAACCGAACATAATGAATACCAAAAGCATTACTGCTGCAACTATTCCGGACAATCTTGCTCGCGCACCTGCGGAAGTGTTAATCAAACTTTGACCGATCATTGCACAACCGCCCATTCCGGAAAAAAATCCTGATAAAATATTTGCAGCTCCCTGAGCAACCGCTTCTTTATTTCCTCGTCCTCGAGTTTCCGTGATTTCATCAATAATATTTAACGTTAGCAAACTTTCTATTAACCCAACTCCTGCCATAATCAAAGCATAAGGAAATATGAGCTTAAGTGTTTCGAGTGTGAATGGGATTTGTGGGATATGAAATGGCGGAAATCCACCTTTAATGGAGGCAATATCGCCCACTGTTTTTGTATCAATATTGAACATTACTACAATCCCGAAGATCACTAGAATAGCAATTAACGAAGCTGGTATCGCTTTGCTAATCTTTGGTAATCCCCAAATGATTAGCATTGTTAACACAACCAATCCGATCAACATGTAGAGCGCATCACCTGTCATCCAATCACCGGTTGGTGTTTTGAACTGTGCCATCTGAGACATAAAAATGATAATTGCTAATCCATTTACGAATCCGAAAATTACCGGATGTGGCACTAATCTCATCAGCTTACCAAGCTTTAAAAATCCTGCAGTAATTTGTATTAGCCCTGCCAATATAACGGTAGCAAAAATGTATTCCACGCCATGCGATTGGGCTAAAGTCACCAAAACCAATGCAATTGCTCCCGTGGCGCCGGATATCATTCCAGGCCTGCCACCAAAGATGGAGGTAACCAATCCCATCACAAATGCAGCATACAGCCCGGTGAGCGGAGAAAGTCCGGCGATCAAAGCAAAAGCAACGGCTTCCGGCACCAATGCCAACGAAACTGTTACGCCTGAAAGAATTTCTGTTTTATAATTTACCGGTTCCGAGAAGTCGAATAGATTGAGTAGTTGCTGCATTCCTAAATTTAAAAGACGGATTTTCCGGTGCTAATATTACTAAGCGTTATTCCCGGATTTCCTATAGATGAATCGTTTCTTTTTGAGCCTGCAAACTTACGGACTTTAACAATCAGGTATGAGAAATAAGTAATAATTAATACTTAAATAATAAGCGTTATTGGAAGCGTTTTTGTGAAGAGATAGCCATGAAGTAAATTAAAAATCGAAGTTGTATTCACTACTCCGGTTTATAAATCCTGTGATTTTCAAAAATAAATGTGCACGTTATTTAATCAGTATCATTTTTCAGGTTTTAGTAAAGTTACCTGCCTGTAATCTATAATATGTAAAGACCTGAAGACAGATTTGATGCATCAAAATTTATTGTATGCGAACCTGCTGAATATCTTGTGTCATTAACAAGCATTTTCACTTTTCTTCCTACAATGTCACCCACGGCAAGACTTACAATAGACGGATTCGACAACGCAAATTCAATATTTGTAGATGGATTAAAAAGATTCGGATAATTTAAAAAAGATCAAATCCGACAGGGGTTTTCAGCGATTTCCTCTTCGTTTGAAATCCAAGCTTTATTTACATACCGGCTACTCTTTGTTCCGAAAAATCCCTAACTGATAAACATATCATCTAGCCCGTTGTTGTTTACGTCTCCGATATTGTTTGCTATAATACCGCCATCTCCATTCAAGTTCTGAAAAGCAGCAGCATCAATAATTTGAGCCGCTCTAACCGTATCATCTTCTGCTTTAGATTTTGGCAATGTAACCGTGTTTTAAGATGTCCAAAATGTGAACTTCAGAAACCGGCGAATTTATTAATGATACATACTGATAATGAGGACCATCTATATTCTATAAATTACACACCATATCCTCACAGTAAACCACTTATTTATTAAAAAATACAGGTTAGTTGTTAATGATTAAAATAAATGATCCCTTTTTATTTTTTTATCTGATTAAGAACCGGTTTTCTGTAAGCAGTAGTAATAAATCAAAATATAGAATTGCGTGGTTCTTAAATCTCTATATATTTTTGATTCCCCAATAGCTATATTTTCCTTACTATCATCAAAATATTAAGATACATATTACAGCACCATTTAAAATGTCCAAGAACCTATTCAACATCGACGACGCTTTCCTTTTTGAATCTGAATTAAACGAAGAAGATCGTTTGATTATGGAAACGGCTCGCGATTATGCTCAAAGTAAACTCGAACCACGTGCTTTAAAAGGAAATACAGAAGAATATTTCGATCGTGATATTGCTTTGGAAATGGGTGAAATGGGCTTACTCGGCGTGACCATTCCTGAAGAATATGGTGGTTCTGATGCCAGTTACACTGCTTATGGATTGATTGCTCGTGAAGTTGAACGAGTAGATTCCGGTTATCGCTCGTTTATGAGCGTGCAATCTTCGCTGGTGATGTACCCTATTTCTACATTTGGTACCGAAGATCAAAAACAACGCTTTTTACCAAAACTGGCTACCGGTGAAATGATCGGTTGCTTTGGGTTGACAGAACCAGATCATGGTTCCGATCCCGGATCGTTGGTAACTACAGCAGTTAAAACCGATGGCGGTTGGATCATGAACGGCGCCAAGATGTGGATCACCAATTCTCCTATTGCTGATATTGCCTTAGTTTGGGCGAAAGCCAAAGAAAACAAAGATGATGAAGGCATTATTCGAGGATTTTTGGTCGAAAAAGGAATGGAAGGTTTTTCAGCGCCACACACCAAATTCAAAATGAGTTTACGAGCTTCTGAAACCGGTGAGTTGGTTTTTGATGATGTTTTCATTCCTGAAGAAAATGTATTCCCTGATATTAAAGGATTGAAAGGACCATTTATGTGTTTGAATGCTGCCCGTTACGGAATTGCATGGGGAACAGTTGGAGCTGCTGAATTTTGTTATCAACGAGCTCGTCAATATACTTTGGATCGTAAGCAGTTCGGAAAACCATTGGCTGCAAATCAGCTTATTCAAACCAAGCTGGCAAATATGCTTACCGACATCACCAATATGCAGATGCTGGCTTTTCGGTTAGGTAAATTGAAAGATGAAAGGCGTGACCATCCATCCATGACTTCCCTTGCAAAACGTAACAACTGCGGCAGAGCATTAGAAATCGCTCGCATTTCCCGCGACATGCACGGCGGAAACGGAATTGTTGGCGATTACAGAGTGATCCATCATGTAATGAACTTAGAATCTGTAAACACCTACGAAGGTACGTACGATATTCATGGTTTAATTCTCGGAAGAGAAATCACCGGAATTCAGTCGTTTACCCCGAAGGGGAATTAAACTTTAAGGTAGAATAGTTATATTCTGCTATGGGATGGCAAAAATACGTAGATTCTGATCCTCAAATTTTATTTGGTAAACCTAAAATTAAAGGTGCCCGAATAACAGTTGAACTTATTCTTGAAAAACTTGGCGAAAGTCTTTCTGAAAAAGAACTGCTTGAGTCATATCCACATATTACTAAATCTCAAATCAAAGCTTGTTTGCAGTTCGCCGCTCATCATCTTAAGTCAGAGCAAGGTTTTCCGGCAGCTTCATAATGAAATTTGTTGTGGATGAAAGTGTTGACCAGATCTGCATTTCTATATTAAGAAAAGAAGAATATGAGGTTTTATCCATAGCTAAAGAAAAGCTTGGTATTTCTGATGATGAAGTTTTTCAGATTGCAGTAAATAATAAGGCAATTCTTCTCACTGAAGATAAAGATTTTGGAGAGTTAGCAATTTGATTACAAAAATTACATTCCGGAATTTTACTTTTACGAATTAATAATATGGCCAGAGATTCTAAAGCAAAACTATTGTTAAAAAGCTTATCTGATCATGCAAATGAATTAGCATTAAATTTCTCTGTTTTGTCCAAAGACCAAGTAAGAATAAGAAAACTAAAAAACTAGACACCTATGATCGCTCGAATATGGCACGGCTACACTACCCTCGAAAATGCCGCTACTTATTATCAGATTTTAACAGAACAAGTTATTCCTCTAATTGAAAGTTATAAGATGGAAGGATACAGAGAAATTCAGGTTCTTCGCAGAGATCTTAAAAATGAAGCTGAATTCATCACCATTATGTATTTCGATTCTTTAGAGCTTATCAAACAGTTTGTAGGCGAAGATTACGAAGTGGCACATGTTCCTGAAGTTGCTCAGAAAATTTTAAAGCGCTGGGATAAGCACTCTCAGCATTATGAAGTGAAAGGGAGTTTTAGGTATTAGTTAGATTCTATCAATCAACGCCATTCTTGTAGATATCAGGTAATTCGTTGGCAAAATTTCTTTAAACTATCTCGAACATCTAAATAGGGTCATCCTGACCGGCGGATCGGGGTCTTTGTACCGATTGTGTCTTAAATCTGGCGCTTCAAATGTTCATTAGCCTGCTTTCAACCTCGTAAAACATACTATCCCTCTTGTAATCTGTTCTTCTACTTTAAAACCGGCTTGTTTAAAGAGTCTATTGCTTTCGTCTTTGGTCCAGAATTTAATTCCGCCAATTCCCATCGACTCTTGTAGTAACCGCCCGTACCAGGCATCAGATTTGATAAGATGCATCATAAATAGTACTCCATTTTCTTTAAGTACTCTTCGGGCTTCGTACAACACTTTTAGTTCTTCTGTAAGCTCATTTAGGGTTCCTCCCATCACAACGCCATCGAAAGTTTTGCTGAAAAATGGCAGTTCTTTTCCATCTGCCCGAACAAAATAAATATCAGTTTCATCTGCTTCAGCTTTGATTCGAGCTTCTTCGAGCATTTCTATCGAAAAATCCAACCCAATAATATCTGCTTTGGGTTGAGCTGCCTTTAATGCTCTGCCATACAATGCGGTTGAACATCCCAAATCCAGATAAACACCACCTTCTTTAGGCTCCGTCCATTCGATCAGTAATTCATGTTCTTTTTCAATCGGGAAGTCTTCGCCTGTAAGTAAAGATAGTGAGCGCTTTCTCCAGATTTCTTCATAAATGGTTGCTGTAAGCTTCCAATGATTTGTATAAGATGCGACACTGGAGAAATCGGGCTGTTTTCCTAAAATATCAATGATATTATTCTTCACATCATACTCATCTCCATCCTGAGAACATAATGTTCCACTAAAAGGCTTGGTCAAATTCGAAATTTCTTTCGGTACCTGAATAGCCGCTCTTTCGTTTTCCGGAGATTTTAATTCAAAGCTCATAGTCCTTTTCATCTTTATTCAAGGAAACAGTACGTGATATACAATTAGGTGTTACGTACTCATTTTTGAAGCACAATTGACACCTGTGCGCCTTTATCAACACTTAAAAGCTTTGCGGCATTTCAAAAACTTTATAGAAAATCTCATCGAGTTCTTTGGTTTTTAGTTTACCAAGTTGGTCTAAATTCAAAGAGGCCAACTTTATCCAATCTTTAAGCTTATTTTCGGAATGTAATCTGATGATGATTATCTAAAAAAGATGGATTTGGGTAAAACTTATCTGGCATTATTATTTTTTGGTTCTGATGTCTTTTAAACATTGCAGAATAGGTTTTTTCTGAAATTGATGAAAGTTCTTCTGAAATATTTATGTCATAATCTGCTGTAATTCCTATATAACCAAGTTCAAAAGCTTTGTCGTGAATACTGCAAAGACATAGTCCATTTTCTGGATTGAGTCGCTCTTTTTCTTTTTCTGACCATTTTAGAATATGACTCGCTACCAAGAGCCTGTCAATGTTTAGATTACAAATAGTACAAGAATAAGAGTAATTATTTAATGTTATTTTTCTGAAAAGCGATTGGTTAACTCTTGTCTTAACCAACCTTTCTTTATCTAATCCTTTTAGGGTCTTAAGGTTTTTTAAATCAGCTTCTTCCCATTCTAAGTATTCCTCTTCAATCGTTTTGTTTTTATATTTAGCTAACAAAACTTCACTTTCATAAAGCATTTTATCCCAGTTTTCTTGGAACTCATTATATATTGCGATTGCATTTTTACCAGGGTTTGCTAAACCTTTGATTCCTCTGTTTTTATGGTAAGGGTCTTGACTTGAAAGGTGTACTAATTTATATGCAACAGCACCCGGTGTCTTTCCGATAAGTTCAGCCAGTTTTATTACTTCAGAATTTCTATTGTTGAACTGACCGTAATGAATTTTTGTATACAAATTCATCACGAGCATAAATTCTTCTTTTGTCCAAAGTGTTCTACCCATTTTGTTCTAAAGTTGAAAGGGCTTCTTCAATCTTATTGATAACTAAAATATAGTCTTTTCTTAAATCGTCAAAAGTAACATTTTCAAGTTCATCATTAATTAGTGACAAACTATGTTCCAAAGCATCTTTTACTATTTCTGAATCCATTGGTACATACCCAAATTTATTTATAATATATAGAGTATAATGAAATTCTGATAAATTGATGCACTCATTTCTGAAGCACAATTGACACCTGTGCGCCTTTATCAACACTTAAAAGCTTTGCGGCATTTCCTTTGTTGATGCCGATTTCTAACATCCCTGAGCTTCCTATAAATGCTGCCGGATCTCCTTCTTCTACATCGCCAAATGTATTCACCAAATGATCAATCATGGTATTGCCAACATATATTCTCACTTTTCTTCTACCGATCATATCTTCTATAAGAGATTCGGAAATATTAGTAATCAAATTTCCGAATCGGTCAATATGTACCACCCAGCCTTGTAATCCGTCTTTGTCACCAATAGGAACTGCCCAATGGTACGTAACCAGATCTTTAACCGGATCACCAAGTTTTTTCAGCGAAACACCATTTATCAAGTGAGCAGCAACCGGAGCAAATACGTCTCGCCCATGAAAGGTTCTCGATCGTTCTTCTCTCCAGTATTTTTCTTTATTTAATTTGATAGCTTCATATTCAAACTCATCATAGAACAAAGAAAAAATTCCGTTATCAGGTCCTACAAAATATTGGTCATTTATTTTAAGAACTATGGGATGTCGATCTGTTCCTACACCGGGATCTACAACCACCAGGTGAACCGTATTTTTTGGGAATAAAAATGCAGAATTACGAATTACCCAAGCTCCCGCCATAATATCCTGTGCAGGTATATCATGGGAAATATCGATCAGCCGAACATCAGGAGTTATTCCCAATATCACCGCTTTCATCGAACTTACATATTGATCCTGAAGACCAAAATCGGAAGTAAGCGTAATTATTTCACTCATTAAGAATAGTTATTCAACATCACTGGCATAACTACCATAAGTATTTCTTCATGGTCGCTTTTTTCTGAAGGCCGAACAATACCGGCGCGATTAGGAGACGAAAACTCAAAACTTACTTCGTCATCATCGATGTTGCTCAAAACATCGCCTAAGTATTTTGCGTTAAAACCGATTTCCAATTCATCGTTTGAATATTCACAGGCAATTGTTTCCTTAGCTTCACTACTCATATCCAAATCTTCTGCTCGAATTGTGAGTTTGTCTGCACTCAACTCCAATCTGATTTGCCGTGTTGTTGAGCTTGAAAAAATTGCCACACGGCGAACCGTAGAAAGCATTTGTTCTTTGGAAATGGTTAGAAACTTATTGTTATCACGAGGAATTACTGAATCGTAATTAGGATACTGCTCGTTAATCAATCTTGTGATAACGATTGTATTATCACTTTTAAAACGTGCGTGATCTTTAGTAACCGTGATCTCACATTCTTCACCACTGTTTGTTTTTTGGACCAATCCAAGCGCTTTGTCCGGAACGATAAATTCCGTTTCGCTACTGCCTTTAATTTCCTTGTTAACATATTCAACCAATCGGTATCCATCAGTAGCAACAAACTTGCTTTCCTCAGTACCGATCTTAAAATAAACACCCATCATTGCCGGACGAAGATCATCACTTGAAACGGCGAATATCGTTTTATTAATGGCATTGTTAACATTTTCTGTTGAAGCATTGATCTCAACTCCACCTTCCAGTGTTGGGATCTCCGGAAACTCATCAGCATCATCTCCAACCAGTTTATAATTACCCTTATCAGTTCTAAAATTTATGTTCTTGCGTTCATCTACCGTAAAGAAAACCGTGATATTTGGAAGTTGTCGCAATGTCTCGAGTAATCGTCTTGCTGGAATTGCAACAGAACCTTCATCTTCAATGTCAGCATCAATATATTCTACGATTGCAATTTCAAGATCAGTGGCAGATAATTTCAGTTTTCCATCTTCACATTGAAACAAAATTGTTTCCAGAATTGGGAGTGTTGCTTTAGATGGCACTGCCCCGATTACGGCCGACAGCCCTTTGTTGAGTTCGTTACTTGATACAGAAAATTTCATGACTACGTAATTAGAGTTATTTAGGACATTTTTTTGCTAAATCTTGCCCTTTCGAGAACGTGTGCTTATACTAAGAAATACTGGCTCTCTCCGCAACATTTGGAACCGGTAAAATAATAGCAAATAAGTACACATTTATATCGTTAAAGCGCTACTGTAAACCTTAAGTATTTTATTACAGCATTCGATGAAAAGCCTTCTATCAGCGCTTCTATTTTTATTTATTTTATCAGGCTCTAACAACGCTCAATCGTCATTTGCTAAGTATGGAAATGATTTTTTAAGCACTGGTGCGGGTGCTCGTGCCTTAGGAATGGGCTCCGCTCAAGCTTCTATTGCTACTGATGTAACTGCGGCTTATTGGAACGTTGCGGGATTATCAAAGATCGGCGAGCCACAAGCAATTTATATGCATTCTGAGCGATTTGATGGTATTGTCGGTTACGATTACGGAGCTTTTGCACTCCCATTAAAATCAAAAAATGCGGTCTTTTCTGTTAGTTTTTTCCGCCAGGGAGTAGATAACATTGCGAATACCTTAAACGCCTGGGACGCCGACAGAAATCAACCTCGCGAAAATCCTCAGGATTATATTACTCGATTTAGTGCCGCTGATCTCGCCTTATTCTTTTCTTTTGCAAAACAAAGTGCCGAGCGGTTTTCATACGGAATTACTGCAAAAATTATCAATCAACGTCTCGGGCCTTTTGCTGAGGCATGGGGGTACAGCCTGGATGTTGGCGCACAACTCCAAACTGATATTGTAGATTT
>TARA_R110002110_G_scaffold330835_2_pt1 | contig 10854 bp, 3 predicted proteins | sample TARA_R110002110 | Tara Oceans TARA_R110002110 (sample SAMEA4397330) | marine metagenome | biome: Polar Biome; feature: [SRF] surface water layer (ENVO:00010504); material: water (ENVO:00002006), including particulate matter (ENVO:01000060) such as... | depth 5 m
GGCCGGGACGCGTGCCGCGGCTGGCGGCGACCTCGTTCCGCTGCGGCAGGCAGTTGCTGTGTTCGGAAAACGGCCGAGTATCTTCAATCGCGACTGACCCTCTGGCATTCGCCGTCGAGGCGGCCGTCAGCTGCGTCGCTGCCGGAGCCAGGAGAATGCGCGCTTCGTCGGGCCAGACACCAACAGCGGGGCCTGAGTGCTCATTGACGAGACGCGCTCAATCGCCCACGGGCGGCGAGCGGAGTGCGCTTCGGTGGCTGTCAACGGGATGATGTCGACTGGTCGGTGCCGCCCACCGATCCTGGCTGCGCCGATGGCTGCGCCGATGGCCACGCATTGTCGTGCCGGGCTGCGGAGGTCGTGCGGCGGGAACGCCGGGTACTGCACCGTGCCGACGAGGAGTGGTTCCGCATCGAGGTCGTTCACGCTGACCAGGTTCGGCTGAGCGGCCCGCACCGCGAGCACCTGTTCGATGATCGATTCGATGTCGTTCAACCCGTCGAACATCGCCACCGAAAACGATGCTCCGCCGCCACAAAGCGAAGGGTGGGCTCTGCCGATCGTGTTGGACGCAACAGCAGCGACCGGCACACCTTCGTCGAACGCTGCGGTGAACGTTTCGCCCGCCGCCGCGGCTCGTTCGGCGTAGCGGATACCGGGGCCCATAGCGCGGGCGAGGGCGACCGGACTCGGCTCGACAGCGACGTCGAGGAAGCCGGCGCGTTCAGCCAATGTCTCGAAGCGGCGGATCCGTTCGACTGGCCAGTTCAGGGCGTACAACCAACGTCGCGGGCCGTGATCGACCAGGAGGGTCGAGGCCATCCCCAGCCGTCGGGCGAGATCACCGCGGAGGGTGTTGAGCTCGGGGCCGGACTGGCCTGTGACGTCGATCCGGTGCAGCGACGACGATGCCGGGAACATCGCGATGCGTGCGGGGACACGAGCGTCGCCGAGTTCGGCGCGAAGTCGAACGAAGGCATCCAGCACCACTCGGTCGTCGCTGACCGATCGCAGCGATACTTCGGCGGCGTGTGCCGGAAGTACATCATTGGCATCGATGAGGACTGCACGGAGGACCTGGTTGGTGCACTCGATGCCGACGGCGGACTGTTGACCAGTCATGAGGTTGTCCTCTCCGCGAGCGGGCTGGCACGGTCGAGGCTGTTTTCAAAACTGGCGAGCTGCACGATGCTCGGTTCGCCATCGATCATCGCATGGCATCGTCCGGTGATTGACGCGAAATGGTCCGGCTGCTCGATACCAAGCACACGGTATCCATCAGGATCGTTCAGTGAACTGACAAGAACAGTCGAGTAGTCGTCGATCAATTTTGCGGCGTCGAAGGGATCGGATGCAGTGGCCACGACGTTGACGCCGACAACGCCGCCGTGGAGGGCGAGTTCAGCCAACGCCTCGCGCGCTTCGGGTGCCAGTTGTTCGATATCACGAACAAGCAGCAGGTGGGCCGGGTGGTCAGTGATGCGGAATTCGGTGTCAGCCCGCCGTCGGTGAAGTTCTGCCTGGGAGTGTCCGATGAGGTCCGTCAACGCGTCTGGCTGTTCAGCCGAAGCGACGTGAGCCATGTTGGGGATCGATGCGAGTGCGCTTCGTCGACTGGCTTGATGTTCGATTGAGGTCACGATCAGATCTTCTGGGGCAAATCGATCCGCAATGCCGCTTGCCAACACGTCGAGCAGTGCTCGGACTCCGGAGAGTGGTGCCCCGACGGCAAGTATCGACCCCTTCGGTCCGGGCTGCCACAAGTACGCCGCAGGCGTCGTCGACCCAGCCGTCTCGACCAGCCCGACCGGGACGCCTCGACCGCTGTTCTGGCTGAGAAAGCTTTCGGCGTCGAGCGTGAGTGGGAGCGGGATCGGTATGAGCAACTTCGGCCGTTCGACCTGTCGGTGGTCAGCGAGAGTGCAGAGCCCGTCGACGATGCGGCGGACCACTCGGTTGGGCTGCTGGTGCGCGCTGGCCGACAGGCGCTCGAGTCGTCGTTCGAGAGGGCTGAGTCGACGACCAAAAACGAAGGGCTTGACCGAGACGGGGTCGCCCGTGTCGGTCGTTGGTTCGTCGGGCGAGAAGGGTGTCGGAAGCTGACGGTCGGGGTCCTGGAGGGTGGCCTGACGCGCCCCGCCATTGCGGTCGATAGCAGTCTCGGCAGGGTCGGCGCGAGTGACCGATGCGTCGAGGGCGTCAGCGAACGTTCCGGCGAAGCGAGGCAGTTGACGATCTCGGTCGTGCACGGTGGCCCGGAGCGCCCCGCCGTAGCGGTCGACGGCGATTTCGATAGGGCAACAGCGCCTGAATGATTCGTCGAGCAACGGCAGCGGCATTGTGGTTGTCACCACGAGGTGCACACCGGATCTCTCGTTGGCGATCTCGGTGAGGGCAGTGACCAAGCCGGGGGCTGCTAGTTCGATCTCGGCAATTCCGTGGACAAAGATGGCGAGTCGTTTGCCAGCGGATTCTTGAGAGCCGATGTACCGCCGAAGTTGCGCTTCGAATCTTTCTGCGGCGTGGCCGCCCCGACCGGCGAACGTGCCGGCGAAGTGAGGGAGCTGTCGAGCAGCGTCGAACTCCGACACCCGACGGTGATCGACTTCGACGATCGACAGCTCGTCCGGTGACCATGTCGAACCCATCGACAGGGCAATCACCTCGGCGATGTTGTCGGCCTCGGCACTGGTCGATCCGCTGATGGCGACGCCGCGGTTGAGACCGAGGTCGATGCCGACTACGGCTCCTAAGAGTGCTCCGATGCCGAGTTCGACCGCGCTCCCCGGCCGACCGAGCTGGCGGTCCCAGCGATTTGACGCGTCATGTGCCGAAACAATCTGCGTCAAGGTTGGAGTAACCGGTGCAACTTCCGAGAAAAAATCGATCGGGAGATCGGGATCGACGAGCGGGGCAAGATGGCGGGCCACGTCAGCGGCCACGTCGAGATCGACCAACCCGACCCGCAGCTCGATTCGTGCGGCACGCGAAAGGTGGACGAGGCTAGCGCGGCCCGGAGCGTCCGGATCGAGCTCGATGAGCGTCGATGCCGATACCGGTGCTGCAGTGCGGTCGTCGCACAGCGCAAACACTGCGACATGGTCTGGCGCATTGATCAGCACGTCGCGAAGTGGCGAACCGGCGTGATTCCACGACCCGGTGTCCGTCACGGCGAGGAGTACGCGCTTCCCTGGCGTCGTGGAGACGCGAGCCGCCCACGAGGCAACTTCGAGCTCGTTCGAGAGAAGCTCGGGGAAGCCATTATGTCGAAGATGCGGCAGCCACTTGACCCAATCCCACGCCTCCAGCCGGTCCCGGCTTGTTACGACGGCGATTGCGAGGTCGGCAGGGCCGTAACGGGTAACTGCATCGATCAGGAGTGACCGCAGCACCGCCTCACCGTCTTCGCTCTTCCCAGTGATGGCCACGATGCGGTCGTGGCTCAGATCGAGGGTGGTACTCCCATTGAAGTCCTCCTGATCGGTTCTGTCGGCCAGACCGATACTGATTGGCATCGATGCCGCAGCCGCTCGGTGGTGCCAGAGGCCATGGCGACGGTTGCGTGCATCGAACACAGCGTCGACGAGAAACCGACGCTCCCCACCGGGTTCTCCAGGTGGCCGGTTGTGCACGATGGTGCCGCCGGTAGCCGGGGGTTGCTCTGGAGCCCCGGGTGGGCGGGCTGGTTCGATCATAAAGACACGCTCGTCGATGATCAGGTGGCCGCCAGTCCATGATTGGGCCTCGGTCAACGGGGCCCCATCGAGCAAGATGTCCGACGACGAGGTGCCGGGCGAGACGATCGATCCGCTGGCGTGCACATCCAGTTCGAATTCTGTGGCTTCGACGATGTCGAAATCGAGTTCGGCGGCCGACGTGTGGATGCTTGGACCAATGCGGTATCGCCCGGGTGGCAACAGCCGCATGGTTCCAGCACCTGCGCCGGTCACTTGTAGAAGATTGACGACGGCGTTGACCGCCACGCCACTATCGAGGTCGGTGTCGATGACCGACCCGTTCAAGACCGGGAGCGTTGAGAGCGGGCCCCGAGTGTCGACGAGCTGGTTGTCGACGAGCACAGCCGAAGGCGCCGCCTGGCCAGTTGTGGCAGCGATGACGTCGCGCAACGTTGCTCCCTCATCGCGCAGCTCGACGACAACGTCGGCCGACCCGTGAGTGGTGCGGATCGTCAGTTCCATGGTTCGGGCCATCGTCGCCGTGTCCTCCGATTCGCCAATCCAGAAACCCCCACGACCTGGACGATAAGGGCAGGGGGCAGGAGCGGGATGATTATCGCGAGTTTTCCTCTAGTTTTGTCGCGAAGCTGTCGATAATACAACGGAGAGTCTCGATAGGAGGGTATATGAGAACCGTGACCTGGCGTCGAGCCGTCGCAGCGCTGCTTGCAACAGTGCTCGGATTGAGCGCGCTCGTTGTCGTGTTCCGCTCCGATGGACTCCCTGCTGTCGATGCAGCGGTATCACGTGCCACGCGATGGTTCGTCCACCAAGAGACCGGGCGGGTTGTCCTCGCCGATGGTTATGGAGGCCGTGCCCTTGCCAGTCTCGATGTCGGCGCTGACGGCGGAGATTTGCGAGTGGTTCAGGGAGGGTCTGGTGCATACGTCGTGAACGATGCGACTGCCGAGGTTCGCCTGATCGACTCCGCAGCACTGCGATTGAGTCCTGCGCAGGGCCTCGTGACACTGGCGGGTGGGCGTGCTCTTGCCGGCGTTGGTTCGTCAGGGCTCGTCGTTATCGACACTGATGCGGGTGAGGCAACACTCCTTCCGGCCACGGGCGAATCGGTGAGCTTCGAACTGGAAGTCGGTCGCTCGGCCTTGGTTTCACCCGATGGCGCGATCTGGTCGATTGTCGGCGGGGACCTTGTTCGCACCACATCTGCCGGATCGACGAGGCGGTCACTCGGTGATACGCCGCCTGGCACGGTCTCATTGTCGCTCGTCGGAAACCTGCCGCTGATCGTCGATGGCGCGGGGCTGCGAGCACGCCTTGGCGACGGCGCCTGGGTCAAACTGCCTGTCGAAGTTGACAGCAGCGAGATCATTCTTCAGCAGCCCGGTCCGACTCACGCATGCGGTTGGGTCGCGGTCAACGACGAACTGTGGTGCATCTCGGAACGCAGCATCGTGGAGTCGTCCGAGATCCCCGGCCTTGACGTTGACGGGTCTGATCTCCTGGCGATCGCCGGCGACGCGGCGGCGCTCGTGCGTCGTGGCCCGACCAGGATCATCCGGTTTGACTGGCGCAGCAATGCGATTCTGCAAGATGAAGCGGCGTCGGTCTCCAGCGCAGCCACCCTGACCGTGTCCGCCACAGTCGACCTGATCTGGGTCGACAACCTCGCCGGTGAGTTTGTCTGGGCGATCAATCCTTGGGGGATGGAAGCGATTGACAAGAACGATTTGTCCACGTTGGTGCTCGGCGAAGATGGCAGACTCGTGAGTGATGGCGGTGTAGGCGACGCAGGCGCGGGCGGCGACGCGGGCGGCGACGGGACCGCAGGCGAACCCAAAGAACGCGAGCCGGACAATAACGGGATCGACGACCCGCCAGTAGCGATCGACGATCCTGTCACCTCTCGAGCGGGCCGTGCGGTGTCCATCCCGGTGACCGCAAACGACTACGACCCTGATGGTGAGGCAATCGCGGTCGTCGCAGTCGGCGCTGCTGGCCACGGCACCGTCGAGATCGGCACAGCATCCACCGTCATCTTCAATCCTGAGCCCGGTTACGTCGGACTCGACAAGTTCACATACACGATCTCCGACGGTGATGGCACTGAGGCCCGTGCGAATGTCATCGTCGAACTGATCCCCGCCGACGGAACAAACCAACCGCCCGTTGGCGCACCTGACAACGCTGAGACGGGTGCTGGCGTACCCGTGGTGATCGACGTGTTGCTGAATGACATCGATCCTGACCGTGACCCGTTACAGATCGGTTCGTTCGATGTGGCGGCCGCCTTGGGAGAAGCGACCGAAGCCCGCGGGCCGTCAGGCCTCGGCGCACTGAGATTTTCGCCGATAATCGGGTTCGAAGGAACTGCGGTGTTCACGTATCGCCCGGTGGATTCGTTCGGTGCGCTGGGTGCCGACGTCAACGTGAGTGTCGAAGTCGCCAGCGCCAGCGACGAGAACCGGCCCCCGATTGTGCGGCCCGACTCCGTGCGACTGCGCCGCGGGGTCGAAACCATGCTTCCGGTGTTGCTGAATGACGAAGATCCTGACGGCGACACATTGTCGGTCGAAGTTGCGGGCCCGCTACCCGAAGGGCTGTCGGTCGAGGTGCAGGGCGAACAGCTCGCGATCACGGCCCGAGCAGGTTCTGCTGACTCGATGCCGTTCGAGTACTCGGTTGATGACGGTAATGGGCATGTCGTTCGCGGCTCGGTGCTCGTCGAGATCATTGACGACATCGAACCGAACCGGCGCCCAGTCGTTGTTGCCGATGCCGGAACTGCCGTTGTCGGTCGGTCGATTGTGATCGACGTGCTCGCCAACGACAGCGATCCCGACGGAGATCCGCTTGTCGTGGTCGAAGCGACACAACCAGCTGATGGGAGCGGCCAAGTCTCTGTGCTTTCGCCCGACCGTGTGCGCTTTACGCCAGCGCCTCTTGATAACGAGGGCGATAGTTTCGCTCGGTTCACCTACACCGTCGACGACGGGAACAATCACCAGGTCAGCGGTGACGTCGTGATTCAGGTGCTGCCCGAACCGCTGCCTGAGCCGCCGTTCGCGCAGGATGACTCGACGTTCACGTACGTCAACGAGCCGGTGACAATCGATGTCTTGCGCAACGACGGCGACCCGTCGGGTGAACGCCCTCAACTCGTGGGTGCGCCGGGCTGTGCTGGTGGGGGCGAAGCAGTTGTCACTCCCGACGGGCGGGTCCGGTTCACCCCGCCGCTGGATCGATCCGGAGCTTTCCGCTGCACTTATGAGGTGGGCAATTCGAGAGGCCTGCGTGCCTCCGCCTCGATCATTGTGTCGGTGCGCGAGCCGTTGATCACCAACGAACCACCGGACGCAGTCCTCGATCAGCTCCTCGTCGAAGTGAACGAGACCAAATCGATCGACGTGACAGCCAACGACGACGATCCCGATGGCGATAACAGCGCACTCAGAGTCGTGTCGTCAACGGCGCCGATCCTTGGAACGGCAGTACGGAACGGGAATCAGCTCACCTTCACTGCCGGGTCGCTCGTCGGCGTGTCGACAATCAACTATCAAGTTGTCGATGAACAGGGAGCTGTTGCGCTCGGCCGCGTGTCGATCAGGATCGTCATGCCGGCCAATGTTGCGCCCATCGCCGAACCGGACAGTCGGGTCATCAGAGGGCCAGGTGTGCCGACGCGGTTCAACGTCCTCGTAAACGACTTCGACGAAAACGAACCGACTACCGCTTTGACCGTCGAAGGTGTGGCTCTCCGGTCGGGAGACGCAACGGTGACGCAGTTGGGCAGTGTCGTGACGATCTCGCCGGAACCGGACTTCGTTGGTGACGTCGTTGCGGCGTACACGATCCGCGATTCAGGTGGACTTACAGCTTCGTCGCAAATCGTGTTGACAGTCCTGAAGCCGCGCAACCGGCCACCGGTGGCCAAGGACGACTTTGCTGACCTCGAGAATGGTGGCTCGGTCACTACTTCGGTTCTCTTCAACGACAGCGACCCCGACGGTGATTCGCTCGTAATGGCCATCGTCAGTGGCCCTGACGTCAGCCTCGGCCGAGCGACAGCCGGTGGCAGCACCATTACCTTCAACGCCCTCCCCGGTGCCGTCGGAACGGCCGTCATCACCTACTCGGTGAGTGACGGCGAGCTGACCGACACGGCCGCCTTGCGCGTCACTGTTCGACCTTGCGCCGAGTCGACGCCGACCGCTCAGGATGTGTTCTTGTCCACCGGTTACCAGCAGGCGATCGCCATAAATCTTGCCGACTTCTCCTCCAACGGCGCAGTCACCGATGTGGTTGGGCCGGCGACCTACGACGGCAGCGTTTACACGCCGCCAGTCGGCGAGAACGACAACGTCGTCATCGACTTCGCTGTCGTCAACAGCTGCGGCCAGCGCACGGCCGGCCAGGTCATGATCGATGTCAACCAAGACCCCTTGGCGCGGGCCGTGACCGCATCTGTCGGTCGCGGGTCGCAACGCGAGTTCCCTGTGTCGGAACTGGCCAGCGACGACGAAGCCCTGTCAATTTCCCGGAGCTCCGGCACACCGGCGTGGGCCACCATCGAATCAAGACGTGTCGTTGTGGCGCCGCCCGTTGGGACCCCTGCGGCAACCTACAATTGGTCGATTACGGTCCTCGATCCGGGTGGTCTGAGGGCGTTTGTGCCGATGACAGTCGTGGTGACCAATGTCAGCCCCGCGGCGTACCCCGACACTTTCGACGTCAGCGGCGGTGTCACATCATTCAATCTGGTCGCCAATGACATCGACCCCGACGGGGACAACGCTGCTCTGAGGATTCTGTCCATGCCGTTGACAGCGATGTTCAGTAACGGTGAGGCTGGCGTGATCACGGTGTCTCCCGGTGGCCGATCGGTCAGTCTCGATCCGAAAAATGGTCGAGGAAAAGCAACGTTCGCCTACTCGGTTGTCGATGCCGACGGCGCTCGGTCCAACTCGACGAAGGTCACAGTCGTCGGAGTTGTCGTCAACCCGGCGCCAAGCGCAAGCGACCAAACCATCGACGTTGTCTCCGGCTCCTCGACCGTCGTGCTACTCAACGTGAATGATCCTGATGGCGATCAGCTCACCGTGATCTTGCCGATTGATGACCCGGACAACATCGTCACCGCTGTCTCTGGAACTACGATGACGATGACGACAGCAGCCCCAGGGACATTCCAGGTCAGTTACCGAGTCACCGATGGTTTCGGCGAGTCGAACCTCGCCACTGTTACGGTCCGCTCCATGTCGCCCGTGACGACTACGACGGTCCCTGCGACCACGACGACCACCACGACGACGACCGTGCCGGCGACCACAACATCGACGACGACGACCATGCCCACCACGACGACGACCGTGCCCGCGACCACCACGTCGACCACGACGCCGCCCACGTAGGGCGCTGAGCGGTCGCTGCGTCAGCGGACAGGGGAGCGGGTGGCCGGTCTGAGCGAACGGAGGCTCAGTCGCCAGCGAAGTTGTTCGCCTCTGGTGCGTACTTCTGCCATTGACGTTTCGATCTGGCTCAGGTGGGTGACAGCGTCTTTGACGAGGAAGTCGGTTTCTGACGGGCTGCCGAAGGTGACGGCGCTCGACAGCGTTGCGAGCTGGATCAACTCGCGTTGGGCATCCGCAACCAGCAACGCGCCAGAGGCGGCGATGTCTCCATTTGTCGCTGATGGCGCGATCGTCAGGCCTGCGTCGACCAATCGGTCGGTGGCAACGGCCCACGCCCCCGCGATGCGCTGTGCTGGTGTCCCTGAACTGAGCCGCTGACGGCGTCTTTGGAACTTTGCGAGCAGAATGATCGCAGCGAGGCCGGGCACCGCGAGCAAGATTGTTCCGAGAGCGATGCCAGCTTTTTGCCCCCATCGCGCGTATACCGACGCTGTGGTTGCCGAAGGATCGTCGCCAGCCTCGTCGTTGCCCGGGGTGTCGGGCGCGAGCTCTGGTGCGGGAGTGAGCGGCGGTTGAGCGGCGGCTGGTGTCTGCACGGCAGGTTCGTCCGACGGCGGCGCAACGTCGGATGCTTCGTCTGGCGGCACCGGATCGAAGGCAATCCACCTGCCGTCGAGGAGGCCGACCTCGGGCCAGACGGCAGCATCACTGGACACCAGGGTGAGGGCGTTCCCTGTTGCTGACCTGGCCCCAACGAATCCGGTTGCGACTCGCGCGTCGACGCCCAGTGATCGAGCGAGAAGGACGTAGGCCGTTGCGAACTGCTCGGCAGTTCCGCGTTGGGTGTCCCGAAGAAAGCGCTCAAGTAAGGCCCGTTGCAAGCCGCCTCCTGGAGCGTTGGATGCCAGGACCCAGTCATTGCGCATCGTCGATTGGATCTGGCGCAACTGGTCCAGCACGGTGCCGTTGCCGGCGAGGGTCTCGGCAAATTCGGTGAGGCTGCTCACCGAGTCATCGATGACTCTCGTTGCGATGCCGGTGGTCAAGGCATCGGCAGTCGTGATGATCGGGCCGCTCGATACAGCGATGGTGTCTCCAGGGTCGATGCGCTCAGCGAGGCGCACGACGGTCCGATCGCTGTCAGTCTCGACGGGAGCATCGATCGTGATCGGCGTGGCAGGGAACGGTACAAGCGTGAGGCCATCGTCGAGGAACGCAAGGTCGAACATGAACATGTCGGACGTGTCCGGTGTCAGCCTTCGTCCGATTGGGCGAAGAGTCAACGCCGGTGTCCACCGCTGTCCGTCGTAGTCGTTCAGCGCAGCTGTCCGCCAGCGATCGGGGAGATTGATGCCCGACTCGGTGGTCACCTGGTAAAGATCGGTCGGAGGGTCGATCGAACGGAGTGCCAGTGTGGCCTCAATGGGGTCGAGGAGCGGAGCAGTTTGCTTGGCGGGCTCGTTACGCCGGGGGTTGGCTCGATCGGCGAACACCGTCGGCACGCTGACCGCAGCTGCCACGAGGCCAGCAAGCAGCACCACTGGCATGAGGCGGCGCTCGCCTCGCAACCTCATCCGCTGAGCGCTGATTTCGCGATCATCACCGGTCATTGGATGGAGCGTCGCGAAGATCGCAGTGAGTAGACCAACGGGGATCAGCCAGACCATCTGCGCGCCAGATGGTGCGCTGAGCGCCGTGACGAGCACGCCCGAGGCGACGATCGGCGTGAGCGCGAGTAGGTGCCAATC
>TARA_R110002110_G_scaffold81420_12_pt1 | contig 10850 bp, 10 predicted proteins | sample TARA_R110002110 | Tara Oceans TARA_R110002110 (sample SAMEA4397330) | marine metagenome | biome: Polar Biome; feature: [SRF] surface water layer (ENVO:00010504); material: water (ENVO:00002006), including particulate matter (ENVO:01000060) such as... | depth 5 m
TGGATCCAGCTCAGGATCTTTTCCGCTACCTAGTTGACCTTCAACTGTATAAAGTTTAAATGTACCGTCCTGCCCTTGTCCCTTATGATCAGGGACCTTTAATTTAAACGCCATTCGTTCCTCGGAAGTAAATGCGTTGCCGAATAGATCAGTTTCTTTTGGCACCTTTTCTGTTGAAATCGTTTCCTTTCCATCATCATCAAATTCTCTTGTCATGTACTCCAATGCTCTAGAAATAGATTCATTTTCTGACACTGCCGTGTTTTTCTTAGGATTAAAATAATTTATAGTTTTCTTAAACACACACAGCTCCCAGTCGTCACGTTCCAAAAACTCATCTACAGCATCAAGAATACTCGGCCCTACTTTCCCGAGAGTATTAAAAAACTCTACATCTTTAACTCCTATATTACCATGAGTTCTGTGATTTTGCCCGTCGTGTTCAAGCCCAACGGCAAGTTCCGAATATAACCCTTCACCTTGCCCATTCCACCCAGGAGGTACGGCGGGGCGCTGAGGTATATGCTGCCCCGGTTCAAGTTGACCTTTCTGCGGGTTTGCTGGATCTTTAATAAACGTTATAATCTCATTAGCTGTTCTATAGTTAGGATATTTATCTATTTGAGGCAATGTATTATCATGTGCTCCGAGCTGTTGAACGCTAGCGTTAAACACTGTCCGAACATTTGCAGTATTCTCTATAAGTAATTCCTTTATAAACTCCGGGCACTTATTGTAGGTTAACGGTGAAGCATTTAAGGGGGCGTATCGACCCACTGGATTGGGAAGATCAAACTTTTCATCAATCGTATTAGGAGCAGAGGAATTTGGTCGAGCAAGTCCAGTACCTACGGTACCGTCATTGCGAAGAAATAAAAATCCATGATCACCGACGGCGCCCATAATATCAGGAGCATTTTTAAAGTTGGGCTTAGTTCGAGCCTTCTCGAGCTCTTCCGCGTCTCCCAATGGTCCATTTTTGAGCTGATCAATGTAATAGAGTAATGATTCCGGGTCTATATCTTGCCCATTGTCACTTAAATTATCAATAAATTGTTCTAGCTGTCCGGATCCAAGATGGTAAATTTTTTTAAATTGTTCTAAAAAGGTTTTGTCTTTCTCGGTATACTCATCATCTGCCTCTGAACAAGGTAGATTATCCTTGTTAGGTTCAAGACCTCCGGTGTATGGGTATGCGATAAGCTTGTCGAACTGACCCACGGTTCTCTCTAAAGGTCTTAATAGCTCAACCTTATTGTTTACCACGGGCTGGCTTTGTTGTAATATGTCTATAGCATCTTTAGCCATTTTAACAATCCTCAGTTATTGCTTGAATACCACCCGAATCTGATCCTGGGCCCAGTGCCGGCTTAATACCGTTTACCGTGTTGTAGTATGAATCTTGTATAAATTCGTGGGTGCATTTTGTTATTAGCCATGTGCCACAAAGTTTAGCATCACCATCTGTTGCTTTAGCGGCACTTGATACATTTACAAATGCTCCAGCCGTTCTAGCAGGATGTCCATCCTGGCGAACGCATAATTCCATATTAAAAAATGTCATATTACCTATCATTTCTGCTTCTGCTAGCTTAGCTGACTTATCTAGTGAAAACGGCAAACTAAAAGTTCTAAATAGCTCCTGCTTTTTAGCCTTATTTAATGGCATAAAGGCCTTACCCGCGCCTCCTAAGTTACCACCGAGTCCTGAAACAATTTCCTTTTCCCATTTTCCCTTAACATCTTCTATTCTAATCTCTCTAATTCCATGTTCCCCGAGCTGCGGATCATATCCAGTTACTAAATAATTCATAAAGTATTCATTACTATATGTTAACATGGGGGTTGTTAAATCACTAGCTTTAAGCATGCTTGACACATAACTTGGCCCACCGGATCCACTGTTATTAGCATTGCTACCGCCGTCAGGAAATTCCCCGCATACAAAAGTTTCTATAGGGGCTGGTGACTGAAATATTTTATTTAGCGGTTTGAAAACATATTTCCCCCCTTTTCTGTCCCAGTATAATAAAGATCTAACGGCTGTTCCTTCACCATACCCGTCTCCATCTGCGTTATAATTTATTCGCATTAAATATTTTACTAGGTCAGAATACCTATAAGAGGTAGGTGGTAAAATATGCTCTGGGAAAATATCTACTTCGTGAGCACCTGAGGACCATTCGCCTGTCGGTAGACCTTTGTCTTTAAAAATTTGCTCAAGAATATCACCAACTTTGCCCCTGAATCTCTCACCATAAGGAATAGGCTGGTTTAATTTAAAATAGTTAGCATCTAGTAAGTGATACGTCTTAAAGGCATTCAGCCGGCTGTTTAACGCCGGGTTATTAGTTTCACCATTTAGTACAAAATCAAACTTTACTGCTTCAGATTGCGACATCTCACTGGGCATAAAATCAATGGTTACTTTTTCGGATCCGTCACCCCTTGACAAAACACTGTCCTCAATTACGTTCACCGGATCCACAAATGTAATAGAGCCATGATAAAAAGGCTCGAACATAGTTTCTGTTATGTTCATTCCCCGAACCTGGGTCTTACTGAAATCAGCTTTACTACCGCCACCGCCAGCGAAAGTTAATTTCCAGCTAAAGTTATTACCGCTTATAACAAAGTCTGCCATTAGAAATGTCTGTTATTTACCAATAGGTATTTGGATATTTGTTGATAAATGAGTTCCCTTGCCGCGGGAATTATAATTTTTAATGTCTGCCCACCTTCGGCATAAAATTTTCTATGTAGTTCATCCTGATTTAAATACCATATCATCCACCAGCTATCAATGTCATTATATATTTTATAGGAAATAGTAGTAAAGGGCTCTTTGGACTTAACATTATATGAGGACAGTAATGTACTTTCAATATTCTGGGGGAATTGTAATTTATTAAGAATATTGAAAAAATAAAATTGTTTATCATTGAATATTGGTTGCGAAGAAGGTTGAGTATGTAATTTAAATATTCGCTCGTATCTTGCCAGAGGTAACGCCGAAAGTCCGGCAGTCCCCCGCGGAAGCTCATTCTGATATTGTCCTAATTTTCCTGTTAAGCTCATGATTTATCCGGGTACAATGTTGGCAGATTCTATAGTTAGTGAAGTAAAACCAAAATTACATTCATACCCTTCTGGCTTCGCCGGGTCTTGCCCAGTTCTCATACCTAGCATACCTACTGAAAATGTACTACAATAAGCCCAGTCCATCCTCCGGTGACCTGCTATCTGTAGGCCTTTAAATACCATTGGTGGTTTATAGCTTATTCCACCCGCCCACTCAGGCTTACAGGCTTTTGTAAAATCATTGATCGCTTTAAGATTGGCACCTGCAGTACCACCTGCATTTGACAGCACAAAACTTACTTGTAAAGGATCAGATGTGTTTGCCATTTGATAAAATTTTGGTGTTTCCTGGTATGATCCCGTTGCACCGGATCCACTGTTGTTAGTATAGAAATTTGTCCTTTGAATGTTTTTAAATTCATGGAATAGGCTTTTACCTGATTGAATCATATCCCAGGCGCCTTGTAGCATGTCTCCTCCGGCTTGTTCTACACCTCTCTGTGATACTTGAGAATAAGTATCTGCAAATTCATTAGAAAAGGAATTATAGGTAGTGTTAAAAAAAGGAAAGATAAAATGCCCCCCGCCTCCACTGCATTTATACATGTTACTTGCACTTTTTGCCGACCCTGCCTTGATATCCTCAATCGTTTGATACAATGCGTTCCCGTCAAGCCGGCACCCCTCCATGGTTACCGTTGCGCAGTTTTGCTTAGCCCTGTCACTAGAAGTCCAATTTAGCTGGGAAAAATCTGCCATGTAAGTATTTATTCATCGAATTGGTATTCGGTATTAGGCAATCACTGGCGGTACATTTATGCTATTTGCTGATCCCATAAATGACATCCTGGAAGATATTTGCTCACCTATAGGTCCAATCCCGGTATCCTCAGAATATGTTCCACTGTTGGGGTTGCTTCGTATATGCGGCGGCGCCTGCCCGGGGAAACCACCTCCTCCGTTGCTGGCCACTAGAGTTCTAAGATTTCCATTCATTTCGTTTAAAAGCGAGTTGGTGTTTTTAGTATTCGCTGCAGTCTCTTTATTTGCGGGGTCATTTTCATATTCATGCTTAAACTTAGGATCTTTCATCCGTTCTGCATCTATTATCTTAAGGTCCTTCTCAAGTTTGTCTTGAACTTTCTCCATTTTTTCGCCAAAAACGTCTGACGAAACACCGATGTTGACCCAGAATCTACTCCATCCGGAAGTCATGTCCTCACTCGAGCGTTCTTTTAGCTTCCACATCTTTAGAGTCGCGTCAGCCATCACGCGTGTCCTCTGCGCGCCAAGCGGGTCACCAGCGGCCGTCTGTTTATCTGCTTCTACTTGGCTTTTTTCCCATTGCTCCTGCTGAAATTTTAATCCCTTCACATCTGTGGCATGCCACTCCTCTGCTTGTTTCTGATCCGCCTTCCAATCATCGTAAAACTTCTTTAAGGTAGCCCCAACAACAGCAACTAAAGCGAATATGAAGATACCCTTTAAGCCAAGCAGTAACATTGGCAGAAGTCCTCTCATCAACATTCCGGTGAGGAAATGCCCAAACCCACCGCCACCTGACGTTTTCGCCTTGTCACTCTTCTCGAGGACGTTCTGTACTAAAGAGCCTTGCTTTATCTCTTCAGTTTTTGACTTACCCTTCTCGTCCTTCTCTTTTTCGTATTTTGGTAATATTTTAAAATACGTATCCCAAAATATGTTAGTTTCATTTATTAGCCTTTGTCTCTCTGGCCCAGTAACACGTGGGCTGACTTTATTTTTTCCACCGCCAACAATGTCTCTTTCTGCAGTGGACCTGGCCTTATCACCTAGGGTGCCGGCACCTGACATTTTATCGAGTTTCCCTCCTATAAGTTCGCCACGGAAAACGCCGGACATGAGTCCGCGCTTTCCTCCTGCTCCGATTTTTTTAGCCACATATATATTTATCTAGAAATAGAGGAATCAAAGAAAGCAGAGTCAATAGGCACTATTACACCATCTGTAGTAAGAACTTTTTGATCATAGCTATTTAGTTTGCTTACAAATTCAGTAAGGTCTGTGTAAATAGCAAGAGGGAGCCTTTCAACTAAATCTATTCTTTCTTTGACTCTAATTTCTGACATATCTACAGCTTCATCATCAATTTCTAGTTTTTTAATATATTTTACAATCTCAAACAGATACAATATACTCACACCGTCTTTATGTTGAGAAGTAGACATGTCTCTTGAATCAAAAAGTTGATCACATTTAGATATGAGTATATTTTCTTCCTGAAGGGTTGGAACCTCAAGACTTACCTTTAAATTTTCGTACGTAATGGTTGCCTTATCTTTTAATTTAAACGGGATATTCTTTACGTTATATAACGTCTTTTCCAAATCTATTACATTATCCTCACTATCCATCATCTCGGGACCTAAAGATTGTGTTCTCAGGGTAATACAAAAAGGCAGTTTATCATAGATCTTTAAGTCAGGTATCCCAGAATTATCTAAAATAATTTTATTAATAGTTTTATTATAATTAAACGCCCCTCTTATACCGTCTAGTGAACATGCAATAAGATCTTTTTGTTGTTTAATATTTAGCGGCTTAACCGTTACTGTCTTATTTCTAGAAGGGATAAATACCTCTACCCTTTCATCGTTAAGTTTTTCCAATTTTGAAATAAAGTTAGAAACGTTTTTGTCCATATGAATATTTAGCTACTAGTTTAAGATTTCAAGGCACCGGTTCATTTAGGATTCTTTGCGGCTTCTTCTCGCCGTCTATTCTCTTGTTGATATAATACTAAGAATTGATCTAGATCTTTCATAGTACAATTGCTTAGAAAATTTGCATCAGGTATCCTTTGAGATAAAATGAATATATAATCACAATAAGTTTCTATATTTACCATGTCAAATAGCCGCGCCAAAAGCAAAGAAACCTCAGGTGAAAGAAGGTGTAAGCTCGCTTCTTCTATACCAAGCCGCTCTCTGCCCTTCCAAAAATTAATTGTAAAATATTGTTTGTTTTGTTTAGCATATTTTTCTAGGTAACTATATAATTTTTTTGGTAATGTATTTAAAACTTTATTAAGTTCGTTATCCGTTAACTCGGCTAGGGTTATTTGATCATCACCCATATGTATACTTTCAATTACAGTAAGCATAGAATCATAATTGCCCGAATTAAATTGCGTAGGGTAATTCAATACAAAATTCACATCATTTAACGTAACAGTTTGTTTTATATCTTGTATATTCCCTATGTTATCTAATATATGATCTAATTTTATTTTAACACTGCCCTTTTCTGCTTTTATAGAAATAGAATCATCCACACAGTATTTTCTTACTAACAGCAATGCTAAAAATTTTTCAAGGGCATTAAGATTCTTAGTAATGATAAAGGATTCTAAAAACTTAAGAAATTGGCTCACAGATGACTGTGCATACAACGAAAGGCATTTCATGTCCTTTAAGAGAATTTGTTTTACCATTACTTCCTTGTTGTTAGGAAGACAAACAGGAAATTGCATAAGAATAATTATACCGGATCTTATCCTCTGCAAGCAAAAAATAGTAAGAACATTTAGCCGACGTCTAGTGTTTTACAGGCAAAAGTAACAGATTTAACTACAAAAGACCCGGACCCGTAACTTACAGTAAACCCTTCAACGTTGGTGGGATATGCATCCTTAGCGTTGTACTTCCGTTTTCTACCACCACCATTGTCATGCAGGATACATATAACACTTCCGAACAGTTGATCACCGCCAGCAGCAAATCCTTGTTCTGATATATCTATCATCCATTTTCTTGCCATCGTTTCCGGGTCTTGACCTTTTATGTCAAAAAAGTTAACAGTTAGAGGCCTTGCTAAAAAGCTTTCTCTTTGTATAACCCCGGGCCATGGCATCGCCCCTCCTCTATTTTCAGGCGCCATATCAGTTAAAGTCGCATTTTCCGGAGGAATACTAACTTCTTGAGCTGCCCAACTAGGTGTAGTACCCCCAGGACCGGAAACTTGAACTTCCCAAGCAAAGGGATATGTCAACTGGCCCATGCCGCCTCCGACGAATTGTTTTGCTAATGACATACAAATATTTAATCACTAGCCTATCATTTACCGCCATCATAGTATTGATAAGCAAATGTACTAGTAAAGCTGGCAACCTCACCGGTTCCATCGAGCATATAATTTATGGGACCTATTTCTCTTATCTGCACGCCGTGGAGGGTATACATAGTCCCTCCTCCACCTGTTGCATCTAGCATTTGCAGAGACATGAAGTTCCCTTCACCACTGTACGACTCCCCCTTGCCCCAATTAAACGCGCGTTGAGACAGCAGTTCCAACTGCCCCCGGACACTTCCCTGGGCATCGACGAAAAATTCTACTGGAAATCCATCTGCTTGGGCATACCTGACTGCACCACCTAGATTAAATTCCTGCCCGTATACATGAGCTACTATATTCTCAATATTCCGGCCTGGTATTACTGATGATTTTACAAGTGTCAGTCCATCACCAGCTACCCCGTTTATGTTTGTTACTCTAAAAGTAAAATCTCGCGAAAGCCCGATGCTACTGGCAATGCCGTAAAATTGTTCCGGGGTCATACAATTATTTATTAATAATGTGCATATTGAAGCGGCCTCAACCCATCCCGGAATACCATTGATACGCAAAAGTAACAGTAAAGACAGCAACTTCACCAGTACCATCAGCAATTTGATAATTTATGTCGCCAATATCTCTTATACAACATCCATGAAGCGTAACAGTTGTGCCTGTTTTTCCTTCGTTGGTTAGTGTTTGCAATCCGATGGACCCTCCAGGATCAATGTTAAACCCCTTCCCGGCTGTGCCCATGTCAAAGGTTGCGCGCGAAGCCGAGTCGAAACTGTGTCGTAGAGCTAAGCCCTCATCACAATAGAATTCTATTGGAAACGCTCCTGCGTTAGAATATATAGCTCTTCCCCCTAAGTGAAATTCCACACCTCCCCAACTAATAGGTTTATCTTCAATATTTCGCCCGGGGAGGGATGCTGTTCTAGCATATACGGACAAATTACCCAAAGAGCCTACATTAGCTAAAGAGGTTACTCTAAAACTAAAGTCTCGTGAGAAACCAGCAGTTGATGCGGTTTTATAAAAACTGTATGAGGTTAGGGCCATACAATTATTTATTAGTATGACACTGTACTGGCAGGATTCCGGTTACTCTGCAGGTGTCGAGGCTTGAGCGTTGGTGTAGTATTGATAAGCAAAAGTAACAGTAAAGACAACAACTTCACCGGTACCATCAGCAATTACATAATTTATATCGCCGACATCTCTTATAGAACATCCCTGTAGAGTAATTGCTTTGGTTGTCGCATTGCCTCCGGTTTTGTCTAGCGGGCGCAGGGTAATTGTCGAATTCACATCAAAATTAAATCCTTTCCCTCCAACGCCCCAGTCGAATGTTTCTCGTGACATCTCTTCAAACGTATCTCGAAGCTTTAATTTTTCATCAACGTAAAATTCTATTGGAAACGCTGCTGCGTTAGAATATGTAGCTCTTCCACCTAGGTGAAATTCATGCCCGCCAAAGCTAGCTATTTTATCTTCTATTGTCCGCCCGGGATACGACGCGGTTCTAGCATATATGGCCTCGGGGCTAGTGTTTTCATTGCCGGCTGGATCATCTATCGATTTTCCTCCGACAGATATATCTGTTACTCTAAAACTAAAGTCTCGTGAAAACCCAGCGTGAGATGCGGTGTTATAAAATGTTTCTGATGTTAATTCTGCCATAATATTATTCCTCTTCTTCTTCTGCCGCCGCTCCACCTCCAACTAATTCTTGGAATGATTGACTGTTTCTCGTGGCGAAGAATGTTACTAGTATAAACTCAGCTGTTCTTACTGGTTTAATATATATATCTACTTTAAGTTCGTTTGATTCTACAACAGCATCGGGATTGTTTCTCTCGTCACAAACAATCAAATAGTCAAATAACCCGCCAGTTACTTTAGCGTTCTCAAAGAGTGGAGTTAAAACATTAACAATTCGCGTTCTCGTAAATTCGTTGTTTGGTTCAAACACAAAGTTCCTTGTGAGCTCCTTAGTAGGTCTTTCAAGTGCTAGGAATAGACGCCTTACATTAATTCTATCAAACGCGCTAGGTTTCTTGCTTAAGGTCTTTTGACCAAATATTACCTGTCCCTGTCCCGGGAAAAATGCTACTGGGTTAATGTTAGCTTTATATAATTCATCTCTTTGCTTTTGATTAGGGTTAAGTGCAATATCTGTAGCATTGTCAACTATACCTCTAGTAAATCCTGCTGGTGCAACCCATGGATGGGCGACGGCATCTGTTCTTGCCATCGCTGCCGCTGCGTACCCAGAAAAAGGAACCCATACCTGCTGGCCTATCCATTGATCATAAACTTGAGCCCACTGCCCATACACTGCTGCATACGAAGTGTTTTGCGTTTCAAATTGATGCCGGATTGGCCATAATACGTCTTGCTGGAAGTTAAGATCCTGATTATCTAAGACTTTTGTTTTTTGTCCAGTTATTAATATTTGCCTAATTACGTCAGCTACAAAGATACAATCACCTCTAGAGCCTCCTGCCAGGTAAGGCGGTTTACAGAAATTGTTAAACAGATTAAAGATAGTGTTGTAATTATTTCTAAGTGTCAGTGAGTCACCTGCAATGTCACTCGATGTTCTTAATCCATTAATGGCTTGTTGTAAAGATAAGTTAGTGCAAAATTCATCATAGTAGGAAGTACTTGCTGCGCAGCTGGCGGCAAAGATAGTGCCTAGTCCTCCCTCACATATAACATCGATATTGTATACCTCGTCGTTTTTAATTCTATCTAATGCTCTAGTAACTTTATCAGGTATTAATCCTATCTGTTTGTCGGCTTGTTTGGAATTGCTAAAGGCTCCTAGAGGAAATAAATTACCAGCGGCAGGTCCTGGAGAAGCTACATTTACACTGCTAACCGGGTAAGATGGGCTACCTAGTGTGGTAGACAGAGTAGTATAAGTAGTGTTGTTGAACCCGGCATTTGATCGTCCAGCTGTGGAGCTCATTAAATTACCTGTATCTTTACTATACATTCTAACCCATTTTGTTGGATTTCCGCTACTATTCAGAGCATTTCCACCGGAAAGCCTTTGAGAAATATTATCATTTACTAAGACTTCAACATTTCTCGAGGCTGCATCTTTATTTGCTAAAAAGTATGATATTGCAGGCCCGCCTTGCTGATTTAGCTGTGTCCTATAATAATTTATGGATCCGACTACCGCGTCTTCTAACAGATAATCAAGCTTAAATGCTTCCTCTGCGTAGATTGATTTACGTAATTTAAAGACCCCTAAACTTAAAACGTCGCGAGAGTCAGCACCATTAATTTCATAATCTGTAAGGTTTTCCATCACCTCTGATACGCTAGCATTACCACCGGTTTTATAATTAGCACTAGTTGCAAATTGTAACGTACTGGCTGGTATTTCTACATATTCACCTCCTGATATGACAGAGGTAACAGTACCACCGGTAGCATTTATCGTATATACTCGATTAACACTAGTAAAGTTAGAAGCAGGGTCTAAACTGGCGTTGTCTATTAATCCTATGTAATAGCCTTGGAAATCGCCATCAATAGTTGTTTGAGATTCGTTTAGTACAATGACGCCGGCACTTCCAAGAGATGACAAAACACCGGATGTTGTATGCGCATTATTGGTTAAATTCTTGACACTACCGCCAGTGTTACTCCATTCAAAT
>TARA_R110002110_G_scaffold59726_23_pt1 | contig 10849 bp, 8 predicted proteins | sample TARA_R110002110 | Tara Oceans TARA_R110002110 (sample SAMEA4397330) | marine metagenome | biome: Polar Biome; feature: [SRF] surface water layer (ENVO:00010504); material: water (ENVO:00002006), including particulate matter (ENVO:01000060) such as... | depth 5 m
AAACCACCCGCCGATCTTGCGGGCAGGGTCGAACATGTTGAAATACATGCTCTCATTATAATTCTGCGCCTTGTCCGGCGTGTGGGTGTATTCGTCTTCGGGCTCAAGCCGAATTTTTATCCCTGGCTCGATACTGGCCATGCGTCTCTCCCCAAAATATGGCCATGCCGGGGTTTCTGCAGCCCCTATGGCGTTTCTTTTAAGGCATAATGACGCCCGCAAGCCTGACAGGGAAGAGGCACAATGCTATGAAGAACAAAGGGCGGCGGAGGCCTAGCGCGACCCAACGTCAACGGACAAGTCCTGCGCGAAGCTTGCGGAGCATGCGGCAGCAAAAATGAATGAGCAGCCCAACGATAAGCCGGATGGCGCCGAAACCGAGCCTCATCTGATTCTGCCTGGCCGTCAGTCCGGGTTCATGACCCGGCTCCGCAACTACTTCTTCACCGGGCTCGTCGTGGCGGCCCCTATCGGCCTCACGATCTGGATCACGCGCTGGTTTATCGACCTCATCGATACGTGGTTCACGCCGCTGATACCGATGCAATACCAGCCGGATAATTACCTGCCATTCGACATTCCGGGCCTCGGGCTCATCATCGCGTTCTTTCTGCTGACACTGCTTGGCGCTCTCACCGCCAATTTTTTCGGACGCGCGGTGCTCAATTTCGGCGAGCGGCTCGTGTCGCGCATGCCGGTCGTGCGCAGTATATACAGCGCCTTAAAGCAGATTTTCGAAACGGTGATTTCTCAATCCAAAGCCTCTTTCCGCGAGGTCGGGCTGATCGAATATCCCCGAAAAGGCATCTACTGCATTGTCTTCATCACAACACAGACAAGCGGCGAGATTGTCGACAAAACCGGGCACGAACTCGTTAGTGTGTTTCTGCCAACAACACCAAACCCGACGTCGGGCTTTCTTCTTTTCGTGCCTCGCGCGGACGTCCAGATTCTCGATATGACGATCGAAGAAGGCGCCAAGCTCATTATTTCCGCTGGCCTCGTCGAACCGCCACAAAAGGTCGCGAACGGTGAGCCGGAAAAGGTGGTCGTGAAAACCCCCCAGGCGGCGTCAACCTGAGCGTAGATAGCGGATCGCAGCGTCACGCTCGAAAAGATAAAGAAGTACGCGAAGGGCCCGTCCGCGCGTGTGCTCAAGCTCAGGATCGCGGTCAAGGATCATACGGGCGTCGTCATAGGCTGCCGCCAGTAAATTTCGCTGTGCATCCACATCCGCGATCCGGAATACCGGCAACCCGCTTTGCCGCGTGCCGAGAAGTTCTCCCGCACCGCGCAACCGTAAATCCTCCTCGGCAATTCGAAACCCATCCTCCGTCTCACGCATGATCTTGATGCGCGCCTCTGCCGTCTCGCCGAGCGGCGCCTGATAGAGCAGGAGACAGCTCGACTTCTCGCCGCCCCGTCCGACGCGGCCGCGAAGCTGATGGAGCTGGGCGAGACCGAAGCGCTCGGCATGTTCGATCACCATGACGGTTGCCGATGGCACATCGACGCCGACTTCAATTACCGTTGTGGCGACGAGTACCTTGATGTTGCCCGCCTGGAAACGCGCCATGATAGCATCCTTGTCGGCGGGCTTCATGCGCCCGTGAACAAGACCCACCCTGTCACCGAAAGTCGCATGCAGGTGGCTGTATCTCTGTTCAACCGCTGCTGCGTCAATCTCATCGGATTCTTCCACGAGGGGGCAGACCCAATAGATCTGCGCGCCTCGGGCGAGCGCACGATCGAGCCGCGCTACGACTTCGCCTAAACGGTCGAGCGGCAAGGCACGTGTATCTATGGGCATTCGTCCCGGCGGCTTCTCGTCAAGCTTCGAGACATCCATGTCGCCATAAGCGGTCAGGGTAAGGGTTCTCGGAATCGGCGTCGCCGTCATCACCAGCACATCGATGCCGGTGCCGCCTTTCGCGGTGAGCATGAGCCGCTGGTGAACGCCAAAACGGTGTTGCTCATCGACGACGGCAAGAGCGAGCGCTTCAAAGGCAACATCGTCTTGAAAGAGCGCATGTGTGCCGACCAGGATGTCGATGTCTCCGGCAGCAGCAGCCGCGAGTATATCCTCGCGCCGCTTTCCTTTTTCTCGCCCGCTCAACAGTTCGACCCGGACACCTGCGGCCTCGCAGAACGGGGCAAGCATCGCGTGATGCTGGCGGGCGAGGATTTCCGTCGGCGCCATCATGGCCGCCTGGAAGCCCGCTTCTACGGCATTCAGCATGGCGAGAAACGCAACCACCGTCTTGCCGCTGCCGACGTCGCCTTGAAGAAGCCGCAGCATCCTGTGCTTGCTTTTCATGTCAGCGAAGATTTCGGCAAGTGAGCGCTGCTGGGCGCCCGTGAGATCGAAGGGCAGGGCCGCTGCCACTTTTTCGCGAAGGTGGCCATCCCCTGCGACGGAGCGGCCGGGCAAGCGGCGCATGCGCAGGCGGATAAGGCCAAGCGCCAATTGACTGGCGAGCAACTCATCATAGGCGAGCCGTGCGCGTGCCGGGGCGTCGGGTTCGAGGTCGGCGAGAGCGTGCGGCTCATGTGCCGCGGCGAGAGACGGCCGCCATGCGCTCCACCCTTGAGCTTTGAGCCAGGAGGCATCCTGCCATTCCGGTAATTCCGGCAGGCGGGGTATGGTGGCACGCAGTGCCTTCTGAATTGATTTCAGCGGTAGGCCGGCGGTCAGCGGATAGACAGGTTCCAGCAGCGGCAGGCTTTCGATCTCGTCAAGTGCGACGATATGATCGGGATGGGTCATCTGCGGTTCACCCTGATAGAATTCGACGCGCCCGGAGACGATACGGCGCTCGCCCTCGGGCAGAATTTTCAGGATGTAATCGGGCTTGGCATTGAAGAAGACGATCTGCATTTCACCGGTATCGTCGAAGGCGTGTACGCGATAGGGAAGACGTTTTGTGCGTGGCGGTATGTGAAGGCCGCCCGTCACCTCTATCGTCGCGACATCGCCATCATGCGTTTGCGCTATGGTTGGCCGGTTTCTCCGGTCGATCAGACCGGATGGCAGGTGCCAGAGCAGATCGATAATTTTCGGCCCTGAAAGCCTTTCAACCAGCTTTTCCAGGCGTGGCCCTATGCCCGGCAGCGAGCGCACCGGTGCAAAAAGAGGGAAAAGGACTTCAGGCCGCATCGCCCCGGCTCTCAATAAAAACGGGAATCATTCGCCATTCTAATGACATGGAACGGTCTCGGGTCTATATCCCGGACCATGCGATTGGGAGAAAAACATGGCCGACAATAATGCACCCGGCCGCGATGTTCGTGTCCGCCGGCTTAAGTTCCGGTCCTGGCACCGGGGCATCAAGGAGATGGATCTGATCCTCGGCCATTTTGCCGACAACACCTTGGAATCCTTGAGTGATCCGGAACTCGACCAATATGAGGCGCTGATCGAGGCTGAAGATACTACGCTTTACAACTGGATCACCGGGCGCGAAAAACTGCCTTCCGAGCATGACACGGCGCTGCTGGCGCAGATTCGCACATTCAATCACATGAAGGGACCGCTCTGGCAGCGGTAGCCGGGCCACCATCTCCTTGAAAAAAATCACCGAAATCGTGTCGGCGCCGGGCCGTATCGTACTGGGCGAGACGCCGGAAGGGTTCGATGCTCTTGTCCTGGCCGATTTTGCCCGGAACGGGCGGGCAAATGGCGAGATGGTCATGCATGTCGCCCGCGACGATGCGCGGATGACCGCCCTTGCGGAGGCGCTGACGTTTTTCGCACCCGATGTCGCGGTTGAGCTGTTTCCTGCCTGGGACTGCCTTCCCTATGACCGCGTCTCACCGCAAGGTGACATCAGCGCGCGGCGGATGGCGACCCTTTCGCGCCTGGCGGCTCGCAAAGAGGAGGATGAGGAACAGCCATTCATCCTCATAGCGACTGTCAATGCCATATTGCAGCGCATCCCAGCACGAGAGACGGTCCGCACGGCCGCCTGGTCTGCCCGAACGAGCAATCGTGTCGATCTCGATGCTCTCACGGCCTATCTCGCGGCAAACGGTTACAACCGGACAGGGACCGTGCGGGAGCCTGGTGAGTTCGCTGTGCGTGGCGGCATTGTCGATATATATCCGTCCGGTTTCGAGCTTCCCGTTCGGCTCGACATGTTCGGTGACACGCTCGACGCCATCCGCAGTTTCGATGCGGCGACGCAACGCACGATCGGTCAGCTCAAGGGGATCGATCTCGTGCCTGCGAGCGAAATTCATCTGGACAAGGAAACGGTGCGCCGCTTCCGCGCGGCTTATGTTTCCACATTCGGCGCGGTCAATGATGGCGATCCTCTTTATGAGGCGGTGAGCGAGGGCCGCAAACATGCAGGCATGGAACACTGGCTGCCGCTTTTTCATGAGAAACTCGAGACGGTGTTCGATTATGCACCGGGCGTTTTGGTTACTCTCGACGCTCAGGCTGAGGATGCAAAGACCGCGCGTATCGAACTTGTTCGGGACTACTACGACGCCCGTGTGGAGGCGCGAAAGACGGCGCGCGACGCAAAGCTCGCGGTCGACGCACCGAGCTACAAGCCACTGAAGCCTGAGGCTCTCTATCTCACAGACGATGAATGGGACGAGTTAACCGGCGGACTGCGGCTACGCTCCTTCACTCCGTTTACCGTTCCCGAAGGCGGCGGCACCAATCTTGGCGGGCATCAGGGCCGCAACTTTGCGCCGGAACGGGCGCAGGAAGGCGTCAATGTCTTCGAGAGGCTTGGCGGACATATCGCAGGTCTGAGGCGCGCAAATAAACGCATTGCCATCGCGAGTTGGAGCGAAGGGGCGCGGGATCGGTTGCAGCATGTTCTTGCCGATCACGGTATCGGGAATGTTCTCATTGCCGACAACTGGGTTGATGTTAACGCCGTTAACAAAAACACTGTTTCACTGATTGTTCTCGGTCTCGAAGCCGGTTTCGAAACGGATGAACTTGCCGTCATCTGTGAACAGGACGTGTTGGGCGACAGATTGATCCGCCAGCGCCGCAAAAAGCGCGCAGCAAATTTCCTGACGGAAGCGTCAAGCCTCGCGCCGGGAGATCTGGTTGTGCATGTCGATCACGGCATCGGGCGGTTCGAGAACCTACAGGCCGTCGATGTCATGGGCGCGCCTCGCGATTGCCTGCTGCTTGTTTATCAAGGTGGCGACAAGCTTTATCTGCCGGTCGAAAATATCGAACTTCTATCGCGTTACGGCTCGGACAATGTAGAGGCACAGCTCGACCGGCTGGGCGGTTCGGGTTGGCAATCGCGCAAAGCGCGGCTCAAGACACGTATCCGGGAAATGGCGGCGGAGCTTATCCGGATTGCGGCGGCGCGGGAACTGAAGACGGCGGCGATCATGGAACCGCAACCGGGCGCCTATGACGAATTCTGCGCGCGTTTCCCCTTCACAGAGACGGAAGACCAGGAGCAGGCGATCGAGTCTGTCCTCGACGATCTGGCACGCGGCCGCCCGATGGACAGGCTCATATGCGGCGATGTCGGCTTTGGCAAAACGGAAGTTGCCCTGCGTACCGCCTTTGTCGCCGCGATGTCGGGATATCAGGTCGCCGTCATCGTACCCACCACGCTGCTTGCACGTCAGCACTACCGAACATTCGTGCAGCGCTTTCAGGGACTTCCCGTGAAACTCCGGCAAATATCCCGTCTCGTCGGCACGAAGGATTTGTCGGAAGCGCGCGACGGCCTTGCGAGCGGCGACGTCGATATCGTGATCGGTACGCATGCACTCCTCGGCAAGCAGATCAAGTTTCGAAATCTCGGACTTGTGATCGTGGATGAGGAGCAGCATTTCGGCGTCGGGCACAAAGAACAACTGAAAAAGCTGCGCGCGGAAGTTCATGTTCTGACGCTGACGGCCACACCTATTCCACGGACGCTGCAACTTGCCCTTTCCGGCGTCCGGGAGCTTTCGCTGATCGCGACGCCGCCGGTCGACCGGCTCGCTGTCCGGACCTATGTGTCGCCCTTCGATCCCGTGGTCGTCCGCGAAGCGTTGCTGCGCGAGCATTATCGCGGTGGACAGAGTTTTTACGTTGTACCACGCATCGCCGACCTGCCGGATACTGAGGAATTTCTTCGGCAATACGTGCCTGAGGTAAAGTTCGTCACCGCTCACGGGCAGATGGCCGCCGGGGAGATCGAAGACAAGATGACGGCTTTCTATGATGGAAAGTACGACATTCTTGTCTCGACGACGATCATCGAGTCGGGCCTCGATATCCCGACCGCCAATACGCTTGTCGTTCACCGCGCCGATATGTTCGGCCTCTCTCAACTCTACCAGCTTCGTGGACGTGTCGGCCGTTCAAAGGCGAGGGCATATGCGTATCTCACCGTTCCGGCTCATCGCACGTTGACGGCAGGTGCCGGAAAGCGCCTTCGCGTTCTCCAATCGCTCGACTCGCTCGGCGCAGGCTTTTCTCTTGCGAGCCACGATCTCGATATTCGCGGTGCCGGCAACCTGCTGGGCGACGAACAATCGGGTCATATCCGTGAAGTCGGCTACGAGCTTTATCAGGAGATGCTTGAAGAAGCCGTTGCGTCGATGCGGGGCGGTGGCGCGGGCGAAGATGAAGAAGGCCAGTGGTCGCCGCAAATCAATGTTGGCACACCCGTTCTCATTCCCGATCACTATGTGCCCGATCTCGATGCGCGGATGATGCTTTACCGGCGTCTCTCCGATGTCGAGTCGCGTTCGGAAATAGACGGCTTTGCAGCGGAACTTATCGACCGGTTTGGCAAACTGCCGCAGGAGGTCGAGTTCCTGCTCAAGATTGTCGAGGTCAAGGCGTTGTGCCGGGTAGCCAATGTGGAGAAGATCGAAGCCGGGCCGAAGGGTGTCGTGCTCTCATTCCGGGAGAACAGTTTTTCAAATCCGGCGTCCCTTGTTGAATTCATCAACGAGGAACGAGGCAATGCCAAGCTCCGCCCGGATCACAAACTCGTTTTGAAGCGCGGCTGGGACACACCTGAAGAGCGCCTGCTCGGCACGTACAGTTTGATGTCGAAATTGGCGAAACTGGCCGTCTCGGCAGAGGCTGCGTAAGATCGCTCATGTAATCGGCTATCGTGCCGTGACCGCGTCTTCAGCTTCGCGTGCCAGAAGCTTGTTGAACATCTTCACAAGCGTTTCCGGCTCCTGCGCTCCAACCATGACCCATTGGGAATTGATAACGAAGCTTGGCACGCCCTGAATACCCATTTGCCGGGCCTGGCCATCCTCGCGGCGGATCAGTTCCTTATCCGCATCCGTGGACAGAAGGTCGCGCACAATGTCCGCATCCATGCCGCCTTCGCTCGCGGCCTCTGCAAGAACACCATGTTGGCCGATATCCTCACCATCTTCGAAGTATAGCCGGAATAGAATATCAACTATTTCATTCTGTCGGCCTGCGGTGCCGGCCCAGCGGATGAGGCGGTGGCTATCGAGCGTGTTGGGAGAGCGTTCGATGCGATCGAAATGGAAATCGATGCCGACGGCCTCGCCGAAGGTGCGGATCGTATTTCCAACCTCCTTCGCGCGCTCCGCGCCGAATTTCTTTTCCATATACACCTTGCGATCGACGCCCCCTTCGGGGATCGAGGCGTCGAGCTGGAACGGCCGCCAGGCAAGCGTAATGCCATTGCCACCCTGCATCGCGAGCGCCTGATCGAGGCGCTTTTTTCCGATATAACACCACGGGCAAACAGTGTCGGAAACGACGTCGAGTTGCATGGCTGGTTCCTCCTCGGTGGTCTATTGATGTAATTATGGGGCTTCGCAAGCCGATGAGGCAAGGCGCAGGGCGGGGCGAGGGCGAATCCGCCGCTTCCAGGATACCGCCCGCGCCGGGACAATATGCAAAATCAAACAAGTATAGAGGCCGACAAAGGATGAGCGACGCGACCGAAATCAGACTTCCGGTGTACGATCTCACAGGCAAGGTTGCGCTGGTGACAGGCGCCACCAGCGGTCTCGGGCGCCGCTTCGCGCTGATTCTGGCAAAAGCCGGAGCGAAGGTGGCGATTACCGGCCGCCGGGTCGATCGTCTCGATACGCTTAAAGGCGAAATTGAATCCTTAGGTGCAGACGCCGCCGCCATCTCGCTTGACGTTACCGATACGGCGAGCATTGCCGCCTGCATGCTCGAGGCGGAGACAACGCTCGGGCCGCTCGATATTCTCATCAACAATGCCGGGATGAATGTACAAGCGCTGCCCGCGGACATCACGCCCGAAGATTACGACGCGATGTTCGGCACGAATGTGCGTGGCGCCTTTTTCATGGCGCAAGCCGCCGGGAAATCGATGATAAAGCGACGGCAGGGGGGCCGTATCGTCAACATCGCCTCAATCGGCGCGCACAGCGTGCTACCCGGCCTCACCATCTACTGTATGACGAAGGCGGCCATTGGAATGATGACGCAGTCGCTTGCCCGCGAATGGGCGCGACATGAGATCAACGTCAATGCCATGTGCCCCGGCTTCATCGAGACCGAACTCAACAGCGACTGGTTCCAGTCCGAAGGCGGCCAGAAACAGATCAAGGCCTGGCCGCGGCGGCGGCTCGGAATGGAGGAGGATCTCGACGGTACGCTGCTGCTTCTTGCATCCGACCACGGACGGTTCATTACTGGATCTCTCTTCACAATCGACGATGGACAATCCCTCTAAACCTTTGCCAGAAAACCATATTTGGTTCGTTCTGGATGTAACGCCTCGCCTTCGCAAGGTCTCGTTAATTGGCCTGACTTATATATTCTGCGAATGCTCTGTGGAAAATTTTGAGGAAGGACTATGGCGAAGGTGGCAATCGGCTTTGTGCTGGGTTTCCTGGCCTGTGTCTGGACCTATGAACTTGACGCCACAGATGCCTTCGTCGGCTTTGGTCACAAGGTCGCGCTGGCCTGCGAGAATTTCCGAGCCGAACCGGTGCCCGGCTTGCATCCGCCCGGGGCTCTTGCACGAGATGAGATTTATTGGCTAAGTCAGACCGGTGGGCTGCCCCCGATGTAAGGCGCTCATTCGGGGGAGGGTATGTTCGGCGGGCTGACAATTGAAAACTGGGTCGTGCTGTCTTTGCCGGCTGTCGCCATCGCGGCATCGGCCATCACATGGTGGCGCGCCCGGCGATGAACGATATAGCTGGCATCACCATCGCTCTCTACCTTCTTGCCATGTTGGGAATCGGGGCGGCGGCCTTTCGTTTCACAACCAATCTCAAGGACTACATTCTTGGTGGACGTCAGCTCGGCGGCGCGGTGACCGCGCTGTCGGCAGGCGCTTCCGACATGAGCGGCTGGCTCATGCTTGGCTTGCCGGGTGCGATATATGCCTCCGGCCTCAACCAGGTATGGATTGCACTCGGCCTCGTTGCCGGGGCCTTTTTCAACTGGCGCTTTGTTGCGCGCCGTTTGCGCCGGTATACCGAGCACGCAGGCGATGCGCTTACGATGCCCGATTATTTCGAGAACCGCTTTGCGGACAGGAGCCGCATGCTCCGCGTCTCAAGCGCGTTTGTTATCCTGATCTTCTTCACGGTCTACACATCGGCCGGCCTTGTTTCCGGCGCGATCCTGTTTGAGGAGATATTCGATTTTCACTATCGGACGGCGCTTCTCGTTGGCACACTGAGCATTCTTTCTTATACGGTCATTGGCGGATTTCTCGGAGTTTGCTGGACCGACACCGTGCAGGGCATCATGATGTTTCTTGCACTGCTGATTGTTCCGGCCGTCGCGATTTCTTCCCTGGGAGGTTGGGGCGCGACGATTGCAGCTACGTCGGCGGCCGCGCCTGCTGGCGTTTTCGACGCCTTCCACAATACGACTTTTGCCGGTGCCGTCTCTTTGATGGCCTGGGGCCTTGGGTATTTTGGTCAGCCGCATATCCTTGCGCGCTTCATGGCGTTGCGCGATGAACGCGATATGCCAGAGGCGCAGATGATCGGTATGACATGGATGGTGCTGGCACTCTACGGTGCGATCGCCACGGGGCTTGCGGGCATCGGCTATTTTGCCGCGGCACCGCTCGACAACCCGGAAACTGTATTCCTTACTCTCTCGCAAGCACTCTTCAGTCCGTGGCTGGCCGGTATTCTTCTGGCCGCAGTTCTGGCTGCCATTATGAGCACGGTTTCCTCGCAGCTTCTTGTCTCGTCCAGCGTCATCGCAGAAGACTTTTGGAAGCGGCTCTTTCGTCCGCAGGCAGGGACGCGCGAGCTTCTCACGATCGGGCGTCTTTCCGTACTCGCCATCTCCGTCGCAGCATTTGTTCTCGCTCTCGATCGCGACAGCACAGTGCTCTCGCTTGTTGCTTATGCATGGGCGGGTTTCGGTGCAGCCTTCGGGCCCGTCGTTGTGTTTTCGCTCTTCTGGCGGCGCATAACACGCAATGGTGCCCTGGCCGGCATGATTGTTGGCGCAACTACGGTTATTGCCTGGAGACAGCTTTCGGGCGGAGTGTTCGACATCTACGAAATTCTGCCCGGCTTTATCTTCGCGAGCGTTGCCATTGCCGGCGTCAGCCTCATCGGCCGGGCTCCCGATAGCGGCATCAGCCGCCTTCACGACGCCGTTTCGGGTAACGGAGCCAACGTCCCGATTTGATACAAGTCATTGATTCTACTTGTTTTTTTCCGCTTCCAGCAGCACTCTTCCTGAGAAGATTCGGTAACTTGAATGGGCAAGAAGGATCCGCGTCGTCATGTCCAATTTTCTGCTGGGCATTGTCGCCGGCTTTTTTCTTTGTGTCTGGGCGCTCGATGCCAGTCCGGTGACGGCAACAACCGCACTTTTCGAGCGCGTGCGACACATAGAGCTGAGCTTTGCAGCCGATCA
>TARA_R110002110_G_scaffold30683_22_pt1 | contig 10846 bp, 9 predicted proteins | sample TARA_R110002110 | Tara Oceans TARA_R110002110 (sample SAMEA4397330) | marine metagenome | biome: Polar Biome; feature: [SRF] surface water layer (ENVO:00010504); material: water (ENVO:00002006), including particulate matter (ENVO:01000060) such as... | depth 5 m
GTGTGATTTCTGCCAGTCCGCATCCACCATATCCTTGAATAGGCGTTCGTTCAGAACACGGGTCGCCATATCAACATCCAGACCACAATCAGCGACGATCTTCAGAATGATATCCTGATCGCCAATATTCAGGCGGTCGACGAAATAGGCGTGGAAGAAGGCATCGTGAATACCACGTTCAATCCCCAGGCTGTCCGCCCACGCACCGATTTCCTGTGCCAGACGGCTGTTATAGGTATGGGACCGGTCGGTATAGGGCAATCCATCCGCTTCCATCAGTCCGCGCATCCGGGTGTTTTTTGCAGCAATTTCCTCAGCCGGCACCCCGAACATGTCCTGAAGTTTCCGCCCTTCCGCGGGCGTTTCCGGATGCAGTGGGAAATGCACCCGCTTAACCGTAATATTAAGCCGGTCAGGCAGGCTGCGGATCCGGTTCTCTCCCAGATAACACCAGGGGCAGACATAATCCGAGAAGACTTCGAGAACGATGGGGTCGGATGCAGTCATTTATATAGGCCTCTGTCTGTCAGGTTACTTTTAACCCGGGGTGCCGATCATACACAGATCAGCAGAATCGACACCCCCGGCCAGGAACGGGTTTACCCGCTGGTCAGCCAGCCGCAGCCTTTCGCTTCTCCGCTTTCCGGGATCGGCTCATCAGCACGCCGAAGACAACCACCGCAACCGTAAACAGCATGATGGTCAGCGACATGCCACGTTCAACAAAGATCATGGGTGATCCGCGCGAGATAATCAGGGTCTGACGCAGGGTTTCTTCTGCCAGCGGTCCAAGCACCAGTGCCAGAACGGTCGCTGCCGGAGAAAAGCCATAAAGCTTCATGTAGAAGCCAACGATACCGGCAATGAACATCAGCCAGACCTCGACGATGCTGCCATGCACACTGAAGGTACCTATCGTACAGACCAGAATAACAGCCGGGGCCAGAATGCGGTATGGCAGTTTCAGCATCAGCACGAAAACCGGAATCGCGAAGATATTGATCGCCAGAAGCGCCATGTTACCCAGATACATGCTGGCAACGAGGCCCCAGGCAAATTCCGGGTTTTCCTGCATCAGCAGCGGCCCTGGTTTGAGGCCCCACAGGACAAGAGCCGCCAGCAGCACAGCCGTCGAGGCGGAGCCAGGAATACCGAGGGTCAGCAACGGCACCATCGCACCGGCAGACGCCGCATTGTTCGCCGCTTCCGGCGCAACCAGCCCGGGCATCGCACCCTTACCGAATTTCTCCGGTGTTTTTGAGGCTGATTTCTCAATTGAATAGGACATCAGCGACGCAACGGTCGCCCCTGCCCCCGGAACAACACCGATACAGAACCCCATAATAGAGCCACGAACAAAGGCCATTCGCGATTCAATCCAGTCCTTCGCATTCGGCCAGAACTCGCTCTCTTTCTGATATTGGATAATACCGCCAGTCCCGGCCCGGTGCAGCCCCTGATAGAAGGCGTAATAAAGTTCACCCAGACCAAACAGTCCAATGGCGATCGGAATGAACTCAATCCCGCCGATCAGCTCTGCCGACCCGAAGGTAAAGCGCTGCAGACCGGTTTCGAGATCAACACCGACAGTACCAAGAGCAAAGCCGACAAGCGCTGAAATAGCACCGTAACGCCAGTGCTCACCGATCAGAACAACAAGGGTAACCATGCCCATCATGACCAGCATGAAAAATTCCGGCGGGCCGAAACTTCGGGTTACCTTCGCAAAAACGGTAGCCAGCACCGTGATCAGAATGACCCCGACCGTGCCGCCAACAAAGGAAGCTGCTGCCTGCATGACCAGCGCCGGTCCTGCACGCCCCTGCTGGGCAAGCGGATAGCCGTCAAAGGTCGAGGCAACGACAGCCGATTCACCCGGTGTATTGAGCAGAATGGACGTAATGGTACCGCCATACATGGCGCCATAATAGATGGCGGCCAACATCATGATGGCGCCAATCGGGTCCATCCCGAAGGTAAGCGGCAGCAGGATCGACAGGCCCGCCGCCGGGCCGAGCCCCGGGATGATACCGACAATCATGCCAATCATGGAGCCCGCCAGAAGATAGACGATATTGATCGGCGTGATCGCAACAGAAAAGCCGAGGATTAAGTTGTCAAAGAGTTCCATTTTAGGCCGCCCGAAAAGATGTGGATATCAGCTTGGCTGAACAATGCATGTGATCTGATGAATTCTAGTATGGAAGACCGATCGTTCCCGGAGGCATCGCCGCATTGAGCGAATAGCGGAACAACACAAACATGCCGACAGGCAGCAATATTCCGACCAGAACATTGGTCAGATGGTTTCCCCGGTTCAGCACCGACAGCGTAACCAGCATGAACAGGATCATTCCCGGCAGCGCACCCAGCCAGTGGCTCGCCATAATGAATCCGGCCAGCATGACGACAACTCCGATGGTAATCGGAAAATCAACAGAGATCGTTTCATCCGCATCGCGGTTCCGAAACTCGACAATCGTGTTGTACAAAGTGAATGCAACCAGCAATCCGCCGATGATCTGCGGAAAGAAGCCCGGAGCAATACGGCCCCGCGGGCTCAGGAAATTCAGATCTGCAAAGGCAAAAGCTGCATAGCCGACAGATAACAACAGCAGGGTAACTGTAAAAACGATTCTCATGGATCAGGCCATTCCGGCGATTCGGATATTATAGCAGGGGGTCACCGAAAACGGGGATTCTGCTCATCCTGTGGAAATATGGGGTGACGGGGTCTTCGCAAAGACCAACGGCCCGCCGGCAATATACCGACGGGCCATCTGTCATTTCTGCATCTTACTTGATGATGCCTTTGGCTTTCAGAATACGACCGAACTGGTCCTGAGCATTGCTCAGGAAGCTGGTGAACTCGTCGCCCCAGAGAACTGTCGGGGTGAGGTCATGCTTCTTGACGTACTCAGCCCATTCCGGGGTATCGACAACCTTCTTCATGGTTGCAATCCACCAATCCTGAACTTCCTTGGAAACATCCGGTGCAAGCACCACACCACGCGGTGCGGAGATACCAACATTGAAACCCTTCTCGGCCAGTGTCGGAATGCCCTTCAGTGAATCAGGGATATTCGCACCAGTGAAGGCCAGCGCCCGCATGTCACCTGATGCCAGCAGACCAGCGACTTCACCGGGATTGACCAGCATGGCATCGAGAGCACCCGAAAGCAGCGCCGTCGTCAGTTCGCCCTGCTTGTTAAACGCAACATACTCGTACTCATAACCCGCTTTTTCGGCCAGAAGTTCGGCAACGATGAAGTCAACATTGACGGCACCCATACCACCAACTGCCGGTGCCTTGGACTTGCCTTCGGCAACGAACTGGTCGAACGACTTGATCGGCGAGTCGCCGTTGACAACGATCAGCAGATCATCAGCAGCAAGCAGTGCGACAGGCGTAAATTTCGTCGGCCCCCAGGGCGTATCAGCCTTCAGCGGTGTTGTGATGAAACTGCCGGATGTCGTCGAGATATTGTAGGGATTGCCCTTCTGATTGAACAAATAGCCCCAGCCAACAGCGCCACTACCGCCGGAACGGTTCTGTGCCACGATATCGTTCGGATAAAGCTTATACTTTTCCAGAATCGAAATGATGGTGCGGGCCATGATGTCGTTGCCGCCACCCGGACCAAACGCAATCGTCCAGTCCAGCCGCTCGCTGGGATAATCTGCAGCATTTGCCGCGCCGGGTATAGCCGCTGCGGTCATCGTGACCGCACAACCGAGAGCCAGCGCCCTCAGCTTCATTCCGATTGAATTTTGTAAACTCATCAAGTGTTCCTCCGTTGAACGTTTCTTGTTTTCCCACTGTGGCCCGCATCAACACTGATGCCGACTTCACAATTTTCAGATCCGGGCCTTATGGCCTTCTTCTTGATAGTCACCAGTTTCCGGCATCCCGGGCTGGCGGCAGGCACTATTTGTTACATCAGTCCGTTAGTCAGAATGTCCGGAAAGGGATGCCTGCCATCTGCGCCGTCCTGCAAGGGCGTGGTCTTCACCAAGCCTGCGTGCCAGTTCGGCCTTACCTGTTTTCATGGCGGCAACCAGTTCTTTGTGCTCGTCGTTTGACTCCTGCATCCGCTCTGCCGTTTCGAGTGAACGCTGCCGCGTCAGGTGCGACTCATTGACAAGCGCCCGGTATGTCTGCGCCGCACATCCATGGTCTGAATAACTGACGGTCTCGTCATGAAAATGAAGATTGATCCGGTAGTATTCCGCAGAATCACCCTTCGAAATCGCCTCATCCATCTGATGAACGTAATCTTCAAGGCTGGCGATCTGATCCGCTGTAATCTGATCTGCAAGATTGCTGCAGACAAATCCGTAGACCACCGCACGAACATCATAGATTTCCGAGACTTCTTCCGAAGAAATCTCGCGCACGAAAAACCCCTGATTAAGCTTTGTCGTAACCAGGTGAGCGCATTCAAGTGCTCTCATCGCCTCCCGGACAGGGCCACGGCTGACACCAAATCTCTGGGCCAGGGCCAGTTCATTCAGCCGCTCACCCGAACGCAGTTCACCACTGACAATCATGCGCTCCAGTTCTTTCTGAACAATCGCTGTCAGAGATTCGGCACGCCGCAGGGCAATGGCTTCGAGGGCTGTATCACTCATGTCATCAAGTAGTCCAAAGCTTCCTAACTTTGTCAATCGTGTATTGATTATTGTTCTTTGTAAATTGTTGACAGTTTATGGATGGCGCGGCAGCTTCGCTGAAAATTCAAGGAGAAACCTGCCATCAAGGCCTGCTTCAACGGGTAACACACAAACAGCAATGCCGATGAAAGCCTGCCAGGCACCAACTGACCGGGTTGAGTGGCAAAAAGGTTGGTTAAACTTGGCGCCCGGGCTGTTGATAGCAGAACCACAATGAACCAGAATCATCCCCCTGCAGATAATGTCGAAAAATCTGCTCTGTCTCAGTCGGAGAACAGTTAGATTATCCGCCTTCTGCCAGCTTTCACTGCAACCATCCAAAAAGGAATTCCCCGCATGACCACGCCTCAAACCACCGAGATTGATGTCGAACTTGCCAGCAAGGCCGGCGACGACATTCTGTATGAAGTCCGCGACGAGATCGGCTTTCTGACCTTCAATCGTCCGCAGTCCCGTAATGCCATGAAGTTCGAAATGTATGAGCGCATGGCCCAGATTTGTGCCGACGCCAGTGAAACCCGTAACATCCGCGCCCTGATCCTGACCGGTGCCGGTGACAAGGCCTTCGCTGCGGGAACCGACATGTCCCAGTTCCGCACCTTCGATAAAGACGAAGATGCCATCGCCTATGAAGCACGTATCGACCGGACACTCGGTGCACTGGAACGATGCCGCATCCCGACAATCGCAGCCATCCGGGGTGCCTGTGCCGGTGGTGGTGCCGGCATTGCCGCCTGTTGTGACCTGCGCATTGCCGCACGTACGTCACGGTTCGGCTTTCCGGTTGCCCGTACGCTCGGCAACTGCCTTTCAATGACAAACTATGCCCGACTCGCCGATCTGATCGGCACCGCCCGTGCCAAGGACCTGATCTTTCAGGCCAAGATGATCGAGGGTCCGGCAGCTCTTGAATATGGCTTCATCAGCGAGATGGTCGAAACACCTGAGGAAGTCGCTCCGCGCGCCGAGGAAATCGCCCGCAAAATCGCAACCTACGCCCCTCTGACGCTGGAAGCGACCAAGGAAGCCCTGTTCCGCCTCCGCCCGCAGCTTCCCGCAGGTGGTGGCCGCGACCTGCTGCTGAAATGCTATATGAGCGAAGACTTCCATGAAGGCATGGATGCATTCCTCACCAAGCGCCCGCCGGTCTTCAAAGGCAAATAAGACCGTGCAACACGCACGATCTCACATGTCCTGTTCAGCCCCCGTCCCCCCCAGCAAGGCTGACCAGACTGGCATGGAGATCGTGCGGCAGGCTGACACCCTTTGCCAACGCCTCCCTGTGACGGGCCAGCATGCGTTCACCGGGCAGCGTCACCCGTTCGGTTCCACGGGCTGGCGGTGTCGACGCGACGATGCTCCGGAACCGGCCCATCGCTTCATCAAATGCAACACGGCCAATCAGCCTGTCAGGGTCAATAGCCAGAAAGAAATGGCCGAGATTCGACCGCTGATCCGGCGATTCCGCACCCGAAGCAACCTCGTTCAGGAAGCTTCCGCCCGTCAGAACGCCAGACAGAATATCCACTATCAGGGCAAGACCCGACCCCTTGTGACCGCCGATCGGCAACAACAGACCAGCCAGCGCAGCAACCGGATCGGTTGTCGGCACACCGTCGCTGTCAGCAGCCCAGCCAGACGGAATCGGCGTCCCCGCCTTCGCCGCCGTACGGATTTTACTCCGGGCGGCTTCGCTCATGGCGATATCCAGAATCACATGCGAGCCGTCACTAACCGGCACACCAACGGCAATCGGATTATTGCCGAGCCGTACTTCCGCCCCGCCCCAGGGCGCCATCATGGCCGAAGAATTCGAGCCTGCGATCAGCAGGTAGCCTTTCTCGCAGGCCTGCAGAGCATAGGGAGCAAGCGCGCCGAGATGATTGGAATGACGGCATCCGACATAGGCGATTCCGGCATCCTCAACCATCGACAGAACAAGCCCGAGCGCCTCTGCTGCAACCGCAGTACCCAGACCATTACCGCCATCAACCAGCCCCAGCGACGCGGCACGACGCTCAACAGTGATATCAGCCGCAGCGTCGATGCTGCCTTCCTGCATCCGGCTACAGTAACTGACAAGACGGGCCGCACCATGTGTGCTGATGCCCATCAGTTCGGCGTCAAAAAGCACCCGGGCCGCTGCCTCTGCACGCTGTGGTGTCAGGCCTGCGCCTTCAAAGGCCTGCCGGGCCAGCCTGGCAAAATCCGCAGCACTCACAGTCACATTATCGCTCATTTCCGGCCCTCTCATCTGGTCATTCAATCATGCGTGACCCGTCCGTTACGGTCACGTCACCGGCCCGGACACTAAGCGGGAGCCAAAGGCGAGACAACGGACAAAAACGAAACACCTGCCCCGAACCTACAGAAAGACAACAGACATATGCGCATTACGGACATCAGGGAGTTTACCCTCCATACGGGTGAAAAACGCTCAAACGCGGTCATGGATTTCAGCGACATGACGACCGGTTTCGTTGCTGTCATTACCGATGTCATCCGGGACGGAAAACCCGTTACCGGCTATGGTTTCAGCGGCTCTGGCAGATACAGCCAGAACGCAATCTGCCGCGAGCGGCTGATCCCCCGCCTGCTGTCGGCAAAGCCGGAAGATCTGGTCAATGACGCCGGTGACAATCTCGACCCTTTCCGGGTCTGGGACTGCATGATGCAGAAAGAAAAACCCGGCGGACATGGTGATCGTGCCATTGCTGTCGCAACCATCGATATGGCGGTCTGGGACGCGGCAGCAAAGATCGCGGGCGAACCCCTTCATACCTTCCTGTCAAAAGGATACGGAACCGGCCAGGTGCCGGATCAGATCTTCGTCTATGTCGGTGGTGGCTATTACACGGAAGGTAATGGCTATTCCGTGCTGCAGGATGAAATGCGTCGTTACCTCGATGACGGATTTACAGTCGTCAAGATCAAGGGTGCCGGCGCACCGCTTGACGAAGATTTACGTCGCATCGATGCCGTGCTTGAAGTCCTGTCGGCCGACCAGCTGGCAATCGATGCCAACGGCCGCTTCGCACTTGATGACGCCGTGACCTTTGCAAAAGCCGTTCAGCCCTATGGACTGCGCTGGCTCGAAGAACCGGGCTACCCGCTGGACTATGACCTGCAGGCAGAGATTGCCCGTATCTATGAAGGGCCACTGGCGACCGGGGAATGCCTGCTGTCCAGCTGGGATGCGATGAATCTTCTGCGCTATGGCGGCCTGCGACAGGACAGGGACATCCTGCAGTTCGATTGCGCCCTGAGCTACGGTATCTGCGAATATATCCGGACCATCGCCATCATGGAAAAGATGGGCTGGTCGCGGAACAGTCTCTATCCGCATGGCGGCCATCTGCTGTCCCTGCATATAACAGCGGGCCTCGGCCTCGGCGGAACCGAAGTTTACCCTTACACCCATCAGCCAATCGGTGGTTTTACCGATGGCCTCGAGATCGCCAATGGACGCGTCGCCCTGCCACAGCTTCCGGGACTGGGATTCGAAGGCAAAGCCAACCTGAAGACAGTGCTGGAAGGCATGCTGTAGCACTGGAGCACAGCTATCCCAAAGCCACGTACCCCGGCCCGTCATGGGCCGGGGTCAGGATATCAGACTGCCGGGTTATGGAGGCGGTTGTAGAACCATGGTGAGGACGACAATGAACGCAGCGTCTTCGCCCCAAACAGCACGGCAAGGTCAGCAACCGGTTCAATGATGATGACCAGCATATAGGCGGCACCAAATGACATGACGGATGCCATGTTCCCGGCACCGAACCCCTGTCCGTAGAAAGCCCAGAATGCTACCCAGCCAACAACGCCACCCTGATAAGCAGTGGAAAGCATGAGTGCCTGAGAATATTTCAGATCAACATAGGCGGTCTTCGCCGGAATAATACGTTTTGCCAGCAGGCTGACCGCCCAGAGCGGCACCACCAGAGTTGTGACATTCATGCCATATTGCGGCAGATCGAACGGCGCGAAGAACAGGCCCTGAACCAGCAGACCTGCTGCAAGGCCTATGGCTGCCGCACCCCCGCCAAACAACAGATACAGAGTAGAGCCAAGTATCAGGTGAACTTCTGAAACCCCGACCGGATAGTGGGGGAAGATTTCGAAAAAACAGAAGACAAAAACAGTTGCCATCAGGCTGCGAACAGCCAGTGCCGCCACGCCGCCATCATTGCGAATGGTATCCAGAGCCATCTTTCCGGCAAGACCAACCGACCCTGCTGCTGTTGCGTAACTCAGGGCGATCTTTGCGCCATCAACGACGCCATGTTCGATATGCATGTTTTACTCCTTTGCGCACCCGCCGTGCGCCATGGTGAATATGACCTTTTCGGTCGGCTGTGATGGCAGGTTTCCTGACTTGTGATTTTACGCCGCTCCCACCTTCCCAGCTTGCGCCAGTGGTATCCTGAGAACAGCAGTCACATACAGTTGCGGGGGCAGTCACGGAGTCAGCACCCTGAGGCGACCTTACCGTGTTCCCTTTCAATCCCCTTGGCCATAAGCCTCCGGGAACCATCAGCTTATTATTGGAATACAAACTCTCTTTAGTAAATGCCCGTCACCACTTTATCTCCGTTTCAAATGACATCAGGACACCACTACTTTGCGGTTTAACAGAGCCACAGATTGCTATAACTCTCCCTCTATGTTGAAGAAACTGAGACAGTCAGACATTCGGAGAATGGTGGTTGCGGCACTGTTTATGCCGCTGATGCTGTTTTCGTTTTTCTCTGTCAGCACGATGCCGACCTTTTCAAAAGGCGGTATCGAAATCGTCATCTGTTCCGGCGACAGTTTCAAAACCATCATTCTTGACCAGCACGGCCAGCCTGTCGAAGAAGACAGGCGAACACCCTGTGACTGGTCGATGCAGGCGCAGGCCACCACCGTATCGGCCATTGCCCTGCCGCCTGCCCGGGCAGAATACAACAACTGGATACCCGGCCACCGCGAGACAGCCCTGCTGTCCCGGGATATCCACGACAGTCACCACGCAAGGGCACCGCCGCTTCCGGTCTGATTTCAAGCACTCAGATTGTCATCAAACCGGAGGAGAGACACATGGTCTCAATCAATACTGACGGCGCGTCAACCGACGCCGCCACGGCGGGTTCCGTCAACAAGCTCTATCTCGCGGCATGGCGCTGGCATTTCTATGCCGGCCTCTACGTCATCCCGTTTTTCGCAATACTGGCCATCACCGGCATGACCATGGCCTGGATCGCCCATATCGACGGGCGTGACGGCGAACGAATTGCGGTCACCCCTCAGGCGGTCAGCCAACCCGTCTCTGCACAGGCAGAAGCTGCTGTCGCTGCCGTTCCCGGCGGCACGCTCAAGCAATATGTTGCTCCCCGCGCAGCAGATCTTGCCGCCATTTTTCGTGTCGACCTGGATGGTATGGCAACCACCGTCGTCGTTGATCCCTATACGGCAAAGGTTGTCACCGATTTTCCACGGCGCAGCGGGTGGTATGATTTTGCCGATAATGTTCACGGCAGTCTGCTGCTTGATGACACCGGCGACCTGATGATTGAAATCGCAGCCTCACTGGGCATGGTCCTGATCGGAACCGGTCTTTACATGTGGTGGCCGCGCGGCGCGGGATGGCGATCTGCTCTGATACCGTCATTCTCAAGGAATGGTCGCAATCTGTGGAAATCACTGCATAGCGTTCTCGGCCTCTGGCTGTCGCTGTTTCTGGTCTTCTTCCTGATCTCCGGTCTGTCCTGGGCCGGTGTATGGGGCGGAAAATTTGTTCAGGCATGGAGCACCTTCCCTGCGGAAAAATGGGACAACGTGCCTTTGTCCGACGAGACTCATGCCAGCATGAATCATGGCCCGAAAGAAGTACCCTGGGCACTGGAACAGACACCCATGCCGGCATCCGGCAGTCAGGCCGGTGAGTCAGTCATGGCTGAAGGAACAGCCATGACCATCGACAACATGGACAGGCTCGCCCGCCAGATCGGTTTCGATGGCCGATACCAGATGAACCTGCCGGGCGGGGAGGCCGGTGTCTATACCTTCAGCCGCGATTCCATGAGCACGGACAGCCCCGACCCGATGTCCGACCGCACGGTTCACGTCGATCGGTACACAGGCAAGGTGCTCGCTGACGTGCGCTTTGAGGATTACTCACTTGCCGGACAGGCCA